>Ga0066709_100001189_pt1 | contig 16602 bp, 15 predicted proteins | sample GraSoiAngelo_158_FD_79665 | JGI IMG/M metagenome (GOLD analysis project Ga0066709, IMG submission 79665) | Grasslands soil microbial communities from the Angelo Coastal Reserve, California, USA - 14_1009_16_30cm | ecosystem: Environmental > Terrestrial > Soil > Grasslands | place: USA...
CGGTTGCCCATGAGCGTGCCGCGCGCCGGTGTCGCGATCAGCTCGCCGAACGGCGTGACGCGGTTCTGGAGCGGCATCCGGCTCAGCGCACGCCGGCAGGGCTCAGCGCTGGAGGGCCTCCAGGAACCGCTCGGCCTCCAGCGCCGCCATGCAGCCAGTGCCGGCGGCCGTGGCCGCCTGCCGGAAGGTGTGATCGGCGACGTCGCCGGCGGCAAAGACGCCGGGGACGGAGGTCTGCGTGGTGCCGGGCACGACCTTGATGTAGTCGTTGGGCAGGAGCTCGAGCTGGCCGCGGAAGAGCGCGGTGTTCGGCACATGCCCGATCGCGATGAAGAGCCCGTCCACCAGATGCGTCGTGACCTGGCCGGTCTTGAGGTTCCGCACGTCCACGCTCGTCACCTTGCCCGCCTTCGTGTCGCCGATGGCGTCGACGACGCTGTCGAGCAGGAAGTTGATCCTGGGATTCTTCGCCGCGCGCTCCTGCATGATCTTCGAGGCGCGCAGGCTATCGCGCCGATGGACCACGTCCACCTTGCGCCCGAGGCGAGAGAGGTAGAGGGCCTCCTCCATCGCGGAGTCGCCGCCGCCCACCACCATGATGTTCTGGTCCTTGAAGAAGAAGCCGTCGCAGGTGGCGCACGTCGACACGCCGCGGCCCATCAGCTCGCGCTCCTCGGCCAGGCCCAGCATCTTGGCCGAGGCCCCGGTGGCGATGATGACGGTGTCGGCCTGATATGTCGCGCCCTCCGCCTGGAGCGTGAATGGCCGCGTCGAGAAGTCCACGGAGGCGACGTCTTCGGCGATCATGTCGGTGCCGAAGCGCTCGGCCTGCTTGCGCATGGTCTCCATCAGCACCGGACCGTCGATGCCGTCCACGAAGCCGGGATAGTTCTCGACCAGCGTCGTCAGCATGAGCTGGCCGCCCGACTGCAAACCCGTGAACATGAGCGGCGCGAGGTTGGCGCGCGCAGCGTAGATGGCCGCGGTGTAGCCGGCCGGGCCGGACCCGATGATGACCACCTTGCGCGTTGGCATTCTTCATGGGGGCCCCGAGATGGCCCCCAATCCCCCTCACGTTCGGCGCGCCCCGGCGGAGCCGTGGCGCGCCTCTATGACTGATTCTGCACTTACGATGCACGAAGGAGGCCAGGCGATCCTGGTCAGGCTCGCGCGACGATCGCCTCCAGCTCGGCGAGGTCGCGGATTTCGTAGATCGGCGGCGCGACGCCCGCCGGCAGGGCCTCGCGCTCGGGATTGATCCAGGCCGCGTCCATGCCGACCCCGTGAGCGCCCGCCACGTCGATGTCGATGCGGTCGCCCACGAAGAGGGTTCCGTGCGGCTCGGCGCCCGTGCGCCGGAGCGCCTCCTGGAAGATGTCGGCCCGCGGCTTGCGCCAGCCCACCTCGTCGGAGACGACGATGGCCGCGAAGAGGTCGCGCACGCCCGCGGTCTCCAGGATGCCGAGCGCGGTGGGACTGTAGTCGAAGTTGGAGACGACGGCCAGGCAGTGGCGGCGAGCCAGCCGCTCGAGCAGCGGGCGATGATGGGCGGGCACGCTCGCCGCCTTGGCGAGCTCGTGGCGGTGGGCCTCGATCAGCGCCTCGGCGAGGCCCGGCGGCAGCGCCGCCGCGTCGAGGCCCGCCGCCGGGAAGAAGTACGAGAAGCGCTCTCGCGCGGACACCTCGCGGTGATCGATCGCGCGCAGCCGCTCGGCCTCCTTCCACGAGACCAGCAGGGCCTCGTAGCACTGCTCGAGCGTCACCTGCGGCGCGTGACGCGCCAGCACCCCGTGAAGGTGGCCGGCCGTGGAGCGCACGGTCTTGCCCTTGATGGTGATCTCCGGCAGCCGGTCGCGCTCGAAGCGCACCAGCGTGTCGAAGAGATCGAAGAAGACGGCGCGGTACGCCATCTAGCGAAGCGCCTCGAGCGCGGGCCCGTCGAAGCCGACGATCAGCCGGTGGCCGGCCAGCGTCAACGGCCGCCGCAGCAGCCGCGGCTCCTTCACCATCAGCGCGATCAGCGCCTCGTCGCCGGGGTTCTTCTTGTCGAGCCCCAGCGCCTTGTACTGGGCCGTCCGCGTGGACAGCAGCCCGCGCACGCCGTCGGGCGCGCGCGCGGCCAGCGCGCGAATCTCGGCGGCGGTCAGCGGCTGCTTGAAGAGATCCCGCGTGGTGAAGGCGACCTTCTTGCGGGAGAGCACCGCTCTCCCCTTGACGCACGAGGTTCAGGTGGGCTTCTGGTAGAAGATGACGCTCACAGCGGTTTCCTCCGGGCATACCCCTCGTCCAGGCCGTGCCAGTGCGTGATGCGCTCCTCGCCGAATTTCCAGCAGAGGTTCACCTCGCGACCGTCGCGCAGATGCAGGAAGTCGACGAGGCCCAGGCTCAGATCCTTCGTGACGCCGCCCAGGCGCTGGATGTCCTCCAGGCCCGCTCGAACGTCCTTCACGCTGCGCTCGATCAGGTCCGCGCGCGCTTTCCAGGCGGCCTGGTCCACGACGCCGCCGCCGGCGAGCGTGATGCGCTTCTGCTCGGCCGCGCTGGCCTCGCGCGCCTCGATGCCCGCGGCGTTCGCGGCCATCACGCGCTGCATGATCCGGGTCAGCCGCGGGATCAGCCGCTCGACGTCGGCCGGCCCGAAGTAACGCTCAGGCACGACGCGCCACCGAGAGGCCCCGCTCGACGAATACCGCGTGCACTTCCTTGGGGCCGTGCACGCCGCGCGTCAGCGTCAGCTCGATGTCGGCGGTCCGGCTGGGCCCGGTGATGAAGTTGATCGCCGCGCCCCGCCATGACGGCTCGGCGCCCTCGTGCCACGCCTCCAGCACGAGGCCCATCTGCACGAGCGACTCGACCAGGACGTCGCGCTCGAAGACGGCCACGTGGCAGGCCGGCAGCAGCGACGTGGACCGTGGGCGGCCGGCGCCGGAGACGACGACGAGCGTGCCCGTCTCGGCGATGGCGACCTCCGCGCCGGTCACGCCGAGGTCCGCTGCCGCCGCGAGCCCGCGCAGGCGCGCGCGCTCCGCGGCCGCCACCTCGGTGCCGGGCATCACGGCCGCGTCGAAGCCACGCGTGATGAGGGGCGCCGCGACGTCCACGCCCAGCGTGTCCCGCGGCCACGTCACCACGCGGTGCATCCCGCGCTCCGCGGCGATCTGCGCGACCACGTCGGGCACCTCGCCGGCCTCCGCCACGCGATGGAGGACGCCGCCCACGCGCTCGAGCTCGTGCTGGAAGCGGTCGAGGTTCTCGCGCCAGCGCTCGGACAGCTCGCGGCGCAGGACGTCCAGCCCCTCGCGCGGCCGCACGGGGCGGGCGGCGAGCGCGCTCGGCGCCCGGCCCGGCGTCCGCGCCATCTCGGCGCGGATGCGGTCGAAGAACTCGGCCTTCGTGGTCACCGCCGTGCCTCGCGCTCGAGCGCGGCCCAGCGCTCGTGGAACGTGCGGCGCGCGACCGCCGGAAGATCGCGCGTGCGCGTCCACTCGCCGAACAATCCGGGCAGCCATCGAATGCGCCCGCCGCGGACGAACGGCCGCTGCAGGAGGCGACCCAGCCGAGCGCTGAGACGGTACAGCCGCGGGCGCTGCAGCAGCCAGGCGAAGGCCCCGAAGACGGCACGCTCCGGCCACGGGGCGATCCCCTGCTGATCGACCTCGCGACGGAGCTCGATGAGCATCTTCGGGATGTCGATGCGCACGGGACAGGCGTCCATGCAGGCGCCGCACAGGGACGAGGCGTGCGCGAGGTCCTTCACGGCCGCCGGGCCGTTGAGCATCGCGGTGAGCAGGATGCCGATCGGGCCGGGATAGGTGTAGCCGTAGGCGTGGCCGCCGATCTGGCGATAGACCGGGCACACGTTCAGGCAGGCGCCGCAGCGCAGGCAGTTGAGCGCCTCGCGCAGCGGTCCCGCGATCTGGCGCACGCGCCCGTTGTCGAGCAGGACGAGGTGGAGCTCCTCCGGGCCCTCCGGCTCGCCGCCGCGTCGCGGGCCGTTCACGAGCGAGGTGTAGACCGACAGCTTCTGGCCGGTGGCGCTCTTGGCGAGGATGGCCAGGAACACGGCGAGGTCGGTCATCGACGGGATGACCTTCTCGACGCCCATCACGGCCACGTGCACGCGCGGCAGCGACGTCACCATGCGGCCGTTGCCCTCGTTGGTCACGAGCACGACGGTGCCGGTCTCCGCCACCGCGAAGTTCGCGCCGCTGATGCCGAGGTCGGCGTCGAGGAACTTCTGGCGCAGCTCGGCCCGCGCGATGCGGGTGAGCACCTCGGGGTCGGGCTCGGTCTCGCGCCCCAGCTCGCGCGCGAACAGCTCGGCCACCTGGCCCTTCGTCTTGTGGATGGCCGGCGCGATGATGTGCGAAGGCCGCTCGTGGGCCAGCTGGATGATGTACTCGCCGAGGTCGGTCTCGACCGGCGTCACGCCCGCGGCCTGCAGCGCGTCGTTCAGGTGGATCTCCTCGGTCGCCATCGACTTGGACTTCACCGCCATGCGCGCGCCGGTGCGCCGGGCGATGTCGAGCACGACCCGCCGCGCCTCGTCGGCGGAGGTCGCGTAGTGGACGTGGCCGCCGCGGCTCTCGATGCGCTCGATCAGCCGCTCGAGCCAGTAGTCGAGGCGCTGCAGCGTCGCCTCCTTGATCGCCCGGGCCTGGTCGCGCAGGGCGTCGCCCTCGGGCAGCTCGGCGAAGGCCTCGCGCCGCAGCGTGATGAACTTGGTGGTGGCGACCGTGAGCGCCTCCTGCAGGAAGCGGTCGTCGAGGGCGCGGCCCGCGCGCTCGCGGAACGGCGTCGCCAGCTCCGGCTCCATTATGGGGCACCCCCGAGGGGTTCCTCGACTTCGAGCACTTCCGCCAGGTGTAGTGCTTGTACCCGCGATCCGCGGCGGGCGAGGCCGCCGCGCATCTGCATGAGGCAGCCAGCGTCGCAGGCCACCACGCAGTCGGCGCCGGTGGCCTCGACGTTGCCGAGCTTCTTGTCGAGGATCGCCGTCGAGACTTCCGGCAAGCGGACGGAAAAGGACCCGCCGAACCCGCAGCACTCGTCGCTTCCCGGCAACTCGACGAACTCCGCACCGGCCAGCTCGCGCAGCAGCGCGCGCGGGCTCTCGGCCTCGTGCAGCCCGCGCAGGAGATGGCAGGAGTCGTGATAGGTGAGCCGCCCGCCCACCGCGCTGCGGAAGCGCCGGCGGCCGAGGACCTTGACGAGGAACTGCGACAGCTCGTGCGTGCGGCCGGCGACCCGCTCGGCCGCCGTGCGCTCGGCGACCGACGTCATCAGGCCCGGGTATTCGTGCTTCACCATCCAGGCGCAGGAGCCCGACGGCACGATCACCTGCTCGGCCGCGGCGAAGATCGCGACCGTGCGGCGCGCCACGGCGGCGGCCTCGGCGTGATAGCCCGAGTTGAAGAGCGGCAGGCCGCAGCACGTCTGGCCGGCGGGAAACTCCACGCGCACGTCCAGCCCGCGCAGCAGGCGCACGATCCGCTCGCCGACCTCGGGATAGAGCACGTCGCCGAGGCAGGTGATCATCAGCGCCGCGGTCGGGGTCATGCGTGCGGGGGCGGCGGCGAGACCAGCACGAGCAGCAGCAGCCGGGCGCCCGAGTCGTTGGCCACGCCGTGGGCGGTACCGGCCGGCGCCACCACGGCCTCGCCGGCCTCCAGCGTCTCGTCCTCGGCGCCGACGGTGATGCGGCCGCGGCCCTCCAGCACGACGTAGATCTTGTCCTGGCCGTCGTGCGTGTGGACCTTCTGGCTCTGCCCGGGCTCGAGCGCGTAGAGGTCGAGGAGCACGCGCGGGGTGGCGGCCAGCGCGATCTTGGCCATCTTGTCGGGCTGGAACTTCGCGCGCTCGCGCAGGCGGATCTTCATGCGCTGCTCCCGAAGGCGGACCGGGCCAGCAGCGTGACCGGGTGCGCCAGCTCGAGGTCGAGGTTGCGGGCGCGGGCGCCCTTGGCGATCTGCATCAGGCAGCCGGGGTTGCCGGCGACGACGATGCGCGCGCCGGTCTCGCGGATGCGGTCCAGCTTGAGGTCGAGCAGACGGTCGGCCATCTCCGGCTGCAGGACATTGTAGATGCCGGCGCTGCCGCAGCAGAGGTCGCTGTCACGCAGCTCGACCAGCGTGAGGCCGGGGATGCGACGCAGGAGCGCGCGCGGCTCGGCGCGCACCTTCTGGCCGTGGGCCAGGTGGCAGGCGTCGTGATAGGTCACGGTCAGCGGCAGCGGCGCCAGGGGCAGGTCGCCGTCCACCAGCAGCTCGGTCACGTCGCGCACGCGCGCCGCCACGCGTGCGGCCCGCGAGCCCGGCAGCCAGTGGCCCGCGTCGCGCAGCGCCGAGCCGCAGCCGGCCGCGTTGGTGACGATCCAGTCCACGTCGTCGGGAAACGCCGCCGCCAGCGCGCCGGCGCGGCCGCGGAATGCGTCGATGCCGCCGGCGTGGAGCTCGAGGGCGCCGCAGCACCCCTGCTCGCGCGGGACCACGACGTCCCAGCCCGCCAGCGCGAGCAGGCGGATCGTGTCGCGGTTGACGCCGCCGAAGAGGTGGCGCTGCACGCAGCCCGTCACCACGCCGACGCGGCCGCGCGAGCGCCCGCGGGCGGGTACGTACTCCGGCAGCGTCTCCGCGTGCGGCGCGTCGTCCAGCAGCGCGTCGAGCGCCGACAGCCGGGGAAACCGGCCGAGCAGTCCGCTGCGTCGCACGAGGCCCTGCAGGCCCCAGCGCTGGTAGCGGCGCAGGAGGCCGAAGACCCAGTCGAGCCGCTCCGGGTCGGGAAAGACGGTCAGCAGCAGATCGCTCAATCGCCAGCGGCGCAGCGGCTGGGCGCGCCGGGCCATGTCGGCGCGCGCCGTCTCCAGCAGCGTGCCGAAGCGCACCCCGGCCGGGCAGGCCGTCTCGCACGCACGGCAGCCGAGGCAGAGGTCGAGATGCTCGGTGACGGTGTCGGTGACGTCCAGGCGTCCCTCGGCCACGGCGCGCATGAGATAGATACGGCCGCGCGGCGAGTCCATCTCCTCGCCGAGCACGCGGTAGGTCGGGCACTGCGGCAGGCAGATGCCGCAGTGCACGCACGCGCGAAGCAGGGCTTTCGTAGCGGGGTCCGCGAGCGCGGGGAGCGACGTGGGTGGGCTGGCCGAGGAGGTTGACGGCTCTGCCATCAGCGGGCCATGCCCGGTCACAGGCCGCCCACGAAGCGTCCGGGGTTCAGCGTGCCGCGCGGGTCGAACTCTTGCTTGAGCGCGCGCATGAGCGCGAGCGGTCCGGCCGGCACCGGCCCCCACGGATCGAGGCTCGTCCGCAGCGCCGTGGAGCCGCGCTCGACCACGACGCTGCCGTCGGACTCGTCGACGAACGCGCGCAGGCGCTCGATCGCCTTCGCCAGGACCGCCGGCTCGTCCTGTCGCAGCGCCACGCGGAGCAGGCCGAGCGGCGCGCAGCCTGTGATGGTGACGCCCGCGTCGCCGCCGAGCGAGGCCCGCACCTCGTCGAGCGTGGCGGCCAGCCGCGTTGCCAGCGTGGCGAGCCGCAGCACCGTCGGCCCACTCTCGGCCAGCACGCGGTCGTACGTCCGCCAGAACCCAGGGCCCATCGTCTCCGCGCGAGCGCGCACGCGCGTGGCCTCCGCCACCACCATCGCCTGCTGGGCGCGAACCGCGCCCTCGACACTGCCGAGCGAGACCACGAGACCGACGGCGGCCGCCGGCAGCCCGCACGCCGCGAGCGCGGCGGCGTCGAGCAGCTCGCACCGGCTCGGCTGCAGCGGCGAGTCCACGAGACGCGCGACGACGTCCTGGGCGATTTCGGTGCTCCGCAGGGGCAACAGGCACGTGGCCTCCGCCTCGGGCAGCGGATGCAGCCGCAGCGTCAGCTCGCCGAGGATCCCGAGCGTGCCGAGCGCGCCCACGAGGAGCTTCGGCACGTCGTAGCCGGTCACCGACTTCACCACCCGCGCGCCGCCCCACGTCACCACGCCGTCGGCCTGCACGAAGCGCACGCCCAGCAGCAGGTCGCGCATGGTGCCGTAGCGCAGCCGCAGCGGTCCGCCGGCCGCCGTCGCCGCGATGCCGCCGAGCGTGCGGCTGCCCCAGCCCGGCGGGTCGAGCGGGAGCGTCTGGCGCCGGTCGTGGAGCACCGCGGCCAGCGCGCCGGCGGTGACGCCGGCCTGCACCGTCACCGTGAGGTCGTCGGGGTTGTACTCGACGATCGCGTCGAGGCCGCAGAGATCCAGCACGACGTCCACGCACGCGGGCGGGCTGCCGAGCGCGAGCGCGTGACCGGCGCCGCGCGGCACGACGGCCAGGCCCTCGTCGTGTGCGATGGCCACGACGCGCGCCAGCTCGTCGAGCGTTCGGGGGCGCACGACCCACTGCGGCCGGCGGCCGTCGATGGCGGCGGCCGCGCAGGCCGCCGCGTCGTCGCTGGCGCCGCCGGCGCCGACGATCGCGATCAGCGCCCCGCCCAGCGTGCGCGCGGTCACGCTCACACCCACGTCCCTTCGGGCAGGCGCGGGCGCTGCGGGCGGAAGCCCTCGCCGCACGCCGGGTGCGTCGGCAGCAGCTTGCCGGGGTTCATGAGGCGCGCGGGATCGAACACGCCGCGGATGCGGAACATGAAGTTGAGGTCGGCGTCGGCGTACTGCAGCGGCAGGTTCTTGGCCTTGTCCATGCCCATGCCGTGCTCGCCGGTCACGCTGCCGCCCAGCGCGATGCACGCGCGGAGCAGCTCCTCGTTGGCCTCCTTGGCCTTCTCGAGCTCGTCCGGCCGCGTGTCGTCGTAGCAGATCATGGGGTGCAGGTTGCCGTCACCGGCGTGGAACACGTTGGCGATGAGCAGCCCGTAGCGCTCGCCGATGGCCACGATCTCGCGCATGATGTGCGGCAGCTTCGAGCGCGGCACCACGGCATCCTGCAACAGGTAGGACGCCGTGAGCCGTCCCACCGCGCCGGCCGCCTCCTTGCGGCCCTTCCACAGCAGCGCGCGCTCGGCCTCGTCGCGCGCCACACTGACCGAGAGCGCGCCGTGCTCGCGACAGATGGCGGCCGCCCGCTCCCCCTGCACCTCCACCTCGGCGCGCGGGCCGTCGAGCTCGATCAGCAGCACGGCGCCGGCGCCCTCAGGATAGCCGGCGCCCGTGCCGGCATTGATGGCGCGGATGATGGCCTCGTCGAGCATCTCCATCGCGGCGGGCGTCATTCCGGCCGCGATCGCCGCCGACACGACCTGGGAGGCCTCGATCACCGTGCGGAACGCGGCCAGCACGGTCTTCACCGCCTCCGGCGCGTGGGTGAGGCGCACCGTGATCGCCGTCACCAGGGCAAACGTGCCCTCGGAGCCGACGGCCACGCCGGTGAGGTCGTAGCCGGGGCGATCCAGCGTCTTGCCGCCGACGCGCACCACCTCGCCGCGGCCGGTGACCAGCTCCAGGCCCAGCACGTGATTCGTCGTGATGCCGTACTTCAGGCAATGCGGACCGCCGGCGTTGGTCGACACGTTGCCGCCGATGGACGACACCATCTGGCTGGAGGGATCGGGCGCGAAGAACCAGCCGCGCTCGCGCACGGCGTTGGTGAGCCACAGATTGATGAGCCCCGGCTGCACGGTCGCGCAGCGATTGCCGTAGTCGATCTCGAGGATGGACGCCATGCGGTTCATCGAGACCATCACGCCGCCCTGCGGGGCCATGGCGCCGCCGATGAGCCCGGTGCCCGAGCCGCGCGGCACGATGGGAGTGTTGGCCCGCCGGCACGCCTGAACGATCGCCCGCACCTGCTCGGTGCGCGTCGGGAGCACCACCACGTCCGGCGCGCCCTTGTAGAACGTGTGCATGTCGCACTCGTACGTCATCCGCCCCTCGACGGACACGACGACCGCGTCCTTCCCGACGATCGTCCGCATCTCATCGACGAACCGTGGAGTCAGCGACATGGCAGATAGAGAGTTTACCCCGCCCACTGGAAATCCGAGCCGCTCGAACAGACGCGAGCCCTCGAGTAGAGCCCGAAGCCGAAACGCGATCGTCAGGCGGGCGGAATCAGGCCAATACGCGCGAGAGAACTACCGCTTTCGAGCGGCGGCTTCGCCGTCGCAATCCTATCCCGGGGGGAGGCAGCCGCGAGCACGCCGTCAGGCGTGCGAGGGGCGTCGGAAGGGGGGCGAAGCCCCCCTTCGAGTCGCGTTAGCCCCCCTCCGAGCTGATTTTCCAGGTATCGCCCGAGGTCAGCAGCTTGGCGATATCGCCGGGGCCGCGGTCGGACAGCGCGTGCTGCTCCTGGTCGATGAGGACGTTTTCGTAGATCGGCGCGGCGATGTCTTCGAGGACGCCGATGGGCACGGGGAAGTCCGGCGCGAAGAGGTCGGCGAGCAGCTTGGCCGCGTTGACGTTCTTCTCGTCGTGGATCCACAGCGCGCTCTCGGCCACGCCCTTGGCGTCCACCACCTTCGGCGTCACGCCTTGCATGATGACGGCCTTGCGGGCGTCGGGCGGGCCAAACAGTAGTGGCTTGCCGTGCTCGAGCCGCAGCTCGTGCAGGACCTTCGACTCCTTGTCGTAGATCACGTTCCAGGCGAGGTCGTTGTATACGTTGCAGTTCTGCAGGATTTCCAGGAACGCGGTGCCGCGATGCGCGGCCGCGCGCTTGAGCATCTCGTCCATGTGGGGAATGTTGCGATCCACCGTGCGTCCCACGAAGGTGGCGCCGCAGCCGAGGGCGAACGCCAGCGGGTTCACCGGACGATCCGCGGAGCCGAGCGGTGTGGACTTGGTCACCTTGCCCAGCTCGCTCGTCGGCGAGTACTGGCCCTTGGTGAGGCCGTAGATGCGGTTGTTGAAGAGCAGCACCGTCACGTCCACGTTACGGCGGAGCACGTGCAGCATGTGGTTACCGCCGATGGAGAGCCCGTCACCGTCGCCGGTGACGACGAAGATCTTCAGATCCGGGCGCGCCACCTTGAGCCCGGTCGCCAGCGCGGGGGCCCGGCCGTGGATCGTGTGGAAGCCGTACGTGTTCATGTAGTACGGGAACCGGCTGGAGCAGCCGATGCCCGAGATGAACACGATGTTCTCCCTGGGAATGCCGAGGTCCGGCATCGACTTCTGGATCGCGCTCAGGATCGCGTAGTCGCCGCAGCCCGGGCACCACCGCACGTCCTGGTCGGACTCGAAGTCCTTCTTCGTGTACTTGGGAGTGGCGGCGGCGCCGGCTCCGGTCGGGCTCATTTCTGACTCCCCAGTTGGATGACGGCGTCGTAGATGTCTTCGCTGGCCAGCGGCAGGCCGCGCACGCGGTTGAAGCCGACGGCGTCGACGAGGTACTCGGCGCGCAGCACGCGCACGAGCTGGCCGCTGTTGATCTCGGGCACGAGGACCTTCCGGTACTCGCGCAGCAGGTGGCCGAGATCGGGCGGCAGCGGGTTGAGATGCCGGAGATGGATGGACGCCACCGACTTGCCGTCGGCCTGGGCGCGCTCCACCGCCGCCGTGATGGCGCCGTAGGTGCCGCCCCAGCCGACCACCAGCACGTCGCCGGTGGCGGGGCCGTTGATCGAGGTGGGCGGAATCTCCTGCGCGACGCGCCGTACCTTCTCGGCGCGCGTACGCACCATATGGTCGTGGTTCTCGGGATCGTAGGAGATGTTGCCGGTCACGTCCTGCTTCTCGATGCCGCCGATGCGGTGCTCGAGCCCCGGCGTGCCCGGCCGCACCCACGGCCGCGCCAGCGTGGCAGGATCGCGCAGGTACGGGAAGAAGCCTTCCTTCTCGGTGCGGAAGGTGACGTCGATCGGCGGCAGCGTCGCCGGATCGGGAATCAGCCACGGCTCCGAGCCGTTGGCCAGGAAGCCGTCGGAGAGCACCATCACCGGCACCATGTACTTCAGCGCGATGCGCACGGCCTCGTACGCGACGTAGAAGCAGTCACCCGGCGTGGCCGGCGCGAGCACGACGATGGGCGACTCGCTGTTGCGCCCGTACAGGGCCTGCATGAGGTCGGCCTGCTCGGTCTTGGTCGGCATGCCTGTCGAGGGACCGGCCCGCTGGATGTTCAGGATCACCAGCGGCAGCTCCGCCGTCACGGCCAGGCCGATCCCCTCGCCCTTCAGCGCGATGCCGGGGCCGCTCGAGCACGTCACGCCGATGGCGCCGCCGAAGGAGGCGCCGATCGCCGCGGTGACCGCCGCGATCTCGTCCTCGGCCTGGATGGTGCGGATGCGGAAGCGCTTGTGCATCGCCAGCTCTTCGAGAACGCTCGAGGCCGGCGTGATCGGATACGCGCCGTACACCACGGTGAGCTGCGAGCGCTGCGCGGCGGCCAGCAGCCCCCACGCCAGCGCGCGATTGCCCGTCATCGCGCGATACAGTCCCGGGGCCATCTCGGCCGGCGCGATGCCGTAGGACTCCTCGAAGAACTCGGCCGTCTCGCCGAACGCGTGGCCCGCCTTGAGCACCCGCGTGTTGGCCTCGGCGAACTGCGGGTTCTTCGCGAACTTCTTGCCGATCCAGTCGAGCGTGGGCTCGAGCGGGCGCGTGTAGATCCAGGAGACGAGACCGAGCGCGAAGAAGTTCTTCGTGCGGTCCTTCTCCTTGGTGTTGAGCGGCAGGTCCTTGATCGCCTCGTGCGTGAGGCCGCTCATGTCGACCTTGTGCAGCCGATAGCGCTCGGCCAGCGCGGGGTCGTCGAGCGGGTTTTGCGCATAGCCGGCCTTGTCGAGGTTGCGCTTCTCGTACGCCGCGGTGTTGACGATGAGCAGGCCGCCCGGCTTGAGGTCGCTGAGATGGACCTTGAGCGCGGCGGGGTTCATCGCCACCAGGCAGTCGAGCCGATCGCCCGGCGTGTACACGCGCTGGCTGCCGAACTGGAGCTGGAAGCTGGAGACGCCGAACAGTGTGCCGGCGGGGGCGCGAATCTCCGCGGGGAAGTTCGGCAGCGTCGCGAGGTCGTTGCCTGCCCAGGCGGATTCGGTGGTGAACTGCTCGCCCGTCAGCTGCATCCCGTCGCCGGAGTCGCCCGCGAACCGGATCACCGCCCGGCTCAACTCCTTGCGCGACTTCCGACCCCCTGTGACGGGCGTCGCCGTCTCGCTCATCGCCTCTCCCTTTCTCGCGTTTCTGAGCCGTCCATCCGGGCCCTCGTCGCGCTCACCATTGAACGCAGACCGCCTCCCGGCACCGTTCGGCTTCGGGGTGACCTCTGAGGCCGCGGGCGGAGTACCGGCCCGAGGTCGGCAGGGCGTGATCGATCTTATCGGACGCCTGGAAAGATGGCAAGGTTTATCGACTTTTAGCCCGCATCCATCTGGTGCGGACGCTTCAGCACATCGCCGGGCGGAAGGTTCAGCACCGCCTCGGGAAACAGGCCCGCCAGCCAGCGGATCACGTCGTTCACCGTGGCCACGCCGATGGGCTTGCGATCGGCATCCACCAGGGGCACCGTGCGGTAGCCGGCGACGCTCATCGAGTGCACGGCGTAGGCGACGCGATCGTTCACGCCGAGCGCCTCGGGATCGCGCGTCATCACCTCGGCCAGGCGCGTCTGGCGCGCGTCACGGCCGCGCCCGGCGACCCGCGTCAGCACGTCGCGCTCGGTGAAGATGCCGATCAGGCGGCCCTCCGCGTCCACGACCAGGACGCCGGCCTGGCGGCGCGCCAGCATCCGCTCGATCGCCTCGGCGACGGTGGCCGTCTCGCGCAGGCAGATCGGCTCGGCCGGCCCGAGCATGGTGATCGTGTCGTTGAACAGCGCGCCGCGGATCTCCGCCAGCTCGCCCTCGACCGTCCCCGCGTCGATGTCATCGAAGTCGCTCATACGACCTCCCCTGCTCTGGCCGTCTCACGACGGGCCGCCGCTTGCGGAGCCTCGCTCGCGTCCTTGAGCATCTGCACGAAGCGCTCGGCCGTCGGCGTCAGCGGCTTGTGGCGCCGATGGACGATGCCGACGGGCCGCACGAGATCGGGAATCGCCACCTCCACGGCGGCCAGCGCGCGGATCGAGGCCTCCTTCTGCACGGTGTGGCGCGGAAGGATGCTGACACCGGCCGCGATGATGATCGCCTGCTTGATGGTCTCGATGTTGTCGAACTCCATCACGATGTTCACCCGAACGTTGTGCTGGCGCAACGCCCGATCGATGGCCTTGCGGATCGTCAGCCCCGCGTCGAAGGCCACGAACGCCTCGCCCGCCAGCTCGGCCGGCGGCACCACGCGGCGGCGGGCCAGACGGTGATTGGGATGGCAGACGAGCGCCATCGGTTCCTCGCGGAGCGGCACCACCGAGAGCGCGCGGTCGGGCGGCGGATACGACATGATTCCCACGTCGGCTTCGCCCGTGATGACCGCCTCCACGACCTTGTGGGGATGGAGGCACTCGAGTTGCACTCGGGCGTCGGGGTACAGCGACATGAACTGCTGCATCGGGCGGCTGACGTCGTGGAGGCCCACCGAGTAGATGGCCGCCACGCGGACGGTGCCGTCCACCCGCGCCTTGACGGCCGCCACCTCGGTCTTGGCCTTCTCCCACGACTCGAGGATGGCGCGGGCCGCCGTGTAGAACGCCTCGCCCTCGCGCGTCACCACGAAGGGCCGCTTGGTGCGGTCGATGAGCGGCACGCCGAGCTGCGTCTCGAGCTGCTGGACGGCCTGGCTGGCGGCGGACTGCGAGACGAAGTTCTGCTCGGCGCCCCGCGAGAACGAGCGCAAGCGGACGACGTCGCAGTAGAGCCGCAGCGTTTCCAGGTGCATGGGGCCGAGTTTACATCATTAGTGCTGCTGATACCCGGAATATGAATTTTCCGTAATGACTAATGCTGGGGCGGCGAGTAGTATCGTGCAACTCTTCACAAAGGCGATCGAGAGCCGGACGAAGGCGTCCTTGAAGGACGCTGGGGGGATGCAGGGATGACGCAGCAACCGCCGTACGCCGGCCAGTCTCCCGCCCAGGGCCTCTACGATCCCCGCCACGAGCACGACGCCTGTGGCGTCGGCTTCGTCGTCGACATCCAGGGACGCAAGTCCCACGCGATCGTCCGCAAGGCCCTCCAGGTTCTCATCAACCTGCTCCACCGCGGCGCCTGTGGCTGCGAGGCGAACACGGGTGACGGCGCCGGCATCCTGCTGCAGATGCCCGACCGCTTCCTGCGTCGCGAGTGCGCGCGCATCGGGTTCACGCTGCCGCCACTCACCGAGTACGGCGCCGGCCTCGTGTTCCTGCCGCGCGAGGCGATGCAGGCCGACAAGGTGCGCGCCATCCTGCACTCGATCGTCGACGACGAGGGCCAGCGGCTGCTCGGCTGGCGCAACGTGCCCTTCGACGACAGCGCGCTCGGCGACAGCGCCCGCGCGGTGCGGCCCACCATCAAGCAGGTGTTCATCGGGCGCGGCGCCGCCGTGCAGGAGGGGAAGGGGGGAACCCTCCCACGGTTCCCCCACCCAACAGACCACGCGCAGTTCGAGCGCAAGCTCTACGTGATCCGCAAGCAGTTCGAGAAGGCCATCGCCGCGCTCGACGTCCCGGAGAACAAGTTCGCCTACATCCCGAGTCTCAGCTCCAACACGCTCATCTACAAGGGCATGCTCAGCGCCGACCAGATCGAGACGATGTTCCCCGACCTGATCGACCCCGACGTGGAGTCCGCGCTGGCGCTGGTGCACCAGCGCTTCAGCACCAACACGTTCCCGTCGTGGCCGCTGGCCCATCCCTACCGCTACGTGGCCCACAACGGCGAGATCAACACGCTGCGCGGTAACATCAACTGGATGCGCGCGCGGGAGGCGCTCTGCCGCTCGGCCGTGCTGAGCGCCGAGGATCTGCGCAAGGCGCTGCCGGTCACCCGCGAGGGGCTGAGCGACTCGGCCACGTTCGACAACGTCCTCGAGTTCCTCGTGATGAATGGCCGCTCGCTGCCGCACGCCATCCTCATGATGATCCCGGAGCCGTGGCAGAACCACGAGTCGATGAGCCCCGAGCGGCGGGCGTTCTACGAATACCACGCCTCGCTGATGGAGCCGTGGGACGGGCCGGCCTCGATCGCGTTCACCGACGGCACCGTCATCGGCGCCGTGCTCGATCGCAACGGCCTGCGCCCCTCGCGCTACTACGTCACGACGGACGGCCTCGTCGTGATGGCGTCCGAGGTCGGCGTCCTCGACATCCCGCCCGAGAACATCAGGGTCAAGGAGCGGCTGCACCCCGGCAAGATCTTCCTGGTCGACACGGCCCAGGGCCGGATCATCGACGACGAGGAGATCAAGACCCAGCTCGCCGCCGAGCACCCGTACGCCGACTGGCTGAAGGACAACGTCGCCCGCCTCGACGACCTGCCCGCCCACCCGGCGCCGGCGGCCGATCGCGACAGCGTGCGCACCCGGCAGCTCGCGTTCGGCTACACGCACGAGGACCTGCGCCTGCTGCTGGGGCCGATGGCGAAGAACGGCGAGGAGCCGATCGGCTCCATGGGCACCGACACCGCGCTGGCCGTGCTCTCCGACCGGCCGCGCCCGCTCTACGACTACTTCAAGCAGCTCTTCGCCCAGGTGACGAATCCGCCGCTCGACCAGATCCGCGAGGAGCTGGTGACCTCGATGGAATCGACGGTGGGGCCCGAG
>Ga0066709_100001191_pt1 | contig 16588 bp, 12 predicted proteins | sample GraSoiAngelo_158_FD_79665 | JGI IMG/M metagenome (GOLD analysis project Ga0066709, IMG submission 79665) | Grasslands soil microbial communities from the Angelo Coastal Reserve, California, USA - 14_1009_16_30cm | ecosystem: Environmental > Terrestrial > Soil > Grasslands | place: USA...
ACGATGATCGGCACGTTCGCGGCGCGTGCGTGATCGATCGCTTCTTTGGTCTGCGGCATCACGCCGTCATCGGCCGCCACCACGAGGATGACGACGTCGGTGACCTTCGCGCCGCGGGCGCGCATCAGCGTGAACGCTTCGTGGCCCGGCGTGTCGAGGAACACGATGTTGCGGCCGTTGATCGTGACCTGATACGCGCCGATGTGCTGCGTGATGCCGCCGGCCTCGCGCTCGGCGACGCGCGTCTCGCGGATCGCATCGAGCAGGCTCGTCTTGCCGTGGTCGACGTGTCCCATCACGGTGACGACCGGCGCGCGCGTCCTCTTGTCTTCGTCGCGCGCTTCGCCCGTATCCACGAGCAGCTCTTCTTCGAAGCTGCGCATCTGGACTTCAGCGCCGAACTCCCGCGCGACCATCGTGGCCGTCTCGGTGTCGAGCGTGTTGTTGATGGTGACGCGGAGGCCTTTCATCAACAACTTCGCGAGCACGTCCTTCACGCGGACTTCGAGTTTGTCTGCGAGATCGCGCACGGTCATGCCTTCGGCGAGCACGATCGTGCGGCTCACCGGTGGCGGCGTCGCCGGCATGGGCGGCGGCGCGGGACGCGAAGTCTGCTCGCGGCGCTGCCCGGCGGCCGGCCGGCCCTGGCCGCCAGGCCGTGGACCCTGATAAGCCGGACGCTGCGGCATACCGGGCCGCTGCGGGTACGGTTGTCCGGGTCGCGGCGCCATGCCCGGCTGCTGCGTGCGCACCGGCTGCGACGGCAGCGGACGCGGACCGCCAACCGGCATTTGCGGCGGACGCGGAATTGGCGGACGCGTTGGTGACGCACCGGCGGCGGGACGCGCGGCGTGCGGCGCCGCACGCGGCGTCGCGGTTCCGGTCTGTCCGGCCGCCCCTCCGGCCACCGGACGGGCGGCCATCGGAATCGCCGGCCGCTCCGGCGCCTTCGGCCGCAGGACGACACGCGGCGCCGGCGTGGTCGGTAGCGGCGGTGTCGGTGTATCGGGACGTCGTTCTTCGATGCGCAGTCTCAGCGTCGGCGGTACGACGCGGCCGGCCGTCGGCGCCTTCGCCGGTGTGCTCGCGGCGGGCGCCGGCGCTGCGGCCAAGGCTGGTTCCGCGGCCGCCGGTTCCGCGACAGCGATCGGCGTTTCCGCAACGGCAGCCGGTTTGTGATCGTCTTTCCAGGGCTTCTGCGCTGCAACCGGTTCGATCTTCGGCGGCATCGCGACGACCGGCGCGCGATGGACGTCGGCGACAGGCGACTCGGGCGCGACGACTGGCTCGTGTACGGGCGCGGGCTGCGGTGCAACAGCGATCGCCGCCGGCGCAGCTTCGGCGACAGCCGCCGGCGGCGGCGCCACGGGTTTGACCGTCTTGACGAGTCGGGGCGGCGGCAGCACCGGCGCCGCGGGCTTCGGCGGTTCCGCCGGCTTCTTCGACGGCGCCGGCTTCTTGCCTTTCACGACGGGCGTCTCGGCGAAGATGTCGCCGCCCGGCAGCGTGATGCCGCGCTGCTTCGCGAGGCGCTCGACGAACTGACGGGCGACGACTTCTTCAATCGTGCTCGAGGCGCTCTTCACCTCGATGCCGTGATCGCGCTTGAGCAGCGCCGTTACTTCCTGGCTCGTCGTCCCGAGCAGCTCCGCGACTTTGTAGATCCGGACAGTTGCCAACGATTACTCCTGAGTTTCCTGCGCTGGGGTCTCGCCGCGCGCCGCCGCGAGAATTTTCTCGGCGGTCTTGCCGCCGATGCCGGGGACCTCGGACAGCTGCTCTACCGTGGCGCTCGCCACGGCGTCCTGCGTGGCGAAGCCCGCGTCGACGAGCCTGCGGACCGTCTTCTCGCCGACGCCAGTGAGCGTATAAGGCGCCGGCACATCCGACGGTTCTGCCTCGGCGAGTCCGTGTTCGGTGTCGGCCTGCGCGTTTGCCGCCGCGTTTTCGCTGGAGCCTTCCGACGCCTCGGCCGCGTTTTCGCTGGAGCCTTCCGACTCCTCGGCAAGGGAGTCGGCGGCGGCGGCTTCGAGCCCTTCGAACTGCGCTTCGACCTCGCGGCGCTTCTCCTCCTCGCTCTTGATGTCGATGCGCCAGCCGGTCAGCTTCGCGGCCAGGCGCACGTTCTGCCCCTTCTTGCCGATCGCGAGCGAGAGCTGCTTGTCTTCGACAATCACTTCCATCACGCGCTCGTGGTCGTCGACGATGGACACGCGCTGCACTTTCGCCGGGCTCAGCGCGTTGGTGACGAACGCGACCGCGTCCTCGGACCATTCCACGATGTCGATCTTCTCGCCGCGGAGCTCGCGGATGATCGACTGCACGCGCGTACCTTTCATACCGACGCACGCACCGACCGGATCGACGTCGCGCTCGCGGGAGAACACGGCCACCTTGGCGCGGTCGCCCGCCTCGCGGACGGCGCCTCGAATCATCACGGTGCCGTCGTAGATCTCGGGCACTTCCTGCTCGAACAGCTTGATGAGCAGCGCCGGATCGGTACGCGAGAGCATGATCTGCGGACCCTTCGCGCCGCGGTTCACGCCCTTGATGACCGCGCGGACGCGATCGTTCGGGTTGTAGCTCTCGGCGCGCGACTGCTCCTTCCGCGGGACGACCGCTTCGTTGCGTCCCACCTCGACGACGATATCGCCGTTCTCGAAGCGCTTGACCGTGGCGTTGACGACTTCGCCCACGCGCTGGCTGAACTCGGCGTAGACGTTTTCGCGTTCGGCCTCGCGCACCTTCTGGAAGATGACCTGCTTGGCCGTCTGCGCCGCGATCCGTCCGAGCACTTCGGTCGGCTTCGGGAATTCCATCTCGTCGCCGAGCTCGATGCTGTTGGCGACGTCGTCGCCATAGAGCGACCGGTAGATATCGCGCGCCTCGTCGAGGCCGATCTCGGTCGCGGCATTGGCGACTTCCTGCACGACGGTCTTGAGCGCGAAGAGATCGACCTGGCCCGTCTCCATGTTGAAACGGGTTTTCAGGTTCTCGCCGGTCTTGTAGTACTTGCGCGAGGCCGTCGCGACCGCTTCCTCGATCGCGCTGATCACCACGTCGGGCTCGATCCCCTTCTCCTTGGCGAGCGCTTCAATCGTTTGCTGCAGCGGATTGCTCATGTTGCCTTCAGAACTCCACTTCGAGATGTGCGCGCGTAATCACGCCGATCGGCACGCGGTGCCGGCGCCCGTCGTCGGCGTCAATCAGCACCTCGCCCCCGTCGATGCCGCCGAGCGTGCCCTTGAAGAACGACTGACCGTCCACGGCGTGGCGCATGACCAGCTTCGCGCGGCGGCCGGCGAACCGTGAATAGTCGGCCGCGCCGCGCAGCGGTCTGTCGAGGCCCGGCGATGAAACCTCCAGCACGTAAGCGGTCGGCACGACGTCCTCGACGTCGAGGATGGCGCTCAAATCGCGGCTGACGTGCGCGCAGTCTTCCACGCTCACGCTCTCTTCCGCGGTTGCCGCCGACCCCGGCCGATCGAGCCGCACGCGGAGCACCATGCCGCTGCCTTCGCGCCGGAACTGGACGTCGAAGATCTCCAGGCCGTAGCCGGCCGCGACACGCGCCGCCATGCTGCGGACCTGTTCGACAACGTCGCCAGCCCCCATAAACTAAAAAAGTGGGCACATGCCCACTCGGTCTTCCAACCTAGGCTCCGAACACTAAATTATAGCACGGGGCGCGCGATGAAATCGTAGCCACGAGCGCCCACGAGCTCGACCTTGGCCAAATCACCGGGTGCGAGCGTCGACGGGTCGCATTCGGTGAGAAAGACCGACGCGTCGATGTCGGGTGCCTGCGTCGCGAGCCGGGCCCGGAGCACGAGATCGTGGTCGCCCGACGGCCCGTCGACGATGACGCGCGTGCGCTCGCCGATGCGGGCGCGCTGCCTTGTGGTGACCAGGCGCTTCTGGAGGCTCATCACGCGATTCCGTCGGGCCGTCTTCTCCCGCGCCGGGACGTCATCGTCGAACCCGAACGCCGACGTTCCTTCCTCGTGCGAATAGGTGAAGACGCCGACGTGATCGAACGCGTGATCGCCGACGAAACCACACAACTCCTCGACGTCCGCGTCGGCTTCGCCCGGGAACCCGACGATGAACGTCGTGCGAAGCGCGACGCCGGGGACGCATTCGCGGATCCGCGTCAGCAGCGCGTCGTAGGTCTGCCGGGTCCCAGGCCGCTTCATCCGCTTCAGAACGGCATTCGACGCGTGCTGCAGCGGCAGGTCGATGTACTTGCACACCTTCTCGCATTCGGCGATCGCGGCAAGCGTCTCATCGTCGATCGTCGTCGGATAGAGGTAGAGCAGCCGGATCCATTCGAGCCCGTCGATCGCGTTGAGGCTGCGGAGCAGCCGGGCCAGCGCGCCGCGCTGGCCGAGATCGATGCCGTAGAAGGTCGTGTCCTGCGAGATGAGCAGCAGTTCTTTGACGCCGCGCGCCGCGAGCGCGCGCGCTTCGCGCACGATCGAGTCGGCCGGGCGGCTGCGGTACTTGCCGCGAAGCTTCGGGATGATGCAGAACGCGCACTTGTAATCACAACCTTCCGCAACTTTGATGTACGCGTAGTGCCTCGGCGTGGCGAGGAAGCGCGGTGTATCCGCATCGTAGAGATAGGTCGGAAGCGGTGTCTCCGCGTTGCGGACCGTCGGTTTGGTCTTGAAGAAGGTCGCGCCGAATGTTTCTGGTTGGGGACGCCCTTCAGGCCGTCCGACGCCGATCGCGTTCACGATTTGCGGAACCTCGCCGGTGCCGAGCAGCACGTCGATCTCGGGGATTTCTTTCTTCAGCTCCTCGCGATAGCGCTCGGCCATGCAGCCGGTGACGATGAGCTGTCTGCAGGCGCCGTCTTTCTTGTGCTGCGCCATCTCCAGAATCGCGTCGATCGATTCCTGCTTCGCCTTGTCGATGAACGCGCAGGTGTTGACGACAAGGACGTCGGCCTGCGCCGCATCCTGCGTCAGCTCGTGCCCCGCCTGTTTCGCGAGACCAAGCATCACCTCGGAGTCGACGAGGTTCTTCGGACAGCCGAGGGAAATAAGGCCCAGTTTCATATGTTGAACAATTCTCCACCACGGGTGGAGATGTTATGCCTCACGGATACAACCTATAGAGCATGCGCGGATACGGAATCGCCTCCCGCAAATGATCGAGCTTGCAAATCCACGAGACGACGCGTTCGATGCCCATTCCGAAGCCGCCGTGAGGCACCGTGCCGTATCGACGTAGATCGAGATACCACTCGAACGCTTCCTGCGGCAGATCGTGTTCCTTGATCCGCTTCAGCAGCAGATCGAGATCGGCCAGACGCTCGCCGCCGCCGATGATCTCGCCGTATCCCTCCGGCGCAAGCACGTCGACGCCGAGCGCGAGCTCGGGCCGATCGGGATCCGGCTTCATGTAAAACGCTTTCACCGCGGCAGGGTAGCGGTGAACCATCACCGGGCGGTCGTATTGCTCCGACAGCGTCGTTTCGTCGGGCCCGCCGAAGTCGCCGCCCCACTCGATCGGCAGCCCTTTGGACTGCAGCGTCTTGACCGCGTCGTCGTACGAGATTCGCGGAAACGGTTTCTTCACCCGCTCGAGCGTCGACGTGTCGCGTTCGAGGACTTTCAGTTCAGGGCGCCGTTTGTCCAGCACCCGCGCCACCACCTCGACGACCAGGTCTTCGGCGAGCTCCATCACGTCGTCGAGAGACGCGTATGCCATCTCGGGCTCGACCATCCAGAATTCCGTCAGGTGCCGCCGGGTCTTCGACTTCTCCGCGCGGAACGTCGGCCCGAAGCAGTACACCCGGCCGAGCGCCATCGCGTTCGCTTCGTTGTACAGCTGGCCGCTCTGTGTCAGATAGGCCGTCGTCTCCTCGAAGTACTGCGTCGGAAAGAGCGTCGTCGTCCCCTCGCACGCGGCGGGCGTGAAGATCGGCGTGTCGGCGAGGATGAATCCGCGCGAGTTGAAGAAGTCGCGAATCGCGTTGATCACTTCGTGCCGCACGCGCAGGATCGCCTGCTGCCGTTCTGTGCGGATCCACAGATGACGGCGGTCGAGCAGGAAATCGACGCCATGCTCCTTGGGCGTAATCGGATAGTCGTGTGATTGGCCGACGATCTCGAAGCCCTTGACATCGATCTCGTATCCGCTCGGCGCGCGCTTGTCGGCGCGGACCGTGCCCGTCACGATGATCGAGGTTTCCTGCGAGAGGTGATCCGCCTGTTTGAACAGCTCTTCGCCGACCGCGGCCTTCGACATCACACCCTGGATGAAGCCGGTACCGTCGCGCACGATCAGAAAATGAATTTTTCCGCTCGAGCGGCGGTTGTGCAGCCATCCTTTGATGGTCACCTCCTGCCCCTCGTGCTTGCCGATGTCCTCTATGTAGACGTGCATAATCAGCTATCAGGGTTCGGCTATCAGCTTTGGCCGGAGCTGACAGCTATTCAGTCACCAACATGCGTTCCATTCGTTCGCGCACTTTGCGCGCCCGCTGAAGTGTTTCTTTCGCCGCGACCCGGCCGACGATGTCGAACACGAACGGCCCTTCGTAGCCGACCTTCTGCACCGCCGTCAGCGCCGACAGCCAGTCGATTGCGCTGTCGACCGGCACGTGCGTCGTGATCAGATGCTCCGACACGGTCTCGATCGTGTCGACCAAATCGCCGCCTCGCTGCGCGTGCGCGAAATCGAGGCAGACGCCGGCAGCCACGTCGAGCGTCTCCACGAAATGGACGAGCGAGCCGGCGGGCGTCATCGAATCCGAGCTGGAATCGACGGCGATCCGAACGCCGAGCGGCGACGCAAATCCCGCCAGCCGCTCCACCTCGCGTGCCGCGCCGCGCGGTTTGCCCGCGTGAAGGACCAGCACGCGCATCGGCAGGCGCCGCGCCATGAAGAGCGCCTGATCGGCGTCCTCAGGCGCCGTTCCGATCGGGACGTCCACGCCGTGCAGCTCGAGTCGCGCTTCCGCCAGCCACTGCTGCAGGTCGGCGACAACGGCCGGGTTGTGGAAGTCCACGTGCGTGCGATCGGCCACGACCTCGACCGTCTCGAATCCGTGCGCGGCGATCTCCGCCAGGTGCTCGCGGCTCAGGCGCTGATGCCGATAGAGACGCGTCGACACCCCGAACTGACGTTTTGCCACGGATCGAACCATCCATTGTAACGTGGTCCGAACCCAAGCCTTACTTCAACTCATCGATGTGGGCGCCGAGGAGCTCGTTGAGCCGTGCGAAGCGTGCGTACTTCTGAAGATTGTCGCGCACGTAGCGGAGCGTTCGCGGAATGTACTGGATGTAGACCGGATTCCGGCGCGTCATCGTCTGGAAACCGAACGTGCCCAGCGCCTTGAGATTGCGTTGGACGGCCATCAAGTCGAACCGGCGGCGGAAGTCTTCGTCGTCCGCGCGACGCTTGAGCGCGAGAAAGTACGCGATCAGCTCGTCGAGCTCGCGGTCGGTGACGTCAACGTACGAATCGCGCAGCAACGACACGAGATCGTATGTGTCAGGTCCCATCCGCGCATCCTGGAAGTCGATGATGTAGAGGCTGCCGTCGTGCAGCATCAGGTTGCGGCTGTGATAGTCGCGATGGCACAGCACACGCGGCTCGGAGGCGAGCTCCTGCACGATCGCCGCCCATTCGGCATCAAGCGCGTCGCGGTCGGCTGCGCCGAACGGCGACGCGCGATAGCCTTCGACGAAATGCTTCGCGAAGAAATTCAGCTCCCATGTCAGCTTGTCGACGTCGAACGCAATCGTGTACGGGACGTAGCGATCGGACTGCAGCTCGGCGCCGCGCCGCTGCAGCTGCTCGATCAATGAAACGGCCTGACGATACAACGCCGCGTGCTCGGTTGCCGACGCCGCGCCAAGATGCGCCTGCAGCGTGACGTCACCGAGATCCTGGAGCGCAAGGATGCCGAGCTCGTCGGAGTGGCCGAGCAAGACCGGCACCGGCAGCGACATCTGCTGCAGCAGTTCGGCGACGTTGGCGAAAGGCAGTGCCGCGAACTCGATCGATCCGGCATGCAGCGCGAGCACGAACCCTGGGCCGCCGAACGGGATGATGCGGAAGTACCTGCGGTCCGACGCATCGCCGGTCAGCGGAACGACGCGCGCGCGCTCGTCCGCGAGACCGCTATCCCGGAGATAACGGGTGATCCGATCGCGCAGTTGCAGGCCGTCAGCCGTTCGCTGGTCCATTTCGTACTTTGTGCGCGGGCGCCCCACCCCCGCGCACCTGTCGCCGCTCGCTCGCGCTCGCGGCGGCGGTCAGCGGCGACTTTTCGCGTGGGAAACATCTGCCACCAGAATTGCGTTCCGGTGGATGGCGCCTGATGCGACACGGACGCGATCGGTGATGATGCAATCCTCGATGATGGCATTCGCGCCGACGTCCACATCGTCCCACAGAATCGACCGCACGATACGCGCCGTGGGATGAATCGATCCAGCTCGACCGGCCGACACGTCGCCCCGCCCTTCCTTTTCTGCGAAGGCGTTCGACGTGCGCCAGTAGTCGTCGACCGTGCCGACGTCCCAGAATTCGGCGTCTGTAACGACGCCGCGCACCAGGCCGCGGTCGCGTGCGATCAGCGCGTCGTACACCTGTCCGATCGAATTGATCGGCTCGCCGAGCGGCAGCGGTTCGAAGATCGAGCGGTTCGCGATCTGGACTCCGATGAAATGGAACGAACCTTTCGCTGAAGGGCCGCGGCGCACGAAGCCGGTCACTCGGTGCTCGCCGTCGAGCACGACGCCGCCGTAGCGCTCGTATTCACGATTCGGCACCAGCGCCAGCGTCACCAGCGCGCTCGATGCCGCGTGGGCGTCGGCGAAGTCGCCAAGGCGCAGATCCGTCAGCGTATCGCCGTTCACGATCAAGAGCGCATCGCCGTCGAGCAGAGGCAGCGTCTGGCGCGGTCCGCCCGCGCTGCCGAGCACGCGCGGCTGTTCCCACGAATAGCGCACGCGAACGCCAAGATCGCCGCCGTCGCCGGCGACGGCCGTCAGCGTTTCGGGAAGATGATGGAGGTTCAGCACGAGGTGCGACACGCCGTTCGCAGCCAGCCAGCCGATGATGCGCCGGATCATCGGCTCGCCCGCGACCGGAATGGCGGGTTTGGCTCGAACGTCGGTCAGCGGCCGCAGACGCGTGCCCAATCCGGCCGTCAGGACGAGCGCGTCGCGAATGCGGCTAGTCCTCGAACAGCATGTCGGCCGGCGCGACGCCGCATTCCTCGCAGTGCCTGAGGTAGATGCGGCGATATGAGTCGAGCAGGTAGTCGGAGGGTCCGCGCCCGAGCACTTCGGCGGTCTCGTGGATGCCGCGATCGCCGCCTTCGATCTCGACGAAGGTTCCCACCGGCGTCTCGTCCACCGTGACTATCACGTCGTCAAGTGCGAATTCCTCGCGGTACTTCTGATAACGAAACCACGTCTGGAAGCCGAGCTGCTGGAGGATGGCCACGAGCCCCTCGCCGTCGGCAACGATCATTTCCATCTCTTCGCGCGCCTTCACGAGCGACGGCTGCACCGGACCTTTGTAGGTCAGCACGCTGCGGCCCGACTCGACGCGAACGCGCAGGACGCAGCGATGCCGCCGCAGTGTCTCGTCCGCCGTGTCGAGGAGGCAGTCCTCCTGCAGGCGCCTGCAGCGGACCGGCGTGGCGCCGGCGCGCAGGATGGCCGTCCGCGCCGCCTCTGGGGTCTCAAACCTGAGCTTGATCTCACGCTCGAGTATCGCGGTCATGGCGCGTATTTAACTCCCAAGTCTCTGAAACATCAATCGAACAAACACATACATCGTGAAGCACTCGAGCGCGAACGGAGGGAAGCCCAGGTAGCCGGGCAGCGGCATCTCGAAAACTTTCCAATCTTCCATGATCGGAACGGTGTAGTGCCATTTCGTTCCGGCCCAGAAGTTCCACACCTCCCAGAGCACGCCGCACAGCAATCCGCTGCCGAGGAGATCGGCGGTCCGATGACGATCGGCCATCAGCGTGGCGCCGCCGAGCCGAGAGTTGATCGGATCGAGCAGGAAGATGAACCCGAGCCATACCGGCGCCGCGAGATACCTTGCAACGTCGCGGGAGACGAGAAAGGGCACGAGCAACATAGCTGTCCCGATCGCGATGGACAGGGAGCGCCCGCGGCTCGAGCAAGGCGCGGGGTGGCCCGCCGGAGGGAACGTTCTCCGTCCGTCTCCTGCCGCTGTGGCCCCTCCCGCCGCTCTGGCCCATCCCGCCCCTCCTGCCGGTCCCGCCCAGACAGAGATCAGATCGGCTCCCTCGAAGATCGCGGGCCATATCGTCGCGAACGACCAGGCGTAGCCGAACATCCGGAGGAACCAGTTCTCCGGAAGGCCAGTGTAGTACCAGTTCCGGATAATCAGGTTGTAGCCTTCGAACACAATCCAGAGCGGAATGGAAAGGATCGCGAGCAGCGCGAACTCGCGCGGCGACGATCGCATCCACGATCGGCCGCGCGCGCGGTACACGATGGTGTCGGCGAAGAGGATGAAGCCAGTCCAGCAGATCGGTGTATTCCACGAATAGAACGGCTCGATGCGCGCGATCGTCGCCGCTTCGGACACGATCATGATGGCGAGGCCGGCGACGGCCGCTGCGCTCACGTGACGCGCATCCTGTACGAACAGCCCATGAGCGATGGAGTGCCGACGTTCTTTCCCAGGATCAGAACCTTGTGGCTGCTGCCGAGGCCTCCTGGCATCAGCAGCGTTCTGAGGGCAGCGTTCCGCTTCAAATCCGCGCGAGCGGTACTTTTCTCCATTGCGGCGGGGATCCCATCCCCGACGCTGCTGCTCGGCGCGTTCGCGCCTCGCAATGGCTCGAGGCTGCCGCTCGCCGACGAGCCCGCATTTTTCAACGCTCGCGGGGTCCCACCCCCGCTCGCCTCGCTCGTGCCGTCGCGCTCGCTCGAGCCGCGGGCGCTGGTCTCGCGCGTACGTAGAAAAGTGCGTCGCAGGCGATCGTCGCTTTGCAGAAGGCCAAGCAAAAAGTACGTCTGATCGAGAAATCCGAGGGTCGTGAGGCCTTCGGCTTCGGCCGCTCGGCGAACCGACGTGAAATCGACGTGCGCGGTGATGTCCTGCCCGCCGGCACTCTGCATCCACGCGGGCGCATCGGGCCGCAGCTCCGAGCCCTCGCTGTGATGGCCGCAGAACGTTGTGAGCGTTCCGGCAGAATGCGACGCGGAGTAGAGCTCGCGCGCCTCGTGGCCGTAATCGATCACGATGATGAAACCGCGCCGCAGCCGGCGCGCCGCGTCCCGGATCCATTCGACTGCACGCAGATTGACTTCGACGCGCCATCCGGGTTCGAGACGCGCCGCGATGCGATCGAGATATTCGGCTAGTGCCGGTGTCGAAGGAGGACCCTCGACAGTCGTCAGTCGCCAGTCGTCAGTCGTCGGTCGCGCGTCGTCAGTCGTCGGTCGCGACGACTGCTGATCGCCGACTGCTGACTGAAGACTGATGACTGGTGACTGAGGATCGATGACTGACGACTGATGACTGACATATATTTCCCGTAATCCGTCCGTCCGCATGACGACCTGATGCACGGGCAACGCGTCGAGCAGCTCGTTGGCGACGAGCATCCCTTCGAACGACGCGGGCAGCGATGATTCGGAAGATATCAGTCGATCGGCGACCTCGGCGAGCATCGCACGTTGAGCGCCGCGTGCGGCGGCGCTGGCTTCGACGAGGTGCAGGCGAATCCGGGCGTAGAAGTCTGGATGCTCGCGCGTCGCGGCGCGAAGGATGTCCGTCGAGAGGCGGGCATTTCCGGCGCCCGCTTCGACGAGATCGAAGGGCCGAGCAATCTCGGCCCCCAGGCCGGATTCTGCTGCGAGCAGGCGGAACATTTCCTCGATCTGGACTTCGAGGAGCTCGCCGAAGAGCGGACCGATATCGACGCTCGTAAAAAAATCGCCCGCGCGGCCGGATCGTTGGGCCGCGCGGGCGTAGTAGCCGAGCTCGGGATCGTAAAGCGCCAGCTCCATGAACGCGGCCACCGTCAGTGGACCGCGCTGGCGGATGCGCTCGGCGAGTCGCGATTCGGGATTCGGGATTCGGGATTCCGACGGCGTCGTCAACCTTGCGAATCCCAAATCCCAAATCCCAAATCCCGACTCCGCATCACTCTTTTCTCACCGGCACAAACGTCTCGTTGTCGCCGCGCCAGACGCGCAGCTGCGCGAGGTGGCCCGACTGCACCTTCTGCAGCTCGCGCTGTGCTTCGGATGCGTTCGACACGCTGCGGCCGTTGACCGAGAGAATGACGTCGCCTTGCCGCAGCGCGCCGGCCGATGGCCCGTCGGGATCGACGTCGGTGACGATCGCGCCCGACTGTCCCGATGGAAGCCGCAGCCTCCGCGACAGTTGCGATGTCAGGTTCTCGAGCGTCAAGCCAAAGCCGTTCGCGCCCTGCTCTTCGGGCTGCTGCGTGTCCGGCTCCTGATTGCGGCGTCCGCTGCCCGTCGCCTGCTGCTCGGCCTCGAGATCCAGCTCCTCGACGGTGACGTTGAACGTTTTCTCCTGCCGATTACGCAGCACCTTGACGGGCACGCTCGTGCCCGGCCTCGTGGCCACGACCATCTTCACGAGCTCGTCGTTGTTCGCAATCGGCCGGCCGTTGTACTCGACGATCACGTCGCCCGGCTCGATGCCGGCTTTGGCCGCCGGACCGCTCGAGGGCACCTGCGCGACGACGGCGCCTTTGCGTTCCTTGAGCCCGAAGTCCTGGTAAGCCTCGCGCGGGACGGCGATCACCGAGACGCCGATGCGTCCGCGCGTGATCTTGCCGGTCCGCAGCTGCGGCAGCAGGTCGTGAATCGTATTGATCGGCACGGCAAATCCGATGCCGATGTTGCCCTCGGTCTGCGAATTGGTGATGATCGCCGTGTTCATCCCGATCACTTCGCCGCGCACGTTCAGCAGCGGACCGCCCGAATTCCCCGGGTTGATCGCAGCGTCGGTCTGAATCATGTCGTTGTTGCGGCCGTTGGTCACCGGGAACGCGCGTCCGACCGCGCTGACCACGCCGACCGTCACCGTGTGGCGATACCCGAACGGGTTGCCGATGGCCATCACCCAGTCACCGGGCGCCATCTGCGCGGAGTCGCCGAACTTCACCTCGGGCAGCGCCCCCTTCGGTTTGTCGACGAGCTCGATGAGGGCGCTGTCGGTCAGCTGATCTTTGCCGATCACCTTCGCCGTATATGGCGTCTCATCGTCACCGTAGAGGTACACCTCGATCTTGGTCGCGTCCTCGACGACGTGGTTGTTGGTGAGGATGAAGCCGTCCTTGCTGATGACGAATCCCGTGCCTGCCGCCGACGTCTTCGGCTCGCGCTGCGGCCGGCCGCCGCGCCGGTTGCCGCCGCGTTGATCTTGATCCTCCTGCTGGCCGGGATTGCCGAAGAAGCGATGAAAGAGATCGTCCGGCGTCGTGCCGCGGCCGCCGAAGAACTCGGTGAGGTCGTTGCTCTTCGCCTTCATCTCGGTCCGGATGTTCACGACCGACGGCGTCACCGACTTCGCGATGTTCCGGAAGGTGTCGGCGCTCAGCGGGCCGGTAATGGGCGCGCTGTTGGTCGCCGGTACGTTGATCGTCTGCGCTGATGACGCGGGCGTGAGATCGAGCCGCGACGCGAGCACCATGCCGACAGCCAGCGAGGCGACCGCGATCAGCAGCGCATAAAATAATGTGGTCTTGCGAGTGGACATCGTCACGATCCTCCGGCGGCGGTCGACCGCCTGACGGGCCCCAACGGACCCTTTACATCAGCCTCAATATCTCGGTCTGCAGTGGTCCCGTCACGGCCGCATCGCGCTCGGCGACGACCATGTTGATTTCCGTCCGAACGCCGAAGTCGTCGAAGTACACGCCGGGCTCGATGGTGAAGCCGGTGCCCGGCAGCAGGCGCCGATCGTCGTGCGTCTCGTAGTCGTCCATGTTGACGCCGTTACCGTGCACCGTTTCGCCGAGGCTGTGACCCGTGCGGTGCAGGATCTGGCGGTCGTAACCCGCGTTGCGCAGCACGGTCGCCGCCGCGCGATCGACCTGCCAGCCGCGCACGTCGCGGCCGGCTCGCGCCATCTCCTGCACGAGCCTGATCGCCGCGTCCCGCGCGTCGCGAATCGCGGCGAACGCACGGGCAAACCGTTCAGGCACATGAGACCCGGCGAATCCGACCCACGTGATATCAGCAAACACTGCGCCGGGTGCGTCGAGCTTGCCCCAGAGGTCCAGCAGCACCAGGTCGTCGCGGCGGATCGCGCGGTGGACGGTCGCCGTCGGCAAATAGTGCGGGTTGCCCGCATGTTCAGTCGCCGCCACGATGGGATCTGAATCGCTGACGAGTCCCTCGTCGCGAAACCATCCCGCCATGAGCTGCTGAATGTCGTATTCAGAGGTGGCGACGCCGTCGATCAGCCGTCCGCCGACCGCTTCGAACGCTCGATCCTTCACGCGGTAGAGCTTTTCCGACGCCGCGCGGTGTGTCGCGATGGCCGCATCGTCCCATACGGCCGAGAAGCGCTGGATCAGGTCGCCTGACGAGACGACTTCGACGCCGAACTGCCGCACGAGCTCCATCGTGCCCGCGTCGACGCGTGAGACGTAGGGGATAGCGCATCCCGGCGAGTACTCCATCGCAATGCGACGTACGCCGGACAACAGCTCGCGCAGCCCGGCTTCGAGCTGATCGCGGCCCGCATATCGCCGGGGCGTGCCGGGAAGATGCGCGAGAGAATCTTTCTCGATCGCGTGCACGAGCGCGCGCGGCTCGCCGATCGCGGGAATGAGGTAGTACCAGCGGCGGGTGGCGAGATGGCCGCCCTGGCGGTTGACGGCAGTGACGTCGGCGGCCAGCGGGTTGATGCCGCGGAAGTCGTACAGCAGCCAGCCGTCGAGGCCGTCCGTCTTAAGGGCAGCCTGGACCGCGGAAATATCGAGCGACGTCCCCGTGACGGCTATCTGTGAGGAGGACACCCGTCCAGTATAGCAACGCCCCGCCGAAGCCCGCACAGGGATGCGGCGGGCGAGGGCGGCGGGGACGCTATAATCGCAACGAGAACGTCAGTTATGAAAAAAGCTTTTCAACTCGCCGCGCTGGTCGTGTTTCTAACGAGCACCGTACTTGCCGGCGGCCAGAGCGCCGCGCCGCAGCCGCAACAGCCGACCTTCCGCGTCCAGGTCGACTACGTCGAAGTCGACGTCGTCGTCACCGACCGGCAGGGAAATCTCGTCCGCGATCTGAAAAAGGAAGATTTTCAGGTGTTCGAGGACGGGAAGCCTCAATCGATCAATACGTTCACCTTCGTGGACATTCCGATCGAGCGGGCGGATCGTCCGTTGTTCGCGGCCTCGCCGATCGAGCCGGACGTGAAGACGAACGAGCGTCCGTTCGACGGCCGGGTGTACGTGATGGTGGTCGACGACCTGCACACGCGGTTCGGACGCACGCAGCGCGTCAAGGCGGCGGGGAAGCAGTTCATCGAGCGCCGCCTGGGCGCCAACGATCTGATGGCGATCGTTCACACCGCCGGTCCGACCGACGCGAACCAGGAATTCACCAGCAACAAGCGGCTGCTGCTTGCGTCGCTCGACAGGACGCAGGGACGCAAGCTCGATTCGGCGACCGCGAACAGGACGACGGAGTACTTCCGCACGCGCGATTTTCGGCAGCAGGGCGACGCGCTGAACGATCCCGAGGACGCCGAGCGAGCATTCAACGCGCGCAATACGCTGCAGACGCTGAAGAACGTGGCGGAATGGTTCGCATCGGTGCACGGGCGCCGCAAGACAATCCTGCTGCTCAGCGAAGGGATCGACTATGACATCAACGATCTGATCCCGCAGGGCGGATCGAACCACCGCGACGCGTCGATGATTCTCGACGAGACGCGCGACGCGATTGCCGCGGCGACGCGGGCGAACGTGTCGATCTACGGCATCGACCCGCGCGGCCTCACCGATCTCGGCGACGAATCGATCGAAATCGGATCGTTCCCCGACGATACGTCGCTCGGGATCGGACCGGGATCGCTGCAGAACGAGCTGCGCCTGGCGCAGGACAGCCTCCGCGTCCTGTCGGATGAGACCGGCGGATTCGCCGTCGTCAACCGCAACGACTTTTCGACCGCCTTCGATCGCGTCGTGCAGGACAACAGCTCGTACTACGTGCTGGCGTACTACCCGCCCGATCCCAGGCCGGGACGCGCGCACAAGATCGAGGTCCGCACCACGCGGCCCGGTCTCACGATTCGCGCGCGCAAAGGGTACGTGACGCCGAAGAAGGCGGTGCCCGAGAAGGTGAACACGAAGGACATCCGCACGCCGGAGGTGCGCGGCGCGCTCGACAGCCCGCTGCCGGTGAGCGGCCTGACGATGCACGTGTTCGCGGCGCCGTTCAAAGGCACGGCGCCGAACGCCTCGATTCTGCTCGGCGTGGAGCTGCGCGGACGCGATCTGCAGCTGACGCAGAACGGCAAGATTCAGCTCTCGTACCTGGCGATCGCCGCCGCCGGCAAAGTCCGCGGCGGCAACACCGACGCG
>Ga0066709_100001192_pt1 | contig 16582 bp, 18 predicted proteins | sample GraSoiAngelo_158_FD_79665 | JGI IMG/M metagenome (GOLD analysis project Ga0066709, IMG submission 79665) | Grasslands soil microbial communities from the Angelo Coastal Reserve, California, USA - 14_1009_16_30cm | ecosystem: Environmental > Terrestrial > Soil > Grasslands | place: USA...
GCGTGATTGTGGCGCTGATTGTCGCGGCGTTTGTCGCCGGGCGAATCACAAGGCCAGGCAAAACGGTTGACAACATTGCGAGCAAAGAGCAGGTGCGGGAACGCGTGCTGGTAGTTGCCGTGGGCGAACACCTGGGCCACTCCGAGAGAATGTTGGTGGAGCTTTCGAACGCGGAGCCAAGAGATCCGGCGCAGAAGCAAGTGAACATCTCCGCCGAACAGCGCCGCGCCGAAGATTTGCTGCAAGAGAACCGGTTGTATCGGCAGACAGCGCTGCAAGAGGGAGATGCGGGCCTTGCCGGGGTGCTGGACGAACTGGAGCGCGTGCTGCTGGATGTCGCTCACAGCCCGGAAGAGGTCACGCCGGCGCAGCTCGAAGCGATTCAGAAAAAGATCGAGGGACGCGGGATTTTGTTCAAAGTCCGGGTGGTCAACAAGGAACTGCAACAACGCCAGGAGGCCACGAAGCCTGCGCCGGCGCAGAACGATTCCACGAAGAGAGAGGGGAACAAGGTATGACCATCGGCAATTCAATTGGACAAACGAGTATCGCCTGGATCGCCATCGCTACTCTGCTGCTGGCGCCGGCAGTCACGCGCGCGCGTGCACTCCAGACATTTCCCGTGCGATCTGCGGATTCTCTCGAGGACCCACAGGAGGCCCAGGACAAAGAACAGGAGAAGCGGGAACGCGAGCAAGAAGCAAGAGAGAGAGAAGACGAAAAGCGCGAACAGGAACAGGAAGCGCGGGAGCGGGCCCAGGAAAAGGTCGAACGACTGCAAGAGTTGTACGACGACGGGCGTGAGGATCTGGATGAAGACCGCTACGACCGGGCGGCGGCAAAATTCAAGCAATTGGTGGACATGAACGGTCCGCAAACAGATGCGGCGCTGTACTGGAAGGCTTACGCGGAGAACCGATTGGGCAAGAGGGATACGGCACTAACCACAATTGCAGACCTGAAGCGGCGATTTCCTCAGAGCCGGTGGCAAAAGGATGCCAGCGCTCTGGAGATCGAGGTGAAGCAGTCAACCGGCCAACCTGTAAAGCCGGCGGACCAGAGCGACGAAGAATTGAAAATGCTGGCGATTCAAGGGCTGATGAATAGCGACTCCGAACGCGCGATGCCCTTGCTCGAGAAAGTGATTAACGGTTCAGGTTCCCCGAGAGAAAAATCGAAGGCGCTGTTCGTGCTGGCGCAAAGCGGGTCGCCGCAAGCGCGCGAGATTCTGGGAAAAATCGCGCGAGGACAGAGCAATCCGGATCTGCAGCGGAAGGCCGTTGAATACCTGGGACTGTTTGGCGGTGCCGAGGCGCGAAAGACGCTGGCCGACGTTTACGCATCAAGTGGCGATGCTTCAGTAAAGCACGCCATACTTCGCAGTTACATGATCGGCGGCGATCACGAGCGCCTGTTCGCCGCGGCGAAGAGCGAGAAGGATGAGCCACTGCGCCGCGAGGCGATCCGGCAGCTGGGATTGGTCCACGGGACGAGCGAATTGGAGCAGTTGTACCAGACGGAAACTTCACCGGACGTCCGGCGGGAAATCCTGCAGGCATTCTTTCTTGCGGGCGATTCGGGAAGACTCGTTCAGGCAGCGCAAGGAGAAAAAGATGCCGAATTGCGGCGGGCGGCGATTCGAAACCTGGGGCTGATCCATTCGGACGACTCAGGGAAGGCGCTGCAAGAAATCTACAGCAAAGAAACGGACCGCGCGGTCAAAGCAGAGGTATTGAACGCGTATTTCCTACAGGGGAACGCCAAGGCACTGGTGGCCATTGCGCGAAGCGAGAAGGACCCGGAACTCAAGAAAACGGCGGTGTCCAAATTGACGCTGATGAATTCCAAGGAAGGCACCGATTACCTGATGGAACTGCTGCAGAAGTGAGAGGGGGAACGATGCGAGAGGAACGGACTGTCTCGGCACTGCACACGATACTCGGGCTCGCCATGATCGTAGCGGGGATTAGCAGTGCTGCCGTGCAACTGGCGAAGGGCGGGGCCCCGGCCCGCCCGGGGCAAGCAAGCCTGGCCGCTGCGCAGGCGGCGGAAACCCCGCGCATTGAAAATGCGAAGCTGGAAACGCGGGCAGTCAGCGCAAATCTCGATGCGGTCATTCGCGAGATCGCAGCAACGGCGGAAAAAGCGCAGTGGGTCGGCTACCACGTCGATCAGGTCGCGGGCGAACGTGGAGTCTGCTGTAACAACAACTGGAATGATGGGAATTGCGGAACTTGCCGGTTAGAAAAGGAAAACGGCGGGACGACCAACACGACACACACGGACGGAAACGTCAAACTAGAAGGGGCCCGGCAACTCGTCGTCCTGTATCGCGTCGCAGCAAAGCAAGTCGCAAAAATTCGCGTAGCTTCGGATGATTGCACGCTGGATGCGGGAGGACTGGCGTTCGTTTGGCTGACGGGAGTCAAACCCACGGAGAGCGTGGCGCTCCTCGCAACTTACGTGCGCGGGTCGGGCTTGGAAGATCACGGGGATCCGAGCGTCGGCAATGGGGCGCTGACGGCGATCGCCTTGCATGCGGATGCGTCGGCTGACCGGGCGCTCGACTCGTTCGTGAAGCCGGAGCAGCGCGAAGGGCTGCGGAGACAGGCCGCATTCTGGATGGGCGCCGCGCGAGGCAAAGCGGGATTGGCCGCTTTGCAGCACATGGCGAAAACGGATCCGAGTTCGGAGGTGCGCGCGCATGTAGCGTTTGCGCTGTCCGTGAGCCATGAAGCTGAAGCAGTTGATGAAATGATCCGCATGGCGCACGATGACACGAGCTCGCATGTGCGGGGGCAAGTACTCTTTTGGCTGGCGCAAAAAGCAGGATAGAGAGCTGTGGGCACGATCACAGGAGCGATCGACAACGATCCGGACACCGATGTGAAAAAAAAAGCGGTTTTTGCGCTCAGCCAATTGCCGAAGGATGAGGGCGTGCCGAAGCTGATTGAAGTGGCGCAGAACAACCGGAATCCGGCGGTGCGCAAGCAGGCCATGTTCTGGCTGGGGCAGTCCAATGATCCGCGGGCACTGCAATTTTTCGAAAAAGTGCTGACGCAGTGAGGAGCTACCGTAAGAGATCCTCGAGCTGTATTCGACCTTCGGTCTTGGAATCACGATACTTCACGATGACCGCCGCTTGCAGCGAGAGTCGCCATTTTGCGCCGGAGGAATGAGCGACGGCGCGCGAGCCTGGAACGACGATCGCTTCTTCCGGAATGACAAGCGGCTCGGTCTCCGAGGCTGTGTAAATCGTGTCGCGAACGAGATCGTAAACCGGGATGGAGCGATTGAGAATCGTGCCCGTGCCGAGAACGGCGCGACGCTTCACGACGGTTCCCTCATAGACGCCGGAATTCCCACCGACCAGCACTTCGTCTTCGATAATCACGGGTAGCGCGCCGACAGGTTCGAGTACGCCACCGATTTGCGATCCCGCAGAAATATGAGAGTTGCGGCCAACCTGGGCGCAACTCCCCACGAGAGCGTGCGAATCGATCATCGTGCCCTCTCCAACGTAAGCACCGACGTTTACGAACATCGGCGGCATGCAGATCACCCCACGCCCGATGTAACATCCATCGCGAATGCTGGATCCGCCCGGAACGATGCGCACGCCATCGGAAGCCGCGAACGCCCGCACCGGATAGGTAGACTTGTCAAAGAAGGGCTGCTTCAAAGCGTCGATCGACATATCAACGATGGCGCCCATTCGAAAGCCGAGCAGGATTCCCTTCTTTACCCAGGCGTTTGCGCGCCAGCCGGATTTCGCGCCTGCATCCGGTTCCGCAGCGCGAATCTCACCGCGATTCAGCGCGGTTTTGAAATCGCGAAAGAGCCATTGATGTTCCTCTTCGTAATGAGCTGGAGCCTCGTCAAACAGACGCTCAATTTGCGAAGGCAGCATGAACCCTCTCGACCTTGGGCGAGGCCGCCGGGCGGCTGACGAGTCCGAGCGTTTCGAGCACCACCCGAATGCGCGCCTGATTTTCCGCCCTTGGCGGCACGAGCGGCAAGCGCCATACGGGTTCGAGCAGCCCCATTTCCGCCATCGCGGCCTTCACAGGGATGGGATTTGATTCGGCGAAGTTTATTTCCATAAGCGGATGATAGCGGCGGTGAATCACACGCGCGGCGGGAAAGTCACCCTGGAGGGCCAACTGCGTCAATTGTGCCATTTCCGCTGGGATTTCGTTGGAAACGACGGAGATGACGCCGCGGCCGCCGAGCGCGATGAGCGGGAGCGTGATGGCGTCGTCACCGGAGAGGACGATGAAGTCTTCCGGGACGGCGTTCAGAATCGCGGCCATTTGGGAGACGTTGCCCGAAGCTTCTTTGATGCCGACAATGGTTTCAATTTCGGCGAGTCGCTTTACAGTGGCGGTCTCGATGTTGACGCCGGTGCGACCCTGCACGCTGTAGAGAATAATGGGTAGGGACACCGCTTCGGCGATGGCACGGTAATGTTGGAAGAGTCCCTCCTGAGTGGGCTTGTTGTAATAAGGAGTGACGGAGAGGATGCCATCCACGCCGAGAGCCGCAAGCTCGCAAGCGAGGAGGATCACTTCAGACGTGTTGTAGCCGCCCGCGCCCCCAAGGACTGGCACCTTGCCCTTGCACAATTCGACGGTGATCTCAACGACGCGAAGATGCTCTTCGTGCGTAAGCGTGGGGCTTTCGCCCGTGGTTCCACACGGAACGAGGAAGTCGATGCCTGCCTCGATTTGCCGCTTGATCAGAGCTCGCAGTGCGGGTTCGTCAAGAGAACCATCACGACGAAAAGGTGTGACAAGTGCAGTGCCTGTGCCTGTAAACATGATGCTGTTCCTTTCTTTTCTCTCAGCCCAATTCGCCGAGGATCTCGCGAAATTCGAATAGCCCTTTTTTCCCCACGACCCAGCGTGCCGCGCGGAGCGCCCCGCGCGCAAAACTCTCGCGGCTGCGCGCCGTGTGGCGCAGCGTGATGGTATCCGCGGCGGAATCGAAACCGATTTCATGTGTGCCAGGATGCACTCCCGCCCGGTTGCAACCCAAGTTCACGGCGCGCGTGTAGCCGTTTGCCCGCATCTCTTCCGCGATCTTTTTCAGCGTGCCCGAAGGCGCGTCTTTCTTCGCGGAATGGTGAATTTCCCAGCCCCAGGCTTCGTAGTCCCTGTGTCTCGCGAAGAGCGCCGCAGTGTGCGCGACGGCTTCGAAGAAAAGGTTTACGCCAATAGAAAAATTGGCTGCCCAGACAAGGCCCGTTCCACTGCTTGCCACAGTTTCGCGGACGGAGGGAAGATCGTCGAACCAGCCGGTTGTGCCGACAACCGAGTTAACGCCCAATGCAGCGAGGCGGCGGATATTTTCCGGAGCAGCGCCCGGTGAAGTGAATTCAACAGCGGCGTCGACGCCCCGAAGAGCTTGATGAGACAGGGCCTGACCACGCGGGTTATTGCGCGCATCGAATTTTGCGCGCACGTTGAAACCGTATTCGGGCGCGAGCTGCTCGATGAGGCGGCCCATCTTTCCGTATCCAACAATGGCTAGGCCAATGCTCATGCGCTGCTCCGCCCGGCCGCGAGGAGTTGCATCGCCATGCGCGCGTAGATGTCCACCGCTTCGGACAACTCTTTTTTCGGGATGCGCTCCTCCGCGGTGTGTGCGACATGAATGCTGCCGGGACCGATAAGGAAAGGCTGCCCCCAGGTGCCTTCGAAACTTGGGATGTCCGTCGTGAAGGCCACCACCGTTGTGGGCAAACCATCGACCTTCGGCAATTGCACGGCTGGTGTGTAGAAGACCTCGCGCGCTTCCGCGCGGCCAGCGGTCGCAGCGGAGACGGCCTCGCGAAGCTTCGCGGGATCGCCGACAGTGCGAAACATGATTTCCGCTTCGGCGTGATCGGCGACGACGTTGGGTGCGCGTCCACCATCAATCGTGCCGATATTCAGGGTGCTGCTGCCGAGCAAAGCGTCGTGGGGCAGGGCGATCTGCCGAATGTCGTGGAGAACGTCGAGCAATGTGTGGATGGCGGAATGGCCGAGCTCGGGATAGGCAGAGTGCGCGAGTCTTCCCTGGGTGGCGATTTCGTAGCGCAGCGCACCTTTCGAGCCGAGCGCGAGCCGATTCTCGGTGGGCTCGCCATTGATGAGGAATCGCGAGCCGCGGGGAGTTGCTGCGGCGGCTTTTGCTCCGGCGCTGTTGCGCTCCTCGCCGACGACGAAGAGGACGCCGAGATTGCGCGTGCCGGCGGCAAGCAGTTTTTCTGCGGCGGCAATCATCGCCGCGATAATCCCTTTCGCGTCGCAGGAACCGCGGCCCCAAATGAATTCGCCGTCTTCGCGCGAATCAAAAAAGGGCGGAACGGTATCCATGTGCGTGGAGAGCGTGACGACGGGTTCTCCCCAAGAAGCGAAGATATTGTCGCGATTGGGTTCGGCGGGGATACGCTCAATGCGGCCGTTGTGGCGCGCGACCAGGGAGGACAAATGTGCAAAGAGATAGTCGCCCACATTTCTTTCCTGGTTGGTGGTCGACTCGATGTCAACGAGCGCGCGTGTCAATTCGAAAAGATTCATTCGAATCAGGCATTTCTGGATGAGCGAAACGAAAGGAAGGAACCACGAGAATACAAATCGAGGCGGCTGCCTCTCGATAGCGCTTCATCCTAATTAACGGATGACAGTGGACAGGTCTTACACCTGCCCCCTAACCGCTGCGGCTTCAGCTACCGCTGCGATTTCGGCGGACAACAGCTACAACCACTCACAGGCCCCTTTCGCCTGGGCGTCCGAAGCTGATCGGAATTGCAAGCCCGGCTACTCATGGCCTCCGCACCTCTACCAAGAAAAGTCCAGTTTAGAGGAAATACATGTCTGGAGTCAACGAAAGTTCAATTCAAGCGCGCTAAAGAAAATGCTACAGCTCGAGGGGCTTGAGCGGCACGTGCTGGGAGGCGACGAGAAGTTCGCCAGTGAAGGCGCACTCGGCCGGGCGGCGGCCAAGGGCTTCTTCGGCAGATATACGAAGAGTGTCCGGATTGTTGTTTTCCTGTGAGACATGCGCGAGAACGAGATACCGGGCGATGGCGTCGAAACATTCCGGATCAGCGAGATATTCGCTGACGGCGTGATTGGAAAGATGTCCGGTACGGCTAAGGACGCGCTGCTTCACCACCCAGGGATACGGCCCAACTTTCAACATATCCAGATCGTGGTTGGATTCAAGAATGAGACAGTGTGTCCCGCGCAGATGAACTTTGACATGATTGGGGATGTAGCCGAGGTCGGTGCAGATGCCGACCTTGGTGCCGTTCGTGCGAAATGTGAAAGCGACGGGATCGACAGCATCGTGAGGAATACTAAAGGCATGGACATCGATGTCGCCAATAGAGAAGCTTTGTCCGGCTTGGATGGACTCCACACCGCGTAAACGCTTGCCGAAGGTTTCCGGAAGAATGCGCTGCATAGCATCCATGGTGGGCTCCGTGACGTAGAGCGGAGCCTTCCACAGGCCGAGCATCTGCGGGAGACCGTTGCAATGGTCAGTGTGTTCGTGAGTGATGAGAATGCCGTCGATGTGGTCGACACTTTTTTCGACGGCAGCGAGGCGGGCTAGCGTTTCGCGTTTGCCCAGGCCGGCGTCCACGAGGAGGCTCGTGCGGCCAGTCTCTAGCAACGCAATGTTGCCCGAACTCCCGGACGCCAAGATGGAAACCCGCAAGCCGATCGCTTCCCCCTCGGATACAGCACAGCTCGACGTTCCAATATATGCCCAACAAGAATGCCCAACAAGTTCAAAATGCGCCGCTGTCGGGGACTGCTGGCCGGCGGAGTTGCCCCTTTTTTCTTTGTGTAGGGCGTCCGCGGCGCATGCCCCACAGCCTGCGCAAAGGCAACGGTGGTATACTCCCGCGGCAAACCATGGAAAAGTACGATCTCATCGTGATTGGTTCCGGCCCGGGAGGCCAGCGAGCCGCGATTCAAGCCGCGAAATTTGGAAAGCGAGCCGCGCTCATTGAAAAGCTGGAAGTAGTCGGCGGTACGGCAATCAACACCGGCACGATTCCGAGCAAGACCATCCGCGAAGCGGTCCTGCATCTTTCCGGATATCAGTATCAAAGCATTTACGGCGTCAACTATCGCGTGAAGGAACCGATCACGATGGCTGATCTCTCTTTCCGCGCTCTCAACGTCATCAAGACCGAGATCGATGTGATCCGTGCCCAACTGTCTCGCAACGGCATCGAAGTCATGACGGGAACCGCGAGTTTTTTAGATCCCCACCACATGCAAGTGACGAGTTCGCGCGGACAATCCGAGTTTGAAGCGGACAACATCGTCATCGCGACAGGCACGAAACCCGCCGTCTCTCCCCTGGTTCCTTTCAACAACACGACCATCATCAACAGCGATCAAATTCTGAAGATGCCCGTGATTCCCAAGACCATGATCGTTGTGGGCGGCGGAGTCATCGGCGTCGAGTATGTATGCATGTTCGCAACGCTGGGCGTGCGCGTCACACTGATTGAAAAACGTCCGCGATTGCTGGAATTCGCCGATGCCGAAATGGTGGAGGCGCTTTGTTACCACTTGCGGGACCGGCGCGTCACACTGCGGCTGAATGAGGAAGTCGAGAGCGTTGAAGAAACAGCGGATCACACCGTCGTCGCGAATCTGAAAAGCAAAAAGAAGGTTTCCGGTGAGGCCCTGCTGTATGCGGTGGGACGCCAAGGCAACGTGGATGAACTGAACCTTGCCGCAGGCGGGTTGGAGGCCGATGCGCGAGGGCGCATCCCAGTCGATGAAAATTACCAGACCAAACAGCCGCATGTGTATGCCGTAGGTGACGTCATCGGCTTCCCCAGCCTCGGCTCGGTTTCGATGGAACAGGGGCGCATCGCCGCCGCCAGGGCATTTGACATGCCGACGAATTCCAACCGCGCGAATTATCCCTATGGGATTTACACCATTCCCGAAATCTCGTTTATCGGAAAGACCGAAGAGCAGCTCACGGAGGAAGGCGTCCCCTACGAGGTCGGAATGGCTTTTTTCCGCGAAATTGCCCGAGGTCAGATTCGCGGGGACACCACCGGACGCCTGAAACTCATCTTCGATCCCACATCCAAGGAATTGCTCGGCGTGCACATCATAGGAGAAGGCGCCTCCGAGCTGTTGCATATCGGTCAGGCGGTTTTCGCGCTGAAAGGCACGGTGGAATATTTCGTGGATACCGTTTTCAATTATCCGACGTTGGCGGAGTGTTATAAGGCGGCCGCATTCAATGGTCTGAACAAACTGGTCAGGGCGTAGTCACGTCCGAGTGAGGAGTCGATTGCCAGAATTTTCGACTACCTAAGATTGGCAGGAGCACGATGCGCAGGACAGTTGGTGTACTGGTCATGGAACATATCGCCGTTGGCCTGGTGGAAGGCGACAAGGTCGTCGGCCCGCTGAATATTTATCCGGAAAAATCGCTAACACTGGACCCCCTGCAATCGATGCCTGCGGAAAGCATCGTGGAATGTGTCCGCCAACAAGTCGAGAAAGTCGCGAGCGGAGAAAAGATCGCAGCGATCGGAATCGGCTTTCCGGGCATCATCCGCGCTGGCGTCGTGGAAGATTCTCCCAACCTGCATCAGGTAAAGGGATTCGCCTTACAAGCGGCACTGTCATCTGCCCTGCGTGGCAAGGCCGCGGGTGTGTCGGTCCGAGTTTTCAATGACGCGGACGTCATGGCCGCGGGAATTGCGGCGACACAGGGAAAATTGAACCAACTTACCCGCGTGTGGACGCTGGGGAATGGAGTGGGATTCGGCCGCTATCCTTCCAGCGAAGGCATCTGGGAGGGTGGACACTCCGTGGTCACGCTGGACCCCAAGGAAAATTTCTGTGGATGCGGCGGGCGCGGACACCTGGAAGGCATTCTCGGGCGCCGCTCCATGCGCATGCGCTTCTTGGACCTGGAGCCCGAAGAAGTGTTCGAAAATGCCCGCACAGGTGACGCACGGTGCGCGGAATTTGTGATGCTGTGCCATCGCGCTTTGGCGGCTGCCACTGCCACCAACATCCACATGGAAGGCCCTGGGATGTTTTTCGTTACCGGCCCGGACGTGAAATTCGTCGATATCGGCCTGTTGGACAGGCTCTTGCATGAAATGGTCAAGATGAGCCCCCTGCAAGGCAGCCGCTTCGAGGTCGTCCCGACCTCCGACGAGATGGGAATCATTGGCGCCGCCGTCAACGCCGAACGCGCCACCCTGAAGTAGTGTGCAAAGGACGCACAGTGTGGCGCGCCGATTTCGATATCGAAGATCCTTCCCATGTTTTAGGAGGCGAAGATGGAAACCCGCAAGCCGGTCGTTTTTTCTCCAACCCGCTCGAGCAGAACAGCTGCGCACAAAATTTTGAGACTGATGCCAGAGCGCGTGCCGTCACGGAAACTGCCGTTCTCTACAGAAACAGCAGGAATCAGTTGCGCGACCGTTCACTTCTGCGGCGGAAGAATCCTCGCACAGCAACAAGAAGGGCCAAAATCAAGCAAACTGCGGCCGCGACGGTGCCGGCGTCTTTGGAACCGCTAACCGTGGAGACAATAAACGCTACCACCCCGAATACCGCGAGCCAAGTCATAGAGATTTCTTGACTGTCACTCGATGCATCGCAGCCTCGTCAACCTCGACCGCTGCGGCATTTCAGCAGGCCAGGCGGGAGCGGTCGAGTGTGAAGCCGTTTAGGGGGCCGAGGACGGTGACGGCGATTAGGCCGGCCTGGAAATATCGCTGGGCGAGGGACTGGAGTTCTTCGTGAGTGACGGCTTCGATGGAGGCCAGAATTTCGTCGAGCGAATAGAAGCGGCCGAAATACAGCTCCTGGCGGGCCAGATTGGACATGCGGGAACTGGTGGACTCGAGCGAGAGCATCAGCGAGCCCTTGAGGTGATTCTTGGAACGGCGCAGTTCTTCTTCGGTTACAGGTGATTCTTTCAGGGCGCGAAATTCCTGAATGGTCAGATCGATGACCTGACCGACCGTCTCCGCGGCCGTGCCGGCATAAACGGTCATCATTCCGGCGTCGGAATAGGGTGTCAGCTCGCTGAACACTGCGTAGGCCAAACCCTGTTTTTCGCGAATGTTCTGGAAGAGGCGCGAGGACATGCCGCCGCCAAGAAGATTGTTGAGGACGGCGACGGCGAAGCGGTCTTGGTGGCCCAGCGGAACCGATGGGACGCCGATGCAGAGATGCACCTGTTCGAGGTCGCGTTTGGCTTCGAGATGGATGGGCGCCTCCGTACGCGGAGCGCCGTCGCTTTCAGCGGGACCCGTCGGCCTCATGTGGCCGAATTCGCACTGAACCAATTCCAGCACTTGTTCGTGAGTGACGTTGCCGGCGGCAGTGACCACCAGATGATCCGGCGCGAACCAGTCCCGAAATCGCGTAAACAGCGAATCGCGATTGAATCCTTTCACGGTTTCCGGCGTGCCGAGAATCGGACGGCCGAGAGAATGTTTCGGCCAGAAACCGCGCGTGAAAATCTCGTGAAGCAGATATTCGGGATTGTCCAGATCCATCTTGATTTCTTCGAGGACAACCTGGCGTTCTTTCTTCACATCTTCGGAATCGAATTTCGGGCGGAGAACGAGGTCGGCGATGACGTCAAAGGCGATGGGCAAGTGCTCGTCAAGAACCTTGGCGTTGAAGCAGATTTGCTCCTTGGAGGTGAAGGCATCGAGCATGCCGCCGACGGAATCCATTTCGCGGGCGATGGCTTCCGCGGAGCGGCGCTCCGTGCCTTTAAAAACCATGTGCTCCATGAAGTGGGCGAGCCCGTTCTCTTGGGGGACTTCGCGGCGTGAGCCGTTGCGGACCCACACGCCGACGGAGACGGAACGCACATGGGGCATGGTCTCGGTGATGACCACGAGGCCGTTGGGCAAAACGTGCTTCTGAATGTCGCGCGTTTCGGTCGCCATAAAGTTATTCTGACACAGGGGGGCATGCAATTGCCACGCAAGCCGGGAGAGCGAATGATTGCCGGGCTTCGTTGACGGAGTTCGAAGGGTAAGGTAAAGTCTCGCAAATTCAATCAGATGCGGGAAAGACGCTCCCATGCCTAACGCTGATCTTCCGATTTACCCAACGCAACTGCCACGGCTCCTTTCAGGGAACGGTGTCCAGATTCGTGAAGACGTTCTCTATACCAATGTGAAGGGCGAACCGGACGATGGCAGCAGGAAGCGCGCAGAGGAGGCACTGGCAAACTTGCGCGACATCCTCCCGAACTTATTGGTGCCGAACGAAGCCATACTGTACGTCATCAAGAGCTGCCAGGCACCCCTCGGGACGCTCGAACAATTCTTCGTGGGTTGGTATGTCTATCGCGTGACGGCGACCCGGCTCGTCTTCACAAACCTCCGGCTACTGCACTTCGGCATGGGACCAGGCGGCAAGTGGAACCGGACGCTCAAGAGCGTTGGATGGGGAGACGTTACCAGCTCAAAAGTAAAAGGCTGGATCAACCGGCTGCTCGAACTCCGCTACGCGAACGGAACCAAAGAGAGGTATTGGCGGCTTCCGAAAAAAGACGGCAAGAAAGCGCAAGCGATTCTCGAAGCCGTACTACCGGTGAGCAGAGGAGAGGTCACTCCGGCGCAAGGATTCCAATCGATCTGCCCTGATTGCCGCGCGGTGCTTACGGCAGGAAATTATCAGTGCGGCACATGCGGGCTGAAGTTTAAAGATGAGAGGACTCTCCGCTGGCGGACGATTCTGATTCCCGGAGGGGGATATCTTTATTCAGGCATGACCCTCCTGGGCGTGCTCGCGTTTCTGAGCGAGGGAATTTTCACGCTGGGCGTGATCTACTCCATCCTGATGGCAATTGGCTTGATGCCGCCCGAAACCGCAGAGAATGGCCGGGTGATGCAACCCGCAGATTTATGGGGTGCTGCTCTGGTGTTGGCCGTCATCCTGTCATTGAACAAGGCATTGGAGTACATTCACAGCCGGCGCGTGATTCGATCCTATATTCCCTTGAATAAACTCTGACAGAAATCACGCAGCGACCGCTCTACAAAAGCTTTTCGGCACGGTTCAGGTTGCCGTATTCGCTGGTGTAGTGGAGGGGGACATCACCGTAGGTGCCTTTCTCGCGAAGGTAGACCTCGCAGGTGTCGAAGGGCTTCGAGTAAACGTGGATGCTGACGGCGCGCTGGTTGAATTCGGCGAGATTCAGAACCTGATGGACGGGCTCGAGGGGGTTGACGTAGGCCGGATGGGCAGCGTCCATTTCGTAGATGTCCGTGGGAATGATGCGACAGGTGCCGCGCGAGGCGTCGCGATCGTCAACGCGGAAATTCTGGACCTTCAGCCGGCCAATCGGCGCGGACATCCAACAATTCTGATCGCGATGGTTGTGGATGCGGCTGGCCTGGCCGATCTCCCAGCAAATGGTCATGCACTCGAAGACTTCGTTCTTGAAGATGAGATTGCGAGTGTAGTTGCCCTTCGAATAATAGCAGTATTTTTCGAGCGTCTCCGGGCGCACGGAGTGGCGAATGACGTAATCCTGGACGATTTCGAGCGTGAAATCACGCTGAGGGATCGCCACGAGGCCTTTCACCCAATCCGTGATGGTGAGTTGTTCCGTAGCGACGTTTCCTGCCATTGGGAGCCTCCGATTCACGCGCGCCTGCAGAGCGCCCACTGAGCAATCCATGCAGAAGCGGGGGTGGCCAAGGAATTATAGCGCCATTTGTGGCGCGGGTGCAGCAGCGGGCTGGCGGCTGCGTGTTACTATGAGAACGAAGGAAATTTTTTTGCCGCCGGCACTCTCATGATCACGGAACTCCTGGGAAAATCTCGGGAAGAATTGGGCGAATTCTGCGTGGCGCTGGGTGAGTCGGCTTTCCGCGGGGCGCAGATTTATCACGCTCTGTATTCGGAAAGAAAATTTGACGTGGGGCAAATTACGAATCTTCCGGCGGCGCTGCGGGGGCGGCTGTCGAAAGAGACACGCATTACAGTGCCGGAGGTGAGACAAAGATTTGCTTCGGCGGATGGCTCGGTGCGGTATTTGTTCGGGCTACCTCCCGATGAAGATACGAGGAAAATGAGGCCGGCTTCGGTCGAAGCTGTGTTCATGCCGAGCGAGGGGCGGCAGACAATTTGCATTTCGACCCAAGCAGGCTGCGCTGTCGATTGCCACTTTTGCCTGACGGCGCAACTCGGCCTGATACGAAACCTAACGGCGGGAGAGATTCTGGCGCAAATTTTGTTGCCGCTCGAAGAGCACAAGGAGCAACTCGCGCCGCGAACAAACATTGTGCTGATGGGTCAAGGCGAGCCGCTGCTGAATTTTGATCCGGTGATGGCGGCGGTGCACATTATGCTCGATCCAGAAGGAATGGGGATCTCGGCGAAGCATGTGACCCTTTCAACGAGCGGGATCGTGCCCGGGATCGAGCGGCTGGCACAGGAAAAGATGCGGCCGAAACTGGCGATCTCGCTGAATGCGTCGAATGATGAGCAGCGCGACGTGTTGATGCCCATCAACAAGAAATATCCGCTTTCCGTGCTGATGAACGCCTGCAAGGAATATCCGCTGCGGACTTGGGAGCATCTGACTTTTGAATACGTGATGCTCGGCGAAATAAACGATGCGGCCGAAGATGCGCGGCGCGTCGTGCGGTTGTTGTCGCCGCTCAAGAGTGTGAAAGTGAATTTGATCCCGTGGAATCCAGGGGAACTGCCGTATCGCGAATCATCTACGGAACGGATTGAAGAGTTCCGGCGGATTCTGGTAGACCGGGGCGTGCCGACGTTTGTGCGCTACTCGCGGGGGCGGGATGTGATGGCCGCCTGCGGCCAGTTGGCGCTTCTGCAGATCGATGGCTCTCGCTCGCCGGTCGTAAGTCCCCAGTGAAAAAATAGAAGCCCTGCAACGGCGGGAAGTTGCACAAGGATGCCGACCAAGAAGTCGAAGTGGGAAGCAGTCTCACAGGAACGGATTGACCACGCGTAGGTGAGAGTCGAATGTCGTCTCCCGACCCACTCAGTTCTCACTCCCTAATTCCGACGACACACATCAGGCGGCCAGACACAGCGCCTTCTTTGCGGTAGCTGAAGAGGAGATCGCGGCGGCAGGCGGCGCACAAATCGCTGACGAAAATGTTCTCTGAGCGAAGTCCAGCATCCAGAAGTTGAGCACGATTTGCTTTTTTTAGATCGAGCAACACATTTTTTGGCGGGGGCTGGTGGCCGGTGGGCATCATGTTGAGCCACTGGATGGGGTTGGGTTCGTCGCCGGTGCGGAATTCGTCGAACCATTCGGGGGCTTCGGCGAACTGGGAGAGGAACTGAGTGGCGACTTCGGTGCCGACTTCGTAGCAACACCCACCAATGGACGGGCCGATGGCAGCGAGCATGTCGGCTGGCTTGGTCTTGAACTGCATTTGCATATGGCCGATGGCTTTGACGACAATGCGCTGGAGCGGGCCACGCCATCCGGCATGAACGGCCGCGACGGCGCGCTTTGTCGGATCCACGAGGAGGATCGGGACGCAGTCGGCGGTTTGGACGCTCAAGAGGAGGTCTGGTCGGTTGGTGGCGGAGGCGTCGCCCTGGCAGGTTTCGGCAGGTGGTGTGTCAAAAAGATGGATGACGTCAGAATGGATTTGTTTCAGAGAAATGAGCTTGAAGTCGGCTGCGCCGAGAGCGGATTGGAAGCGGCGTCGATTTTCGAGGACGTTTTCTTTAGTGTCCCATTCGGTGAAACCGAGATTGAGAACTTTTTCTCCGTCCAGGAGGCTGACACCGCCGGGCTTGGTGCTGTAACCGTGCATGAGCCAGGGGAGTTTTGTTAGCGCGGGGACTTGAAGGATTTGCATGCCGCGAACTTTGAGCGTGCTCCAGCGGTCCAGAGGGGCGCGTGAGTTTCGGAGTCCAGGGCCGCTTCGTTTCTTGGTTGATGTATTCGTGAGAGGCACAGCGATACCAGTATAATCTCAGTTGCGTGAAGAGCCGAAGTTGAGCGAGCGGTGAATCTGGCGGGTCTAAAGACCCGCCACTACAAAAGCCAAGACAGATTGGGTTGAAACCCAATACATACAAGAATCCGAGAGGACTGCATGATCGTGGGGACGGGGGTGGACATTGCCGAGGTGCAGCGGATCCAGGGGGCGATTGAGCGCTATGGTGAAGTGTTTCTGAAGCGGGTGTACACGGCGAGGGAGCGCGAATACTGCGAACGGTTCAAGAACAAGTACGAACGGTACGCGGGGCGGTTTGCGGCAAAAGAGGCGGCGATGAAGGCGTTGGGGACAGGCTGGCGGCGCGGGGTGAAATGGGTGGATTTTGAAGTGGTGCGGGAGACGAGCGGGCGTCCCACCTTGGCAATCACAGGTGAGGCGGCAAAAATCGCGCAACAGCTCGGAGTGAAGAGTGTCGCGCTCAGCATTACGCATACGGCGGCGCAGGCGCTCGCGCACGTGATCTGCGAATCGTGGTGAGGCACAATCGGCGGCTTTGTAGGCGGAGGCATACCACCACGAGCCGTTGAGATCCTTCAAACATCCTTATCGGATGCTCTCAGGATGACA
>Ga0066709_100001193_pt1 | contig 16568 bp, 18 predicted proteins | sample GraSoiAngelo_158_FD_79665 | JGI IMG/M metagenome (GOLD analysis project Ga0066709, IMG submission 79665) | Grasslands soil microbial communities from the Angelo Coastal Reserve, California, USA - 14_1009_16_30cm | ecosystem: Environmental > Terrestrial > Soil > Grasslands | place: USA...
CCCCGGGTATCGCTCGGATGCAGCCCGGGCTACTTCTCCGTGGCAGCGACCGGGCGTCGGGTCGTTGCCGGCTTGCCCGCGCCCGGTTTGGGAGACTGCGGATTATGTGCCTTGGCTGCCTCGGTCGCGGCCGCTGCCGCGGCGATGCGTTCCTGATCGGCCAGGATCTCGCGCCAGCGATGCTTGATCGTGTCGTACTTGGCCGTCACCATCGCCAGCTCTTCCTGCTTCTGCCGGAGCAGAATCATCTGGCGCGAAAGTTCAGCATCGATGCTGGTGGACTCGCGCTCGAGCTCGATGGGGACGGGCTTGCCGCCATAGCCCTCCTTGCGCTTGGCGAGATCCTTGTGGCGGCGCGCGAGATCGGCGCTGTAGGTCTCGGCCGATTTGATCTGAGTGTCGATGGTCGACAGCGCGCGGCTGCGGGCGATGTCGATTTCGTTCTCGCTGGTGTACGACTGCATCAGCGCCCTGTCCTTGCGAGCCTGCTCGTCGCGCGCCTTGGCAAGCGCGCGTTCGCGCTCGGTTTCGTCGGCCTTGGCCTTCGTCTCCTCGGGCGTGAGCGGGGGCTCGATCCTCTTCACCGGCCGGGCCTGCTTGTCGAGCACCGTCGCGCCCTTGGTAGGCGTTTCCGGGGGCGCCTTGTCGCTATAGTGGATAGTGCCCTGCTCGTCGGTCCATTTGTACGTTCCCGCGCCCGATACCGGAGGCGCGACAAGCGCCGCCGCGACCAACGCCACCGCGCACACCCGTGCCACCGCTCGCAATCCCTGCTCTTTGTCCGTCATCTTTCGCACCTTCGCCGCTGCAGCGGCCTTCGCGTTCCTGCCGTCTGAAACCGGCTCGCGCCGTTACGTCGCGGCGCCGTATCGTTCCCGGTAGGCGACGACCTCGGCAGCCTGGCTCGCCAGCTCCGGTCGCCCTGCAAGAAAAGCCAGCAAATCCTCTAGGGTCGCGATCGCCATCACCGGCAGGCCGAACTCGCGGGCGAGCTCCTGCACCGCCGAGCACTCGCCGCGCCCCCGTTCCATCCGATCGAATGCAATAAGAATGCCTGCGGGCTCGGCGCCCTCTCCCCGGATCAGCTCGATCGCCTCGCGCTTCGCGCCCCCCTCGGTGATCACATCATCGACGATCATCACCCGCCCCTTCAGCGGCGCGCCGACTATGACACCGCCTTCGCCGTGATCCTTCGCCTCCTTACGGTTGAAACTATAAGGCAGATTGTGCCCTTTTTCCGCCAGCGCGATGGCCGTGGCTGCGGCCAGCGTGATCCCCTTGTATGCCGGGCCGAACAACTGGTCGCAGACGATGCCCGAGGCAAGATACGCCTCGGCGTAGAACCCGCCCAGCCGGCGCAGGCTCTCGCCATCGTTGAACAGTCCTGCATTGAAGAAATACGGCGTCTGGCGCCCGGCCTTGGTCACGAACTGGCCGAATCGCAGCACGCCTCGGGCCAAGGCAAAGCCAAGGAAATCCTGCCGGAACCGGGTCATCTGCTTAGGTAGAATGGGGTCAGGTTCGATCCCATTTTACAGTGCGCATCGTCACCCTCAACGTCAACGGCATCCGCTCGGCCGGGAGAAAGGGTTTCTCGCGCTGGCTTGCGCGCGCCGAGCCCTGGGACGTCGTCTGCCTGCAGGACCTCAAGGCCGCCCCGGACGAAGTACCCCGCAGCCTCCTCGCGCCGCGCGAGTCGCACGCCTTTTTCTTGCAGGCCGAGCGCAAGGGTTATGCCGGCGTCGCGCTGTACGCGAAGCATTTGCCGAAGGTGACGAGGGGATTCGGCACCGCGGAGTTCGACGGCGAGGGCCGCTACCTCGAGGCCGATTTCGGCAAGCTCGCAGTCGCGAGCGTCTATCTGCCGTCGGGCTCCGCGGGTCCGCACCGCCAAGCGTCCAAGTTCCGGTTCTTGGAGGCTTTCCTGCCGCATCTCACCAAGCTCCGTCGCCGAAAGCGGGAGATCATCCTCTGCGGCGACTGGAACATCGCGCACCACCCGATCGACCTCAAGAACTGGCGCAGCAACCAGAAGCATTCCGGCTTTCTGCCCGAGGAGCGCGCCTGGCTTACCCGGGTCTTCGATGACCTGGGTTTCGTCGACGTGTTTCGCAGGCTCAACAAGGAGCCCGAGCAGTACACTTACTGGTCGACCCGCGGCCAGGCGTGGAAAAAGAACGTCGGCTGGCGCATCGACTACCAGATCGCCACACCCGGCATCGCCGCCAAAGCGCGCGCGGCATCGATCTACAAGAACCGCCGCTTCTCCGATCACGCTCCGCTGGTGATCGACTACGACTACCAACTTCGGTGAACTGCGAGGGACGGTGAACAGGTGAATGAGTGAACAAGTGAAAGCCGCCGCCTGCATCGCGCGCCCGACGCGACTGTTCACCCCTTCACCCTTTCACTCGTTCACGGCCGTCGCGTGATCCGCCTCACGAGCCTCACGCTTGCCCGGGGCAACAAGCGCCTGCTCGAAGAAGCGTCGCTGACGGTTCACCCAGGCCAGAAGGTCGGGCTGATCGGCGCGAACGGCTCGGGCAAGTCCTCGCTCTTCGCGCTGCTGCGCGGCGAGATCGATGCCGATGCTGGGGAGGTGTCGCTGCCGCCGTCGTGGGTCGTTGCGCACGTCGCCCAGGAAACGCCTGTCGTGGCGACGCTCGCACTCGAGTTTGTGCTCGATGGCGACGCGGAATTGCGCGCCGTGGAGCGCGCGCTGGCGGAGGCCGAAGCCGATCCGCATGCGGCGGGCGAACATCTCGCCGAGCTGCATCACCGCTTTGAGGCAATCAGCGGCTACAGCGCGCGAGCGCGCGCCGCGACGCTCCTGTCGGGGCTGGGTTTCGCCGCGGCCCGCCATGACCAGCCGGTCGCGAGCTTTTCCGGAGGCTGGCGCATGCGCCTGAATCTCGCGCAGGCGCTGATGACGCGCTCCGACCTGTTGCTGCTCGACGAGCCGACCAACCATCTCGATCTCGACGCGGTGCTCTGGCTCGAGGAGTGGCTGCAGCGCTACGGCGGCACGCTGCTGCTGATCACGCACGATCGGGATTTCCTGGATGCGGTCGTGGCGATGATCGTCCATCTCGACCGACGAAAGCTCAATGCCTACAGCGGCAACTACACGCAGTTCGAGCAAACGCACGCCCAGGCTCTCTCGCAGCAGCAGGCCGCGTACGTCCGGCAACAGCGACAGATCGCGCATCTGCGCTCGTACATCGACCGCTTCCGCGCCAAGGCAACCAAGGCCAAGCAGGCGCAGAGCCGGATCAAGACGTTGGAGCGAATGGAGTTGATCGCCGCGGCGCACGTCGACAGCCCGTTCGCGTTCGAGTTTCCCGCGACGGAGATCCGGGCGCGCCAGTTGCTCAAGCTCGATCACGCCACGCTCGGTTATGCCGCCAGGCCGGTACTCTCCGGAGTCGACTGGGCGATACTCGCCGGCGAGCGCATCGGACTCCTCGGGCCCAACGGCGCGGGCAAGTCGACGCTGCTGCGCGGCATCGCCGGCGAGATTCCGTTGCTTGCCGGCGAGCGGCTGACTGCGCAGGGTCTTTGCATCGGCTACTTCGCGCAGCACCAGGTCGAGCAACTGCGTCTGGACGAAACGGCGCTGTGGCACATGCGGCAACTGGAGCCGGCAACGCGCGAGCAGGAGCTGCGCGATTTTCTCGGGGGCTTCGACTTCGGCGGCGACCGCGTCCTGGCGCCAGTGGGCGAGTTTTCCGGCGGCGAAAAAGCGCGGCTCACTCTGGCGTTGCTGGTGCGCCAGCGCCCGAATCTGCTGCTGCTCGACGAGCCTACCAATCACCTCGACATCGAGATGCGCGAGGCGCTGACCGAGGCGTTGCAGGCCTACGAGGGCGCGCTCATCGTCGTCGCGCACGACCGCCATCTGCTGCGCGCCACCGCCGACGAGCTGTGGCTGGTCGCCGATGGCACGCTCAGCGCCTTCGATGGGGATCTCGACGATTATCGCGACTGGGTGCGTGCGCAGCGCCCGCGCGAGAGCACCGGCACCAGCGCGACGGCGGCGGAAGCATCGACGCCGGATCGCAGGACGCAACGACGCACGGAGGCGGCGGAGCGAGCTCGACTTTCGGAATTGCGCCGGCCCTTGCAACGCAAACTGGCTGACGTCGAGGCGGAGCTGCAGGCCCTCGAGACGGAGAAACAGGAGCTGGAAGCCTGGCTCGCGTCCGAGGCCGCCTACGCCGAGAACAACAAGGAACGGCTGCTCATCGTGCTCGAGCGCCAGGGAGATCTCAGCTGGCAACTCGCGCGCGCCGAATCCGCATGGCTCGAGCTGCAGGGCGAGCTCGAGCGGATCGGCTAGGGCATCATGCTGGCGCCAGAAGAACCTCGACGGTGATCCGCCACGCGCCCGCGCTGTCGCGCTGCCAGACGTGGACGTAATACCCGGCGGCTTCCTCGGCGGTGCCGACAAAGCGCGCGTAGCGACCGTACGTATAACCCAAGTCGTCGCTGGCGGACGCGCCGGCACCCGCCGGAGTCCAGTAGACGCGTCGACCCGTCGCTGCAAGCGCCTTGCGCGCCGCGTCGGCGCCGATCAGCGCGTAGCTGCCCTCGCGCAACACGCGCACCGCATTGGCCATCAACTCGAAGTACGACGGAGCATCTCCGGGGTCCGGGTCGAGGCTCCATGCCTCGCGCTCCAGTCCGAGGAGCGCATCCTTGCCGCGGTTGAACGGGGTTGCCGTCGACATGGCCTTCGATGGCCCCCGCATCACCTCGCCCGACGCTGCGGGAGTATCGGGTGGCGCGGCAGCGGGCGTCGATACGCCGGCGTCGAGCGCGACGCGCCAGCGACCGTTCTCGCGCTTCCACACCGAAAAGAAATAGCCATAGCTCGCCGGCGCACCCGCATCGCGCTGGTTGCGCAGGGAATACGGTCCTGTGGTGAAGCCGAGGTCGCCGGAACGCGCGACCGCGCCGACTTGCGGTGACCAGTCGAGAATAAACGCGAGAGGATCTGCCGGCGCCGGTCGCGCAAGCATGCGCTCACGCATCACTCCCGGACCCGGGCGGAAGTCGAGCCCTTCGGTCGCGAAGTGTTCGAGGAATGCGGCGCGAATGCCGCGCTCGGTCGCGTCGCGCGCGAAGGCGCGCTCGGCGTTGAACAGATCATCGAGCGTGCTGTCGGGATACAGGGGCGTCGTCGCGCAGGCGCCGAGCAGCAGCGCTGCCGCCGTCAGGCGAATGCGACTCGTGCCATGTTTCATCGGTTCCTCGCCAACGATGTCACCCGCCTCGATCGCGCAGCCGCCGCACGAACTTCAATCCCGACCATGTCGCAGCGATCGCACAGACCTTGACGTCCACCAGCCTGGCCGCCAGGCCGATGCGACGGACGACATCCTCGCTCAGGTCGGTCGCTACACCCGAGCTCTTCTTCGGCCACGCGACCCAGACGATGCCATTGTCCGGCATCTTCGCCTCGAGCCTGGTGAATATCACGGCGAGCGCGCTTTGCGTCTTCGCAAATGCGAGGGCGCAGTCGAAATTTGCCGTGCGCGCCGTCCGCTCGAGAACGGGCGCGCCGATGAGCAACGCGTCGAGGTCCGGCGGCGGATCAAGCGTGACAAGGCGCATGCCCGCCTTGAGGCCAAGCTTCTGCCACAGCGGTGTTCCCGAGTAGCCCGCCGCTTGCGCCTTCATGCCTGAATCCCTCGCGATCCGTTCGGCCGGTGGAACAGATAGATGCCGAAGCCCAGGGTATCGCGGCCCCAGCGCAGATACCCTTCGCGCCAGCGCCGGATCCGCTCCAGCATCGCCTGGACGTCCGGATCGTCGGGCTGCTCGATCGCGTAGCGTTCGATCGAACGGCTGTACTTCCATTCGTATTCGTCCCATTCGTCGGCCGAGGTGACGCTGGCGTGCAGGGCAATGAGCCCGGCGTCGAGGCCCGCCTGCACGTTGCCGCGATGGTCTCGGAACTCCTCCACTTTTGCATCCAGATGCTCAAGATACCCGGCAGCGGGCGGCTTCGCCCAGTACCCCTCCCCGATCAGGACGTGACCGCCGCGGCGGGTCCAACCGGCGAGCGTGGCGCAGATCCCCTGAATGCCGCCGGCGATACCGCCGCCGCCGAGCATCACGGTCAGATCGAACGACTCGGGTTCCGGCTGGAACTCGGCGATGTCCGCTTCGATCAGCCGCATGCGCTCGAGCACGCCGCACTGCTTCGCACGCTCACGCGCGGCACCGAGCATCGGCGAGGAGCGATCGATCGCCGTCACGATGCAGTGGAACCGGTCGATGACGCGCAGCGAGAGCTCGCCGCGCCCGCACCCGAGGTCGAGCACGCGCGCATCGGCGGCAAGCGGCAGCAGGTCGAGGATGCGCTCGATCTTCGCCGTTGCGATCGGATTGCAGTAGTCGTGATCGCGGTGCGCGATGGCGCTGAACTTGTGCGGATTCACGGTTTTCCTTGCGCGGGAGTCGCTGCGCGCTCGTTCCACGCCGCGACGCGCAGCAGGAGCGCCATCCCCGGCATCGCCAGCGCCGTGCACAGCAGGAAGAAGGCGAACCAGCCGGTGTGCTCGACGATCCAGCCGGTCGTGGCGTTGACGACCGAGCGCGGCACGGAAGCGAGGCTCGTGAACAGCGCAAACTGGGTCGCCGTGTAGCGCGGATCGGTTGCCCGGGCGATGAATGCGGTGAACGCCGCCGTACCCAGCCCCACACCCAGCGCCTCGAACCCGATAACGACGGCGAGCAGCACGCGATCGGGCTCGTGCACGTAGGCGAGCCATGCGAAGCCCAGAATCGACACCACCTGCACGGCGCCGAACAGCCACAGCCCGCGATTGATGCCGATCTTGAGCATCCAGAGGCCGCCGAGCAGGCCGCCGATCACGCTTGCCCATAATCCGGCATTCTTGGCGATGAGCCCGATGTCGGAAAGGGAAAACCCCATATCAAGATAGAACGGCGTGGCCAATGCCGTCGCCATCGAGTCCCCGAGCTTGTAGAAGAAGATGAACGCCACGACGAGCAGTGCCTGCCAGACGCCGGAGCGCGTGATGAACTCGTGAAAAGGCTCGATCACCGCTTCGGCCAGTGTGCGCGGCGCCGGACGCGCCAGCGCGGGCTCGCTCACCAGCAGCGTGTTGGCGATGCCGGGCACCATGAACAACGCGGTGATCGTGAAGACGGCATCCCAGGGAAGATGATCGGCCAGCACCAGCGCCAGCGCGCCGGGCACGAGGCTGGAAATGCGGTAGGCCTGCACGTGGATCGCGTTGCCCAGACCGAGCTCCGGATCGGGCAGGAGCTCGCGCCGATACGCGTCGAGAACGATGTCCTGCGTCGCGGCGAAGAATGCGACCGCCGCAGCGAGATACGCGATTGTCCACAAGTCGAGCTGCGGCCGCAGCGCGCCGAGCAGCGGTATCGTCACGAGCAGCAGCAGCTGAGTGACGAGCATCCAGCCGCGGCGCCGACCGAAGAAAGGCAGCGCATAGCGGTCGACCAGCGGCGACCATATGAACTTCCAGGTGAACGGCAGCTGAATCAGCGCGAACAACCCGATTGACCGCAGATCGACTTTTTCCGAGCGCAACCACGCCGGCAAGAGGTTCAGCAGGAGGTATAGCGGAAGCCCGGAGCTGAACCCGGTGAATACGCAGATCAACATCCGCCGGTTGAACAGCGCCTGGCGCCAGCCGATCGCGGGCGCGGTCATCGGCGGCATTGTACGGCTGTGAACGAGTGAACGGGTGAACGGGTGAACGGGTGAATGGGTGAATAGGTGAAAGCAGGCGCGGGGGTTATTCACTCGTTCACTTATTCACCTGTTCACTTGATCATTGTTCACCGCCTCTCTGGAACCGATAAATGGCCAGCGATCCAAACACGTTGGCCAGGACGCTCACCCGCCGCGCGTCGTGCAGCACGACCCGCTCGAGGATGCGAAAGGAACGCGCGGCACAGAACGCGTCGAAGTCGGCGACCGTGCAGAGGTGGATGTTGGGCGTGTCGTACCATTGGTAGGGCAGGTTGTTCGACACGGGCATGCGGCCGCGCAGCACTTGCACTCGATGCGCCCAATAGCCGAAGTTCGGGAAGGTGACGATCGCCTCGCGGCCGACACGCAGCATCTCGAGCACGATCAGCTCGGTGTGGCGCACCGCTTGCAGCGTCTGCGACAGGATCACACTATCGAAGCTCTGATCGTCGAAGCCCGCGAGCCCCGACTCGAGGTCGCTCTGGATCACGTTGACGCCGTTGCCGATCGAGGCGAGCACGCCCGCGTCGTCGATCTCGATCCCGTAGCCGGTCACGCCGCGCGATTCACGCAGATACGCGAACAGGCTCCCGTCGCCGCAGCCCAGATCGAGCACGCGCGCTTTCGGCGCGATCCAGCCGGCGATGGTCGAGAAGTCTGCGCGTGTCGAGAGCGTCATCGCAAGGTCCGCGCGAGATAAGTGCGCACGACTGCGTGGTATTGCGGCGTATCGAGCAGGAAGGCGTCGTGGCCGTGTGGCGCGACGATCTCGGCGTAGGACACGTCGCGGCGATTGTCGACCAGCGCCTTCACGATCTCCCGCGCCCGCGCCGAGGAGAAACGCCAGTCGGTCGTGAACGAGATCACCAGGAAACGACACGTCGCCGGCGCCAGCGCGCGGGCAAGATTCCCGCCGGCGGCGAGCGCCGGATCGAAGTAGTCCAGCGCCTTGGTGATCCGCAGATAGGTATTGGCGTCGAAGTATTCGGAAAACTTCTCGGCCTGATAACGCAGGTAGGACTCGATCTCGAACTCCGGAGCGAACGAATAGTTGAGACCTTCGCGCAAGGTGCGGCCGAATTTCTCGCCCATCTGCTCGTCGGAGATGTAGGTGATGTGCCCGACCATGCGCGCGACGCGCAGGCCGCGCACCGGCTTCACGCCGTACGCATAGTAGTGCCCGTCGTGGAAGTCGGGATCGGTCAGGATCGCCGCACGCGCGACCTCGTTGAAGGCGATGTTCTGCGCCGAGAGATTGGGCGCGGCGGCGATCACCAGCGCGTCGCGGATCCGCTCCGGATAGCGAATCGCCCAGGAGAGCGCCTGCATCCCGCCCAGGCTCCCGCCCATCACTGCGGCGAAACTGTCGATGCCGAGGTGGTCGGCCAGCCGCGTCTGGGCGTCGACCCAATCCTCGACCGTGACGATGGGAAAATCCGAGCCCCAGGGTTTGCCCGTCGCGGGATTGACCGACGCCGGGCCGGTCGAACCGAAGCAGCTGCCGAGATTGTTGACGCCGACCACGAAAAAGCGCGTCGTGTCCACCGGCTTGCCCGGTCCCACCATGTTGTCCCACCAGCCTTCGCTGGCCGGCTGACCGGCGTATTCGCCCGCGACGTGATGCGACGCGTTGAGCGCGTGGCAGACAAGGATCGCGTTGGAGCGTTCGGCATTGAGCGTACCGTAGGTCTCGTACATCAGCTCGAACGCGGGCAGCGTCGCGCCTGACGAGAGTCTGAGCGGCGCGTCGAACGCTGCACGCTGCGGTTGCACGATGCCCACGGAACCGGGCGTTGCGGTCATGGTGCCCAATAAAAAAACCCGATCAGCTCGCGCTAATCGGGTCGGTCTATCGGGAATGACAACCTCGCCGCTTTAGCCGCATTTGTCGAAAGCCCCATCGCAGGAACCTTCTTCGCGCCCGCAAGCTGATCGTCAAATCGGCGCGTTGGCGTTAGTTTACAGCCGCGCGGCGCCGTGTCAATTACCGAACTTTCTAGAATTGAATGACGATCTGCGAACGCTTGCCGCTCAATTCGCGTTGAGCTTGCCGAACAGCCCCGTGAGCTTCGCCGGCTCGTCCGTGCGTCGCATGCGGGCCACGAAAACCTTCGCCTCGCCGGCGTCGCTGGTCAATACGCGTTGCTTGACGCCGAGCAGGTGGGCCGGGTGCATCGAGAAGTTCGTGAGCCCCATGCCAAGCAGCAAGCGCGTGAAGCGCACTTCGCCGGCCATCTCGCCGCAGACCGCGATCGGCACCGCAACTTTGGCGGCAGTCGATATGGCGAACGCAATCAGCTTGATGACCGCCGGATGCAACGCATCGTAGAGCTGCGACACGGCCTCGTCGGAGCGATCGACGGCCAGCGTATATTGGATCAGGTCGTTGGTACCGATCGAGAGAAAGTCGAGTCGGCTCGCGAACCCGCCCATCGAGAGCACCGCCGCGGGAATTTCGATCATGCCGCCGGTTTCGATGCCGGAGTCGAAGCTGACCTTCTGCTCGCGCAGGCTTTCCTTGGCCTGGGCGATCAGCGAGAGCGACTGGTCGATCTCACCGACCGAGGAGAGCATCGGAAGCAGGATTTTCACCTTGCCGTAATGCGACGCGCGCAGGATGGCGCGCAGTTGCGTCAGAAAGAGCCTCGGCTCGGCCAGGCAGAAGCGCACCGCCCGCAAACCCAGCGCGGGATTCGGAGCCACCCGCATCAGGCCGTCGAGGCCTTCCTTTTGCTTGTCGGCACCGAGGTCGAAAGTGCGAATCGTCACCGGCTGGCCCTTCATGCCGGCGGCGACCGCGCGATACGCCTCGAACTGCTCGTCTTCCGAGGGCAGGCCATCCCGGTTCAGGAACAGGAACTCGGTCCGAAACAGGCCGACGCCTGTCGCGCCGTTCTCCACCGCCTGCTCGAGATCCTCGGGCAGCTCGATGTTGGCCATCAGATCGACCTTGCAGCCGTCGAGCGTCGTCGCAGGGGTGGTCCGCAGCCGGCGCAGCTTCTGCCGCTCGAGCTCGAGCTCGTCCTGCCTCAGCCGGTATTCCGCGAGCACCGACCGGTCGGGATTGACGATGACGACGTTGCGTCCGCCGTCGACAATGAGCATTTCATTCTCGCGGATCAGAGCGCGCGCGTTGTGCGTGGCCACGACCGCCGGAACGTTGAGGCTCCGCGCAACGATCGCAGTATGCGAGGTCACGCCGCCGAGATCGGTAAGAAAAGCCGCGAAGTGGTGGCTCTTGAACTGGATCACGTCGGCAGGGGAAAGATCGTGCGCGACCACGATCGTGTGCTCCTCGGCGGTCGGACGCAGAGGGCCGGGCTTGCCCATGAGCACCTTGAGCAGCCGCTCGACGACGTGCACGACGTCCGCCTTGCGCTCCCGGAGATAAGGATCCTCGATGGTGTCGAACTGCTCGATCAGCACGCCGAGCTGCTGCGTCAGCGCCCATTCCGCATTGCACAGCTGCTCGGCAATCGTGTGCTTGGGCACCTCATTCAGGGTCGGATCGGTAAGGATCATCCAGTGCACATCCAGAAACGCGCCAAATTCGGCCGGCGCGTCTCCGGAGGTCATCGCCCCGTGCAGCGTCTCCAGCTCTTTCTGCACGTCGCGCAGCGCCTGCGTCAGCCGCTCGATTTCTCCCGGCACCTGCTCAGGCGTTATCGCGTAGTGCGCGACCTCGAGGGTCGCGTGCGAGATAAGCTGCGCGCGACCGATCGCAATGCCGCCGGACACGCCGATGCCGTGAAGGACGAAGCTCATTGCGACGGCCGTGAACCGGTGAACGGGTAAACGGGCGAAGCAGCATGCGAGGGACGAGCTTCTTTCACCTGTTCACCATTCTTTCACCTGTTCACCGTTCTTTCACCTGTTCACCGTTCTTCGCCGAACTGCCCGGCGATGAGCTGTACGATCGCCGTCATTGCCTCCGCTTCATCCGGACCGCAGGTTTCCACTCGGATCGTCGCGCCGACGCCGGCGGCGAGCAGCATCACGGCCATCATGCTGCCGGCGCTCGCCCTGCGCCCATTCCATATCAGAGAAATGTTGCACCGAAATTGCGAGGCCACCCGGACGATCTTGGCGCAAGCTCGCGCGTGAAGTCCGAGGCGGTTGGTCAGCTCGATGAGGTGTGTTTGCATTGGGGAAAGGGTCGTTGTCCGAAAGAGGCAGTGCGGGCACCCTTTCATTGAGCGACCCGATCCCCCATTGGTTCCACGCGACTTGCTGTAAAAAATTGTCGCCCATCGACGACTGTGGTGCAATGCGGTACGATCGCCTTGCGCTCACTGCCCCTCGCCAAAACAATCGCTGATCAGCGCAACGAGCGCGTCCATCGCCTCGCCCTCGTCGGCGCCATCGGTCTCGAGCGTGATGCGGCTGCCCTTGCCCGCGGCCAGCATCATGACCCCCATGATGCTCTTGGCGTTCACCTTGCGGCCGTTGCGAGCCAACGACACGTCGCATTGGTATTTCGCGGCGAGTTGCGTCAACTTGGCCGACGCCCGGGCGTGGAGCCCGAGCTTGTTGACGACCTCAACCTCTTGTTGCCGCATAGATGGGATCGACCTCGACGTGCAACACGCCGTCACAGCCCCCACTGATTGCTTTCTTCAGCATCGTGTCCATGTCCCGGTCGCGGTATGTCGTCGCGCGAACCAGCATGGGCAGGTTGACGCCGGCCACCGCCTCGATCCGGCCGGCGACGAGGAGCTTGCCGACCAGGTTGCACGGCGTTGCGCCATATATGTCGGAGAAGATGAGCACGCCATCGCCGGTATCCAACGCCTGGACCAGCTCCCGCGCTTTGGGCAACAGCTGCGACGGGTCGTCGCTCGCGGCGACCGGCAAAGTGGCGAGCTGCGGCGGCCGGCTGCCGAGCACATGGGTCAATGCGGCGGCAAGGCTGTCGCCCAGCGTGCCATGGGCGACGATAAGGATGCCGATCATTGGTGGCTCCCCTCTCTGGCCCATCTTAGCAGATGGGCCGCGGTCGGAGGCGGGCTCCTACCTGGAAGCGTCCGCCAGTGCGTCCGCAAATCGGCCGGCGACGTCGAACCCGGTTTGCTGCGTGATCTCGACGAACCCGGTCGGGCTCGTCACGTTGACTTCGGTGAGATAGTCGCCGATGACGTCGAGGCCAACCACGAGCATGCCCTCGGCCCACAACTTGGCGCCGACGGCTTCCGCAATCTGCCGGTCTCGCGGCGATAGCGGCCGGGCGACGCCGCGCCCGCCGGCCGCGAGATTGCCGCGCGTCTCGCCCGGCTTCGGGATGCGCGCCAAAGCGTGCGGCACCGGCTCGCCGGCGATCAGCAGGATGCGCTTGTCGCCCTCGACGATCTCGGGGATGAAGCGCTGCGCCATCACCGTGCGCTCGCCGTGGTGTCCGACGGTCTCGACAATGACGTTGCGGTTGGGATCGTCCTCGCGGACGCGGAACACGGATGTCCCGCCCATGCCGTCGAGCGGCTTGACGATCACGTCTTCGTGCTCGTCGATGAACTCACGCAGCAGCTCCGGATCGCGGCTGACAAGTGTGGGCACGATGAAGTCGGGGAAGCTGGCAATGGCCATCTTCTCGTTGTAGTCGCGCAATGCCCGCGGCCGGTTGAAGACACGGGCACCGCGTGTTTCGGCTGTTTCGAGCAGATAGGTCGAGTAGACATACTCCATGTCAAAGGGCGGGTCTTTGCGCATCAACACGGCGGTAAAGGACTCGAGCGGGCGAACGAGCGCGGCGCCAGTCTCGAACCAGTGATGATCGTCGGCGGCAACCGTCAGCCGGCGCACGGTGGCCAACGTGTCCTTGCCGTTCCAGAACACATCGCGCTGCTCCAACGCGAAGAGCGTATGTCCGCGCCTCTGGAGCGCGCGCATCATCGCGACGCTGGTGTCCTTGTAGGCCTTGAGCGAGGTGAGCGGGTCGAGGATGAAAGCGAATTCCATGACGGCAAGGCGATCGGTCGGAGCGCCATCGTACCGCATCGTCGAACGCGCCCGTAGCCCGGGCTGAGCGCAAGGCGCGACGTCCCCGGAGTTCGCTGCCGCTCATCCCGGGCTACGCTCACCCCGGGCTACACGACCAGCGCTTCGACGCCCAGCACGGTCCCGGCGCCTTCACGCCGATATCCGGCCAGCCGCCCGACGATGCGGCCGAACACCGCACCTTGCAGCGCTTCGAGCAGACGCGCGAGCGCAGCGGTCTCCAACGCCTTCGCCCGGACGGCCAGGTAATAGCGCTCGCGGACCCGAGGAACGAACGCCAGCCCGTGTTCTACGGCGGCGGCGCGCAGTCCGAAGCCTGCGTCGGCCGCGCCGGACGCGACGGTCGCAGCGACGGCAGCATGGGTGAACTCCTCGTTGGCGTAGCCGGCCAGCGAACCTGCCTCGACGCCTTCGTGCGCGAGCAGCCGATCGATCAGCAGCCGCGTGCCCGAGCCGCGCTGGCGATTGACGAATCGCAGCCCCTTGCGAGTCAAGTCTGCGAAGCCGCGAATGCGCGCCCGGTCGCCGCGCCGCAAGATGAAACCCTGGTCCCGGTCGACGAACCGGACCAGCCGGTCGCGGCGTGCATGGAGCAGGCGCCGGAACGGCGCGGGGTCCGCGGCATCGTGCAGGCTCGGAGCAAGATGAAAGCCTGCCAGATCGACACGGCTCGCCGCGAATTGCTCGAGCGCTTGCAGGCTTCCCATGAAGTCGAGATCGAGCGCGAGCTGCACCTCTGCCGGCAACGCGTCGCGCAGCGCCGCCAACGCCAGATCGTGACTGGCCGCTATGGAAAGCTGCGCTATGGCCAGCGGAGGCCTGCGCGCGGTCCGACCTGTGAGCTCGACCGAGAGCCCTGCGAGGATCCGGGCGAGCCGCCCCTCCGCTGCGCGTTGCCCGGAAAGTAGTTTCTCGCCGGCCGGCGCGAGACGGGCGCCGCGTCCTCGCTCGAGGACAACCAACGGGACGCCGAGCTTGCGCTGCTGCTCCCGCAGCAGGCCCCATGCCGCGCGATACGACATGCGGCAATCGAGGACCGCGGCGGCGAGCGACCCGTTTGCGCCAATGGCTCGCAACAGTGTCGCGAGGCGGGGGTCGAGCGCTTCGACCGGGTCGGTCGCGAGCGCCCAGGACAGCGTGGGAACGATATGCATTATGTCCAGAGCTGCATATTTAGCTTCGGATCAGCTGCCGCTATGATCGCTCTTCTCCAGCTTGCTCCTTTCGCGGTCATATATGCATGACCCTACATATAATAAGCGCCTCGCCGCGCCTTGCCAAGCGCGATGAGCTCGCTCGGGCGGGCCGCGCTGGAGGCGCTGGATCTTGTCGCCGGAGCGGATCCAAAGCTCGCCGGCATCGTGCTGTTGAGCCTGCGTGTGAGCCTGACCGCAGTCGCCCTGTCCTGTGTTGTCGGCCTGCCGCTGGGCGCGTCCATCGCGGCAAGCCGTTTCGCGGGACGACGCGGTGTGGTTGTCGTCCTCAATGCGTTGATGGGCCTTCCGCCGGTGGTCGTCGGTCTGGCGGTCTACCTGCTGCTGTCGCGCGCCGGGCCGCTCGGCGCATTGGGGCTGCTGTTCACGCCGGCCGCAATGGTGATCGCGCAGACAATACTCATTACGCCGATCGTCGCCGCGCTGTCGCGCCAGGTGGTCGAAGATGCCTGGGAGGAATATCGCGAGCAGCTACGTTCCCTGGGCGAGAAGCGATTCGGCGCCGCAATCACGCTGCTCTGGGACTTGCGCTTCTCGCTGGTCACGATCGTGCTCGCGGGCTTCGGCAGAGCAGCCGCAGAGGTGGGTGCGGTCATCATTGTCGGCGGCAACATCGACGGCGTGACCCGCGTCATGACCACCGCGATCGCGCTCGAGACCAGCAAGGGAGACCTACCGCTCGCACTCGGGCTGGGCATGATCCTGCTCACGATCGTCCTCCTGCTCAACGCCGCGGCCTACGTCGTCAAGGAGACGGCGCAGCGGCGGTACGGATGACATCGGCCATGCGCGCACCGCGTTCGCTGCTTCCGTTACGGCTCGAAGACGTGGTCTTCGCGGTCGGCGGCCGCCGGGTCATCGACGCCGTATCGGTGACGCTGGAGGCCGGGTCTCGGACCGTGATCGTCGGCCCGAACGGCGCAGGCAAGAGCGTCCTGCTGCGCCTATGTCATGGGTTGCTGCAGCCGACCTCGGGAACGATCGCCTGGAACGCGCCCGAGCTGCCGGGCGCGCCGAGGCGCCAGGCGATGGTGTTTCAACGTCCGGTGCTGTTGCGCCGCTCGGCGCTTGCCAACATCGCCTACGCACTGGCGGTCGCTCGCGCTCCCGCGAGCCAGCGCAAAACGCGCGCCCGGGAGGCATTGCACAAAGTTGGACTCGACGCGCTGGGCGCGCATCCGGCGCGCGTGCTCTCCGGCGGCGAGCAGCAGCGCGTGGCGCTGGCGCGTGCCTGGGCGCTCAATCCCGAAGTGCTGTTTCTCGACGAGCCGACGGCCAATCTCGATCCCGGCGCAACGCACGAAATCGAACGCGTGGTCGGTGCCATGCATGCTGCCGGCACCAAGATCGTCATGGTCACGCATAACCTCGGCCAGGCGCGTCGTCTCGGCGACGAAATCCTGTTCCTGCACCAGGGGTGTCTGCTCGAGCGCGCGAGCGTCGATCGATTCTTCAGGCAGCCCGCTTCAGCAGAAGCGGCGCAATTTCTGGAAGGAGAGTTGCCATGGTAATCGCTCTCCGCTTGTTCCTGAGCGCACTCTTGCTTTACATCGGCGCCGGCGCGCAGGCGCAGGAGCGCTTCGTCACGGTAGCGTCGACGACGTCGACCG
>Ga0066709_100001194_pt1 | contig 16565 bp, 16 predicted proteins | sample GraSoiAngelo_158_FD_79665 | JGI IMG/M metagenome (GOLD analysis project Ga0066709, IMG submission 79665) | Grasslands soil microbial communities from the Angelo Coastal Reserve, California, USA - 14_1009_16_30cm | ecosystem: Environmental > Terrestrial > Soil > Grasslands | place: USA...
CTGTTCAACGTATTTGCGACTTTGGACAAAGCTTTTGAGGCTTCGCGCAAAGTTTTGTAGGACGTCGTGGACGCTACTTCCTTCGTCCATGAGAAGCCTAGTAAGGCGTAGAAGAAAACGTCTCTCCCGCGCGTCGAGACCATGCGCGAATGGACGGCTGATCACCTCGCTGACCGCCGCTTCCAAGCTGCTTGATTGCTCAGGATCAGTTAAGAGACGCCAGAAAGCAGCAAAGGTCTTCCCCGCATCACTCTCTCCGATGACATCGACACCTGCAAACAACGCGTCAAGCACATCTCCGCGACTTCCTTCGTTCTCCATCACGCTCTCTCGCAGATGACGGTTGAGCTTGTCGAATTCGTCCCGCACACGTCGAAAATCACCAGCCAAGTCATCGGCGAGGGCAATAATTTCGCGGGTTCGCTCTAGTGCGCGATCATCTGGGAGTGCCCTCACTGCGCCTCGCTGCACCAATTCCAGTTCGCGTTCGATGCGCTCGCGCTCAGCGATTAGAGCCGCCGAACGAGTTTTGGGATCAGAGTCGGTCTCCTCGGCCAATCGCACAAGCTGTTGTATTACCGTCGCCAAACGACTCTCCGTTGCAGCCAAGCGTGGCTTAAGAAGAGCAGAGATAGAGCGGATGGCGCTGGCAGCATCTGTCGTCAGTTCATATTCTTCCTCGCTGGCGCCAGCAGGAAAACGCCGAGTTAGCCATCCCTGAGCCAGCCAATCGGCTATGTACGCTTGGGCGCTCTGAGGCAGTTCCTCACCGCTCGCGCGCAACTGCTCGATCTCGCGAGTGAGTCGTTCCTTCAGAACAGAGCTTGAAAGGATCTTCTCGTTGTCAAGCAACAACGTCTGCAAGAGGGCTAGAATCGCCGGCGCTTTATCAGCGGCCAAAAGCCGCCACAGAGACTGAGCTCGGAGAGAGCGAAGAGCGGCGACGGTGCGAAGAGTCTTCAAATCCATTTACCTGCGGCTTGCAGAGGCGTCATGCAAACAACCTTATTTCCGCATTGGCTTGGAACCTATGATATCCATGTTGCCTATAAGAACAAAGATGCTACTCGTGCGGTGGTCAAGAAATCTGGCCGACCTAGAGCGCAGGCTTGTGGCCGAGTTAAATTTGCGGTTAGAGGCACTTTCGGCTGAGAAATATTGTCACCGGTTTCAGGCGGACCGTGGAATTTCAGCCGAGGAACCCTGCGTCTGGGACATGAGCTCATTCTCTTCAGCAGTACCACCAGCTCGGCGCCTTAGGTCGCGTCGCGTAATAGGCGTGGCGTGCACGGCTCCCACACCTCCGAACCTTCTCTGACGGAGATCTCTGCATATCTGCATACCCCGAGGCGCACCATCACTAAGAGGCGCGGAACGAGTGAAGCCTGTGGGGAAAATGATGGCCTGGCCGAACAGCGGTGAGTCTTCCTTCCGGACGGTTCCGATAAGGAGCAGTTTGGCAAAGTTACCTTGGCCAGGGCCAATGATTATGTAGCGCTCGGGACTTTCACCACTCGCAACTGCAACGACGTCTCCTACCTTGGCGATTGTGACGTCATCATACGTCATGGTTCCTGCGTCTCCTTCAAGGAGATTACAGAATGTCGGAAATTGTGTCGACAGCCGGAGACTATGAGAGCGTGTGTCGGTGCTGAAAGCAGCGCGACTGCGTCATCTTGTGTCAAACAAAGGCATGTTGTTATTAATTTGGTGTCTTTGGTGTCTGTGTGAGGCCGAAATTGGTGCTATCCATGCGGAACAGTTGAAAGAGTTGAAGAAGGATCGGTCGTAGAAATCGACAGTATTCATGCGGTTTTTACGCATGTTGCTGAAAACATGATAGGATAACAAAAGGGGCTGGGTAAGTATCCCACCCTCTCCGCCATCATCACAAGTCAGGGACAGGGAACGCGCGTCTCGCAGAGCAAGCCATTCCCATTCAATACCTTAGGGATAGACTTAAAGTAATTCTTTAGCATTGCGGCGCAAGGTAGCTTAGGGCTGGCTCATGGGAACCTTCAGAAATGGCAAGAGGCGGCGCCGCGCTTCTGCAGATACTTCTGGTGATATTCTTCTGCGCGGTAGAACGTGCCAGCGGGGGTAATCTCCGTGGCGATGGGCCGTCGTAACTTCCCGCTGGCTTCCAGCGCCGCGCGCGACTTCTTGGCGACAGCTTCCTGCTCCGGCGAATGAAAGAAGATGGCCGTGCGGTATTGCGTTCCGAAGTCCGGGCCCTGGCGGTTTACCTGCGTAGGGTCGTGCGCTTGCCAGAACACGTCCAGCAACTGTTCGAAACTCACTTTGGCCGGGTCAAACGTTACCTGCACGACTTCAGCGTGACCAGTCTCATCCGTGCAGACATCCTGGTAAGTCGGATTCCCTGTGTGCCCGCCGCTGTAGCCCACCGCCGTGTCAATCACGCCTGGCACCCGCTGAAACGCCGCTTCCACTCCCCAGAAGCATCCTGCGCCAAATGTTGCAATCTCAGCCATCGAATTCTCCTTCTTCCTTTCTCACGCGTCCCACCCAATCCCTGGATGCGCGTCGGGCTTCCCTCGATTCAGCAATCAATCTAAGAAGCTTTCCGCCGCGCCGGGGCCGCAAGCCCTTTCAACTTATCTTGTGCCAATCCTTTGTACGGACTATTTACCGAAGCAGCCTGCGTGAAAGCCTCCTTTGCTTCGGCGTTCCTCTTCAAGTTCAGCAGCGCGAATCCCAGACGATATTGGTTCCGCGCATAACTCCCGTCGTCGGCCTTTACCAGCGGCGCTGCAGTTCTCAGGTTCTCCACTGCCTGCGCGTTGTCCTTTTTCGCGATGTTTACTTGCCCGAGTGAACTCAGCGCCAGGCCTTTCTGCAGCGCTTTCTGCTGCGTCCACTGCTCGTCCGTTACGCCTTCCGGCTTCGCCGCCGTCTCCAGCGTGGCAATCGCCTTTTTTGCATAACTCTCGGCTTTGTCCAGTTGCTCTCCTTTCTCTCCGTAGTAATCGGACAGCAGGAGCAGCATGCCAATATCGTTCGGGGCCTTTGCCAACAATCCGTTCGCCACCTCCAACATTTTCGACGTGTTCTGCGCCTGCTGATACGCGGTTGCCGCCACGCCCAGCGCCTGATTCGCGTAGGCCGAGTCCGGAAAAGCTTGTGCAAACTTCACCAGCAGCGCCGCCCGCTTCCCTGGATCTTTTGCCTGGTACACACCGCTGAACACGAGCTGCTGAACGTACGTGTAGCTGTCCTTATTTGCTTCCAGCGTGCGCGTCTTCTGCTCCTGCCAGCCAGCTTCCGAGGTACCCTCCGGGGCAGGCGCCGCTTTGTATCGTTGAATGATTCCGCCGGCCTTTTCCCCATACGAGCTCAGCCGGTCCACGTCGCCTTTTTCGGCCGAAGCGCGCACCATGTTGATCGCGTTTTGAAAACTGTCCGGATCCAGCGCAAAAACCTTGTCGCCGTATTCGAACGCCTTGTCATAATTTTTCTGGCCGAGGTAGTAGTCCACAAAGAGGCCGTTTGCCAGCAGCGGATTGCTACCCTCTTTTCCGGGTCCCTCGGCGAATTTTTCAATGAGCGCCAGCTTTTGCGCTGGGTCAGTTGTGGCGTTGATTTCGGTTACTGCGTGATCCACGTCGGAGCCCGCCTGGATGGGCACATACTTTCCAATCTGCTGGGCAATGGCGGCATTCCAAGCTCCCAGCAGAATCACCGCCCCGGTCAACCACGTCATGTTAACGCGTCGCATGCGATGCCTCCCGTGACCCCTCGAGACAGGGGTCAGCCCTCAAGCAAAGGGGGAATTGTCTGCATCTTAGTTCCGCGCTGCCCGTCGCGCAAATAAAATTCTTCGCCCGGGCCGGACGTTGACGCCTTCCGCCATTTTGCGAGAGGATTGCAAGTTTGCACGAGGTGCCGGAATGGATCTGGGACTCAATGGACGGGTCGCCGTTGTCGCGGCTGCCAGCAAAGGCCTTGGCCGGGCTGTCGCCGAGGAACTCAGCCGCGAAGGCGCACACGTGGCTATTTGCGCTCGTACGCCGGGAACCCTCGCCGAGACCGCCGCACAAATCACAAAGTCCACCGGCCGCGAAGTCTTTCATCAAGCCCTCGATGTCACTGATTCCACGGCAGTTGCCGCCTTCGTTGCCGTAGTGGAAGCCCGTTTTGGGCGCACCGATATTTGTGTTACCAATTCGGGTGGTCCGCCGTCCAACACCTTTAAGAACACCAAGCCGGAAGATTGGCGCTCCGCCGTTGACCAACTTCTGATGAGCACCGTCTTTTTTGCCAGGGAAACTTTGCCGCGAATGCAGAAAAACAAGTGGGGACGTCTGATTACCATCACCTCGTCGGCGGTCAAGCAGCCTGTCGACGGCCTGCTGCTTTCCAATTCCGTGCGCGCCGCTGTCGCCGGGCTGGCACGCACGCTTGCCAATGAATACGCGGCCGATGGCATCACCGTGAACAACGTTTGCCCCGGCTACACGCGCACCGCGCGCCTCGATGGCCTTGCTTCCGCGATCTCCGCGCGCACCGGCGCCAAGCCAGAAGATGTTTTTGCTAGCTGGGAACGTGAAATACCCGCAGGTCGCCTGGGCACGCCGCAGGAATTTGCCGCCGTGGTCACCTTTCTTGCTTCCGAGCGCGCTAGCTACGTCACCGGCGCGTCCATCGCGGTGGACGGCGGTCTCGTCAGGAGCCTCCTCTAAATTCGATGGCCGCCAAGTCCCGCCGTTTCGAACTTACCCTCTTGCCGGAGCGCTTCGCCATCTCCCGGCTTGCGCCCATGGCCCCCATTCCGGGATGGGCAATGCAAGGCGTTTTTTCGTCCATCACGCGCACGCAAGATGAACTTTCCGTTGTCTGTGAACTCGCCCGTGTTCCTTCAGGCGCACAATCGCAGCCGAGTTGGAGCATTCTGAGAGTTCACGGACCCTTTGCCATGACTGAGATTGGTGTGCTGTCCGCGCTTGCTTCACTGCTCGTGGAAGCGAAGCTCAGCTTGTTCGCGATCTCCACCTTCGATACGGGTTACCTGCTCGTTGCCTCAGAAACTCTTTCGGCCGCCGTCGGCGCGCTCGAACGGGCAGTACGCAAGATTCACAGGAGCCAAACCGCATGACCAATTCAATATATAGAAACGCCGGCCGCTGTCGAGTTATCGCATCTTCGTTGGGCATGCTGCTGGTTGTTTTCACCGCCGCGTCGTTGGTTCGCGCCGATGAGCCTTACGCGCGCGCGCGCGACTACGATTTGCAGCATTCCCGCATCGCGCTGCGCTTCGACCTCGAACAGAAAAAGGTCCTTGGGGACGTTACCCACAGCCTTTCCATTCTCCGCGACGGCACTGCCAAAATCGCATTCGATTCCGTCGGTCTCACTATTCAGAATGTCACCGTCAACAAATCTTCGGCTAAATTCGAAACCACTACCGATAAACTCATCGTTCCACTCCCGTCGGCCGCCAAAGCAGGGGAAAAGTTCGACGTTGCCATTCGCTACGAGGGCAAACCTACCAAGGGCATGTACTTCATCCTTCCGGACAAGGACTATCCCGACCGCCCCAAGCAAATTTGGACGCAGGGCGAATCCGAAGACACGCGCTACTACCTTCCCACCTACGACTATCCCAACGATCGCCTCACCACGGAAACGATTCTCACCGTTCCCGCCTCCTGGATCACCGTTTCTAACGGCAAGCTCATCAGCGTGGCCGACGCCGGCAAGGACCTGAAGACCTGGACTTGGCGCGAATCCGTTCCCAGCTCCACCTACCTCATTACGGTGGTCGCGGGCGAGTTCGACGAAACGAAAGACTCCTGGCACGGCATGCCGGTTACTTATTACGCCCCAAAGGGCCGCGGCGATCGTCTTCCCGTGAACTACGGCCGCACTCCGGCCATGATTGACCTCTTCAGCAAGAAGTTGGGCGTTGATTATCCCTGGGAAAAATACGCTCAGGCGATGGTCGATGATTTCGTCGCTGGTGGCATGGAAAACTCCAGCGCCACCACCAATACCAGCAATTCCCTCAACCATGCCAAAATCGCCGCCGAACTCTTCACCGATGAAGACGGCCTCATCTCCCACGAACTCGGTCATCAGTGGTTTGGTGATCTCGTCACTTGCAAGGATTGGGGTGACGTCTGGCTCAACGAGGGATTTGCCACCTTTATGGAAAATGTTTGGATGGAGGCGCATTACGGCAAGGATCAGGCGGACTTCGAACGCTGGGAGGGCGCTCGCCAATGGTTCGGGGAGGGCAGTCTCTTCAGCAAGGCTATCGTCCGCCACGACTTCGATGATTCCAGCGAATTCGATGGCAACGCCTACACCAAGGGCGGCTGGGTCCTGCACATGCTTCGCCATCAACTCGGTGAAGACGCTTTCTACCGAGGTCTCAAACACTACCTTGAGGTGAATCGCGGCAAAAACGTCGTCACCGCCGACCTCGCCAAAGCCATTGAAGAATCCTCACACACCAACATCGATCAATTTTTCAGCCAGTGGCTCTATGGGGCTGGCGCGCCGAAATTCGACTTGATTTATTCGTACGACAATGACAAACATCAGGTCGCTCTTACGGTCAAGCAAACACAAAAAGTCGAAGGCCGCGTTGGCATCTTCCGCGTTCCCGTCGACGTGGAAATCACCACCGCTTCCGGCCCGAAGCTTTATCCCTTCACGGTTTCGAAGGCGGAGCAAATTTTTACTTTCCCTTCGGACTCCGCTCCCCTCACGGTGCTTTTTGACAAAGGCGGTCACATCCTCAAATCCGCCGAATTCCACAAAGAAAAGAAGGAATGGCTCTATCAGTTGAAAAACGCCGCGGAATTTCCCGATCGCGCCGACGCGGCTACAGCTCTTGAGAAAATTAAGAACGATGAAGAAGTCGTCAGCGCGCTTGGCAATGCGCTCCACAACGACAAATTCTGGGGGCTCCGCGCCACTGCCGCCGATGCTCTTGGCCAGATTGGCGGAGCTGCCGCGTCTAAGCAACTTCTAGACGCTCTGAATTCAGCCAACGAGCCCTGGGTGCGGTACCACATCGTGTCTGGCCTCGGCAATTTCAAGGATGACACTGCCATCGCCGCGAAGCTCACCGCCATCGCCAAAGAAGATAGCTCTTATCGCGCACGAGCCGCTGCACTCCAGGCATTGGGCCGCCTGAAATCCCCAGGTGCACTCGCCACGCTGGAAGCTGCGGTCTCCAGCGATTCTCCGGACAGTTACCTTCGCAACGCTGCGCTTCGCGCGATGGGCCCGCTGGGCGACGACAAGGCTGTGCCGCTTCTCCGGCAGTGGTCCGTGCCCGGCAAGCCCATCGAATCGCGTACCGGCGCAATTCGGAGCCTGGCGAGCCTTCAGAAAGACAACCAGGACATCACGAAGCAAATTGCTGGCTATCTGACAGAACCACATTTCCCCGTTCGTATCGCCGCGATTTTTGCCCTTGGCAGCCGCGGCGACGCCACTGCCGTTCCCGCTCTCGAAGCGCTGCTCAAGAGCGACGACCTCAGCATTGAAATGGCCCCCATGATCAAAGGACAGATCGCTCGGCTGAAAAAACCCGCTGCCGCCAAGCCTGCCTCCGCAAGCGGTGATGGCGAGGAATCGGCAGGAGGATCTGGTTCTGCTTCAGAAAAGGGCGGCGACTCTGCCGTTCTGCAGCGGCTCGACAAACTGGAACGTTTGGTTCAGGAAATGAACGACCGCCTCAAGTCGTTCGAAACGCGCCTGCCGCAGCCCAAGCCCTAAACATAGGTTTATTCCGCGAAGGGGAAGCAAATTAGCCCGCATTTCTCATTAGGCGAGCCGTCATACGCAGGCAAGATTTCAGGAGCATGTCATCCTGAGCGAAGCGAAGGATGACAACTTGTCCGCGGTTTGCTATTTCTCGTTGGTTGAGATTCTTCGGACGGATTTGCGCTCTCTGTGCTAATTCTTTTTCCTATCGATCCGCAAGGAGAATCCGCAAGTCCCGCAGATTATTTCCGGTGGCCCCGGTCACGACGGCATCCTCCAGCCTTGAAAAAAACGTGAAGGCATCGCTCCGCCGAAAGAAATCTCCCGCGTCGAGCCCCGCTTCGCGCGCTCGTTGTAGCGTTTCTCCGTCCGCCACTGCGCCCGCGCCAGGGCTGTTCCCGTCAACCCCGTCAGTTCCAGCGCTCAACACCGCTACTCTCTTTCCCGCGATTTTCTCCGCGCAAGCCAGCACAAGCGCCGAGTTTCTTCCCCCGATTCCGTCGCCTGTCACCGGCGAGCTCACTTCACCATCCGCAATCAACGCCACGCGCTGCCCTCGATGGATCGTCTGCAACTCTTCGAGTTGGCCCAGCAGCGATGTTGCCGCCTTCTCGACCGGCCAATCATCTGTCGAATTGTCGCAGCAGGTCACAAACCCCAGGGCCTCCGCCGCGTGGTGCGCCGGGTGAAACAAGTCATCCATTCCGATAATTAAGGAAAAGAAGGCCTTCCGGAATGCGTGGTCGTGGGCTTTTGGCGTCTCCGGCATCTTGCCTTCATCGAGCCACCGCTGCACAGCGGGCGGAAGTTTCTCGCGCAGCGAATATTTCCCGATCACACGTTTCACTTCTTCAAGTGTCGTCGGATCAGGCAGCGTGGGCCCGGACGCTAGCGCGGACTCCTTTCCCGCGGGCACGTCGCTGACCGCCAGCGTGATTTTCGTTGCCTGCGGAGCCGCAGCCGCAAGCCGCCCGCCTTTCACTGCGGACAGATGCTTCCGCATGGTATTGATTTCATCGATGCCCGCCCCGCAGCTCACCAGCGCCTGATGCAATTGCCGCACGTCCTCCAAGGTTTGTTTCGAATCCAGCGGCAGTTCCACGAGCGCTGATCCGCCCCCCGACAGCAGAAAAAACGCCAGCGTCTTCTCATCGCATCTTTTCAGTAGCGCCAGAATGGCTTCCGCGGCCTTCCAACTCTCTCCGTTCGGTACCGGATGCCCCGCCGCAAAATATTTCAGGCCTGGCACTGTTTTTCGGGGAAGCGACGGCGCGGACACCACCCCTTCGAAACCTACAAACGGCGCCAGCACCTTGACGAGCCCTTCGACCATCGCGTGAGCCGCTTTCCCCATCGCCACCACGCGTATTTTCCCGAAATCCTTCAGGTCAAGCGTTTTCTCGCCGCACACGATCCGCGTACCCTTTCGGCGCAGCTTCCGCTGCATCGTTGCAGGGATATCAATCGCTGCCAGGGTCTCGTGGAAAATTTGGCGGGCGAGTTGTTTCAGGTCCGCCATGGGAAGGTTGGCCCCAAGCTTTCGTCTATCCTTTCAGAGCCTCGGGATTCAAAACGTTCGCCGGCCGCCGTCCTTGCAAAAGCGCGATCGCGTTTTCCGCCGCCATGCACGCCATTTTCGTCCGTGTCTCCAGGGAAGCCGATGCGATGTGCGGTGCCAGCACCACGTTTGAACGCCGCAGCCCGGGATGGATGACAGGTTCTTTTTCGTATACATCCAGCGCAGCGCCGGCGATTTTCCCGTCCTCCAGCGCCGCGACCAGCGCCGCCTCGTCCACCACCGGCCCGCGCGAGGTGTTGATGAAAAACGCCGTCCGCTTCATGCGCTGGAATTTCGCCGCATTGAAAAGCCCGTGTGTCTCCGGCAGCAGCGGCGTGTGCACGCTGATGAAGTCCGCCTCCGCCAGCAGCTCATGCATGTCCCGATACTCCGCCCGCAGCTCTTTCTCCGCGTCCCCCGGCGCGCGCACCGCGTCCGTGTAGATGACCCTCATCTGAAAGCCGCCGGCCCGTCGAGCCATCGCTCTTCCAATGCGCCCGAAGCCCACAATCCCCAGCGTTTTTCCCCACACGTCCGTCCCTACAAGCTGGTCCAAATCCCATCCTTTCCAGTTTCCCGAGCGCGCCAGCACGTCGCCTTCGCCCAGCCGCCGCGCCACCGCCATCATCAGCGTCCATGCAAAATCCGCGGTCGTTTCGTCCAGCACGCCCGGAGTGTTGGTCGCTACTACTCCGCGCTTCGTGCACGCTGGCACGTCAATATTGTCGTATCCCACCGCCACGTTCGCCGCAATCCGCAGTTTTGGGGCAGCCTGTAACAATTCGTCGTCAACTTTCTCCGTCAGCAGGCAGATCAAGCCTTCTTTATCCTTCACGCGCCGCAGCACTTCTTCGCGCGGCGGCCGCTCGGACTTCTCCCAATACTCCACATCGCAATTGTCCTGCAGGGTTTTCCTCGCGGCGTCAAACAATCGGTGTGTCGCAAGAACTTTCGGCGTGGCCATTTCTCCTCATGGAAGCTGGGGGCAATCACACTAACACACTCGCTTCCCCTGCGTGCAACTTCACGTTGCGCGCTTCCTGGAAATCTCACGATAGAGCCAAATGGGCCTTGAAGGATGCTCTCTATGCATTCAGGGCTTCTTCGCGATCTCGAAAGGCTCGCCCGTATACTCTGCATCGCGTGGATGCGCCGTTTATTTTGGCTGCCGCAGTTTCTTCAACTGTTCCACGGCGTTCTGATTCTTGGGATCCAGTTGCAGTGATTTCTCGTAATTCGCAATCGCCAAATCCTTTTCTCCAACCTTCATGTATGCCTCGCCCAGGCTGTCGTACACGTTTGACGATTGCGGAAACTCCTGTACATTTTTCTGAAACACGTTGATCGCTTCCTGTTCGTGCCCCGAATACAGCAGCGAATAGCCCAACTGATTCATCGCTCCCTCGGCATGTTCGCCTTGCAGCTCCCCAGACTTCTTCAATTCCGCGTACCGGTCGATCGCCGTCTGCGTTCCCCTCACTTTTGCCAGAATCACCAGCGGCGGCATTTCGGGGCCGAACTTGTAGTTCCACGCGTATTCCTGTGCCACGCGGCGCAGCACATAGTTGGCCACCGTGATTCCGTTGTCGGAATCTGCCATGATCGCCACGCCCTTGCCGCTCTCCGAGTTCATCGTCAGGAGCGCCTGAAATCCCTCGTCCGCTCCGTTATGCCCAAATTGCCCGGGGTTTTCTTTCTCCACAAAAAATCCCAGGCCCGCTCCATCCATCACCGGCGCTAGCATCTCTTCGGTCATCTTTTGCGAAAGCACGTGGTTCGCTTCTCCGTGTCGCGAATTTGCAGTCTCAATCGCGAACTTCGCCAGGTCCGTTGGCGTCGTCCACAATCCCGCCGCGGCCATTTCCGGGTAAATGTGCCACTTTCGATGCACCGGTTTTCCGTCGCCGTACGTTCCGATGGCCGTCATCGCCGCGCGCCCTGGCGGCAGCGGTTGCTCGTAGCTGCTATCCGCACATCCAATCTTGTCCAGCACCGTTTCACGCAGCAGCTCTGGAAACGGCTTTCCGGTCACGTCCATCATCAACTGCTGTTCAATCGTTATTCCGCCACCCGAATACCGTTCTTGCGTGCCCGGCAAAATGTCTACGCGAATCGGCGCGGTGTTTGCCGGCTTCTCCCCATTGAAAATCTGGACCAGCGTCGGCATTGGCGCATCCACGTCGTACCCCGGGAATCCATGCACCGTCAGCCCGCCCGTGTGCGACATCAGCCGCCGCAGCGTCACCTTTTGTTCCTTCGTGAACTCGTTCTCCGGCACCTTCCACGTTTTCAGCTTCACGTTCACGTCTTCATCCAACGCCAGCTTCCCGTGCTCCACCAGATACAGGGCTCCGGTCGCTGCCACGGGCTTGCTGATGGACCCTGCTTGAAAGAGCGTCTTTGGGGTCACCGGTGCGGTCGATCCCGCCCCAATCGTTCCGTATCCTTTGGCCCAGACAACCTTGAAGTCATCGATCACCGCGATGCTTAGTCCTGGTACCTTGTATAGCTCCATCAGTTGCGCCAGGCTCAGACGTACCGGCTCCTTTTCCCCCATCGGGATGTCGACGGCCGTCGCTTCGATCTTCCGGATGCGCTCCTGTTGGCCAACGGTCTGTGGCTCCGCGCCTCGGCCTGAATTCGTCTCTGCCTTCGGCCGTTTTTGTCCACCAGCCTGTCCCCCCGTGCACGCCAATGCCACTGCCAGCGCCACAGCGGTCGCGGCGCTGCCAACTCGCCTCATTCCCCAAAACGTGTGCAGAATTGTCATAAATCCTCCGCAAGATGAAACGAAGCTGAAGTTCAGCCTTATGTGCTACTAGAATATAGACTTGCCAGCGTCCCTGGTGTTAGACATTCTTCGTCCCACCCTTCAGGCGGCCGCAATCCTACTTTTTTGTGCCCTAGCTGGTATTGCGGGCATAGAACCCTTTCCCCTGTTTTCGGCCAGTTTCCGCCCTAACGGCTTGAAAATAGGATAAGCCTCTGCGCACGGTTATTTCGTCTGCTGAAAGGTCGCGGCGGCTTAGGTTCCGAACTCTCGTGGTCCCCCGAAAGGATGGAACAAGAATGAAAAAGCTGCTTTTCTTGGCCTTAGGCCTAATACTCTTCGCCATGCCCTTACACGCGCAGTCCGTGGACGTCTCCGGCAGTTACTCCTACTTCCGCTTGGGCAATTCCAACGGCATCAACCAAAACGGGGTCAGCGGTTCTATCGCCTTTAACCCCAACAGGTGGTTCGGTATTGCTGGTGATTTCGGCGCCTATCATGCCTCTCCGGGCGGCGTTTCCTTGAATACATACACGTATATGTTTGGCCCGCGCCTGACTTTTCGCAACCCCACGAGAATCAATCCGTTCGTTCAAGGTCTGGTCGGCGGCTCGCGTCTTAGCGGCGGAGGACTTTCCTCTAACCAACTAGCTTTCAGCGTTGGCGGCGGCGTGGATATCGGCATACTTCCGCGGATCTATTTGCGTCCACAAATAGACTACGTTGGCTTGCACAATTCCGGTCAGACGCTGAATTGCACGCGAGCCTCCCTCGGTGTCGCCATTCATTTCTGACGTCATCTTCCGGGGCAGCGCCCAGTTTACTCCGGCGCTTTGCCTTGGGGTGAAGAAGGCCCCGTGGGTGCGGGCGGTGAAGGCGATGTTGCGGATGCACTGGGAGGCGGAGGATCTGTTGCGGCGGTCTTGGGAGTTGCGGTTTTTGGCGGAGCAGCGGACTTGCCTTTTTCATAGTTGCGCTTGACCCGCTTCACATACGAAACCGTTTCGGAGAAGGGCGGCACGCGGCCGTATTTCTGCACATTGTCGGGCCCGGCGTTGTAGGCGGCGAGCGTGAGCGTCAGGTCGTTGTTGTACAGTTGGAGCAGGTCACGCAGATAGCGCGTCCCGGCGTCGATATTCTCCGCCGGATCGAAAACATCCTTCACCCCGAAGCGCGCCGCCGTTTCCGGCAGCAACTGCATCAAGCCGCGCGCATTCTTGCGAGAAACAGCCTTCGGGTCAAAATTGGATTCCACGGCAATCACGCTGGTAATGAGCTCGGCATCCACGCCGTAGCGCGAAGCAGCCGCGGCTACCAGTTCGTGATACGGCGACATGGCGGCTGCGGGGGCGGCGGCGGGCTGCGCGGGGACGGGTGTAAACACTTCTTCCGGCTCGATGGACACGACGGCCGCGGTTTGGACATCCAACCAACCGCCTTGCAGTTGCAGGCGATACTTGTCATCGAGAAGCTGATAACCCGTTACGTGGAGGCGTTGCCCACTGCGCAGAACAATATATTCGGCGCGCGCACCGGAAGCCGCCAGCAAGACCAACAGCAAGAATGCGGCGATCCTCATCGCAAGGCGGAATTCGGGACAGGCAAGAATGCCTGTTCCACCAAAAGCGCTCTTCCGGCAAGGTCTTGGTGCACCGGCACGAGTGACTGCGCTACCTGCATCCTGGGCGAGGCTCTTCAGGTGCATGATGTGGCCTCGCGCAAAGCAAATTGTTCGATGGCGCGGGCAACGCCATTCTCATCGTTCGTGCCGGTCTCATGCCAGCCGTAGGTCTTCAATTCCGGTACGCTGTTTCCCATCACCACAGGAATGCCCGCAAACGTGAGCATTTCCAAATCGTTGTGATTGTCGCCGATGGCCATGACTTCTTCGCGCGCGAAGCCGCGCAGCGTAACCCATTCCGCGAGCGAAGCGCCTTTCGAGCAAACCGGATTGAGCACATCGATCATGGCGAAGTCTCTGGTCTCATACATGGTGACGGCCAGCGCGTACTCTTCCGCAAACGGCGCACCGCGCAAGGCACGCTCCGCCTCGCGCATGGGCGCGACCTTCCCGGACAGCATTACTTGGATGGGGTCTTCAGTCAAGCAGGTTTCCAATGGATTCGCGAGGCCGATAAATTCTTTGTTTCGTGAGTAATAGGCGTAACGAAGGGAATCGTCGGGATCAAGCCGCTCGAGCATTAACTGGTTTTCGAGCGGACGGTCAAAGATGACCGCTGCGCCTTCCCGCCAGGGTTTCGTCAGATGGAGAAGCTGCTCGGCGACGCGCTGGGTAAGCAGGTGCCGCAAATGCGTGCGGCCATCGTTCGAGCGAATCAAGGCGCCGTTGTTCACAATCATTGTTAGCGCTAGAGGGGTGAGCGGGGCGTGGAGCTGGCGCGCCACGGGCATGGCGAAATCGTAGCGTCGGCCGGTGACCAGCGCCACTTCAATGCCGCGGCGTGCGGCTTCGGCGATCGCCGTGCGGTTGGCGTCGGAAACCTGCCAGCGGCTATCCAGCAGCGTGCCGTCAATGTCCAGCGCAATGAGTCGCACAGCCATTCTGCCATTGTAGCGGAAGTTCGCCGTCGCGAGCCCGGATAAGAGCAACACCTATCTAGGAGCGCAGTTCCGCCGACTGAAAACCAAGCTGGGGGCGGCGGTGGCGACCAAGGCCCATGGCGGCTAAGCTGGCCCGACTGGTGTACCGCCTGCTGCGCTGCGGGATGCCATACGTGGACCGAGGAGCGGAGTTCTACCAGGCCCACCACAGGCAGTCACAGATCAAGTATCTCAAGTGGAAAGCCACCAGCCTAGGATTCCAAATCATCCAAGTTCCGGCAGCTTAAAAAGGCGGGAGTTTCTGAGGAGAAAGAGGGGACAAACTCGGTGATAAGTGGTTGTCGACGGGATGGACTTCTAGCGCGGTTTTCAGGGACTGCGGGGCGGGCGCGCAGGGGACGGTGGCAGTTACCCTTCGAGGCTCTCCTCTAAGATCGGGTAAGCAGGGTAAGCCCTTCGAGGCTCAGGGTAAAGAATAGAGATCGTCTCGTCGCGTCAAGGTGCTCCACCAGCGTTCACGCGGATTTGCTGCAAGAGGGAGTCGAACCTAACTCCTGTTGGCGCCGGGCATAGCGCTTATGAAGTTGAAGGGAGAGAGGAGTAGCCGAGTGCGGTCACCGCAGCACCCGTACTTCTTTGCTTCCAGTAGGGCTCCTTACGAAGTTTTCTTAGGAGGTCCAGTGCCTGGCCGTAGGCTAATACGGCTCCCGTCAATTTGTGAAACGCGGTGGAGTTCTCAGTAGTTTCGCGTCTTTGTGTGTGGGCCTCGGCTGAAAGTTCAAGAATTCGGTCTATGGCATCGTCGGGACTCATGGTTGATTCCGTACCTCGAACTGCTAGCAAGTAGTGCGCTTGGCATCGAATGCGTTTCAATTCGGGAGAGGAATAAGAGCAAAGCAAAGTCAAAGACCCCACATCAAAACGCGCGGTTTAGAACCCGCGGGCGCAATGAATCGGCATGGGGAATTCGACGCGGGGCTGCTATTCTCGTGTGGATGACGGAACTGGCGCTAGGCCGCGATGCGATGGTTCAGCGAGGAAGGAGGCTGGAGTACTTCACCATTGGCTGGAACTGCCTGGAAGGAGTTGTTGCCGTGCTGGCCGGAGCGTTTGCCGGCAGCATTTCCCTCGTCGGCTTCGGCGTGGATAGTTTCATCGAAGTCACATCTGGCGGTGCGCTACTGTGGCGGTTGTCCCTGGACGCGGAGACGCAGCAGCGGGAGCGAATCGAGAAGCTGACGCTTAGGATTGTGGGCGTCTGCTTCCTTGCGCTGGCGGCTTACGTGAGTTACGAAGCGGTGAGCACGTTACTGGCGAAAAGGGCCCCTGAACATAGCCTTCCTGGAATCGTTCTCGCCTGTTTTTCCCTGGTCGTTATGCCTTTGCTTTCCCGCGCGAAGCGGCGCGTGGCCGCGCATTTGAAAAGCGCCGCGCTGCATGCCGATGCCAAACAAACCGAATTCTGCACGTACCTTTCGGCTATCCTGCTGGGCGGCTTACTGCTCAATGCGGCGTTGAACTTATGGTGGGCGGACCCCCTAGCGGCCCTGATCATGGTTCCGATCATCGCGAAGGAAGGGATTGAGGGGCTACGGGGCGACACGTGCTGCGATTGAGAGAGATGCTAACGTCGCATCAGGAAAAAAGCAGATTCAAAACCCGCACCCTTTGGTGAACCAAACTCCAAAGGGATGCGGGGCCCGAGCGTCTCATTCGCGTCAAGGGTGCTCCCGTCTGGCTATAGTTCCGGGCTGATCATGAACCGGCGTTTCATGTCATCTGGCCCATCTGACGTCAGCACGACTACTTTAGCTTGCAGCAGAGCACTCGTTCTCGTACACGCCCAGATAAACTTCGTCCGCCTCGTCGGTTCCAAGATTCTTGGTTTGCCTGGTTTCTCGATGCTAATTCTCGGAGGGCGGGCGGGATGAGGTCGGC
>Ga0066709_100001195_pt1 | contig 16553 bp, 19 predicted proteins | sample GraSoiAngelo_158_FD_79665 | JGI IMG/M metagenome (GOLD analysis project Ga0066709, IMG submission 79665) | Grasslands soil microbial communities from the Angelo Coastal Reserve, California, USA - 14_1009_16_30cm | ecosystem: Environmental > Terrestrial > Soil > Grasslands | place: USA...
GCAGCCGATCCCGAACTGGGAGCCGTTCGCGCAGGCGGAGGAGCTTCAGCAGCTGCTCGGGGTGCGTTCACAGCTTCCCGTCGAGACATACGACCTGGGGCCGCACCACGTCTTCCTCGAGCTCGGTAGCGAAGCCGAGGTTGCCGCACTGGAGCCCGACTTCGGCGCGCTCGCGCGTCTGACGCGCCTTGGCGTGAACTGCTTCGCGGGATCGGGCAGGCGCTGGAAGACGCGGATGTTCGCGCCCGCGGGCGGTGTTGCGGAGGATCCCGCGACGGGCTCGGCCTGCGGACCGCTCGGCGTGCACCTCGTACGGCACGGCCGCATCGCCTTCGGCGAGGAGGTCGAGGTCTCCCAGGGCGCCGAGATCGGCCGTCCGTCGACGCTCTATGTCCGTGTGGACGGGTCGCCGCCGGAGAACATCGACCGCGTCGAGGTCGGTGGGTCGGCGGTCGTCGTGGCGCGTGGCGAGTTCCGTCTCTAGAGCGGCGTCGACCCTTCCGGTCGAGACGTGCCCCTTACGACCACGTCTTGGTGTCGGACACCGTGCCGTGCTTGTAACGACAAAGTCGCTCGTCCGGCGCGATCGGTGTATTCAAACGGTTTCGCCTCTCGTCACTCCTAGCCACGTCCCGGTGTCGGACACCGTGACGTAACTGCGACGCACTCTCCACAGGGGAGCGACTTGGACGAGTCTTAGAGGAACGTCACGGCTTCGATTTCCGGGAGCTCCGGCACGAGCACGCGCCAGAAGATGCCGCCGTTCTCCGACAGGTAGAGGCGATTCCGGGCGGCGAAGAGCATCACGTCCGGATCGTTCTCGTCGATTGCAACCGCGAACCCGGGCGGAAGGCCGCCACCTGCTTCACGCCACGTGCGTCCTGCGTCGTTCGAGATCGCGAGCGGGGGGCGTCGGTCGACGACAACGACCACGGTGGCACCTGCAGCCGCAGCGGCAACCACGCGCGGTAGCTCGACCGCGATACGCGGCGACTCGAAGTCGTCGCCGGCACCGATCACCTCCTCGGCTTCCACGTCGACGACGTACGTCCCGGAAGCCGTTCGAACGGCGGCGGTCACGTCGCTCTCCCGGTCAGCAGCGCCCCGACGACGCCGGTCGCCTGGCGTGCCGCGGAGACGGGCGCCAGACCCTGTGACCTACCGGCGAGGTAGGCCGCGGAAAAGGCATCGCCGGATCCGGTCGGGTCCATCGCCACGGGCCATGCGCCGACCTCTTCGGCGCGCCCGTTGTGGTACACGCGCGAGCCGCGCTCTCCGAACGTGACCAGCACCTCGGCCACGTCGAGCTTGTCGATCGCCCCGACGACCTCTGCCTCCTCCTCTGCCAGCTTCAGGATCTGCACGTGTTCGAGCACCGCCGGGTCGAAGTTGGCGTCGAGTCGTAGTGGCCCCGTCTCGGCCGCGCGCACGAGTCCCTGGCCGTCGAGCGAGAGGTGGCGTCCTCGTGCGAGGGCTGCGAGTGTCTCGGCGGGGAAATCGGATCGCAGCAGCGGCGCAACGTGGATCCAACCTCCCGGCGGCACGACGTCGGCGTCCTCCGCCGTCCACGTGTCGCCCGCTTGCACGACGGTCATGATCCGCGTGTCGCCTTCGTAATGGAAGGAGAACGACGTTGTCGCCGCTCCCTCGAGGGAGACGACCGGCAGCCCGAGCGCGGTCAGAAGCCGTACGTAGGCGTGCCGGTCTTCGGGACCGCAGCGCGTGAAGATCGTCCCGCGCGTTCCCAGTGCTCGCCAGGCACGCGCGGCGTAGTACGGACCGCCGCCGATTCGCGGTGGGCCGCCGTCAACGACGTCCCGGGAGAGGTTCCCGACGAGCGCGAGCGGCGGCACGCGACGAGCCTAACGCCACGGCCGCAGCCGTCAGCAGGAAGGCTGCGGCAAAGCTCGGCACGGAAGCGCCGATCTGGTACGACGGCGTCGGCAGATGACCGACCCACCGGCTCCAGAAGCCGAGGTCGGCCGGCTGGTACAGCCACTCGTACACGACGAAGCCGGCAATCCAGGCAACGATGTTCGCAGGCCGGAAGGCGGGCCCTTCGAAGACGTGGCGACGCGTGTAATGAGCCCCGGCGAGCAGCCAGTCCGCGACGAGTACCCCGAGGAGGGGAACGAACACGGCGCCGAGCAGGAGCAGGAAGCGCTGGTAGCTGCGCATGTCGATGAAGAGAGCGCCGCCGGTTGCGAGCACGGAAGCACCGACGATCAGCACGCGCTGTGGGATCCCAGGGAACAGGTTCTGCGTCGAGACGGCTGCGGAGTACACGTTGGCGAACGCTTCGTCCGTCTCGTCGACCGTCAGCGCGAGGAGCGCGAGCGCTGCCGCAAGCCCGCCGCCCGCGATCGCGATCAGGATCAACTCGGGATGGTTCGGATCGACGCCGCGCGACAGGACCAGGATCGCGCCGAACCCGAACTGAAACAGCGTCGGCAGGAGATAGCCGATGCCGACGCCGAAGAACGCCACGCGTCGGTTGCGCGAGAAGCGCGTGTAGTCCGCCACCAGCGGCGCCCACGAGACGGTCACGGCGACGACGGTGTCCACCGCGAGCCAGAACGATCCCTTGTGCCCGCCCGCCGACCAGATGCGCTGAACGTGGACGCCGTCGACGATCCACCAAGCCAGGTAGATCACCGAGGCGAGCACGGCCCAGATCGCGAACTTGCGCACGAACCGGCGCACGAAGCCGACGGGACCGAGGAGTGCCAGAAAGGCCGCCACCGCGCCGAACAGCAGCTTCCAGATCCACACGCCTTTGAACCCGAAGAGCTTGTCGCAGAGCAGGCCGGCTGCCGTCGCGATGACGATCAGCTCGAAGATCGCCCAGCCGAGGCACTGGAGCACGTTGAGCGCCGTCGGCAGATACGAACCGCGTCGGCCGAGCGGCGCGCGCTGGAGCACCATCGTCGGCACGCGAGCGTCGGCGCCGATCAGCGCGGCGACCGCGAGCATCAGGTTCCCGATCAGGCCGCCGACGAGCGTCGCCGCGAGCGCGTCACGCAGCGGCAGATCGAAGTACGCCGGGAGGACGAGGACGAGGAGCGAGATGCCGAGGTTCGTCCAGAGCAGGGTCGTGTCGAGCAGGCCGAGAACCCGCAGGCGCTCCGGCACCGGCGCGATTCCCCACTGTGGTGTGTCCCGCATGCGTTCGCTCCCTTCGCTGGTGCTAACCAGATCAGGTTCGACGGGTGTGATCTCAGCGCCGCATCGGCAGCGCACCCCGGCGTCGCCAGGTTAGCGGGCTCAACTCGGCTGAGCCGGAAGTGGTTTGCCTAGGTAATGCATATGCAGTAGGGTGGCTGCCTCGTGGCTCGCACCTACACGGCCGGAGAGGCGGCGCGCGCGCTCGGAATCAGCCTCGACACGCTCCGTCGCTGGGACCGGCAGGGGCGGATCCGCGTCCAGCGCGACTCCGCAAACCGGCGCGTCGTCGCGGCCCGCGAGGTCGAGCGCCTGCGCGGCGACGAGCGCAGGACGTTGAGCGCACGGAACCGCCTCGAGGGCGTCGTCCGGGAGGTGAAGATCGAAGGTCTGCTTGCCGAGGTCGAGCTCGACGTGACGAAGGGTGGTCGACTCGTCGCGGTAATCACGCGCGAGTCGGCTGAGAGTCTCGGACTCATGCCGGGAATGTCCGCGGCCGCGGTCGTCAAAGCGACCTCGGTCATGGTCGAACGATGAAGCGCCTGCTCACAGTGCTCGTCGCCACGCTTGCGCTGCCGGGATCCGCCTCCGGCGGGACGCCGATCACCGTCTTCGCCGCCGCCTCGCTGACCCACGCGCTACCGCGTATCGACCCGGCACCGCGCTACAGCTTCGCCGGCTCAGATCAGCTCGCGATCCAGATCCAGCAGGGAGCGCCCGCGGACGTCTTCGCCGCAGCGAGCCCGAAGCAGCCGGAGCTGCTCTTTCGCAACGGCCTCGTGCGCAGGCCCGTCGCCTTTGCGACCAACAAGCTCATCGTGCTGGTGCCCCGCTCGAACCCCGCGCACATCCAATCGGTGTACGACCTGCGGCGCGCCGGAGTGAAGATCGTCATCGGAGATGCAACCGTTCCGATCGGAACGTACACGCGCCAGATTCTCGAAACGCTCGGGATCACCGCGGACGTGAGCAGGAACGTCGTCAGCGAAGAGACGGACGTGAAGGGAATCGTCACGAAAGTCGCGCTGGGCGAGGCGGACGCCGGCTTCGTCTACCGAACCGATGCGAAGCCGGTCGCGCAGCGCACGCGCTCGGTCGCACTACCCAACTGGGCGCAGCCCGCGATCCGGTACGAGGTCGCCGTCGTCAAGGCGAGCCCGCGACGGCAGGCGGCGGCGGCGTTTGTGAAGAAACTCCTTTCGCGGCGCGGACGGCTTTTGCTCAAGCAAGCCGGCTTCGGACTTCCGCAGCTGCCGTGAGAGCGCCGTTCGCCGCCCTGCTGGCGCTCGCGACTGCGATCGCGCTGGCGTTCCTACTCCTGCCCATCGCGGCCATCTTCCTCCGTGTTCCTCCCGGAGATCTTCTCGGGGCGCTCGGGCACCGCGCCACGCGCGACGCGTTGGTGGTCAGTCTCGAGACCAGCGCGATCGCGCACGCGGCCGTGCTGATCGTCGGTACGCCTGCGGCGTACTTGCTCGCCCGTCGCCGCTTCCGTGGCCGCAGCGTGGTGCTGACGTTGATCGAGCTGCCCCTCGTTTTGCCTCCTGCGGTGGCGGGGATCGCGCTCCTCGCAGCGTTCGGCCGCGCCGGCCTCCTCGGCGGCGAGCTGCATGCCCTCGGCGTCCAGATCCCGTTCACCCAGGCAGCTGTCATCCTGGCAGTCGCCTTCGTCGAGAGCCCGTTCTACTTCCGGGGGGCGATCGCGGCGTTCGAGGCGGTCGACGGGACACTCGTCGACGCGGCCCGGACTCTCGGTGCGACTCCGGGACGCGTATTTCTGCGCGTTGCGCTGCCGCTCGCAGCCGGAGGGCTCGGCGCCGCCTCTGCGTTGGCACTTGCCCGCGGGCTCGGCGAGTTCGGCGCGACGATCATCTTCGCCGGCAGCCTGCAGGGAGTGACGCAGACGCTGCCGCTCGCGATCTACGCGCAGTTCGAACAGGACTTCGACACGGCTCTTGCGATCAGCGCGCTCTTCATCGCCGTCGGCGCACTTCTCCTCGTCACCCTGAAGCTCTACGGATGGCTTCGCTTCGCATCGATCTTTCGCTCCCGCTTCGCGCCTTCGACCTCGAGCTAGCGCTCGAGGCGGGGCCGGAGACGGTTGCGCTCGTCGGTCCGTCCGGGTCGGGCAAGACCTCGGTTCTGCGTGCGATCGCAGGGCTCGTTCGGCCCGCGCGCGGAACGGTCGCATGCTCCGGAGACGTGTGGTTCGATTCCGCCGCCGGAATCGATCGCCGTCCCGAGGACCGTTCCGTCGGGTTCGTCTTCCAGGAGTACGCTCTCTTTCCGCATCTGAGCGTCGACAGGAACGTCTCCTTCGGCGGCGGCCGTTCGGACGAGTTGTTGCGACGACTTCGAATCGAGCACCTCGCGCGAGCGAAGCCGTCCGAGCTGTCCGGCGGTGAGCGTCAGCGGGTCGCGCTGGCGCGTGCGCTCGCTCGGGAGCCGCGGGTGCTCCTCCTCGACGAGCCGATGGCGGCGCTCGACCCTCACACGCGTGGCAAGGTGCGGGCCGAGCTGCACGACCTGCTGCGCGAGCTCGCGCTGCCGGCGCTTCTCGTCACCCACGACTTCGAGGATGCAGCAGCGCTCGCGGACCGCGTGGGAGTGCTCGTGGAGGGCCGGCTACGGCAGGTCGGCGCACCTGCGGAGCTCCTGGGCTCCCCTGCCGATCCGTACGTCGCCGAGTTCGCAGGCGCCAACGTCATCGACGGAATTGCCGAGAGCAGCAGGGATGGGTTGACTCGGTTTCGCTTCGACGGCGAGCGCGTCGTGTATTCGACCGACGCGGCCCGGGGCCGGGCAGCCCTCGTGCTGTACCCCTGGGACGTCTCGCTCGCGCGCCTGAGGGCGGACGATTCGGCGCTGAACCACCTCGAGGGCGAGATCCTTTCCCTCGTCCAGGTCGGAAATCGTGTCCGTGTGCGGCTGCCGTTCCTCACCGCGGAGATCACAGCTGCTTCGGCAGAGCGCCTCGCCCTGCGCCCGGGTGAGGCGGTCGTGGCCAGCTTCAAGGCCACGCAGGCGCGTCTGCTTCCCTCCGATTGGCGCGGCTAGACCGGCAGCTGCGGCGCCATACGTTCGGCCAGCGCCTCCGCAACGCTGAGGCCGACCTCCTCCGAGTGCTTCAACAGCGACCCGAAGTCGCGTTCGGTGATGACGAGCACGCGGACGTCGGTCGTCGCCGTGACCGTCGCCGTGCGCGGCATCTTCGTGACCAGCGCGATCTCGCCGAAGAAGTCGCCCTCGTGCATGGTGTTGATGCTCCTGTCGCCCTTCGTCACGTCGGCCTCGCCTTCCAGCAGGACGAAGAACTCGCGGCCGCGATCGCCTTCCTCGGCCATGACCTTGCCCTTGGGAAGGTCGAGCTCGTCGGCGATGTGGGCGACCTCTTCGAGCCCCTTCTTCGAGAGCTTCGAGAAGAGCGGCACCTTCTTGATCAGCACGATCTTTCCGTCCTTGCCCAGTCGCATGTGGCGACTGTAACCGCCTTCCGAGGCCTTGGCTACTTTTGCGAAGTGGAGGTCGTTCCTGCGATTTTCGGGGCTGCGGCCGGTCTGGCCGGACTGCTGCTCGTGTTCCTGGGCGTGTCGATCTCGACGTTCCAGTCGTTCGCCGGGGACGCACCCAGAGCCGCGACGGCGAGATTTCGGCGTGCCGGGGGCTGGATCCTCGGCGCGTTCCTCCTGGGCCTGGTCACCGTCGCCGTCTCCTTCGCCTGGCTGCTGTCGCCACACCGGGCGCTGCGCGACCTGGCCGCGGTCCTGTTCGCCGTCGAGCTCGCGGCGACAGCCTCCGCCGCGGTGACGACGGCGCGCGCAGTCCTATGGCGCTGAGCCTGAACAAGCTGAAGCGCCTGGGCGATGCCGGGCTCGTCGACCTCTTCGAGGCCGACCGCAAGCTCTGGACTTCGATGGCGAAGGACGCCCACGCCTACACGAGCAAGTTCGTGCGCGGGTCGGGCAACCCGGTGAGACCGGACGACGTCGTCCCGACGCTGACACCGGCGCTCGAGGTGTCGGACCGTCTGCGGACGTATCTGGCGGAGCGCAAGCTGTCCCAGAACTACTGGTACACCTGGTTCGCGGAGCTGATCGTCGACCGCCTCTGGAGTGACCTAAACTGAAGGACGTGGCGAAGCTGCCGGATGCGGACGTGCAGGCGAGAGAGTTCATCGACCGAGTCGTCGAGTCCCATCGCAAGAACGGCTACGCCGCGAAGGTCCCGAAGAAGCGCTACGAGCAAGCGGTCGCGCGCGTCGCAGCGAGCTTCCGCGGCCTCAGCGCCGCGTCCAAGAGCCGCGCCGCTTAGTCACACGTCTTGAATGGCTGGGGTCAGACCCTTGCCGTTTCGGTCGTGTCGCAAGGCCGACGCGTCAGGTCTGGAGGAGACGCCGCAGCACGTAAGGGAGGATCCCGCCGTGGCGGAAGTACTCGCGTTCGCGCGGCGTGTCGAGTCGGACGCGGGCGCGGAATTCGGTTCCCTCGGCCCGCACGGTCACCTCGTCGGAATTTCCGCCGTCGATCCCCTCGACGGCAAACTCTTCGCGGCCCGTCAAGCCCAGCGTCGCGGGCGTCTCGCCCTCGAGGAACTGCAGCGGCAGGATCCCCATCATCAGCAGGTTGGAGCGGTGGATCCGCTCGTACGACTCGGCGATGACGGCGCGTACGCCGAGCAGCTTCGGCCCCTTCGCGGCCCAGTCTCGTGACGAGCCGGAGCCGTATTCCTTGCCGGCGATCACGATGAGCGGCGTCCCTCCTTCCAGATACCGCTTCGAGGCGTCGTAGATCGTTGTCTCCTCGCCGCTCGGCAGATGCACGGTCAACGTCCCCTCGGAGCCGGGCACGAGCAGGTTCCGGAGCCGCACGTTTGCGAACGTGCCGCGAACCATCACCTCGTGGTTCCCGCGGCGCGAGCCGTAGGAGTTGAAGTCCTTCCGCTGGACTCCGTGCTCGACGAGATATGAACCCGCCGGCGAGTCCGGCTTGATCGCGCCGGCGGGCGAGATGTGATCCGTCGTGACGGAGTCGCCGATCATGACGAGGCAGCGCGCGCCGGCGAAGTCTTCGACCCTTTCCGGCTCGTGTGACATGCCCTCGAAGTACGGAGGTTGCCGAACGTACGTCGACAGAGGATCCCAGGCGAAGAGATCGCCTTCGGGAATCGGCAGCTCGCGCCAGGCGGGATCACCGGTGAACACGTCGGCATACGTGCGCGTGAACATCTCGCCGCGCACAGCGCCCGAGATCGTCTCCTGGATCTCGTCCGAGCTCGGCCAGAGGTCACGGAGGTAGACGTCGTTGCCGTCCCTGTCTTCGCCGAGCGGCTCGTCGACGAGATCGAGGTCCATGCGTCCCGCGAGCGCGTACGCCACGACGAGCGGCGGCGAGGCGAGGTAGTTCGCCTTCACCTCGGGATGGATACGCGCCTCGAAGTTCCGGTTTCCCGACAGCACCGAGCAGACGACGAGGTCGCCCGCGAGGATCGCCGCCGAGATTGCCTCCGGCAAGGGGCCGGAGTTTCCGATACACGTCGTGCACCCGTACCCCACCGTCTGGAAGCCGAGCTCGTCGAGGTACACGTCCAACCCCGCCCGCTCGAAATACTCCGTCACGACCTTCGACCCCGGAGCGAGGCTCGACTTGACCCAGGGCTTGCGGCGCATGCCCAGCTCGACGGCCTTCTTCGCCAGAAGTCCTGCGCCGATCATCACCTGCGGGTTCGAGGTGTTCGTGCAGGACGTGATCGCCGCGATCACGACCGAGCCGTGCTCCAGCTCGAACTCCTCCCCTCCGACGGCGACCGCCATCGGTGTCTGCTGCTCCAACATCGCGACCCCCGCGACGGGCACTCTCACCTTCGGGATCAACTCGCCGTGACCCGGACCGACCGTTGTCGGCGGGTCGCTGGCGGGGAACGATTCGGCGACTGCCTCGTCGTGCTCGTTCCCGTAGTCGACGCCGAAGCTCTCCAGCGCGTCGACGAACGACTGCTTCGCCTCACGCAGAGGCACCCGATCCTGCGGGCGTCTCGGTCCTGCGAGCGACGGCTCCACGGTGGATAGGTCGAGCTCGACGACCTGGGAGTAGTCCGGCTCGTGATCGGGGTCGTGCCAGAGCGCGTTCTCCTTGCAGTACGCCTCGACGAGCGCGAGCCGCTCTTCGTCGCGTCCCGTGAGCCGCAGATACTTCAGCGTCTCGTCGTCGACGGGGAAGAAGCCGCAGGTGGCCCCGTACTCGGGCGACATGTTCCCGATCGTGGCCCGGTCGGCGAGCGGAAGGCCGACGAGCCCGTGACCGAAGTACTCGACGAACTTCCCGACCACGCCCGCGGTGCGGAGTAGCTGTGTGACGGTGAGGACAAGATCGGTCGCGGTCGCGCCCTCCGGCATCGCACCTGTGAGCTTGAACCCGACGACCTGCGGGATCAGCATCGACACGGCTTCGCCGAGCATCGCCGCCTCGGCCTCGATCCCACCGACGCCCCAGCCGAGCACGCCGAGCCCGTTGATCATCGTCGTGTGCGAGTCCGTGCCCACGAGCGTGTCCGGGAACGCCTGGCCGTCGCGCGCCTCGATCACGCGGGCGAGAAACTCGAGGTTGACCTGATGGACGATGCCCGTGTTCGGTGGGACGACCTTGAAGTTGTCGAACGCCGTCTGTCCCCAGCGCAGGAACGCGTAGCGCTCGCGGTTCCGTTCGAACTCCAGCTCGGCGTTCCGGAACATCGCACGCGCGGAGGCGTACTCGTCCACCTGCACGGAGTGGTCGATGACGAGCTCTGCCGGAAGCTGCGGATTGATCCGCGCTGGGTCGCCCCCGAGGTCGGCCATCGCGTTCCGCATCCCTGCCAGATCGACCACGGCCGGCACGCCGGTGAAGTCCTGCAGCAGCACGCGGGCGGGGCGGAACGAGATCTCTTCCGAGGGCTCCGCCGTCGGCTGCCAGCGGCGCAGCGCCTCGGCGTCCTCGTCCTCGCCGTGCCGGAGCGCGTTTTCCAGCAGGATCCGCAGGGTGTAGGGGAGCCGCTCGGCCTCCTCGAGCGGAAAGAACTCGTAGTTCCGGCCGCCGACGCTGAGAGTGGAGGGGTTCACAGCTTCGATTGTATGGAACGGCCTGCGGTTCCCATTTGACGTCGTCTGCCCTTGTCCCTAAAGTCCACCGATTCAGTGGACTAATAAGGAGACAAGATGCGACGAATTAGCCTAGCTTTGATCATAGGCCTTGCCGTGCCGGCCCTGGCGGCGGGCGCCGCGGAGGACACGAAGCTGACGCTCGTGGCCTATTCGACGCCGAAAGACGCGTACGGACAGTTGATCCCGGCCTTTCAAAAGACCCAGGCAGGAAACGGCGTCTCGTTCTCCCAGTCCTACGGTGCGTCAGGCGAGCAGAGCCGGGCCGTCGCAGCCGGTCTCGATGCCGACGTCGTTGCATTCTCGCTCGAGCCGGACGTCACGTCGCTCGTCCAGAAGAACCTCGTCGCGAAGAGTTGGAACAAGGACAAGTACAAGGGCATGGTTACCCGCTCGGTCGTCGTGTTCGTCGTGCGGGACGGCAACCCGAAGAAGCTGAAGACTTGGAACGACCTGCTCAAGCCGGGCGTTCAGGTGGTCACGCCGAACCCGTTCACCTCGGGCGGCGCCCGCTGGAACGTCATGGCTGCCTACGGTGGCGCACTGCGCGCCGGCAACACGCCGAAGCAGGCCGTCGATTACCTCGGCAAGCTCTGGAAGCACGTCGTCGCCCAGCCGACGAGCGCACGTGAGGGGCTGCAGACCTTCCTCGCGGGCCGGGGTGACGTCTTCCTCGCGTACGAGAACGAAGCGATCTTTGCCCAGAAGAAGGGCCAGCCGGTCCAGTTCGTGATCCCGAAGGCGACGATCCTGATCGAGAATCCGATCGCGGTCACGTCGACCTCGAAGCACAAGACCGAGGCACATGCCTTCGTGAAGTTCCTGCATACGCGCGACGCGCAGAAGATCTTCGCGCAGAACGGCTACCGGCCGGTCGTGCCGGCAGCCGCGCGAGGCTTCAACTTCCCGACCCGGCCCCAGCTGTTCACGATCGAATACGTCGGCGGCTGGGCGAAGGTCGAGAAGAAGTTCTTCGACCCGCGCACGGGGATCATGGTCCGCTTCATCGGGTCGAGTGGCGGCTAACGCCGACATACTTCCGGCAGCACCCGGGGCCCGACGCTCACTTGCGCCGGGCCTCTCGATTGGAATCAGCTCCCTCTACCTGAGCGCGATCGTGCTGCTGCCGCTGGCGGCGCTCGGCTGGAAGGCTCACGGCTGGGGAGCGATCTCGACGCCCCAGGCGACTGCGGCCCTGAAGCTCACCCTCGAGCTCTCCCTCGTCGTGGCGCTCGTGAACGCCGTCGCCGGGACCGCGATCGCCTGGACGCTCGTGCGCGATCGCTTCGTCGGCCAGGGGTTCGTGAACGCCCTCGTCGACCTGCCGTTCGCTCTGCCGACGATCGTCGCCGGCCTGACCTTGCTCGCGCTCTATGGTCCGAAGTCGCCCGTCGGGATCAACGCCGCGTTCACGCGTTGGGGCCTCCTGCTCGCGCTGCTCTTCGTGACGCTCCCGTTCGTCGTTCGAACGGTTCAGCCTGTTCTCTTCGAGCTCGATCGCGAGATGGAGGACGCCGCCGCCTCGTTGGGCGCGAGTCGCTTCACGACGTTCCTCCGCATCGTCCTGCCGAGCATCCTGCCCGCGGTTCTGTCGGGCGTCGCCCTTGCGTTCGCGCGCGCTGTCGGCGAGTTCGGGGCGGTCGTGCTCATCTCGGGGAACCTCCCGTTCAAAACGGAAGTCGTAGCCGTATACGTGTTCGGCCGGCTGGAGAGCGGAGACTCAGGCGGGGCCGCGGCGGCCTCGGTCGTCATCCTGTCGATCTCCTTCGGCGTCCTGCTGGCGATAGGCGCGCTCCGTCGCTGGGTGACGAGACATGATCGCTAAGTACGCCCTCCGGTTCGTTTCGCTCGGTTATCTCGCGGTGTTGCTCGTCGCGCCGATCGGGTTCGTCTTCTGGCAGACCTTCGAGCACGGGGTCGGTCCGGCGTGGGACACGGTCGCGACTCCGGATGCCCTGCACGCGCTGAAGGTGACGCTCATCCTCACGGCGATCGCGGTCCCCGCGAACACGATCTTCGGTGTGTTGTGTGCCCTCGCGATCGTCCGCCACCGCTACCCGGGCGCGGGGATCGTCAATGCCGTCGTCGATCTTCCCCTCGCACTCTCGCCGGTGGTCGTAGGGCTCGCGTTGCTGGTGCTCTACGGACGCGGTGGCTGGCTCGGCGGGCACGGGATCGTCTTCGCTCTGCCGGGGATGGTTCTGGCGACGATCTTCGTCTCGCTGCCCTTCGTCGTCCGCGAGGTCGTGCCGGTCCTGCGCGAGATCGGGACGGAGCAGGAACAGGTTGCCGCGACGCTCGGCGCGTCCGCCTTCCAGACCTTCCGGCGCGTGACGTGGCCGGCGATCCGCTGGGCGACCCTATACGGGGTCGTGCTGACGACGGCCCGCGCGCTGGGCGAGTTCGGCGCGGTGAGCGTCGTCTCCGGCCGCCTCGCCGGGCAGACGGAGTCGCTCACCCTCTATGTCCAAGACCGCTACCAGTCGTTCGACAACACCGGCGCCTATGCCGCTGCCGTGCTCCTCGCTCTCCTGGCCCTGGCGACTCTCCTCCTGATGACGCGGCTGAAGCCCAACGAGGGAGTCCAATGATCGCGGCGCGCGGCATCGTCAAGCGCTTCGGCGACTTCACCGCGCTCGACGGCGTCTCGGTCGACGTTCCGACCGGCTCGCTCACGGCGCTGCTCGGCCCGAGCGGAAGCGGCAAGTCAACGCTGCTGCGCGTGATCGCAGGTCTCGAGCAGCCGGACGAGGGCAAGGTCTCGCTCGACGGCGAGGACGCCACCCGCCTGCCGCCGCAGTCGCGCGGCGTGGGCTTCGTCTTTCAGCACTACGCCGCTTTCAAGCACATGACCGTGTGGGACAACGTCGCCTTCGGGTTGACGATCCGGCGACGTCCGAGCAGAGAGATCAAGCAGCGCGTGACCGAGTTGCTCGAGCTCGTTCAGCTCGTCGGCCTCGCGAAGCGCTATCCCGCGCAGCTCTCTGGGGGCCAGCGGCAGCGGATGGGCCTCGCGCGCGCGCTTGCCGTCGATCCCAAGGTTCTGCTCCTCGACGAGCCGTTCGGCGCTCTCGACGCGCGTGTGCGCAAGGAGTTGCGTGTCTGGCTGCGCCGCCTGCATGACGAAACGCATACGACGACCGTGATCGTCACGCACGACCAGGAGGAGGCGATGGACGTCGCCGACCGTGTCGTGGTCATGAATGCCGGCCGCATCGAGCAAGCGGCGCCTCCCAGGGAGCTCTACGACCACCCCGCCAACGAGTTCGTGATGTCCTTCGTTGGCCCGGTCAACCGGCTCGGTGACACCTTCATCCGTCCGCACGACGTCGAGTTGTTGCTCGAGCCCAACGGCTCGACCCAGGAAGCGATGGTGCAGCGTCTCGTTCATCTCGGCTTCGAGGTGCGCGTCGAGCTTGTGCGTGACGACGGCGAGACGCTGTCGGCGCAGCTAAACCGTGAGCAGGTGGAAGCCCTCGAGCTTCAAGGCGGGCAGATCGTGTACGTCCGCCCGACACGCCAGACTGTGTTCAGCGACTAGTGCGGCTGCCAGGCGTCCGGATTCGACGCCAGCTCCTCGACCGAGACCGGTAGCTCCCCGCTCGCCAGGTCCGCGATCGTGACCTGCTCCAACACGGCACGCAGGTTCGCACGCACCGCAATCCACACGTCGCGTAAGCGCTCCGCCGAGCCCGCGTACTCGACCTGCTCCGGGCCGACCCCACGAACGTTGGCGATCGGGCCCTCGACGCTGCGAATCACTTCGGCCACGGTGATCTCGTCGGCCGGGCGCGCGAGCCAGTAGCCGCCGTCGACGCCGCGCTGGCTTCGCACGACGCCGGCGTGTCGCAGATCGCCGAGGATGTTCTCCAGGAACTTCAACGGAATCTCCTGGGCCTGCGCGATGCGCTCGCCCTTCACAGGTGCGTCGCCGCCGATGACGGCCAGTTCGATCACCGCGCGTAGCGCGTAGTCCGCCTTGGCCGAAACTCGCACGCAGACATTCTGGCGAAAGGTGCGGCCGCGGCAACGGCGGCGTCAGCCGCCTGTCCGCGAAGCGGACCAGTGGAAGGGGTCTGGGGGAACCGGGAGGTTCCCCCAGACGGGAGAGATACCGCCGCTAGCCGATGACCGCGACGTAGAACGCGTGATCCGAGGGGACTCCGGCGTTGCTGCGGGTCTCCACGAAGATGCTGCTCGTGTTGTCGGAGGTCGGGCATGTCCTGCCTTCGGTCGTGCTGGAACAGGGCCCGGCGGTGGTCTCGCCCCGCTGATCCGAGGCGTCAGCTGCGTAAGCGCCTGAGGCCAGAATCGGCTTGCCCGTCACCGCGCTACCGACGGTCAGGATGTAGGTGCCGGCACTCGGCTTCGCCGCGAGCGTGATGCCGCCGGACTGCGCGGCGATCCCGCCGTCGGCTCGCACGAGGGCCCACTTGATCGTCGAGCTTCCTGCGCTACCCGCCGGACCCGCCGGCCCGGCGGGACCGGCAGGGCCGGTCGGGCCTACGGGACCAGCGGGTATCTGGCCGCGCTTGAAGTCGCGTGCCAGCAGGCTGAAGTCCTTCACTTGCACGGTCGTGACGCTGTTTCGCGGCAGCTTGATCGCCGCGTAACCGGTACCGCCGAGCGCCAGGAGCAGCGCCAGGCAGGCGATGACCATCGCAGGCGACGGCCTGAACCTCTTGAGCAGATTCATCTAGTTCCCCCTCACAGTCGTGGTCTGGGCGAATTCGAGCTTTTACCCTAGGAAACGGCTTTTTATAGCCGTGTAAAGGTCGCTCAAAGGCGTGGCAAAAGCTCGCTCTTTGCGAACTTCAAGAAAGCCTGATCTGGTGGACGTAGGCGTGCGGGAGTGTTCGGCAAAACCGGCTGACGCTCCCCTAACAGGCCTTAATGCGACCTTAATCGAGCGCAACCGTGCGTTAAGCCTGCCCTCGATAGAACCAGGGAGTGCATCACTTCCTCCACATCCGAAGCCGCGTCGCCTGGCTCTTCGCCGCCGCTCTCCTGGGCGGCGGTGTTGCGCTTGGCGGCGCGGCCGCGTTGGGGAAGCTTGGTGAGCACACGACCACCATCCGCGAGCAGGCGGTCCTCAGTTCCTCGGCGCCCGTCGTCTTCGCACAGGGAAAGCGGATGTCGATCAACGAGATCTACCGCTCGTCCGCGCCGGCGGTGGTTCACATCGAGACGACGTCGCGGGTCCGGCAGCCGGCCGACTTCTTCGGGAACCCGTTCGGAACGAATCAGACCCAGCGCGCGCTCGGCTCAGGGTTCGTCATCGACAAGGCCGGTCACATCGTCACGAACTATCACGTCGTCCGCGGCGCGAACACGATTCAAGTGAGCTTCTCGAACAACGAGCGCTTCAAGGCCAAGGTCGTCGGCGTCGATCCGTCGACCGACAGCGCGGTGCTGCAGGTACGGGTCAAGTCGCGCGCCCTCAAGTCGTTGCCGCTCGGAAATTCCGACGCGGTGCACGTCGGCGACCAGGTGATTGCGATCGGCAATCCGTTCGGCCTCGACCGCTCCGTCACTGCGGGCATCGTGAGCGCCGTTCAGCGCCGGATCAGCGCGCCCAACCAGCTCTCGATCTCGCACGTCATCCAGACCGACGCAGCGCTCAATCACGGCAACTCCGGCGGCCCGCTGCTGAACGCACAGGGTCAGGTGATCGGAGTCAACGCACAGATCGAGACGGGCGGACAGAGCCAGGGCAACGTCGGCATCGGTTTTGCGATCCCGATCAACACCGTCAGGGACGTCGTCGCCGAACTGATCAAGCACGGGAAGGTCGAGCATGCGTTTCTCGGCATCGAGGGCAAGACGCTCCAGTCGAACATCGGGCGTCTCTTCCATCTTCCGGTCACGACCGGCGTGCTCGTCGCGTCGGTACGACCCGGCACGGGCGCTGCAAAGGCCGGCCTGAAGGCTGCGACGAGCCAGGTGACTGTCGCCGGGGAGAGCTGGCCGGCCGGCGGGGACCTGATCGTCAAAGCGGACGGCCGGCCGGTGCCGTCAATCGAACGCCTGGTCGACCTGATCGCGACGAAGAAGCCGGGCGACAGGATCGATCTCGAGGTCGTCCGCGGAACGAGCCGGATCCACCTCAACGTAGAACTCGGGCGGCAGCCGTGACTCTTCGCTGCCCTGACTGGCCCCGTACCCCTGGGGGCCTGCTTCCGCCGGAGCCGTAGGCCAGCACGGCGCGCGGAAGCACACGAGCCTGAGGCCGGAACGCCTGCCCCGGCCTCAGGCTTTA
>Ga0066709_100001196_pt1 | contig 16542 bp, 12 predicted proteins | sample GraSoiAngelo_158_FD_79665 | JGI IMG/M metagenome (GOLD analysis project Ga0066709, IMG submission 79665) | Grasslands soil microbial communities from the Angelo Coastal Reserve, California, USA - 14_1009_16_30cm | ecosystem: Environmental > Terrestrial > Soil > Grasslands | place: USA...
AAGCCGATAAGGTACGTGTGATCTACGACGCAAAAACGATTCGCCGCAGCTCTGAAATTTTTTTGCTTCAGGCGGGTTGCACGGTAACCCTGGCTGAGGACCGCTTCGACGCTTTGGCGAAGATCGCCGACCATCAGCCCGATCTCGTGTTCGTCGACATCATGATGCCGCGACTCGACGGCTACCAGACGTGCGCGCTCATCAAGAAGAACGCGCGATTTCATGACACGCCGGTCGTGATGTTGTCGTCGAAGGACGGACTTTTCGACCGCGCGCGAGGCCGGATGGTGGGATCGGACCAGTATCTGACGAAGCCGTTCACGAAGGAAAGCTTGCTCAAGGCGGTCGCGACGCACGCGCGCGCGGCGGCGGCTTGAGCGAGCCACAGCACAGCGACCCCTCATCATGGCCATCCGAAAAATCCTGATCGTCGACGATTCCCCGACCGAGCGGCACGTGTTGAACGACATGCTGACGAAGGCAGGTTTCGAAGTTTTCTCGAGCGATAACGGCGAAGACGCGATCCACAAGTCGAAGCAGCTGAAGCCGGACCTGATCCTGATGGACGTCGTGATGCCGGGCCTTAACGGCTTCCAGGCCACGCGTGCGATCAGCCGCGATCCGGAAACGCGATCGATCCCGATCATCATGTGCACGTCGAAAAGCCAGGAAACCGACAAGATCTGGGGTCTCCGGCAGGGCGCGCGCGATTACATCGTCAAGCCGGTGAATCGCGACGAGCTGATCGCCAAGATCCAGTCGATGGGCTAAGCATTCGAATGTCTACCATGGTCCGCCCAGCCCGCATCGATCTGCGAACGTTTCAGCAGGAGCTCGCCTCCCGCTTGGCGACCAAGACGGCCGCACAGGTCGAATCGTCGCGGCTCGGCCTTATGTGCGCCGGTACGCGCTGGCTCGTTCGGCTTGCCGACGCCGGCGAGGTCGTTGCACTTCCGCACATCGTTACTGTTCCGATGACTCAACCCTGGTTTCTTGGTGTCGCGAACATTCGCGGCAATCTTTTCAGCGTCGTCGATTTTTCGTCTTTTCTCGGCGCGGAGCCCATCGCCGCCGCCGCGACGACACGTCTCGTGTTGTTCGGCGCGCGCGCCTGCGAGTTGAACGCCGGCATTGTCGTGCAGCGCGTGCTCGGTCTTCGCAACGTGGCCGAGCTTGCGCCCGCCTCGATGCCGGCGGGCGCCCATGATTGGTACGCGCAACGCTGGATGGATGACGAAGGCAACGCGTGGCAGGAAATCGATCTAGGCAAGCTCGCCCGCTCACCCGCATTTTTGCAGGTCGGCGTGTAGAAGGAATCGGAGGAATCATGGCGCTCAAGTTGGCCAAAGTGGCGGGTGAGAAGAAAAAGGTCGCGGCACCGCCCAACACCGACCTCGGTATTCCGACGACGCAGGTTAAGATGGGTACGAAGGCAAGTACGCGGCACGACCCGCTCTCGACGGTGTCGATCATGGATCAGCTGAAAACTGCGACACCGTCGGCCGCAACGTCGAAGGGATTGCCGCTGATCGGTCACTTGCCCGTCGTCAAGCAGTTTCAAATACTGGGCCTGCTGCTGCTCACGTTTCTCGCGCTTGCTGTCCTCATGCTGTTTCTCGACGGGCGCACCGCATCGCAGCAGACCGCCTCCTTTGCGACGGCGGTGGACATGCAAATGCTGTCGCAAAGAGTCACAAGGAGCAGTGTGCTGGCAACGCAAGGTCAATCGGGCGCGGTGCAGGCGGTGCGCGAAAGTCGCGACCGCTTCCAGGAGGATCTCAATGCGTTCCTTAACGGCGGTTCCATGCGCGGCGTGTCGCTTGATGTAGCCCAGGAGCCGTCGGTCGTCGAGACGCTCCAGGCAATCAAGGTGCGCTGGGAACGCGTCAGCGCTGCCGTCGAACGCATCGTCGGCAGCGAAACAACGCTCGTGGCGGTGGCGAAAGGCAACGAAGCCGTCGGCGAAAGTAGCCGCGGCCTTGCCGAGCTCGCGCAACAAGCCGGACAACAGTTGCTACAGGCGGGCGGTTCGCCGCGGGATGTGGAGCTAACGACGCAACTCGCAGGGCTCACGCAGCGAATCGCGAAAAACGTCGGGACGCTCACGTCGGCCGATGATGTCGATCCAGACATCGCGGCGGCGCTCAACAAGGACACGGCGGCGTTTCGCGACACGCTGGCCGCGCTGTCACGGAGCGCCGATGCGCTTCGCCAGAGCAGCGGTCGCGGCGATGAGGCGCGCGCTACGCTCGCGGAGATTTCGAAGCGCGCAACGAAGCTCGATGCCGGCGTTAGTGCGATCGTTGCAAACGCGCAGCGTCTCGGCGTTGCGAAGCAGTCGGTTCGCACGATCAATGCCGACGGAGAACCGCTCTACGCCGACACGACGAAGCTCGTCGGCGACTTCGAAGGCAGCGGAAAAACGCACATTGTCACGTTCTGGGCGGCGATCATCTTCGGCGCGCTTGCCCTCGCATGTCTCGTGCTGCTCGGATTCATCGCGCGCGAGGACGCTCGCGGTCGGGCGCACGATAGCGAGGGCGAGAACAAACGCAACCAGGAAGCGATTCTTCGCCTCTTGAATGAAATGGGAAATTTGGCGGACGGCGACCTGACGGTGCAGGCATCGGTGACCGAAGACGTGACCGGTGCGATTGCCGACTCGATCAACTTCACGATCGAGGAGCTGCGCACGCTGGTCAAGGGCATCAACTCCGCCACCGATCAAGTGACCAAAGCGACGCAGGAGACGCAGGCGATCTCCAACCGACTGTTCGAAGCGTCGCAGCGCCAGAACAAGGAAATCCAGCACGCGTCCGCGTCGGTGTTGACGATGGCGCAGTCGATTTCCGAAGTCGCGCAAAACGCCGCGCAATCGGCGAAGGTCGCGCAGGTTCAATTGTCGGCGGCGGAGAAGGGCGGCAGCGCCGTGCAGAATCAGATCGCGGGCATGAACGAGATCCGCACGCAGATCCAGGAAACGTCGAAGCGGATCAAGCGTCTCGGCGAATCGTCACTCGAGATCGGCGAAATCGTCGAGCTGATTTCGGACATCACCGAGCAGACGAACGTGCTGGCGTTGAACGCGGCCATCCAGGCAGCATCGGCGGGCGAAGCAGGACGCGGGTTCACCGTCGTTGCCGAAGAAGTGCAGCGACTGGCGGAGCGCTCGGGCGAAGCGACGAAGCAGATCGAGGCGATCGTCAAGACGATTCAATCCGACACGCAAGATGCCGTCGCAGCGATGGATCGATCGACGGTCGGCGTGGTCGAGGGCGCGAAATTGTCCGATGCCGCAGGTCAAGCGCTGGCCGAAATTCAGAGCGTGTCGCGCGAGCTCGCCGAATTGATTGGACGGATATCGGCGCAGACGCAGACGCAGTCCGCGTCGGTGGCTGATGTGACGCGCGGGATGCAGGGCATCTTGAAGATCACCGAGGAAACGACCGAAGGGACGAAGCAGACCAACGTGTCCATCGGACAACTGACGAAGCTCGCCGCGGAGTTACGGAGCTCGGTTGCAGGCTTTAAAGTTTAATAGGGTCAGACTCGACTTTCGCGCTTCCGAAGTGCAGCGGCCAAGCCAGCCTGCAAGTCGAGTCTGACCCTATTAAACGGCAGGCTCGAATCTTGCTGGATTTTTCCTGATGCATTTCCCGACCTGTCGTGATCGAGCCAATGGAGCGTTAGTCCGTGTCGACCGAGATTGCACTCGACTTTGACGTCGGTCCCTTGTCCTGGGTTCAGGGCGAGGTCGACCAGGCGCTTGCCCGCGGGCTCGACTCGCTTGCCACCTTCGCGGCGGATCCGGCTGCGACATCGGCGCTCGCGCATGCGCGCAATCACGTGCACCAGGCATCCGGCGCGATCCTCATGGTCGGCCTCGATGCGGTCGCTGCGTATGCCGAAGAAATCGAAAAGCAGCTCGCGCGTCTGGAAACGGTCGACGCGGCAGACGTTCTGGAAATCGTCGCGCTGATCGACCGCGCGTGCCGGAAGCTCCGCATCTTTTTGGATGAGCTCGTGAACGGCATCGCGCCGGTTCCCCTCAAGCTCTATCCTGAATTCGAGACGATGCAGCTTGCGCGCGGCGTCAAAGCCGTCGCGCCGACCGATCTCTTTTATCCGGACCTGAGCCCGCGCGCACCGCGAAGCGCGCCGCGTGAGGCCATTGCTTCCGCAAAGCTCGCCTCGTTTCTCGTCAAGCAGCGCCGGATGTACCAACGCGGTCTGCTCTCGTGGCTGCGCGGCGAGGAAAAAGGCGGCAAGACGATGCGCGACGCGATCGCCGCGATTGCTGACACGACACCGGAGCCGAATTTGCGCACATTCTGGTGGACGGCCGACGCGCTGTTCGAGGCGATCGTCGGCGGCGGTCTCGAGGCGGGCTTTGGCCTGAAGCAGCTCGCAGCGCGCATCGATCTGCAGATTCGCCGCGTGGCCGAAGGCGGCGCCAAAGTCGCGGATCGGCTGCGCCGCGAGGTTCTCTACTACGTTGCGATCAGTGCGCCGATCGGGCCACAGCTTCAGGCAGTGCAGAAAACATTCAAGTTGTCGGGGCTCATTCCATCGGCCGAGGTACTTTCGGCGGACGTCGTGCGGATCGAGCCGCTGCTCCGCGAAGCGCGTGAACAATTGGCCGCCGCAAAGGATTCATGGCTCAAAGCGGCCACCGGGCGCGCCGAGAATCTGCCCAAGCTCAAGCAAACGCTGGCATCGGTGCACAACAAGGCGGTCGAGATCACGCACGGCGCGCTGATGAAGCTGACCGCTGCGCTTGTCGAGCGCGTCGACAAGCTGCCTGCTGCCGGCGTGCCGGAACCCCTCGCGATGGAGTACGCGACCGCGTTGTTGCTGGCCGAAAATGCGTTCGAGAACTATTCGAATCTCGCGCCCGACTTCGACAGTCAGGTGAACGCGATGCTCGCACGGCTGGACGCCGCTCGTGCGGGCCGTTCGACGGTCGCGAGCGCGCCGATGCTGGACGAAATGTCGAAGCGCGCGCAGGAACGCGTACTGTTGTCGCAAGTGGGCCGCGAGATTCGCGTCAATCTTCGCCATATGGAGCAGGTGCTCGACGCGTTTTTCCGCGACAACGCCAAGCGCGGTGAGCTTGCGACGCTGGCCAAGGACAGCCGGCAGATCCGCGGTGCGCTCAACGTGCTCGGCCTCGCCGACGCCGAGCGTCTCGTCGCGATGTGCGAGCAGCAGATCGAGCGCTATGCAACATCGGATGCGCCTGTTGCGGACGACGAGCTCGAGCTTCTCGCGGAGTCGCTGTCAGGACTCGGATTCTTTATCGAAGCGGTCGAGCAGCAGCGACCCGACCGCGATCGCCTGATTGCGCCATTGATCGCCCGCCGCATGGGCGAAGCCTCCGTGGCGCCGCTCACCCAATCGGACTCCGTCGAAAATGCCGTCGCGGAGCTTCGCGCGCAGTTGCCGCAGCTCGTGGCCGAGATTCACAAAGCCCCGGCCGATACCGGAGCGCGCGAGGAGCTCCAGCGCAAGCTCGCCGGGTTGCGCGACGACGCGGAGTTGATCGGCGACGTCGATCTGATTGCGCAGGCCGATGCGGCGTTGAAGGAATTCAAGGCCGGCGGCACCGATACATTGGCGGCCGCCGTGGAAATGATCGCCGACGCGGGTATGCCGCCGGCGCCGGAGATTTCCGCCGAAACGCAGCGGTTGCTCGCCACCGACACCACGGGCTTTGACGCGGAGCTGCTCGATATCTATCTGACTGAAGCCGCGGAAGTTCTCGCCACAGTCGCCGAGCATCATCGTGTGCTATCGCATAACCCCGGTGATCGCGATGCGCTGGTGACGGTCCGTCGACAATTCCATACGTTGAAGGGCAGCGGCCGAATGGTCGGCTTGATCGAGCTGGGCGAGCTGGCCTACCAGGTGGAGCAGGTCGGTAACCGGCTGATCGAGGAAGATCGTTCGGTGACACCGGCCGTGTTGGCGCTGTTCGACGTCGCGGAAAAAAGTTTTCGCGGTTGGGTCGATGAGCTCAGGCAAACGCGCCGCGTCGTGCTCGATGCGCGGGCATTGCACGAAGCGATCGATGCGGCGGCGCAGGAATGGCCAACCGCCGCAAAGCCGCAGGCACCGGTCCTCCGCGTGGCCGCCACGTCGGTTGAACCAGGGCGAGTCAAGCCGGCTGCTCCACCCGAATTCGCAACGACACCGCCGACGCTCGAACTGATCGAGCTGCCCGAGCTCGGCACGCCCGCGGACGAGGCCGGGCCCGTTGTAGAGGTCGAGGAAACGTGTCCGGAAGACGAGGCAGTCGATGTCGTTCTGCCGAATGAAGAACGGACGTCGTTGCCGCCAATCTTGAAGCTCGTCGCCGATAACGGTCATGTCGTGCCGGCGCACGAGCCCGAGCGGCGCGCCATCTTCGCGACCGTTGCGGAACCCGAAGACGTGACGATCGGTGCGACGACATTGTCGACGTCATTATGGAAGATTCTTTGCGACGAAGCCGACGCGCACATCGGCACGTTGCAACACGAGCTTTCGCTGTTGCAGCTCGATTCGCGCGTTGCGCCGTCACCCGAGATGGTGCGCGCGAGCCACACGCTGTGCGGCATTCATCGCACGGGTGGGTTCCCGTTGATTGCAGAAACCGCAAATGGGCTCGAGCAAGCATTGCTTGCGCTGGCGCACCACGGGGCACCGTTGCCGAGCGCCGCGCAAAGCGTGCTCGCTCACGCTGTCGAAGGTCTTACGCGATTGATCAATCGCGTGCGTGCGCGTGAAGCGTTCAGCGACCATGATCGCCTCGACGCACAAGCGGTCGAGCACGAGCTCGAAGCGCTGCGACACGATGCGGTAGGCGGCGGCAGCGTCGACGCAGAAACGGTTGCCGCCGAGACGGCGCAGCGCGAGGACGAGCTCCGCCCGGAGATTCCAGCCGACGTCATCGCGGACGCGGATGTCATCATCGAGCAGGCCTCGTCAGACGCGCCGCCGCATCACAACGCCATTTTTATAACCGCAATCGCAACGCCGCATGGCGCGAAGCAGGAAGTCGAGATCCGGACGCCGCAGAAAACGGGCGATCCGCTTTCCGGCATTCGAGACGACGTCGACGCGCAGGTGCTGGAGATCTTCCTCGAAGAAGCGGCGGAGCTCTATCCGCAAGCCGCTGAAGAAGTGCGGGGGTGGCGTCGCAGTCCGCGCGACACGCAGATCGCGCAACAGTTGCGCCGGACGCTGCACACGTTCAAGGGCAGCGCCCGAATGGCCGGCGCGATGCGCTTGGGCGAGCTCACGCATTTGATGGAATCGCGGCTGTTGCAGGGCGATTCGCTACGCGAAGCGACACCCGATCTGTTCGAAGCGCTCGACACCGATCTCGACCATATCGGGTTTGTGCTGGACGCGTTGCGCGAAGGCCGCACCAATGTGCCTCTGCCGGAATTCGACCGTCGGACGAGAGACGTTTCGGCGGATGCCGTCGCGCCGCCGGTAAGCGCCGAACCAATCGTGGTTCCGCTCACGCCTTCGGCGCCTGCGGTTGTCGCGTTGACACCCGCAGCGACCGAGCCCGCCGATGTGGAAGCGGCCACCCGCGCGATGCTGCGCGTGCGCGCTGACGTCGTCGATCGCCTGGTCAATGAGGCGGGCGAAGTCGCGATCGCGCGCGCCCGTATCGAAGGCGAATTGCGCGCGCTCAAATCGAATCTGCTCGAGCTCACGAACAGCGTGATACGCCTGCGGGGACAGGTGCGGGAAATCGAGTTGCAGGCGGAAACGCAGATCCAGTCGCGGATGACGGCGATCCAGACGGTCAATCAGGAGTTCGACCCGCTGGAGCTCGATCGCTTCACGCGGTTCCAGGAGCTCACGCGTTCGCTCGCGGAAGGCGTGAACGACGTGTCCACCGTGCAACAAGCACTGCTCAAGAATTTGGACGACGCCGACGCCGCGCTGCTGGCGCAAGCGCGCCTGTCGCGCGACGTGCAACAGCGGTTGTTCGCGATTCGCACGGTTCCGTTCGTCAGCCTGTCCGAACGACTGTATCGGATTCTGCGCGCGACGGCGAAGGAGCTCGACAAGCGCGCGAACCTGGAGATCGACGACGGACAGACCGAGCTCGATCGCTCGGTGCTGGAAAAGCTCGTGGGCCCGCTCGAGCATCTGTTGCGCAACGCGCTCGACCACGGCATCGAGTCGCGCGCGGATCGCATCAACGCCGGAAAGCCCGAAACGGGCGAGATTTCGCTCAAGGTACGGCAGATCAGCAACGAAGTGATGATCGAGCTCGCCGACGACGGCGGCGGCATCAATTTCGCCAACGTGCGCAATCGCGCACGTGCGCTGGGGCTTCTCCCAGCGGACGCCGAGCCTACCGAGCAACAATTGATCGAATGCCTGTTTCAGCCGGGATTCTCGACTGCTTCCAAGGTGACGCAAATCTCCGGGCGCGGCATCGGCATGGACGTCGTGCGCGCCGAGATCACGGCGCTCGGGGGGCGCGTCGAAGTGCACGCGACAGAAGGCAAGGGCACGCGCTTCGTGCTCTATCTGCCGCTGACGCTTGCGGTGGCGCAAGCGGTGCTCGTCCGCGCCGGCGGCCGCATGTGGGCGCTGCCGGCGCCGACGGTGGAGCAGGTGCAGCAGATCAAAGGCGACGCGCTCCTCGATCTGTACGTGAAACGCAAAGTCGAGTGGCAGGGGCGCGCGTATCCGTTCCACTATTTGCCACGCTTGTTGGGCGACGCGCAGCACACGCCCGAGACGCAGCGCTTCAATGCCGTCCTTCTCCTGCGCAGCGGCCAAGGCATCGCGGCGATCCACGTCGATGAGATGATCGGCAATCAGGAAGTTGTCGTGAAGAACATCGGCCCGCAGCTCGCCCGCGTGTCGGGAATTTCCGGCGCGACGGTGCTCGGCACCGGTGAAATCGTGTTGATCATCAATCCGGTGCAGCTGGCGATGCGACCTGAGGTAACGGGTGTCGAAAGCGATATCAGCGACGAGCGCGTCATCGGCGATCGACCGCGGACGACGCTGCCCGTCACGGCGCGGAGCGGCACGCCGCTCGTGATGATCGTCGACGACTCGCTCACGGTCCGCAAAGTGACGAGCCGCTTGCTCCAGCGCGAAGGATTCGACGTCGTCACGGCGAAGGATGGCGTCGACGCGCTGCAGGTCCTCGAGGATCAGACGCCCGACGCTATCCTGCTCGACATCGAAATGCCGCGCATGGACGGTTTCGAATTCACCAAGGCGATGAAGGCCGAGCCGAAAAATGCGCACATCCCGATCATCATGATCACGTCGCGGACGGCGGAAAAACATCGCAATCGCGCGGCCGAGCTCGGCGTCGATCTCTACCTCGGCAAGCCCTATCAGGAAGAAGAGCTGCTGCGCAACCTGCGCGATATGCTGAGCATCGCAGCACCGGGCGTAACGGTTTAGAGACTTCTGTCGCTCTTGCGATAATCGCGGTCTTCGAGGATGGACGAAGGGCGGCGATGGCCCGGTTACCCAATCGATTCGCAAGTCGGTCCCCCGGTCGTGATGAAATCGTCGCGCGCACCATGCGATGGTTCGACGATGGAAACCTGTTGAGTCTCCTTCGGCCGCGCATCGCCCGGCGTACGGAAAGCCAGCGGGCGGACTCGACCGCGGACCTGACTGCGTATCTGACTGAAGAGATCACACCGACATTGGAGGCGCTGGGCTTCGTGTCGCGGCTCGTCGACAACCCGACGGGCGGCACGCCATTCCTCATCGCACGACGGCACGAAGGCGACGATCTGCCCACCGTTCTCACTTACGCGCACGGCGATGTCATCCATGGTTACGACACCCAATGGCGCACCGGGCTCTCGCCGTGGAACATCGTGGTTGAAGGCGATCGTTGGTACGGGCGCGGCACCGCCGACAACAAAGGACAGCACACGATCAATCTCGCCGCGCTGGCGCAAGTGCTCGCGTACAAGGGCGCGCTCGGATTCAACGTCACGCTGTTGATGGAGATGGGCGAGGAAATCGGCTCGCCCGGATTGCGCGCGTTCTGCGAACGCGAACGCACCGCGCTTGCCGCCGATGTGTTGATCGCCTCCGACGGCCCGCGCCTTTCGGCCGGCCGCCCGACGCTATTTCTCGGTTCGCGCGGCGCATTCAATTTCGAGCTCGGCGTCGATCTGCGTGCGGCCGCGCATCACTCCGGCAACTGGGGCGGGCTTCTCGCGAACGCAGGGACGGTGCTTGCCAATGCGATCGCAGCGCTGGTCGATCGCCGCGGGCGCATTCTTGTCTCCGCGCTACGACCGCCGCCCATTCCCGCGTCCGTTGCGCGCGCGCTCGCTGACATCGCGCCCGGTGAGACCGGCGGTCCGGCGATCGATGCCGATTGGGGCGAGCCGGGGCTGACGCCTGCCGAACGCGTATTCGGCTGGAATACGCTTGAAGTCCTGGCCTTCAAGACGGGCAATCCGGAGTGTCCGGTGAACGCGATTCCGCCGCGCGCGAGCGCGCACATGCAGTTTCGGTTTGTCGTCGGGTGTGACGTGTCGACGTTTGCCTCCGCGATCCGTGCGCATTTGGACGCCAATGGATTTTCATCCGTGAGTGTCTCGACGTCGCGCGCCGAAACGATGGCGGCCACGCGGCTCGATCCCGATCATCCATGGGTGAAGCGCGTAGCGGCTTCGATCGAACGCACAACGGGGATCCGTCCGGCGATCCTTCCCAATTTAGGCGGGACGCTGCCGAACGACTGCTTTGCCGACGTGCTTGGATTGCCGACCGTCTGGATTCCACATTCGTATCCGGCGTGTGCGCAGCACGCGCCCGACGAGCATCTGTTGGCGCCTGTCGCTCGGCAAGGGCTTGCGATCATGGCCGGGTTGTTTTGCGATCTCGATACGCGCGATATCATCGGTGACGAGAGGGGACCATCGTAATGGACATCGAAGCGCGTCTTGCGGCGCTTGGATTGACGCTGCCGCCGCCGGTCGTCATTGCGCCGCACATCCGTCTGCCGTTTGCATTCGTGCGAGTGTCCGGCAATCGCGCGTACATTTCCGGTCATGCGCCGCTGGATTTGGACGGTCGCGTCGCGCGTCCGTTAGGTAAGGTCGGCAGCGATCTCACCATCGAGCAGGGGTACGAAGCGGCGCGTCTTACCGCGTTGTCGATTCTCGGCAGCTTGCGGCGGACGCTCGGCGATCTCGACCGTGTCACTTCGTGGTTGCGCATTTTTGGCATGGTGAACGCTGCACCCGGCTTCACCGACCTGCCGACGGTAATCAATGGCTGCTCCGATCTCATTCTCGAGTTGTACGGCCCTGAGCGTGGCGCGCACGCACGGTCCGCGGTCGGCCTCGCGGAGTTGCCGTTCAACATTCCAGTCGAGATCGAAGCGGAAGTTGCCATCGCCTGATCATCTTTAGGCCGTCGCTTGCTCGCCCGCGGCGAATTCCTGCGGCGCCTGTTCGCGCTTTCCGGCGCGAGCGCCGCCGCCTCCGCGTTGCCCGCGCTCGCGGCGGTGCCCGAAAGGCGATCCAAGCTTCATGTGGTAATCGTCGGTGCAGGTCTCGCCTGCCTCGTATCCGCGTACGAACTCGAAAAACGCGGCCATCGCGTCACGTCCTCGAGGCGGCTGCGTCACATCGGCGGGCGCGTCCGGACGCTTCGCTTCGCTGACGGCCACTATGGCGAGGCCGGCGCGATGCGCATCCCGAAGCGGCATGGCTTGACGCGCCGCTACATCGCGCAATTCGGCCTACCGCTGCGCTCATTCGTGCATTCGAACGACAAGGCGTATTACTTCGCTCGCGCGAGCGACGACGGATCGCGGACGTCAAGGCGCTATTTGCTCGGTATCAATTGCGCGACGACGACGCACCGTCAACTCGCCCGACGATTACTGGTCACTCGCGGTCACGAAGGCGGCAGCGGGCCTCTCGGACGCCGAGCGCCGCGAATTGCGTGCGGACACTCTGACCAGCGCAAACCTGCTGGCGTACGATCGCCAGAGCTTGTTGCAGCTTTGGGAAGGCGCCGGTTTATCACAGGAAGCGATCGAATTTCTCGCGGTGACCAGCGGCGAAGAGACATTGCTGGCGTCTGAGGCGACCGAAACGTTCCGCGAAGAGTTCGAGGAAACCTGGACGTCGGGGTTCGATGAAATCGTCGGAGGCACCGACCGTCTTGCGTCTGCATTTGTTGCACGCCTGGCGTCGAAGCCGCGGCTTGGCTGCGTTGTAACGCATATCAAGCAGGCGCGGTCATCCGCGTCGTATCGTTCGTGGTAAATGATATCGAGCCACGCGTTCTTTGACTTGCGGTACGCTTCGTCTATGCAGTCCACGCGGATTTGTGCCATGGTGAGCTCGTTGCTTCGAATCTGCGCGGTATCGTTGCTTGTGGTAGGCGGCTGCGCAACGCAGCCAACGACGTCATCGCCGCAGTCGCCCTTCACGCCGCAGCAGCAAGCGGTTCCCGATCCCGCTCGCGTTTACGCCGATCTCCTCGGCAGGACCGAGGACCTTCCGCACGTTGTCCGTACACCCAAAGAATATGAAGAGCGCAGCATCGTGCTGTATGGCTTCCGCAGCGGCGATTTGCGGCCCACCGAGGGTCGCTTCTCGATGCCGCTCGCCGCGACGGACGGCAAGACGGTGATCAATGCCACCGAACGGCCCGCGAACAACCAGTTCCAACTGGTCATACCAGATGACTTCGCGCGCGAAGCACGCGAGCGCAAAATGCTGGTCAGCGGCACACGGGGGCCCGTGTTCGTCGAATGCAAGGTGAGCGCCCAGACCGCCGGACGCGCAATCAGTTATCCCTGCGAGGTCGTGAGCCTGGTCGTGGTCACCGGCGACCGCATTTCGGATTCGCTCCGGCGCTCGCGCGATCAGAAGCTCGAGTATTACCACTATTAGGTGGCCTGTAACAGGGGAATCGATAGTGTCTGGCTTGCTCTCCGGGCCGATTGCTGCGTTGCCGCTGCTTGCAAGGGGGCCTACCCTTGCTGCGCAGCGGCGCCTTGCACTCGACCCAGATTGCGGCTCCATAACGCTGTCGCTCACTACCGATTCCCCTGTTACAGGCCCACTGAGCCGTCCACCCATACACCGTTGCGGACGGCTTCGCCTGTTTTCACATCTCATCGATCGCATTTGAAGGAGGAACCATGGCGCATTTCGCCACCGAGAATATTCGTACCGTAGCACTGGTTGGCGACGGAGCGTCGGGCAAGACGACGCTCGCCGAAGCGCTGCTCGCGAAAGCCGGCGCAATCGCGGCGCCGGGCAGCGTCGAACGCGGCACGACCGTCAGCGATTTCGATCCGATCGAGAAAAGCTACCAACATTCGCTACGCGCATCGCTCATGCACTTCGAGACGGGTGGCACGCGGATTCATCTGATCGATACGCCGGGATTTCCCGATTTCATCGGTCAGTCGATCGGCGCGCTCGACGCGGTTGAGACGGCAGCCATCGTCGTCAACGCGAGCACGGGCATCCAAATGATCACGTCGCGAATGATGGAGTGGGCCGCGAAGCGTGGGCTTTGCCGCTTGATCGTCGTCAATCGGATCGATGCCGAGAACGTCGACCTGCCAGGCGTGCTCGCCTCGATACAGCAAGCATTCGGCAGGGAGTGCTTGCCGATCAATTTGCCGGCCGATAACGGCAAGCGGGTTGTCGACTGCTTCTTCAATCCGTCCGGCGCAAGCGATTTTTCCTCGATCGAGAGCGCGCATGGCGCGCTCGTCGACCAAGTCGTCGAAGTCGATGAAGCGTTGATGTCGCTGTATCTAGAACAGGGCGAGATTGCGCCGGAGCAACTTCATGCACCGTTCGAAAAGGCGTTGCGTGAGGGGCATCTCGTGCCGGTGTGCTTTGTGTCGGCGCGAACCGGCGCCGGCGTGTCCGAGTTGCTGGAAATTCTCGTCAAGCTCGCGCCCAATCCGAAGGAAGGCAATCCACCGTTGTTCTTCAAGGGATCGGGCACCGAAGAATTTCGCTCTGAACCCGACCCGAAGAAGCACGTCCTCGCGCACGTCTTCAAGGTCGTCATGGACCCGTTCGTCGGCAAGATGGGAATCTTCCGCGTCCACCAGGGAACCGTCACGAAGGAAACGCAGCTCTTCGTCGGCGATGGCCGCAAATCATTCAAAGTCGCGCACCTTTTCATGCTGCAGGGGGCTAAATACGTCGAAGTCGATCAGGCAGCTCCCGGTGACCTGGCGGCCGTCGCCAAGGTCGACGATATCGTGTTCGATTGCGTGCTGCACGATTCGCACGACGAAGATCAGATTCACATGCGCCCGCTCGAGTTTCCGGTGCCGATGCACGGCTTCGCCATTACCCCGAAGCGCCGCGGGGACGAGCAGCGAATCTCCGACGTCCTGCACAAGATGACCGCCGAGGATCCCACGCTCGTCGCCGAGCACGATCCGCTGGCGAACGAGACGGTGTTGCGAGGCCTCGGCGAATTGCATCTCCGCTCCGTATTCGAGCGCATGGCGAGCCAGTTCAAGCTCGAAGTTGAAACGCGCCCGCCACGCGTGCCATATCGCGAGACGATCACGGCGAAGGCCGAAGGTCATCATCGGCATAAGAAGCAAACCGGTGGGGCGGGTCAATTCGGCGAAGTGTTCCTCAAGGTCGAGCCGCTGCCGCGGGGATCAGGATTCGAATTCGTCGACCAGGTCAAAGGCGGCGCAATTCCGAACACGTTGATTCCCGCGGTGAAGAAGGGCGTCGAGCAAGTGCTCGTCGAAGGCCCGCTCGCCGGCTTTCCGGTGCAGGACGTGCGCGTGATCGTCTACGACGGTAAATATCATCCGGTCGATTCGAAGGAGGTCGCATTCGTTTCCGCGGGCAGAAAAGCCTTTCTCGACGCCATTTCGAAAGCGAGGCCGATCGTGCTCGAGCCGATCGTCGGCGTCGAAATCAATTGCCCGGCATCGACGATGGGCGACGTGACCGGCGATCTCTCATCGCGCCGCGGGCAAGTCACGGGCACCAATACGCTGGCCGCAGGGATTTTGGCGGTCGGCGGGCTCGCGCCGCTCGCCGAGCTCGACGGCTATGCGGCACGGTTGAAGTCGATGACCGGTGGACAGGGCGCGTGGACGATGGCGTTGTCGCATTACGAGCCGGCGCCGCCAAATCTGCAGCAGCAACTTGCGAGTGACTACGCGAAGCATCGGCGGCACGAGGAGGAGTAGCTGCACCAGCAGTTGCTATCAGCTTTTCGGTCCCTGCGGTGCGTTCTCGGCAAACTAGGGGAGGCTCACTTGTCCAAGCACTTCGCATCGATTCTTCGTGCCGCTTCGCTCGCGGTCGCCGCACTCGCGCTGCCGTCCGACGTTCTCGCGCAGGGGAAGGACGACCTGTGGGAGGTGACGATGAAGATGGAAATGCTTGGCATGCCGATGGCGATGCCCGCTCAGGTCAACCGCGTCTGCCTATCGAAGAATCGCAAGGACGAGGATCTCATTCCGCGGCGCGAAAACTGCCGCGTGCTGGAAAGCAGCCGGGTCGGAAACAAGCTGACGTATAAGATGGCCTGCACAGGCGAAGAGGCGATGACCGTGTCCGGCGAAATGACATTCGCCGGGACGAGCTACGAAGGACGGATGCGCATGATCACGCAGTCGAGCGGTCAGTCGATGGAGATGGGACAGACGTTTGCGGGCAAGCGCGTCGGCGATTGCACCGCCGCGAAATAGGACCCCCCACGCTTGCGGCTTCGCCGCTGCGCTGTCCCCAAAGGGGGAGCACCCGCACCTTGGCCCTGCGGCGCGAATGATGGACCCCCACGCTGACACGTCGGATCAGCGCAAGCGTCGAACGTTCAACTCGTCGAAGACGCGCTCGACGTTGGCCTGATGGCGGGCCAATGTGGCCAGCGCGCGCTTCTGCGCTTTCGTCCGCACGCAACCTTTGAGCGTCACCCATTTTCGTGACGTCGTCACCCACACCGATGTATCGGCAAAGCGTTTGTCGGCAGCAATCTCGGCGCGGACCTGTTCGTTGATCTCGCCGTCGCGTTTGTAGGCGCCCCCGGGCTCGCACGACCCTTCCAACGCGCACCGCGTTCCGCGTTCGCTGCGGGCGTGCGCTTCGGTGCGCATCTCGTCGGGCGTGTATAGACGCGGCTGGACCACGGGGCAGCCCGGTATTCCCTCCGTCGCTTGCGTGAACGGATCGAGCTGAACAGGCGCCTGAGCCCCCGCGGGCGGTGCGGCAAACAGCAGGAAGATCGACCATGCCCGAGAGATTCGCATCAGCCTATTGTCGCGCCGATTTGGTGGACAATGTCACGCTCGCTTATGCAAGGGGGCCCTCGATGAAACGCAGCACGGAGCGATTCCTGACGACCCACACGGGCAGCCTCCCGCGCCCCGACGACCTGATCCGGATGATGTACGCGAAGGAGGAGGGCGTGCCGGTCGATCCCGATGCACTGGCGCGCCGCGTCGCATCCGCAGTCGAGGAAGTCGTCCGCAAGCAAGCCGATGCGGGCGTGGATGTCGTTGACGACGGCGAGATGAGC
>Ga0066709_100001197_pt1 | contig 16541 bp, 12 predicted proteins | sample GraSoiAngelo_158_FD_79665 | JGI IMG/M metagenome (GOLD analysis project Ga0066709, IMG submission 79665) | Grasslands soil microbial communities from the Angelo Coastal Reserve, California, USA - 14_1009_16_30cm | ecosystem: Environmental > Terrestrial > Soil > Grasslands | place: USA...
CTGATTAATTCGCATTGCACACAGAAAATGGCGGTCTGCAACGAAAGAAAATGAATCTGCGAACCCGAAACTGGAGCGGACATCTGGCAAGCTGCCTCCGAACAGGATTGCTTAGGGTAGTTGCTTCAATCCAGCCGAGAAAGTATCGCGGCTGGTTCAATTGTGGAGAACTATCCGGCCTGCGCCGGCAGCAGTGATGGATTGTCGGTTGTGGGCATGAATTCGACGTTTTGCATCGCATTGCGGTGAACCGCCTCTGCGAGGGTGGTTGCAAACAGCGAAGTAAAAAGATTGATGTCTAGCTGTAAATCGCGGTTCGCATAGCGCTTTAAGATGATCAGATTCCCGCAAAGCTCTCCTCCGGCCGTGACAAGTGGAAGCGTCATGCTCCAGGCGTCTCCAAACTCAATAGTGGCAAACATGCCAGGTTTGCTCCAGCGCAGTTGCGGGAGGTCCTCGGCATCAACTAGATGGAATCCTCGCCCAGCGACTTCGGCCCGCAGTTCAAAGGCGTCGAAGTCATTGGAGTCGAAGGCGGCGGTAAGTATCCGGCCCACTTGCTGAAAGCTTTCCGCCACTTTGAGCTCTTCTGTTGCGCGGCGAATCGCCAGATTATTCACTACAATCTGCCGCTGTTCCATTGTGCGTTGCGCGACGCGTCTGATTTCGCCAAATTCCAAGTATCCCAGATGCTGCACTCCGATCCAAACACCTGTTCCAAGTACCGCCAGAACCAAGCCGAGGGTGCTTCCCGTCGGCCAGAGCAAGAACAGGCTCAAGAGCGCGAATACAGCCGAGACCGCATAAAGCACAATCACAACCTGCCGGTGCGACATACCGCGTTGAAGAAGTTTGTGGTGAATGTGCTCACGGTCGGCAGTAAAAACTGGCCTGCCGCTGATGAGCCTGCGCAGGACAGAGAGTGAGGTCTCGAGAATCGGTAATCCAAACGAGACCATCGGAATCGCCACCGCGATGATGGTGGGGGCCTTCTGGGCTCCGTATAGTGCAAGTGCGCTCAGCATGAAGCCGATGAAAAGGCTTCCGCAATCGCCGAGAAAAATGGTTGCTGGGTTGAAGTTGTAACGCAGGAAACCCAGAATTGCGCCCGCTAGGGCCAGCGTGATGAGCGAAATCAATGAAAGGTTCCCGAGCAGCGCAACCACAAAGACAACCAGAGTTGAAAACAACGCGGAACCGGCAGCAAGTCCGTCCAGGCCGTCAATCAGGTTGAAGGCATTGGTGATCGCCATCACCCACAGAATGGTGACTGGAAGCCCGGTGATCCAGGAAAATTGATGCGCTCCGAACAGCACCGGCAAATCGAGAATTCTTAAGCCACCTGCAAACAACATTGCGCCCGCGATCGCCTGCACCAGAAATTTCCAGTATGGGCCCACGCTGCGGATATCGTCATAAACACCGAGAAGGAAAATCAGAATCGCCGGGGGCAAAATAGTCAGGAGCGGTCGAAGAGAGGGGCTCAGCTCCGGGCGCACGAGCCTCGTTACTACCAGTGCACTGCCAGTAGCGATCAAAAATGAAAATACAATTGCGACGCCACCAAGCCGAGGCAGCGCCCGATTGTGTAAATGCCGCGGCTGGGCAGGAGCTGCCACCCATCCTCTTAGAGTGGCGACATCTCTGACGAGCTTGGTGAGAATAAATGAAAGGACGAGCGCACCAACAAAGGTCCCCAGGAAGATGATCGTCAAATCAGTCTCTCCTGGAAGCGTCGGCGCTTGATTCGTTGCACTATCGCTCCAATCGCGAAGAGTAACTATAAGGCTCGCTCGGATTGGGGACTATTCTCTTTGTAGATACTGGCGCTTAGGCGGTCGGTGTTTTCGAGTTGTGTACCCACGGTCAAAACGCGAGCGGCATTCACAGCTTGACGTGATAGACTCCGGCCAAAATGGCGAAAGTTTGGAAACTACACTCAGTTTGCGTTTTGTATTTGTTGTCTATTGCCGTTGCCGCTGAAAGCCAAACGGCGGCATCACCAACTCAGACGGTGCCCACCGACGTATTTGCTGGCGCATCCACGCCGGCTACGCCCAATGCGCCCCCAGACCTAGTGAAGAGCGGCGATTCCACGCTCCGACTTGGTAGTGGCGATCTGATCGAGGTCAGCGTTTACAACGTTCCGGAGCTCAACACCAAGACGCGCGTGGGTAGCTCCGGCGATGTTTACCTCCCTTTGGTGGACTATGTTCACGTGGCCGGGTTGACCATCGACGACGCTGAAGCGGTAATTGAGAAACGGCTCGATCAGGGAGGGTTCGTTAAGAACCCGCATGTGCAGTTGTTCGTTTCGGAATACACCTCCGCTGGCGCCAGTCTGCTGGGCGAAGTTACAAAACCGGGAGTGTACCCAGTTCTAGGAGATCAACGGCTTTTCGATCTCATCTCCGCTGCAGGTGGATTCACAGACAAGGCTGGGAAGAGCGCCACTGTTACTCATCGTGGCCAGGCTTCGATTGCGGTGCCTATATCGCGGAATCTGGAAGATCATCCCGAAAGCAACATTCCGGTCTTTGCCGGCGACACTATAAGCATCCGGCAGGCGGACGTTATCTATGTAGTCGGCGACGTTTTGCGGCCCAGCGGCTTTCTGATGCAAAGCGGCCATCTCAGCGTGCTGCAGGCGATTGCACTTGCCGGTGGCGCGAACTCGACGGCAAAACTTGGTGGCGCACGCATCATTCGCAAAACACCCTCTGGATTGACGGAGACGCCAGTCCCGATGAAGAAACTCCTTCAGGCCAAAGCGGACGATATCCAGATGCAGCCAGATGATATTTTGTTCATACCGACCAGCGCCAGGAAGATGCTCGAAGGGCGGACCGCGGAAGCCGCCATCCAAATGGCAACTTCTGCCGCGCTAATAACTGTTCGCTGAAGGTTACGCTGCGGCTTTCTTGCTGGTAGTTCTGCTCTCCAGTATTCCCAGCAATACGTTCAGATAGTCTGCAGCAGTGCGCTCTCGCGAAAGATTACGGAGGATGTACTCACGGCCATTCTGGCCGAGCGACTCTCGCAAGTAATCCTGGGTTCTTAGTCTTTCAATCGCGTCGCAAAGGGCATCTGGATATTCGGGTTCGATACAGAGTCCGGCCCGAGAGGCTTCCAGGATTCTGCGTGCCTGCCCACCCACCCCGAGTACTATTGGTTTCGCGCACGACATGAACTCCAACATTTTGGTCGGAATAACTGTATCGAAAACCTCGGACTTTTTGAGCAGAACCAGGCAAACGTCCGATGCCGAAATGTAAAGCGGGATCTTCTCGCGCGGCTGCTGCGTCACGAATCGAACATTGGTAAGCTCCTTCGCTGCAGTGATTGCCTGGATACGCTCTCGCTCTGCGCCTTCGCCCACCAGCAGGAAGAGGACCTCGGGAGCTGAGGTCTGGAGACGCTGCGCGGCTTCCAGCAGCGTTTCTAATCCGTGCGCCATTCCCACCGTACCTATGTATGAAACAACAAATCTTTCGTCAAGGAAAAGCCTCTTTCGAATGCCTTCACTTTGCAGGGGACGGAACAGGTCGGTTTCCACGCCGTTGTGGACAACCGAAATCTTGTCAGGGGACACACGCCAGTGCCGAATTAAGTGATCCCGAAACGCAGGGGTCACAACGACAATATGGCGGGCTTTGCGATAAAGAAATCCCGCAATCTTGTGGAGTATGCGATAGAGAAATGAATTCGCATTCCCAGCGCCCACAGCCGCCAGTGACTCCGGCCAAAGATCGCGTACTTCGAGAACAAACGGGATACGCTTGATTTTTGCGACCCACCATCCTGATAGTCCCACGAGTAACTGGGGCGAAGTTGCGATTACCAAGTCTGGCCGAGGAAGAAAAGATCCAGTAACGCCAGCCGATAAGCAGAACGAGCCATAATTGAGCATTCGCTCATAGGCTTTGCGATTTGGAAATGGCAGCAGCCAGGAACGGACGACATTCACAAGTCCGACCTGCTCTCGAAATACCAGCCCACGAAAGGGCTTGCGATACTCGGGACGTAACTTGCCGTCCGGATGGTTCGGAAACCCGGTAAGCACCGTCACGTCATGCCCGGTCGCTGCCCAATGATGCGACAGTTCTGAAACGCGCGCCGCGGGCGCGCCCATCTCCGGCGGAAAATATTGCGAGATGTAGAGAATCTTCAGTGGGGCCTCAGTAATAGCAGAGTTTGAATGCGCTCTTGTAGCAGAGAGCGCGGGTGCGTTTCGACGCGCTGCGCGAATAGCTCTCCCAGCTGTCGGCATAGCGGGCGAACGCAGTCTCCGAAGTGACCCTGTGCATCACGCGCAATTGTGTGATATGAAGCCGGTGATAGAACGGACTCGCGATCATCGGCAACCGGGTTCCCGATTGCTCATAGAGCGACCAAAAGCCCAGATCGTAGCGCTCAAGATTCACACGTAGGGTCTCAACCGCCGAGGCAAACAGGTTGACGGCATCGCGCGATCCAGTTGCCAGGAAATAGTCATAGACGCCCCACGCCGCCCAGATGAACCCGTTCAAAATGTGCGTAGGCCTCGAAACGATGTACTCTTCGAACCAAATGTTGCCGTTAGCATCGGTGAACGTCACCCCGCCAGCACCGACACTCGCTAGGAAACTCTGGAATGCCCGGCTGGCTGCGTCAACAAATCTCTGATCGCCTGTTTCAGCGTGCGCGCGTAGCAGTAAAGAGATCCCCTGGCCTTGCGCAAGCCCTGAGTACCACGGCGCTCTCAGGGTCTCGCGATACTCCCAGTCAAAATTGTGGCTCCAGACCGGGACGCCATCTTGATTAGCTTCAAGACTCGTGCAGAGCCACTCCGCCGCAAGAACAAGATTGCGCCGGAACTCTTCCCCTCTGGTCCTACAAAAGAGGTTGTAGCTCCCGAGCCCCCACTGCGCGATAGCAATCGGGTTGTATCGCACGCCGATGTTTCCGTGGTAATTCAGCATCGGAATGCCGCTCTGGTCGCAGGGGCCCGCATATTTGGCTTTCTCACTGAACGTCATGTAGTACTCGCCCAGCGAGTGCGTCGAGGCATTCTGGTTGAGTTCGGCGGAATCGTGCCAGAAACTGAGCTGACTAGTGCCGGACCATAGGTATGCGCGGCCGACACGGCGATAATATTGCAGTCTTTTGGAAATCAGCATCGGGGCCGGCAACTGGCCCGACTATAGCATTGGATAGTGGGGCGAACATCACGCGCGAGGCTGATGGAACCTGACTTATCAAGATGTGATCAATTCGAAGCGGAGCGCCAAATGGTAGTTTCGCGATCGGCGTTTCGGACGGCAATTGTGGTCGTCGCCAGCAGGTCGGTGGCGTTGTCTCCATCCGGAAGGAAGGCGTTCCCGTACTGAAAAAAACGCATTGACCAGCGATCTTTGGGCCAACAAGCTATTTGTACCCAATCCGCGCCATTCGGACTGCCTACCAATATCACGTTCTTGGTTCGATTCACGCCGCTTGGCTCGACCATGGTGGAGAAAAAAATCCCATTGCGGTTTCTACATCCGTAAATGGATGAACTGGAGATCGATTGCAGCTGATGAACTTTGCCAGAACGATCCAGCAAGTAGATATAGTTCTTCTCCAGCGGAGTATCTGAAGCGAAGTAGATCCCATCCGGGCTGGTCACGGCAGCGACAGCCCGGCATTGTTGGTTGCCGGCAATGACTTCATTCAGCGACGACAAATCCGCGGACGCGCGAATGATTTTGCACTCGCTTCCGTAATCTCCTGTAAAAATCCACAGGCAGTCTACCCACTGGTCATGCACAATGTTGTGAACGTGGCGTATCGAGCGAGCGGGGAACGTGTGAGCCACTTCCCATGTGAAGCCGCCGTCACCTGATCCGAAAATGTGGACCTCGGAACGCTGTGCATTATCGAAATATTCGCCCCAGAACACTCTGCCTGCCGTCGTGGTCGCAATGTGCAGAGGACGGGCGCCTCGGGCCATCTTGTGCGTCACCTGGAATTCAGTCTGACCTCTTTGCAACGTGACGATTGCGCCCGGAACCGCCGCAACCAGATTCCCTGAGGGAAGCACAGACAATGCATGGAATCCATCGCGAAATAATCGGGAGGTCAAAGCAGCCCTGCTGCTGATCCGGCGTCGCCATTCTGGGGAGTACGTTGCGACCTTCCGCAATTGAAGCTGAGACCCAATCATGCGCGCGGAGTACAAATCATAGCCTCGCGAAACATAAAGGCGATCACCTTGCCACGCCAGAGCGCGGAAATTCGGCAGCGTCGCAATCACCTCGGCGTTTAGGACGCTGCGGGCGGCGATTGCTGTTGCAGTTGCCATATCGCGGTTTCAATTCTCCGATTTCAGGGCCAGAAACGGACCAATCGCGATCGCATCCATGCGGGTGCGCTGGAAGCAGTCAATTGCCTCCTCAGGTTTGCAGACTATTGGTTCGTTTTCGTTAAAGCTTGTATTGAGAAGGACCGGAATGCCGGTCTGGCGCTCAAACGCGCGGATCAAATCGTAATACAAAGGATTTTCATCTCGCGCCACGCTCTGCAATCTCCCGGTATCGTCCACATGATTAACGGCGCACAACTCATCCCGCTTCTCCGACCGAATCTTGTAAACATGCAACATGAATGGTGAAGGGTGATCGTGCTCGAAATATTCCGCCTGGCGCTCCTCGAGGATTGAAGGCGCAAACGGACGAAACCACTCACGCCGTTTGATTCGAGCATTCAAGATTTCCTTCATATCAGGCCGGCCAGGATGAGCCACAATGGACCTGTTCCCTAGCGCGCGAGGCCCCCACTCCATCCTCCCCTGAAACCAGCCAACGACGCCACCTCCGGCAATATTGGCAGCCACGTGATCCAGTAGCGGGCCACGCTCCAGCTTTTGATATTTCACCCCTGCGCTCTGGAGTGACGATTCGATGCGTGTGTCCGTGAACTCGGGCCCCAAGTACGAATTCTTCATCGCGTGCTCACGCGGCTTCTTCAGTACTGAATGATACGTATGCAGGGCAGCGCCGATCGCCAAACCTTCGTCGCCCGCAGCAGGCTGTATCCAAGTGTGGCGGAACGGCGTGCAGCCGAATAGCTTCCCATTGGCAACGCTGTTCAGCGCACATCCGCCCGCCATCGCCAGATTTTCCATCGGGACGCGTTTATGGAGTTCGTTCAGCAAATAAAAGAAAACTTCTTCAAAACAGTGCTGCATCGCGTAGGCAAGGTCCATGTCGCGTTGAGTTATCTCTGTAGCCGGATCGCGCGGCGGTCCGAACATTTCAGTCATGCGTCCGGAAAAATGGCGCGCTAACCCAACCGTCCCATCGGGCTTGATCTGCATGCCTTCATTGCTGCCTAGCGGTTGGAAGAAATCGAGATCAAGCTCGAATCCGGAGGCGCTGGTCATGAGCAGCTCGCGTACCTGCTCGACGTATGTGTCCTTGCCGTACGGAGCGAGTCCCATGACCTTGCCTTCGTCTCCGTACTTGTTGTAGCCGATGAACTCGCAAATCATGGTGTAGAAGCTGCCGAGCGAGTGCGGCAGGAAGACCCGGTCGAGAACGTTGACGTCAGTGCCGTCACAATGAGCCATCATCGTGGAAACGAAGTCGCCCGAGCCGTCGTAGCTGAAGCCGGCGGCCTGTTCCCAGGGCGATGAATAAAAGGCGCTGGCAATGTGCGCGATGTGATGCTCGAGGCGATACTCTTTGAAACGCAGCTTTTCAGGACCGCAGTCCAGCGATTTTGCGATCAGCGCGCGGACATCCCGCATTTCTTCTTTGCGGCGGCGCAGGCGGATGAAATTCAACAGCTTCGCCGGATTCGCCAGCGCATACCGCACCTTCTTTTGAAGATTTGCATCCGTATCCTGCCCGACGGCGACGTGGTCGATGTCGTGTATCTTCGCTCCCGCGGCATCGAGACAGGCTTGAATCGCCAGCGCCGGAAATCCCGCGTAGTGCTTCACGCGGTTGAGCCGTTCCTCGGCAATCGCAAACAACACTTTCCCGTCTTGAATAATGGCGGCTGAGGCATCGGCGTGAAACATGTTCAGACCCAGAATCAACATCAGAATTTCCTTTTCATGCCAGGATCATGAGACTAGCGGCGCATACATTTGGTTTGACCTGTCAGCCGTTACTCGTTCCACTCGGCCCGAGCGCAAGGAATCAACAATGCGAATCGTTGCCAGAGTTGACGCCACAATTTCTTCAAATGGAATCAGCGCGGGCCCGCTATTTCGAATGCATTCGGAAAAAACCTTCCACTCGGCCACATGACCTTTGTCCTGACGCAACCAGGAGCGGGCCGACCGCTTTTTGCCGTGCCGAACCAAATCAAGGCTGCGAAAATCGTCCAGAACCGCAACGCAATCACTTCCAAATACTTCGGCCCTTTCCTTCGAATACCCCCGATCTCCACTACAGACATACGAAATCGTCCCCAGCGATCCGTCGGCGAACTCGATCGAGGCCACGACATCCTGCTCTTCATTTGAAATCGGCAGGCCTCTTGTCTGCACCGCGACCGGAGCTGAACCGGAGATAAATGACAGGAAATCCACAAAGTGGCAAACTTCTCCCAAAATTCTTCCGCCGCCTTGCTCCGGATCGTTGATCCAATGGTCCGGCGGCAACCTGCCGGCGTTGATTCGGTAATGCATGGTGAAAGGGCCGCCTGCTTCGCGCAGGAACTCCTTCATTCGCTGGGCCATTGGTGCGAACCGGCGATTGAAGCCGACCATCAAATGACAGTTAGCATGGCCATAGGCAAGTTCTATTTCCTGCAACCCCTGTTCGGTCAGGCAAAGCGGCTTTTCACAGAAAACGTGTTTCCCCGCTTCGATCGCTCTTACGATCTGGCGCGCGTGCAAATGATGACGGGTGGCGATCACGACCGTGTTGATCGAGCAATCGGAGTAAATCTCGTCTTCATCGGTCGTACAAAACCCGAAGCCGTATTTAGTTGCTAGGGACCTGGCGCGAGGCCCGCTGGTGGCGCACATTCCGGCAAGTTGGGTTTCCCGATCTCGTCTGATTGCAGGAATCAGAACGCCTCTCGCAAAGTTGCCAGCCCCCAACAAACCAACCCTGACCTGACTCAACGCAGTTTTAGGACTGGCAACCAGTCCCAAGCGCCGCGGCTCTTGCTTCTTCTCGATGTTGTATTGGATCAACACGCCAAGAAACGGCTCTGCCTGTTGCCCGGAAATCAGGTCGTACCCGGCCAACGCATTCTCGATGGGGAAGCGGTGGGTAATGAGCGGCTCCACATCTATTTTTCCATCGGCGAGGAGTTGCACAAATGCTTCCATGTTGCGGGTTTCCGTCCAACGAACATGGCCGATGGGATAGTCGCGCCCCTTTTGCTCGAAGGCGGAGTCATAGCGCCCGGGGCCATAGGAGCGCGAGACTCGGAAATTAAGCTCCTTTTCGTAATAGAGTTTGCGATGAAGTTCCAACCCCACGGTACCGACCGCCACGACAATCCCGCGGTCGCGAACAACTTCCGAAGCGAGGTTGACCGGGCCGCTGCTGGGAGTTTCGGCTATGATCAACACGCAATCTACGCCGTGTCCGCCGGAATACCGAAGACACAAATCTCGAAACTCGGACTCCGATGTAGTGACGGCCAGCGCCCCCATCTTCGCCGCAAGCTGCGCGCGTTCCTGAAGTAAGTCCAAGCCGATCACTCGGCACCCGGCAGCGTTCAAAATCTGCAATGTAAGTTGTCCGAGTAGGCCAAGCCCGATCAGCGCCACGGACTCACCGAGCTTTGCCTCGGAAGTGCGCATCCCGTGAATCGCCACCGCGCCTAGCGTAGTGAACGCAGCACTTTCAAAGCCCACATTTGCGGATGGAATCTTCGCCAGAAGCATACGCGGAATGCAGGCAATTTCAGCATGGACGGCAAAGCCAGCGCCAGCGCAGGCTACGCGATCGCCCGGTTTCAAGTCGCTTATTCCTTCGCCTATCTCCACCACAACGCCCGCGCTGCTGTAACCGAGGGCTGTGGGCTGATCTAGTCGTGATCGAACAGCGGAAACCGCTGACAGCAATCCATCGCGCTGAATCTTCTTGAAAACATCGCGAACCAGGTCAGGACGCGATCGCGCCTTCTGCAACAAATTCTTCGACGCGAATTCGGCCGATGCCCGCTCGGTGCCAGCCGAGACCAGCGATGCCGCAATCCGAACCAGCACGCATCCCGCGAGCACGCGAGGCGCGGGCACCTCAGCAACCTCGAGTTCGCCAGTACGTGCGCTCTGCAAGACCTGTTTCACGCTATGGCCGCCTCCGCATGCCTTCCGACGCGTGAGCCAGTGCCGTCCATGAAGCTCTGCATCCAAAGTTCCAGCGTCAACATTTGCCATATCTGCATTGACCAATCCTGTTTCCCAGCGCGATGCTGCCGGATCATCTTCTGCACACCATCGGCACGGAACAGCCCACGATCTCGAACCCTCGACTCCGAGAGAAGATCGTCTGTCATTTCCGTAAGATCATTAGCCAGCCAATAATCAGTCGGCGCGGCGAATCCCGCTTTAGGTTGGCGGAGGACCTCATCCGGAAGCACATCCGCCATCGCTCTACGGAAAATGTGTTTCGTTGTCGGAGACAGAAATCCTTTTAGCTTCAGCCCAGGCGGCACATTCCAAGCAACGAACTCGGCTAGTTCTCGATCCAGAAACGGCACGCGTACTTCGACCGACGATGCCATGCTCATCTTGTCGTTGTAGGTAAGATTCAGGCAAGTCATGAAGATTTTGGTATCGAGGTACAGCATCTGGTTCAGAAAATCGGCATCCCGGACCTTGTAAAATGCGTCCTTGTGGGACCCGACCGCAAGTGAGGTATCTATTTCTCCGCGCAATTCCTCGCTGTAGAGACCACCGCGTTGACGGTCATCGAGATAAGTGCAATTTCTGATGAATCGTTCTTCTCTCGCAAGAGCCGCGCTGCGAAACATTTTCTTTGCCAAGCGCAAACGGCCCTTCATGGCACTACCACGCATGTTCGGAGCTCCCGCGATCGCGGACTCTGCAGCGCCTCTCATCCACCCAGGCATTCGCGAATACGCTTCCGCCCAATAATGCGCCGCATACTTTCGATACCCGCCAAATAGTTCGTCCCCGCCAACGCCGGACATGAGCACCGTCACGTCGCGGCTCGCCTCCTGGCAAACCAGGAATGCGGTCACGATCGCGGGATCAGCGGTGGGCTCGTCCATGTGCCAGCACAACTTCGGCAGCAAGTTAGCGACATCGGGCTCCACAACGATCTGTTGGTTTTCGCATCCCAGCTTTGCCGCAAGGCGAGCGGCCACCGCCGGATCGTCCAGAGTGTTTTCACCTTTGCGATATTTTTCCGGAAACGTAATCGTGTAGGTCCGCAGCGGCGCTCTGGCGGTCTTCGCCATCGCCATCATTGCGACGATGCTCGATGAATCAAGCCCCGCGCTCAGGAACGCACCGAGCGGCACGTCGCTGACCATCTGCCGCTCGACTGAGTTTTGGAAACGCTGGCGAATTTCTTCTGCTAATCCAGTTTCTGACGAACGGAATTCGTGATTCGCGGACGGGAAACTCAGGTCCCAGTATTGCGAGATCTTCAGGTCGCCTTCATGAAACGTGGCACAGTGTCCAGCTGGAAGTTTGAAGATTCCCTGAAACTGAGTCTTGGGATCCGGCACCCACAGAAAGGTCAGATACTGGTCCAAGGCATGCACATCAATGCTCGCTTCGATCCCCTCTACCTCCAGCAACGCCTTCGCCTCGGACGCAAACGCCAGCCTTCCATTGCGATGACAGTAGTAAAAGGGCTTGATCCCAAAATGGTCGCGCGCCATGAATAATGTCGGGCTGCTTCCTCGCAGATCGCAGATCGCAAAGGCAAACATCCCGTTCAGGCGCCGCACACAGTCAGCACCTTCTTCTTCGTACAAATGCACAATCACTTCTGTGTCCGTGTGCGAACCAAAGCGATGACCTTTGCCCTCGAGCTCGTGGCGCAGCTCTTTGAAGTTGTAGATCTCGCCGTTGTACGTAATCCAAACCGTCCCGTCTTCGTTCGACATCGGCATACGCCCGTCTGCGGAGAGGTCAAGAATAGAGAGGCGCCGACTTCCCAGGCCAAAGAAAGAGCCATCCGGAGAACGATGCTGCCAGAACCCGCTGTCATTGGGGCCGCGATGCGCCTGAATGGCGGTCATCCGCGCCAATGTTTCACGATCTCCCCAGTTCGCTAGGCCGCTAATGCCGCACATATGTGTCGTCGACCGCAGCCGGCCCGCAGCGATCAGCGCTCAAAGCGCGGGCCGCCATCTTCGCTTCGTACAGTTTTGCTTTAACGTGAAAGCACTGGATCGCCTGAAATCCGCAGTAAATCAGGCCCGGTACGCCATCCAGAAAGCCGAGCCGAAGCACATAACGATAGAAGAAAAGCCAGACGGATGACCCAGGCACCTTGAAGAACTTCTGCTTGAGCCACCGTCGTCGCTGTGCCTGTGAGCCAAAGAAAGCTGGCTGCAATTGGGCATGACCGCCGCTGGGCCCGCTCCACACCCTCGCTTCCCAGTTTGAGTACTGGTCGTGCTTCTGGATATAGCGTGAGAGGCTTGTCACATTGCGATGCACCAGTCGTTCACTTAACCTCGCGGTGGGACCGTCGACCATCACGTGCTCGTGGACTTCCATGTCGCACATGGACGTGTCCTGGTTAGAGGTACGGCACTCAAAGTGGCCTTTGCCGCGCCGAAAGAGTGACAGTTTGTAAAAACTTGCGCCGCAGTGCCGTAGCCACCGACTTAGGAAATACATATCGAGACCGATGTAGTAACCATTAACACTTGGATTTCTGATCGCGGTCTCTATTTCCGAAACCAGTTCCGGAGTTAGCACCTCGTCCGCATCCAGTAGAAGCACCCATTCGTAGTTGCGCGGCAAGGTGTCGAGCGCCCACTGGCGTTTTTTTGGCCACCCACCCTCGTAACGGAACTGGACGACGTGAGCGGCGAACGAACGGGCGATTTCAGCCGTGCAATCTGTGCTGAAAGAGTCCACAACAAAGATTTCGCCGACGGAGTTCAGCGACTCCAGGCACCTGCCAAGGTTTTTCTCTTCGTTGCGAGCAGCGACGATGACACTGATGGGAAGCAGCGCCGGCGTCCTCTTGCGAGCGGAGAGGACAGTCGCATCTGAAACCTGGGTTGCCACTCTGGAGAATATTAGCTGGAAAGTTCGGCGCGAACGGTAACAGAAGAAGCACCTTCCTGTGGGAAACCCCATGAACCAACAAAGAAATCGAAACGTCGACTGGAGTGATCTATGATGCGGCCACCGAATGTCTCAAGGCGCAATTTACATCGTTACGCAAGACGAACGCTATCTGAATTTGCTGCGCGCGTCGGCTGAAAGCCTAAAAAAGGCGATGCCGGGCCTTCCTGTGACGGTGTTCTCCCAGTTCCCGGTCACGGGGCCTCATTTCGACGAAGTCCGGAGGGTGGAGGGTGCCATGGACGGATTCTATGACAAGGCGCGTCTGATGTTGCAGTCGCCGTACCAGCAAACCATCTTCATTGACGCTGATATCTATATTGTCCGGCCCTTCTCCGATCTCTTCGCTCTGTTGGACCGCTTCGATTGCGCCGCCACCCACGAAGAATATCTCAACACCGACTGGTTCAGTCACTATCCGCGACCCGACATTCCACTCAGTTACCCTGAATTCAACACCGGAATTCTGGTTTATCGCCGCTCTCCGGCAATGCATCGTGTTTTCGAGGGCTGGAGCCAACTGTATAAGGAATTCCTGGATACGAATCCGGGCAAGGCTACGAACGATCAGCCATTCTTCCGCGCCGCGGCCTATTACGGAGACGCTCGCGTCGCCACCCTTGGCCGTGAATACAACTGCAAATTTCGCGGCCAGGGATATTTGAACGGCCCGGTCAAGCTATTGCACGGCCACGTTAAATTCAAGATGAAGGCTGACTACATGCGCAAAGTCGCGGGTGTGATGAATGCCAGCGAAAAGCCGCGTGTTTACATCGGGGGCAAAGTTTACGACCAGAAGATTTCGGGGCGGTTGTGGGGACGAAGAAAAGCGCACAAAGTCGGAAGCTTTCCGGAGCCGGAATCGGTGCTCCTGCTGCGTGGCAAGAAGCTTGCACAAATCGTCAAGGAGCGCGTCATGCGGAGGACGTTTAAAGGAAACTGTTTTCTGGTGGCTGAAATGTTTCGGCGGATGATACCAGTGGCCCGGATACTAGGAAGATTCCATTGTCGGTAAATGCCTTGTCAAAGCAGAAACAACGTGCTCCGATGGATTCAACTTGTTCACCCTTCTGAAGTAGCAAGGAGCTACTCATGATTTTGCAGCGGCACATGCCTTTCTATCGGGAAATCTTTGCGATTCCTGATTTCCTCCAGCATCCGATTCTTTCATTTGGATACCAGGGTATAGAGAGGGACGGACCGTCCGTACCAAGTCCTTTTATGCCACGACTGCGACGATTTGTTACCTCCGAAGGAAAGATGCGTCGTTTAGTGAACTTCGCCCGATCCAGTCTCAGATGGCATTCGCCTGCGCCGGAAGAGTGCAAGTACCGCTCATTATCGGAGCTCCTGCTTTCCAGGGGTCATACCGCAACGACCCTGGATTTTTTTGATAACCGCGCGGACCTCCGCTATGACATGAACCAGCCAGTTCCGGAGTTGGAACACAACAAGTATGGAACCCTCATCGACATCGGTTGTCTGGAGCATTTGTTCGACACGGCGGGATGCCTGGAAAACTGTATGCGTATGGTTCGCCGAGGTGGTTACTACCTGCTGCATACTCCAGTCAACGGGTACTTCGGACATGGATTGCACGTATTCAATCCTCAGGGGTTGATCGATTGCTTTCTCGCCAACGGTTTCAAAATTGTTTATCTGAAATACACCACGTATAAAGGGAAGCCGATTTCCGATCCCTCGAAGTCTCGCAATGTCATCGTCTGGGTGGTTGGAAAGAAAGAAAAAGATGTGCCTGTGTTTGCGTGCCCGCAGCAAACGATTTGGGCGACGGACTACTACCCCCAGACCACGATTTCCACTTCGCCGGCGACCGCTGCCTAGACTTGGTTTCTGACGCACCTTGGGCTAGGCGGTCGCGGGGTCGAAAAGCTTGCCCCAGATGATCAAGGAGCAGGGCACGCATAGGGTATTAAAGAATCTTGTCGCTGCCAGGGAGAAGCCTCGGCACACGGTGTCATTTTCTCTTCGGCGGCCCCTAGAGGTCTCATTAACAACCACTCCATGATCGCTGGGCGGCGTTCACTTAGTATGAAACGCTTTTCCTCGGTAGTGTATTTTCTAAGTTCCTCGCCCTTGTATGTATGTGCTCGACTAATGTCATCGACCGTCTTGACGGACTCGACGATATGGCTTCCGGCAAAGCTGCTACGAAGGCGTGTGCTGATTTCGATATCTAGGAAGTCGTGCGTCTCAATTATGAGATCGTGCATACCGAGACGGCCTACCAGCTCTTCGGTAAAGAGGGCGCCTTCGTAGCCCTCGCAGTCGGCTATGATCAGCGCCCTATTCCCTAAGGGAATCGAGCTAAGTACCTTTTCGTCGCAGAACCCTCCGATATGCACCCGGCTAGCGACCCCGTTGAGGCTTGCCATTTCCGAACAAGCCTGCCTTGCATTAGGATCGGTATCAAAGGCGTACACCTCGGCTTGTGGATGATTAAGCGCTAAACCAACAGCGTAATATCCTTCGGCGCACCCAATGTCAACCACCGTGGTGTACTTACGGACGAACATCTCTTCCAACGCGCCATGCAATTCGGACTCGTATGAACCCAAGAGCTTCGGAAGCAATGCACTTCCTACCGATTGCGCTGCAGCATAACGCATGCCCTTGAACGGTCCATTGGCAACGGTAAGGTCCGGGAATAGATCTTCTATAACTTTCGCCAGCAGCATATCCCGTTCCGAGTTTTTCCTTGTGAAGAGTGCATGGCCGTAGATCTTTGCTAATTTTCCCGACAGCATCCCACAACACTTATAGACCGGCCACGCGATTGGGCTATATGCGGTATTAGCGACGAAACTTTTGAGGTGAGCCTTCATCATGATGACTTTCTAGCCACGATTCGGCAGTGCGATGTCGCTGACACAAATTGTGTCTGATGCCGTCGCTACCGGGGAGTGCATACCAAGAGTCATGTCCCCTTGTTCATCGCTGTGACTAACGAACGTAGCTGTATAATCCCTTTAATCTCTTTCAGCGATGATCGATAGTGATACGTCTCCAGAACACGTGGGCTGGGCACACCAGCAATGGCCGCCGGGTTCTCGCGAAGTCGCGTTGCTCACATTGCTGACAGGACTGCTGTTTGTCGGCACTATTCTGGCTTTTGGCGACTATCACTCGACGGTGTACCACTTCGGAGACAGTTCGGCCTACACCGACATTGCGTCAGCCATTCGACATTGGAATTTCCATGGCCTTCAAATCAAACAGTTCTGGGGATATCCGTACGCCATGGCGGCAG
>Ga0066709_100001200_pt1 | contig 16539 bp, 10 predicted proteins | sample GraSoiAngelo_158_FD_79665 | JGI IMG/M metagenome (GOLD analysis project Ga0066709, IMG submission 79665) | Grasslands soil microbial communities from the Angelo Coastal Reserve, California, USA - 14_1009_16_30cm | ecosystem: Environmental > Terrestrial > Soil > Grasslands | place: USA...
CAAGGCTTGCCGCTTCACTGCCATGTAGTTTCCCAATCCACGATGTTTGTTCTTTTCTTCGGAGACTCCGTCCAATTGCAGGTATACCGCGTGCAGGCCAGCCTCCTTCGCCTGCAAAGCGAAATCTCTGCTCTCGGCAAAATGCACACCGTTCGTCGCAACGTGAAGTCGATGGAAACCCGTGCCTTTCGCGTGGCGAACAGCCTCAAGAAAAATCGGGGAAACCGTAGGCTCCCCTCCTGAGAACAAAATGTTGATTTCTCGCTGAGGCTTAAACGAAAGTGCGTTGCTGAAAATGATCTTTATGTCTTCGATTCCCAATTCGTGAACGTAACTGGCGGCGTTCGCATCCATGAAACACGGCGAACACATCATGTTGCATCGGTTGGTTAGATCGACGATCAAAAACGCGCCCCTACCCGACCTTATGCTGTTTGGACCATGATCGTGCACGTTGCAATCGTCAACGCATTCGAAGTCTCTGCCGAAAGCAAGACCTTCCATCCTTCGAAACAAATCCGCGTGATTCGATAGTGCGCCCTCGAACGGACCATGCCGCTCGCAGGACTTCCGCATGAGGATGCGCCCTCCTTCCTCCACTATCTCCGCTTCAATGACTCCGGGATTATCTCGGAAATCGGCGACATCAATCTCACCTTTGAGAACTGCTTCCACTGCTTCATGGTTGCAGTCAGGGCACAGGGACAGGGTTTTCCTGGGAATGCCTGTAGGCAACGGCGTACGGTCCCGTCGCTTGAGAAGTCGGCTAGGGGCCCAGCTTGGGCTGGGCAAATTCCCTTCGGGTAGCACTCGATTGATCGGTCGGATTACCTTCCAAATTGCATTTGCTGTGCCAGAAAAAACATCAGCCGTCGAAGTGGACATGGGGTAACTCCTTCGAGATATTCGTTCGCAGGCGAATCCGAAGTCAAAGCAGGCTGGACAGGAGAGCAATACGCGCTTCGGTTCCTTCTTGTCAAGTCAAAATCTGATTAGCATAGGCAAATGTCGTCCAAATCCTCACGGCCAATCGTCCATTAGAATAACTGGGCGGACGCCGCGGCGCTGGTGATTGACGAGTTTCGGCCTCAGCAGACCGAAAGGCAGCCTCGATAAATCCTCCTCAATTTACTCTGAATTGACCTGATCGACAGCGCTGGCCGTTTGTTTTCTTGCTCACTCATGTTCGGAAGAAGCGTCTATCGCTACTGGGGTGTAAGGCCGGCGCAGGTCCGGCAAATTCCCTGTGAGTTTCTTTTGGAGAGGAGAAAGCGTAATGAAGCGCAACGTGTGGAAGTGTGCTTTGGGCCTGTTGGTGGGACTCAGCGTTCTGGCCGGGAATGCCGGTGCGCAATTCAAGAACGGAAGCCAGCCGACGGAGTTGAACATTCCCCGCGTTAGCCAACGCGGCACGGTGTCCCAACGCATCGCGCTGACGGATATCACGATTACTTATCACCGGCCAGCAGTCGGCGGGCGGGAAATCTGGGGCAAAATCGTGCCTTATGGAAAAGTATGGCGGGCGGGCGCGAATGAGAATACGACGATTACTTTTTCCGATGATGTTTCCGTAGAAGGGAAACCCCTTGCAGCGGGCACTTATGGCCTGCACACCATTCCGGACAAGGATCAGTGGACGGTAATTTTTTCGAAGAACTCGACTTCCTGGGGCAGTTTCAGCTACGACGAGAAAGAGGACGCGCTGCGCGTGAACGTGAAACCGCACGCCGCGGAACCGTTTGAACTGCTGACTTACACCTTCGATGACATCAAGCCGGATTCGGCAACGGCAACTCTGCGATGGGAAAGGATCGCCGTTCCCTTCCACGTCTCCGTGGACGTGAAAGCGGTGGTGCTGCGCAGCATCAAGAACGAGCTTCGGAGTGTTGGCGGATTCACATGGGGCGGATACGACGAGGCGGCGCAATGGTGCCTGGACAACAATTACAACCTGGAAGAAGCGCTGAAGTGGGAAGACACCTCGATTCAGAATGAAGCGCGCTTTGAAAACTACGAAACCAAATCGCGTATCCTCGATGCCATGGGACGAAAGGAAGAATCAGCCAAATCGCTTTCCACGGCATTCGACAAAGCCACGGCAGTCCAGCTCTACGTCTATGCGCGCGGCATCCAGCGTCAGGGGAATGCCAAGCGCGCTTTTGAACTGTATCCGCAAGTGCCGAAGAAGGATGCGAACCATTGGGTCAGCCACCTGGCGCTGGCCCGCATCTCGTCGAATACGGGTGACTTCCCGACCGCCGCAAAGGAAATGACGCAGGCGATCAGCGCGGCGCCTGATGCGACGAAGCCGTTTCTCCAGCCGCTGCTGAAACGGCTGGAAGCGAAAGACGATATCAACAAGTAGACGCAGGCCCTGCGCGAATTGGTAGCGGAGGGGAATGCACTCCTCGTCAGGGGATGTTGGCAGGTTTGAAGGTTGGAACGTTGAGGAGCAAACCAGACCCCGGGGTTTCGGAAGTGTGGCAAGGAAGGGAGTTTAGGGGTAAGGAATAGGGAATTTGGATTAGGCCGAGACAGGCACTGTGAGACTCGCGAGGGTGTTTGGCGGCAAACATGTGGAAAGATAGTTTGTAAGTATCTTGCAGAGAATAGGAGAAAATTGAGCGTTCAACGGCCGTGGAGATGGGGTGAACGGCGATTTTAGAGGTTGCATATTCGAGGTTCGAGGATTGAAAGCAGAAATCAAGGAGTTGAGAATCAAGCCTCCCTGCTCCGAGCGGTTCGGGGCAGGGCCACCGCCCGTCGTGCTGGCAGTCTAAGACTGATCCACCCGCCGCAAGGGGTCGCCTATACAGAATACAAGGGATTTAATTGGCCGCCTGTTTTGCAGCTATCAGCGTGCCCGTGGTGGCGACGCACTGCCAGGTGCCATTGATCTTGATCCAGGTGTCCGCGAAACGTTCGCGGTGCACGTAGGGCTTTCCCTTTTCCGTGCCTTTCACCCGGAATATCCCCACCACTACTGCCGCATCCCCGTACAATTGCACATTGCTTTGCTCGGTCACGGCCTGGGACGGCTGATAGCCAGGCGCCTTAATACTCGCCAGAAATTCGCTCTTGGAGGAAACGCTGCCGTCGATATCGATGGATACAAAGGTGCTGGCAAGGATCATGTCCAGAGCCTTCGCGTCTTTGGCCTCCAGGGCGTGATTCCATGCGTTTTCAAGCGCAAGGACCCGCCCTCCTTCATCGTCAAGGTTTTTCTGTTGCGCCACTGCCAAGGCAACGCCCAACAGCAATATCCCAACGGCCACAAAGGTCCTTCTCACGGCTGTTACCTCCGGACGGGCACTCGGAATCGCTGCGCGAACATGGTTCTAGCGTAGAACAAGAATGCCGGCTCCAGCCAACTTCCACGAATGTGATTTCTGCTAGTGCACCTGGCTTTCACGGAGTCGAGACCAGCAAAGAGAGTCAAAGGTCCGGCCCTCTAAAACCGGGGGCAGGCACGCGATTGCTTGCTTCGTCTCAACGCTTCCCAGCTTCGGCACGCGGCCAATGATTTCGCCGGTCGCGGGACTGTCAACGTTGATCATGGCGCCGGACTTGGCCTGGACCCATTGGCCGTCCAGGGAACAGGCTTCGCGGAACAACCGGCCGTCCTTGAGTTCAACCACGGCGCTGGCGGGTTTTGTGGCCGTGTCTTGCATGTTCAACTCCTGGGAATCCCTGATCGTTTCTTCAGGGGCTGAAGCCCAGATTCTTAAGGTCCCTCGAAATGTCGGAGCCTTTCGAGACTCCGGACAAGCTGAAGCTCCGACCCCCCAAGCCAACTGGGGGACAAGTTCTAAGCGTGGGAAAGCGCAGCTTGTTTCTGATCCACGACGGAGGCCAGTGCGGCTTCGATCACGTCAAGTCCTTCGTCGAGCTGCTCGTCGCTAACGACGAGCGGAACGAGGATGCGAATCACATTGTTGAAAGTGCCAGCCGTAATGGTGATGAGGCCGTGCTCATAACAATACTTTGCAATTTCTTTTGTCTCTGAGTCCGCAGGCTCGCGGGTCTGCGCGTTGCGCACCAATTCGATGGCGCACATGCCGCCCAAGCCACGAACATCACCGATCAAAGACCATTTTTTCTGCCAGCCGCGGGCGCGCTGCTCGAAATGCTTGCCGATGGCGGTGGAACGCGCGAGCAGGCCGTCTTTCTCAATGGTTTCGATGGCAGCCAGCGCGGCGGCACAGGAAACAGGATGGCCACAGTATGTGCCACCCAGGGATCCCAAGCCCGGCGCATCCATGATTTCGGCGCGGCCGGTCACCGCAGCGATGGGCATGCCTCCACCCAACGATTTCGCCATCGTGATCAAATCAGGCTCAATTCCGAAATGTTCCGAGGCGAACCATTTGCCGGTACGAGCGAATCCGGATTGCACTTCATCAGCGATAAAGAGAATGCCGTGTTTGCGGGAGATATTTTGCAGCAGCTTGAAGTACTCGCGCGGGGGAATGACGAAGCCGCCTTCACCGAGAACAGGCTCGGCGATGACGGCGGCGACGGATTCCGGAGCCACGGAACGTCTGAAGGCGTCTTCCAGATGATCCGCGAAAGTTTCGGCGGTGGCGCCCTTTTCGCCGCGGTAAGGATAAGCAAAGGGAATGCGGTAGATATCGCTGGCGAAGGGCTGAAAGCCGGCTTTGTAAGGATGCGTTTTGCTGGTCAGCGACATGGTGAGAAGCGTGCGGCCATGGAAGGCGTCTTCGAAACAGATTACCGCAGGGCGCTTGGTGTAGGCCCGGGCGATCTTGATGGAGTTTTCGATAGCCTCGGCGCCAGAGTTGAGGAGGATGGTTTTCTTCGGAAACTTGCCGGGGGCCAGGGCGTTGAGTTTTTCCGCTACAGCAACGTAGCTCTCATAGGGCGTGACGGCAAAGCAGAGGTGCAAGTGCTTCTCGAGTTGCTCGCGGATGGCGGAGATCACCCGGGGAGAGCGATGGCCGATGTTGAGGCAGCCGATACCGCCAGCGAAATCGAGGTAGCGATTACCGTCGACATCCTCGATGGTGGCGCCTTCTGCGCTTGCGGCGAAAACCGGCATGGCGTTCGATGGGCCGCGTGGAATCGCGGCTTCGCGGCGGGCCATCAAAGCGCGTGACTTTGGCCCGGGAATTTCCGTGCGAATTTGAATCGTAGACATTTTTTGTCTTCCTTGCTTTGAAATCTAATACCAGCCGATGGGCGTCTCGTCGAGATTGACGAACACCTGTTTGGTTTCGAGATATTCTTCAAGCCCCCATGGACCCAACTCGCGTCCGAAGCCGGACTGCTTGTAGCCGCCCCACGGCGCTTCGACGTAGGTCGGTTGCATGTGACTGACCCAGACGATGCCGGCGCGAAGCGACTTCACAACGCGGAAGGCCTTGTAGATGTCGCGGGTCCAGACCGCCGCGGCGAGGCCGTAGGGCGTGTCATTGGCGATGCGAATCGCCTCCGGCTCTCCTTCGAAGGGAATCACGGAAGCGACGGGACCGAAAATTTCTTCGCGAGCGATGCGTGCGCTGTTATCCACGTCGTAGAAAATGGTCGGCTCGACGTAGTAGCCCTTGGCTAAGTGCTTTGGCCGCCCGCCGCCGATGGCGACTTTTGCTTCTTTCTTGCCAACTTCGAGGTAGGAGCTGACGCGGTCGTACTGCTCCTTGCTCACCAACGGCCCCATTTTCGTTTCGCGTTCCAGCGGAGCGCCCAGCTTGATGCGCTTGGCCTTTTCCGTCATGGCTTCAACGAATTTCGGATAGATTTTCTTTTCCACGAGGATGCGGCTGCCCGCGGAGCAGACTTCGCCTTGATTGATGAATACGCCGAAGAGCGCGCCGTCGACGGCAGCTTCCCAGTCTGCGCCCTCAAAGAAAATGTTTGGCGACTTGCCGCCGAGCTCGAGGGTGACGCGCTTGAGGGTGTCCGCCGCGCTCTTGACAATGATCTTGCCAACTGCGGCGCTGCCGGTGAACGCGATTTTGTCCACGCCGGGATGCGCAACCAGTGCGGCTCCCGCCGTTTCGCCAAACCCGTTGACAATGTTGACGACGCCCGGTGGCAGGCCCAATTCCTCAAACCAGCTGGCGACTTCCATCATGCTGAGCGGCGTCTGCTCGGCAGGCTTCAGGACGCAGGTGCAGCCCGCGGCGATGGCGGGAGCGAGCTTCCAGGAAGCCATCACAAGAGGATAGTTCCAAGGAATGATTTGGCCGGCTACGCCGACAGGCTCACGCAAAGTGAAACTCAGGGCATTCGCAGGAACCGGATTGACGTGACCCAGAACTTTGTTCGCGAGGCCGGCGTAATATTCGAAACAGGTCGCGGCGTCGGCGATGTCGTATTCCGCTTCGACGATGGGCTTGCCCGAATTGCGGCATTCCAACTCGGCGAGCGGCGCGGCGTTGGCTCGAATCTTCTCCGCCAGCTTGTAGAGAAGGCGGCCCCGCTCGGCAGCGCTGGTCTCCCGCCACGGGCCGGAATCAAAGGCGGCTCGCGCGGCTTTCACGGCGTGATCGACATCAGCGGCCGTGGCCGACGCAGCGTGCGCGATTACTTCCTCGGTCGAAGGATCGAAGACAGGAAACATCTCCCCGGAAGAACTCTTCACCCACTGTCCATTGATGTAGTTTTGATAGGCTCGAACGACCGTTTTCGCAGTGCTCGACATAACTGCCTCCCAAAATTCAAAGCGCCGGAGCCGCCGCCGCAAGTTTCTGCGCGGCCTTACGCCGCCCGTACACAAAAAAGAAAAACGCCGCGAGGCCAATGAAGAACAAGGTGCCTCCGAACATCCACAGCTCATAAGAGAGAAGAGAGGTGATCTGCTGCGCAGGGAAGAATGCCAGCGCGATTCCGATTGAAGTGGTCAGGAGTCCGCTGGCCCCGGCGGCGAACAAAGTTGCCTTGTTGTAGCGGCCTTTGGTGAACGAATCGCCCGCAGCGATTTTCAAGAGTGCGCCAAACATATAAAGGAACGGGATCAACTGCAGCACCACCGCGAGCGAGAGTAGCTTCTGAAACGTTTCCTGGACTCCTGCGCCGGTAAACGTGAAATTGATGATCACCAGAACCATGGACACCACGGCGTGCACAATCAGCGCGGCGTAGGGGGTGGCGTACTTTGCATGAATTTTGCCAAGCCAGGAGGGCATGTAGGAATCGAGTCCGGCGACGAACGGGATTCGCGCGGAACCACCAAGCCAGGCCGAACCGATTCCGGCAATGGAGAGGCTCAACAGAAAAGCGAAGGGAGCGACGATCCATGCAACGCCGACTCGTGAGGCCATGTGGCTGACGGCTTGCACGATTCCCTGGAGCACACTGATGCTGTCTTTGCTGACAGCGACCAAAAGCGTCAGCGTCGCGCCGACGTAAAGCGCGCCGGAGAGAACGCCACCCCAAGCGACGGCGCCAGGCAGGGTCTTCTGGGGATTGTCGATTTCATCTCCCATTATGGACGCCAGTTCCAGCCCGACAAGGCCGAAGCAAATTACCCCAAAGGAATTCAGGACAAAGCGTGGATTCGCGGGGATCTGGAAATCAGCCGCGGTCACCGTGGTGCCGAAGCGCGTCCAGACAACCATTCCCAAACCGATGAGCAGGGCCGCGGCGATGCCGGTGCCGATGCCGCCAAGATTGTTAACCCACTTTCCGACGCCCAGACCGATCACGTTCAGGACCACCAGAATGGCGAGCAAGATGAGCGAAGCCGTGAGCGCAAATGCCTTGTTATCAGCGAGGGACTGATGTCCTGCTCCCAAGACGAAAACGGAGACGCCGACGAAATAAAGCATGATCGTCGGCACGTACATCATGTTGTTCGTCCAGTAGCACCAGCCAGAGAGGAAACCGTGAAAGTCGCCGAAAACTTCCTTGGCCCAAAGATACACGCCACCTTCTCCCGGGTAACGATGAGCGAGTTCGATGACGGCAATTCCCTGTGGCCAGAAGAAAAGAATCAGGGAAATCATCCACAACCAGATGGTGACACCGCCGTTGGCCGCGATGGAGGGAAGAACATTCAGGTTGAAAACGGCGACCACAAAAAGAAGAACGAGGTCCCATTTGCCCAGAACTCGGCGCAGGTGGGGTGCTTCCTGTGCGCCGGGCATTGTAGTGACCTCGTTCGGCAAGTTGGCTCTCTCGCGAATGTCTACCTAAGAAAGATCAGTGACCGGCCGCACCGACATATGCGAGGCCTCGCTCTTGCTGGGCCTTCGCAAGCGCCGGCGCGACTTCTTCGAACGCCGCTAGATGCCTGTCGATATCAGCATCGGTATGCTGGACGGAGATAGTCCATTGCTCGTCCCACCAGTACGGCTGCGCGAGCACGCCTCGATTGACCATCCCGAACCAGTAGTGGCGCCAGAGATCCACATCGATCTTGGTCCAATCGCGGTAGTTGCGAATCTCCTGCGGATAGAGCATCAACGCGCCGTTGACACCGGCGCTGGCGAGGTAGGCTTGCAGGCCGGATTTCCTGACGATCCCGCGATAGCCCTCGGTGAGCTTCTTGCTGAGATTGCCGACGTGAACGTAGTTCTCGCGCGTGAGAACTTCGCGGAACGTCGCGAGACCAGCGGCCATGGCTACTCGGTTGGTGTTGTAGGTGCCGCCGTGAAAGACCTTGTGCTGGGAGATCAGATCCATCACGGCGCGGCTCGCACCGAAGGCTCCCAGTGGCAAGCCGCCGCCGATGGACTTGGCCAGGCAGATCATGTCCGGCTTCACGCCGAAGAATTCGCTGGCGCCGCCCCAGGCCAGCTTGGCGCCGGTCTTGACTTCGTCGAAGATCAGCAACGCGGCGTTCTTGCTGCAAGTATCGCGCAGTCCCTGCAGGAATCCGGGCTGCGGCATGCATAGTCCGACGTTCATAAGGATGGGCTCGAGGATGATCGCGGCGATTTGTCCCGGATGCTGCTTAAAACGATTTTCGACGCTCTTCAGATTGTTGAAGCCGGCGACGACAACATTCTCGAGCGAAGCCTTCGGCACGCCACCGCCCCCGGGAACGGAATTGGGCGCATCGGGATCACCGTAGTCTTCCGCCTTGGGCTTAACACTGACGAGCGCCGTGTCATGCAGACCGTGGTAGGAGCCTTCGAATTTCAAAATTTTGTCGCGTCCCGTTGCCGCCCGGGCAATGCGGCAAGCGTGCATTGTGACTTCCGTGCCGCTGGAACCGAATCGCACCATGTCCACCGGATAGCGCTTGCAAATCTCTTCCGCAAGCTCCCATTCCTGCTCGTGCGGCATCCCGAAGGTAGTTCCTTCATGCAGCTTCTGCTCCACGGCCTTCACGACGGCGGGATGGCAATGCCCGGCCATCAGCGCTCCGAAACACAGATTGTGATCGATGTATTCGTTCCCGTCGATGTCGTGAATGCGGCTGCCCTTTCCATCCTTGACGAAAATCGGATAAGGCTCATAGTGGCGGTAGTTGCTGGCAACTCCAAGAGGGATCCGTTCCAATGCGCGCTTGTGCGCTGCCGCCGACTTCGCGGTGCGCTTCTCGTAGGTGGCGATCTCTTTCTGCAGTGCGTCGTGCATTTGAGTGCTCCGTAATGGCAGGTCTGTTCCCTGCGGTCAGTGTGTGCGAAAAACATTTCCTGAAACTCTCACTGTCGATTTTATCAGATGAACGAAGGCGCGGCCCTCGCGAGCCGCGCCATTCGAATCGTTGCCGAGCTCCTGTTAGACGCTAGAAGTACAGCTTCAAAGCGAGTTGCACGAGTCGCGGATCGCGGGCCCGCTTGACACGGCCGAAATCGGAACCATCGGTAACGTTGCCGTCAGGCTGAAAGAACTGCGTGTGGTTGAACAGATTGAAGATTTCAGCCCGGAACTGGAGACGCAAACGTTCGCTAAAGTTTGTGTTCTTGAGAACGGCCAGCTCCGTGTTGAATGATCCCGGACCGCAACACATGGTGCGCGGGGCATTCCCAACCGTCCCTACCTGCACTGCAGTCGCCATCAAATTGGGATCATTCAAGCAAGTAGGATCCGAGGTGTTGGAAGCGCAACCGTTGAACGAGCTGGGGTCGAAACCTAGATTTCCCGGTCCCCGAGGGTCGAGCTTTTTGAACGGAGCGATCAGATTCGGTTCGCCCGCAGTCTCGAAATCGAAACTCGAATACAGTTCATTGTCGTCCTGCTGCGTAATGCGGATCGGAAATCCGGTCTGCGCCGTGGTGATCCCAGAGAGCGTCCACCCATTGAGCGCCTTTTCCTTGAATCCCAGGTACTTCGGGACCGGCAAGTCCCAGTAGTAACTGAAGACGAAGCGGTGCCGAGCATCGAACAGGGAGGGCGCGCGATTGCGCCGCGGATTGAATGGGTCGATCAGACTTTCGAACGTTGATGCGTAATCCAGCGATTTTCCGAACGTGTACGCCATGGTGAACTGCAGACCGTGGGAGAAGCGCTTCTCGAGGCTCGCCTGCAATGCGTTGTACGCCGAACTCGATATCGTTCCCTGCTGGAAGATGTTGCTGAATACCGGAATGCTGTCCGCCGGGCAGCCAACGCCGGTCGTTGGCGCACAGTTCGGTGACGAATAGGGGCGAATTCCAACCAAAGTAATGTCAGTTGGATTTGGCCCAGTCACGGTTGGAACCGAACCATAGGGCAAGTGCAAAGTGACTCCAGCGGGGATCGTTCCCGCAGGGATGAAAAAGGAGCTGTCCCCGAAAAATTGACTGCAAGCGAGACCAGCGTCCCCCGTCAAGTCTGAGATATTCTGCAAATCAAGGCAGGTTTGCGGATTGGCAGGATTCTTTTCCTGCGTCGCGAGCAACCTATGTCCCTGGCGTCCAACATAGGCAATCTGGAGCACCAGATCTTTCGCGATTTCACGCTGGATCGTCAGGTTGTACTGCTCGGCATACTGCGAGCGCATCTTTGGCGGCGCTTGGCCGTAAAGAAGAATCGGGCGGAACATCGCCCAATCCACGGGCTGGCCGCGCGGCGGATTCAGGATGCCGTTAAACGGATTTGTCGCTGAAGATCCGTCCTGATACTGGAACGGCAGATTGAACATCGTATCGTAGAGGCTGGTGCTGCCTCCGAACGGACGCTCCGCGCTGAATTGTTCGAGCACGAGTTGTTCCACGGGGTTGTAGAAAATTCCGAACCCCGCCCGGATGCTGGTCTTTCCGGGTCCGCCAAAGATCTTTCCGAGGAAGCCGTCTTTATCACCTGGACTCCAGGCCAGACCGACACGCGGCGCAAAGGACTTGTAATACGTGGACGTCAGGCCGTTCGGAATGCCCTGATCGCCGGGGATAACCAATCCGGTTGGCACGACCCCCGCTGCCGTGCAGTCGCTCCCGAAGGTTGCGAAGAGTGGATCGTTCGGGCCGATTGCGCATGGATAAATGGATGTATTTTGCCCCGGCCTGAAGGTCTGCACCTTCTGTCCCATGTCCGCCGAAGGAGTGTTGAGTTCCCATCGCAAACCATAGTTCAGTGTGAGGTTGGAAGTCAGCCGCCAACTGTCTTGTGCAAATAAGTAGAACGCTTTAGACCTGACCAACTCATCCTGAGCCGATCCTTGAATGTAATTATCATTGAGGCCTAATAGATAGTTCGGGAAGAGATTGTCGCCCACGGGGTCGTTAAGCCCACCGCCGTAAATGTAATACGAACCGCTGATGTTGAAATAAAGTCTTTGGTCAAACTGGTGTTTGCGCAAGTCGCCACCAAATTTGAGGCTGTGCTTTCCGATGACCTTGCCATAGCTGTCAGAAATCTGGAAAGTGTTGCCCCGCTGAGGCAATTCGCCTTCGAAATTGTTTCCAATGGAAAATCCGCCTGCAATGTTGATGTACGGCACACCTTCCCGGTTCGCTCCAAGTTTCGGATGGATTCCCAGGTCGGGATTATTCGGATCCGCGAAACAATCCGCGGCTGCAACAGTTTTGCAGGAATCCTGAACCAATGCCGTATGTTGCGGGTGAAGGAAAGTTCCTTGGCCTTCACGGAAGAACGTGAATCGAACTTCGTTCACTGCCGCGCTTCCGATTGTCCACGTGTGGCTGACGTTCAGTTGCTGGGTTCGTTCGTCCGTAAGATCCCCAAAATCCGGCAGGGTCGCCCCTCCAGCCTGGAACCGTGCGAATGGCTTCGCCAGATAGTGCTGCGTAAAATAGTAATAACCGGAAAGGCGATGGTTTTTTGACAGTTCGTGATCGATTTTTACAGTGAATTGATTGCTGCGCTCGTGGCCGAGCGGAACTCCCTGAAAGGTGCCATCCGGGCGGTTCGCCGAAGGAACGTATTGCTGGAGCAGATCGAGCGCTGTCTGATCCATACATTGCTGCGGAATTACGTTGCCTGGGAAAATGGTCGAGTACGGCACGGTCCCATTCGGCTGAGTCGATGGCATAGGGATAGACAGGCCGCACCGGCTATTCAGCGTCTGCGCAAAGAAATCAGTTGTCACTCCACCGGCAAACGGTGAACCCGCCGAAAAATTTCCCATGCGTTCTGCCGCCGTTGGCACGGTCACGGTGTCCGAGGAGGTGCCTTTCCGAATCCGGTCTCCCTCGAAAGTGAGGAAGAAAAACGTCTTGTTCTTCTTGATGGGTCCGCCAAACGTCGAGCCAAACTGGTTTTGCAGATAGTCAAGCTTGGTTGTGTCAAAAAATCCCTTGGCATTCAAATTTTGGTTGCGGAAAAACTCATAAAAGTTGCCGTGAAATTCGTTTTCACCGGATTTCGTCACGACGTTGATCACCGCGCCGGAATTGCGTCCGTATTCCGCGTCAAACGTGTTTGTGAGCACGCGAAACTCCGCGATGCTGTCTGGCGAAGGCTGAATGGCGGGAAGATTTGCAAATTGGTCGTTGCCGTCGCCTCCGTTCACGGTAAAGTTATTATCTCGCCCGCGGCCGCCGTTCACACTCACGACACCCGCACGGTCGCTACCATATAGGTTATCTACTCCCAGTTGGGACTGAACACCCGGCTGCAATTGCAGCAGCTGATAGGTGTCCCGCTGCGCCAGCGGCAGCTCGCTCACCGCCCGTTCATTCACTACCGCTCCGAGCTGCGTGGAGATAGTGTCCACGAGTGGGGGCGCGCCGGTCACTTCGACGGTTTCTATGGCCGTACCAACTTGCAGCGCGATGTCCAGGCTCACAACCTGATTCAGATTGAGAACAATGCCCTTGCGAACGTATTTCTTGAAGCCCGCCGACTGCGCGTTGACTTCGTAGGTTCCCACCGGCACCTCGAGGAAAATGTATTCTCCGTCGGCGCCCGATTCCGCTTCGCGCGATGCCTGCGTCCCTTCACTAATGATGGTGACCTTAGCGGCGGCAATCGCAGCGCCGCTGGGGTCCATCACCGTGCCGCGGATGCGGCCGCCGGTGCTCTGCGCGCCCGCAAATGGCGTCGCGAGGCAGAATGCCATCGCCAAAACGGTTACGAATAAGATGCTGCGGCAACACCACGAACGCAGCTGCCGGAATCGTGCGTCAACCTTCATGACCTCACCCCTATGCCGCGAAGAATTTTTGAGGACGAATTCTTCGTGGTTGCTGTGCCCCTGAAACCTTACTATAATCCTGTAAACTTAGAGAAAGCCAGGACCTGTGTCAAGCAGAAAGAATTTATCCAAGGCATCGGCCGCGCGCAAGCCGCCGCACACGTTGCGCATCAGCGAAGTGGCCCGCCGCGTGGGCATTTCCTCCTCGGCGTTGCGCGCCTGGGAAGCCTTGGGCCTCGTCTCACCGCGGCGTACGCGGAGTCGCTACCGTCTCTTTACCGAATCGGATGTGCGCCTGCTGCAGCGCGCGATTTTTTTGCGCCGGGCTCGCGGCCTCAATCCCGCCGCCATCGTTCACGTGCTCCAGCGCCAGGGAGTTGTCTCCGCTCCCGCAGAGAGCTCGCTTCTTCCCGGGCGGCGTTTCCGTCGCTTGCGGACCCGCCGTGGCCTTTCGCTGGCTCAAGTGGCTCGCGCCACCGGTGTCTCCGTGGGTTTTCTCAGCGCTCTGGAGCGCGGCCAGATGCGCTCCTCGATCGCCACGCTGCGCCGCATCGCCCGCTTCTACCATACCAACATTCTTTCACTCTTCGAAACTGCCGGCGATAACCCGCGCCTGGTGCGCCCGAATCAGCGAAAAATCCTGGAGACTACGCCGGACGTGCGCATGGAGCTGCTCGCCTGGGGAAACACCGCGATGGAGCCGCATCTTTTCCGCATCAAACCCGGCGGCGGCAGCGGTGCATCCTATTCGCACGAAGGCGAGGAATTCCTGCATGTCCTTCGCGGAAATTTTGAGATTTGGCTCGACACCAAGGAGCATTATCATTTGAAGCCCGGCGACAGTCTCTATTTTGAGAGTTCGACTCCGCACCGCTGGAAGAATCCCGGACAGACGGAGACTTGGCTGCTGTGGATCAACACACCGCCGACATTCTGATTTTCAGGACTTGGTGCCCATGAAACCTCACCGGCTTCGCTTCGTATTTCAATCGCTCTCCCTCTTGCTCTACGCTGCTTCGATCGCGCGCGCGCAAGGCCGGATCGTCGAGCCGGCGGATATCATCGTGGTTCACGGCCGGGTTTATACCGAAAACCCCAAGCAGCCGTGGGCCCAGGCCGTGGCCATTCGGCACGGCAAGATCGTCGCCGTCGGTGACGACCCCGAAATCGAGCGCCGGCGCGGCATGGGCACAAGAGTCATCAACGCCGGCGGAAAACTTGTGCTCCCGGGATTCGTTGATTGTCACATCCATTTTATGGACGGTTCTTTGAGTCTCGGCCGGGTGAATCTGGAAGGCGCAAAAGACCCGGGCGACATTCAAAAACGATTGCGCCTATATGCCTTCGAACATCCTGGGGATGACTGGATCCTTGGCCGCGGCTGGAATTACGCCATGTTCGGTCCCGAGCCGCTCCCGCACAAGAAATACTTGGATGAAGTCTTCCCCAATCGCCCGGTTTTCCTCGAAGGCTTTGACGGACATACTTACTGGGCAAATTCCAAGGCTCTGGTTCTTGCCGGGATCACCCGCGATACTCCGGATCCGCCAAACGGCACGATTGTTCGCGACCCCAAAACGGGTGAGGCAACGGGTGCCTTAAAAGAGTCGGCTCAGGACCTGGTCGCCAAGATTATTCCAAAGCCGTCTCGCGCCGAAAAGCTTTTGGCGCTACGCGCGGGCATGAGATGGGCGAACGAGCACGGCATCACCCGTGTCCACAGCGCCGGACAGGATTTCGAAGAGCTCGATCTTTTCGACGAAATGCGGAAGCGTGGCGACCTCAGCGTGCGCATGTATATCGCTTACTTCCTCAATCCACCGGAGTTACGGCCTCAGGACCTCGACGCCATCGATCATGCCCGCAAGAAATTCCACGACGACTGGATCGACGCGGACGCCGTCAAATTCATGGTGGATGGCGTCGTCGAATCGCACACTGCGGCGATGCTCGAGCCATACAGCGACGATCCCTCATTGAAAGGCAAGCTCTTCTGGGAACCCTCGAACTACAAGGCGGCGGTCGCGGAATTGGACAAGCGCGGGTTGCAGCTTTTCACCCATGCGATCGGCGACTATGGGGTGCGGACGGCGCTGGATGCCTATGAAAATGCCGGAACGCGGAACCGCAAGCGCGATCGCCGGCCACGGGTCGAACACGTTGAAACCATCGCCACGTCCGACATTCCGCGATTCGGCAAGCTTGGGGTTATCGCCAGCATGCAGCCGCTCCACTCTTACCCGGATTCCGATACGCTGGAGGTCTGGGCGCGGAACGCCGGCCCCGATCGCGCTTCCCGCGCCTGGGCCTGGAAAAGCATCGCTGATGCAGGTGGCCGCCTGGCCTTCGGCAGCGACTGGCCCGTCGTGACTCTCAATCCGTGGGAAGGGGTTCAGACCGCTGTGACTCGCCAGACGTCGGAAGGAAAACCTGAAGCGGGTTTTGTCCCCGAGCAGCGATTGACCGTGGCGCAAGCGATTGAGGGTTATACGCTGGGAGCGGCGTTTGCCGGCCGCCGCGAAAAATCGGAAGGCTCGCTCGAGATCGACAAGGTCGCCGACCTGATCATCCTTTCGCAGAATATCTTCGACATAAATCCACATAAGATCGGTGCCATAAAAGTTGTCGCCACCATCGTGGGCGGGCGGCTGGTCTATCAAGCGGATAGCAAGTAACCGGGAGGAGCAATGAGATCTCGCGCCATTCTTCTGGGAATCCTGACGCTCGCCCTGGCAGGCAGCGCTTGCAAGAAAAAGGAAGAATCGCTAAGCCTGCTCGTTTGGGAAGGCTATTCCGACGCCTCCTTTGTCCAGGCCTTCGAGGAGAGTCATCACTGCAAAGTGGTAGCTTCCTATATGGGCTCCAGCGACGAACTCGTCGCGAAACTTCGCGGAGGCAGTGCTGCAAATTACGATGTGATCTCGCCGTCCAGCGACGTGGCCGCCTCCATTGTGAAGGCCGGTCTGGCCGCACCCCTCGATCTCTCAAGAATCCCGTCGTATTCGCAACTTTCCCCAAAGCTGCGTGAGCTTGCGCTCGTGAAGATGAACGGC
>Ga0066709_100001201_pt1 | contig 16536 bp, 11 predicted proteins | sample GraSoiAngelo_158_FD_79665 | JGI IMG/M metagenome (GOLD analysis project Ga0066709, IMG submission 79665) | Grasslands soil microbial communities from the Angelo Coastal Reserve, California, USA - 14_1009_16_30cm | ecosystem: Environmental > Terrestrial > Soil > Grasslands | place: USA...
CGTGCGGCCGTCCTGGAACGCGATGACGTCGCCGGTCTTCAGGTTCTTCACGCCTTGGTCGACGGGGTCGATATCCACGAAGCCGAGCACGGTGCCCCTGGCTGCGCCGCGCACGAGAATGCGATAGAACTTGGTCGAGATCAGGGAGGAGGACTTCGTGTCCCAGTTGACCGCGTACTGCTGGGCCGCCAAGTCGAGGGCCATCTTGGCCGGCCCGAACACGGTCGCAACGCACGTGGGAGCAGCGCCGGGCACACTTGGGTCCCCCGTCAGTTCACAGACTTCCGCGACCGGCGAGAGGCCCGCGTTGAACTTGCCGGCATGGAAGAAGCTGCTCGGGTTCGGCACGAGTGGCGGCAGGAAGAAGAAGAACGCGTTCCCGTCGTGCGCCCCATCCATAATCACGGCCATTGGGGCCCCGAGTGCCGCGGGTTGCAGGAGCTCCCGGTCGCGACAGCCGACGGACAGCACGCCGGCGAGGAGGATGGCGAGTTGGAAACGCTTCATGGACCGAGCTCCTGTCGAGAAGGAGGGCAGCGCAGACGGTACGCGCCGCTGGGGCGCGCAAGATGCGCACCATCCCCCTGCGGTGGCGACTCAGGCCACCGCGCTGCGGGTAGGGCGGAGTTGGCACAGACTTGCAACAGACCTGCAACACCCATCACCGTCTCGACCGGCGGAGCCGGCCGCGCAGGGCCTACTAGGGGATAACGATCGGCGCCGTGAAGGTGACTGCGTGCGCACCGATGTTGAACTGGGTACCGATCCGACCCAAGGCTAGAGACCGCCCGCCTGAACCTTCGCGCGAGCAGCATCCACGTTCGCTTGAAGGGCAGTCTGGTTGTCTGCACCGACCAGCGCGAACCAGACGACCCGCGACCCTCCCGCCGGGATCGAGAACGGCCCGAAGCCAATCACGTGGCGGACGTCGCCCGGACCCACCGAGGGCGACCCCTCGGGCAGGCCACTGCTCAGCAGCGGGAAGTATCCCGCGCTATTGAGTGGATCCCTGTCCGCAGTGGCGTGGGCCTCGTAGTTGAGCGCCGCTTCGAACCCGGCAGCGATCGGCACGATGCCGACGACCTGGGGGAATGCCGCGGTATTGCGTTCGGTCACTTCGGCTATGTCGAGGCTCGCGTTGAAAGTCACGATGTCGTCGTCGAATGTGCCCGAGAAGAACAGATCCTCGTCCGCCACGAAGGCTGCGTACGCGCCAAGGGTCTCGAGGCTGCCGTGGTTCGAGAGAGTGTACTTGAGCAGCACGTAGTCGGTGTGGCCCGGGTCGGTGAACGCAAAGGATTCCTGCGTGACCGTGACATCGCTCGGTCCGGCCAGCCCGGCTCTCGGCTGGAGCTGGACCGTTGTGTGATGAGCGGGAGCCCTGCTCAGCACCGTGATCCCGGACGCGTCGAAGTCCGATTCCGTCCCCCGAATGCTGTAGCCCACGAGCAAGTTCTCCGGGGCGCTGCCGTACGCGAAGCCGGCACCGAACAAGACCTGCGTGCCTTTGAAGAGTCCGCTCTCATTGACGCGCGATGGGTCCTCGATCCGCCCGGAGCGCAGGTCGATCACGAAGTTGTTCACGTCGATGTGAACGGTGGCAGCAGGGACGATGTCGAACACCACCGCCGTGGGGACGAGCCGATTCGTGAGCGTGCCAACGCCCAGCTGGCCGACACCGTTATCCCCCCAGCAGTACGCCGCGCCGCTCGTCGTCGCCCCACAGGTGTGAAAGTCACCCGCGCTCACCGCGGCGAACGTCAAGCCGCCGGCGACCGCTGTGGGCACGAGCCGATTGGCGGTCGTGGCGTCACCCAGTTGGCCACTGCCGTTCAAACCCCAGCAGTAGACTGCGCCGCTCGTGGTTACCCCGCAGTTGTGATAATCACCCGCGCTCACGGCGGCGAACGTCCGGCCCCCGGCGACCGGCGTGGGGACGAGCCGCTGGGTGGTCGTGTTGTCGCCCAGCTGGCCGTTGCTGTTGAAGCCCCAGCAGTACGCCGCGCCGCTCGCAGTCACGCCGCAGGTGTGATAGACACCGCCGCTTAGCGCGGCGAACGTCAGGTCCCCGGCGACCGGTGTCGGGACGAGCCGCTGGATGGTCGTGTTGTCCCCCAGCTGGCCGTTGCTGTTGGGGCCCCAGCAGTAAGCCGCGCCGCTTATCGTCACGCCGCAAGTGGCGTCAGCTGCGTTGATCGCGGCGAATGTCAGGCTGCCGGCGACGGGTGTGGGGATGGGCCGATTGGCGGTCGTTCCGTCGCCCAGGTGGCCGTTGACGCCATAGCCCCAGCAGTACGCCGTGCCGCTCGTCGTCACCCCGCAGGTGTGAGAGTAACCCGCGCTCACTGCGACGAACGTCAGGCCCCCGGCGACCGCCGTGGGGACCAGCCGGTCGGCGGTTGTGCCGTCGCCAAGCTGGCCGAAGGAATTACCGCCCCAGCAATACGCTGCGCCACTCGGCGTCACCCCGCAGGTGTGGAAGTAACCCACGCTCACTGCCGCGAACGTGAGTTCGCCGACGACCAGTGTGGGGACGAGCCGGTCTGTGGTTGTGCCGTCGCCCAGGTGGCCATTGTCGTTGATGCCCCAGCAGTACGCGTTGCCCGAGGCGTTGAGAGCGCACGAATGCCTGCTCCCGGCCTCCACTTCCACAGACACTCCCGTGGCGGTGAAGTCCACCGTCCTCGGCAACGCTGCGGCCGCGGCCGTGAGCCTGTTTCCGGCCAACGCAGTGCTCGACCCGAGCACCCATGGCGCGGAAGCACAGCCCGTCGATCCGGTGCGCGCGACCGTGCTCGTGCCACCGCCCACTGTCCCGCCGCCGCCGGTCACCGTGAATCTCACCGGCTCGTCCACCAGCGGCCGAGGCGTGGGATGCAACCTGGTCAAGCATACCGTCGGATCCACCAGCACCTTGGTGCCCGTGAGGGTCACCTGGTTGTCGGTAGCCGCGAGCTTCACCAACGTCGCCGCACGCGCCCAGCCGAAGCGGCTGAAAGCGTCCGTGCTGCCGCCGGCGCCGAAGTCGACGGCATACAGCGCGCGCGGTTGGACTAGGCGCCCGACACCGCGCACGAGCGCCTGCCAGCCCGCGCTGGCCAAATCCAAGAGGCGCCCTGACCTGAGGGCGCTTCTGAGTGAAGGTGTCGGCGCAAACTCACCACAGGTCAGGAACGGCGCCTCCACGCTGGGAAGAGCCACAGACGGTCCCGTCAGCGTCAGTGTTCCCTCAACCTCTTGCTCCCGCCGACGGTGCAGCTGGAACGGCGCGCCCGAGTGCAGGATCTCGGGGATCTCGACACACACTCCGGCGATGACGGGAACCTGAAACGCCAGGTCTGTCCCTTCGGGACCCAGGCCGTGCAGGTCGGGGTCGGTGCGGAACCGATAGCACCCCTCGAGCTCCAGCAAGCCGCTTTCGAGGCAGCTCGTGCCTTCCGTGTCGTTGTGCGCTGGAACGCGTTCAATGATCACGACGACCTGATCGATGCCGGCCGGCAGCCAGCCGTTGAAGAAGCGCGCCCCGGCGAACCCGGTGGTGGTGGTGACGTCCAGCGTGCCCGTCGGGATGCTGGTCGGGACGACTCGTTCGACGTGATCCGGATTTGTCGATCCGAACGCCCCATCCTCGATGCGCACCTTGATCGGCAACGTGCGGCCGTCCTGGAACGACACCACGTCGCCGGTCTTCACGTTCTTCACGCCTTGCTCGAGGGGGTCGAGATCTACCGCGCCGAGCACCGTGCCCCTGGACGCCCCGCGCACGAGGATGCGATAGAACTTGGTCGTGACTAGGGAGGAGGACTTCGTGTCCCAGTTGACCGCGTACTGCCCGGTGGCCAGGTCGAACGCCATCTTCGCCGGTCCGAACACGGTCGCAACGCACGTGGGAGCAAGGCCCGGCAGCCCCGGGTCGCCCGTCAGTTCACAGACTTCCGCGACCGGCGAGAGGCCCGCGTTGACCTTGCCCGCGTGGAAGAAGCTGCTCGGGTTCGGCACGAGTGGGGGTAGGAAGAAGAAAAACGCGTTCCCGCCGTGCGCCCCGTCCATAATCACGGCCATTGGGGCACCGGGTGCCGCGGGTTGGACGACTTGATCGTTCAGACATCCGACGGAGAGGATCGCGGGGACCGCGACCACTAGTGCTAGGCGTCGCATGGCAGGCTCCTGGCGCAGGGTGAGCCCGGGACGGACGCCGAAAGGGACGTGTGGCAGCGCCGGAGCAACGGGACTCGAATTGGAACGTAGAAGTGGAACGTGCACGCGTTCCAGGCGTGCACAAGACCCGAATCGCAGAGGACGCCATCTCGATCACGCGGCGCCCCGCCCCGTCAGCGCGCGCCGATCAGGGCCTTGAAGCGCGGGTCGTCCTGCAGGGGGCGCCACCACCAGTGGACGATCTTGCGGAACCCCTCACGGTGCTTCGGATTAGCGACCAGATACTCATCCAACAGGCGCAAGGCTACTACCTTGTAGCCAAGCATCATGCGCGCGAACGCCTCGTAGCCGAGCAGCTCGCGCTGCGGATCGACCTGCCGGTCTCCCTTCGAGCGGTCGAGCACGTGGCGCGCGCTGTCGGCGCGGCCGGCTCGCGCCAGGACTGCGGCGACGTGAATGTCCTCGAACAGCCGTTGGTAGGGCCGGTCCCGCTCGGGCGTGAGCCGCACGGCCTCGTCCGCCAGCCGCCAGGCCAGCCCGACATCCGGGTCCGCTGCGTTCGAGGTCATCAGCATGAGCTGGCAGTGGGCGAACAGCCGATTCGCGGGAAAACGGCGGCGCCCCTTGTCGCACCAGTCGATGGCCGGTGGGAACATCTCCAGGTCATAGGACGTGACGAACAACCGCCACAAGATCGCGTCGGCCGCTGCAAGGTACGCGTCTCCCTCGTAGGCGCTGCGGGCGGCGCGATTCGCCTCGAGGAGGTCGCGGCGCTGATAGTAGAGGACGGACAGGACGTTCCACGCCCCAACCTGCCCACGGTTCAAGCGCGTTGCGTTCTCTAAATCGACACGGGCCGCTTCCACGAGCCGGTCGGCGGCGGCGGGATCGGCCTCGAGCCCCCGGGAAAACCGCGCGAACCGGATCGTGCCGCGAGCCTCGAGCGCGTCGGGATTCTCCGGGTCCGCGTCGAGCGCTCGCTGCGCGTGCCCCAAACCGAGCTGCAGCCACGCGGCGACCTTGCGCGGCTCGCGTTCCAGCCTCGAGCGCAGGTACCCCAACTGGGCCCGCTGCACGACCGGCTCCAGCCATCGGCGATCGGCCTGCTCAGCCGCGTCGAGCAGCGAGTCTGCCGCCGCGTAGCGGGCGGCGGCCCCGGCGACGTCGGTGGCGCCCAGGGTCGCGGCATCCTTCCGAGCCTTCTCCGCCTGCTGCACCAGGGCCCAGGCGTTCGGGCTGCTCGTGCCGGCTTCCTCTTGGCGTAACCGGACTTCCTCGCCGAGGCGCTGGCGCAGGAAGTCGGCGACGTCCGCAGCCAGACTGTCGCGGATCTCGAGGAGATTGCCCTGGGGCTTCTCGAAGCTCGCGCGCCGGAAGTCCGCGCCGCTCGACCCCTCGATCAGCCGAACGGAAATGCGGTAGCGGCCGCCCGCTTCCTCGACGCTCCCACGCACCAGCGTGCCGGCGCCCAGGGCGCGCGCGATACTGTCCGGCGCGGCGTCCGAGGCGCGATAGGGCGCGACCCCGTTTTTCGAGATCACCTCGAGCCCTGGCACCCGCCGGAGCTCGCCAATCAGGGCCTCGGTCAGTCCGTCGGCGAGGTAGGCGGCGTCCCGATTTGGGGTCAGATCGTCGAAGTACAGCACGGCGATGTGCCGCGACTCGAGGCCGCCGGGGATCCCGCCGGCCCGCGCGTTCCCCGACCACAAGGAGCGTGTCGCCCAGCCGAGCACGAGGATCGCGCCTACCGTCGCGCCCACGGCGACGCCGCGCGGCAGGCCGAGCCACCGCTGGGCAGGCACGGGCCTTCGGGTGGCCGTCACCGGTGAGACGGGCCCGGTGCTGGACGCCGCCAGCGCCTCGGCGAATTGCGCCGCGGTCGCGTACCGATCGGCTGGCACCTTGGCGAGGGCGCGGTTGATCACTGCCTCGAGCGCGTCGGGGATGGTCTCGCGGACGATCCTCAGCCGGGGCACGGAGTCGAGGGAGTGCCGCGCCATGATCGCCTGCGCGGTGGGGCCCGTGAACGGCGGCTGCCCGGCGAGCGTCTCGTACAGCACGCATCCCAGGCTGTAGATGTCGCTGCGGCGATCCACCTGCCCCGTTCCCGCCGCCTGCTCGGGGCTCATGTAGGCCGGCGTGCCGATCGCGAGCCCCGTCTCGGTGAGCTTGTCCCCGCCCGCCGCGCTGACGGCCCGCGCGATCCCGAAGTCGGCGACGATCGCGTGGCCGCCCGAGAGCATGATGTTCTCCGGCTTGATGTCGCGATGCACCACGTCGTGCCCGTGCGCGTAGGAGAGCGCGTCGGCCACTTCACGGGCGATCTGCAGCGCGTCGTCGAGCGGGAGTTGAGGCTCGCGGTCCAGCCGATCACGCAGCGACTCGCCCTCCACGAACGGCATGACGTAGTACAGCACGCCGCCGGCGTCGCCGGAGTCGTAGACCGACAGGATGTTGGGGTGCTGCAGACGGGCGGCGAGCTTGATCTCGCGGAGGAAGCGCTCGCGGCCGAGGGCCATCGCGATCTCGGGGCGGAGCGTCTTGAGCGCGACGAACCGCTCATGCTTCAGGTCGCGGGCGAGATACACCAGCGCCATGCCCCCATGCCCCAGCTCGCGGTCGACGACGTAGCGATCGGCGAGCGCGGCGTTCAGCCCCGCTATCGGGTCGGTCACGGCACAAACGTACGCCGCGGACCGCAGCGCGGCTATATCTTGAGCCATGATCGAGGCGGTCCAGGGCGACATCACCGCGCAGGCCGTCGACGCGATCGTCAACGCGGCGAACACGACGCTGCTGGGCGGGGGAGGGGTGGACGGCGCGATTCACCGCGCCGCCGGGCCCGAGCTGCTCGTCGAGTGCCGGGGGCTGGGTGGCTGTGCCACCGGCGAGGCGCGGATCACTCGCGGCTACCGCCTCCCGGCGCGCTGGGTCATTCACACGGTGGGCCCCGTCTGGAGCGGCGGGCGGCGCGGCGAGGCGGAGTTGCTCCGCGGCTGCTACGGGCGGTCGCTCGCCCTCGCCGCGGAGCACAGCGCGCGCTCCGTCGCGTTCCCCTCCATCAGCACCGGCGCCTATCGCTATCCGATCGAGCAGGCGGCGCGGATCGCCGTGGAAGCCGTGCGCGCATTCCTCGAGCGGCCGACGTCGGTGGAGCTGGTGCGGTTCGTCTGCTTCAGCGCACGGGACCTGGAGGTGTACCGTGCTCTGCTGCGTGCGTGAGCGGGTGGTTATGGCGCACGTGCGTGGCGAGCGCATCCGCCAACCCCTCCGGATCGGCGGCCGGCCAACGGAGCAACACCCCGAATAGGATGCGCGTCGACAGCGCGTCGGCGGCGATGAGGCTGACGCGCACTGAGTCCGCTCCTTCGCCGCGCGCGCCTTCGATCGGATCGACGCGGCCGTAGATCGCGACGGCCGCCCGCGTCCGGCGGGCGAGCTCGACGGCCGCGATCTCGGGGCGATCGGCGGCGCGCCACGTCTGCGCCACGACCGCCTGGGGGACCGCCGCCAGCGGCCCAGTGTTCAAGCGCTGCGTGAGCGCTTCCGCCAGTCCGACGCGCCACCGCTCGAGCGCTGCGCCCGGGGCAAAGACGTCGAAGGGGGCCACCGCCACGAGCTTGGGGTCGGGGGCGTTGCGCCGGACGTAGTACACGAAGCTCACGGCGCCGCCGGCGGTGAGCAGCACGACGAGGCCGGCCAGCGCCACGATCAAGCGGCGCGTCATTTGAGCGCCTCCCGGCCGGGATTGACCCGAGTTTGACGGCTCGCCGTTAGCGTAGCCGCGCATGGTCACGGTCTGCACGGTCTTGCCTCCTCCCGAGCGCCCGCGGATCGACGCGGCGGGCGACGGTTGCTTCGACACGCTGCACACTGAATCGTTGCGCGAGGCGCTCCACCTTGCCCGCACGCGGCGGGTGGACGCGGTGGTGATCTCGGTGGACCGGTGCCGCGGCGAGGCGCTCCCCGCCGTCGCGCGGCTCGTGCGCGAGTTCCCGGCCATCCCCGCCGTCGCCCTGGTATCCCGTCACGACGGCGAGGTCACCGAGACGCTGCTGCGCCTGGGCGCGACGGGCGTGCGGACGGCCGTGGACTGCACGCACCCCGACGGATGGCGCCGGCTCCGGGATCTCGTCGGGCACCCTGCGTCGCCGGTCGCCGCCCGCATCCTGGCGCGGCTCGTCCCGGCCCTGGGAGACGTCTCGGTCGAGACGCGGCTCTTCTTCGAAGCGGTGGCGCGGCTGGCGCCAGCGCTGAGCACCGTGCGCGGCTTGGCCCGCCACCTCCGCGTGCGGCCCAGCACGCTCATGTCTCGGTTCCATCGCGCTGGGATCCCTTCCCCCAAGAGCTACCTCGCCGGGATGCGCCTGCTGCACGCGGCGTATCTCTTCCAGAATCCGGGGCTCTCGGTCTCCGACGTGGCGTACCGTATGGACTACTCGTCCCCCCAGAGTTTCGGGCGCCACCTCAGGGCGGTGCTCGGCGTGACCGCCGGAGAGTTCCGGCGTCGCTTTCCCTTCGACGTTGCCCTGGCACGGTACGTCGACCTGCTCGTCACCCCGTACCGGGAGGCCCTGCGCGCGTTTCACCCGTTCAACGCGGGGCTGTGGGGCCAAGGACCCGACGCCGCAGCGGCCTGCCGGGCGGGGTGATGCTCAGTCCGCCGCTGGGCGGACGCTGTGCTCGGCGGTCTCGTGCTCGCGCCGCAGCATCGAGAAGCGCGCCATGCCGCCGCGCAGCCGCTCGGCGAGCTGAGCGAGCTGCTGCGACGTGGCGGTCAGCTCGCCCATCGAGGCGATTTGAGCCTGGGTGGCCGCCGCGGTGCCGTTGGCGCTCTCCGATGACGCGGTCGAAATGCTCGCGACCTGTTGCAGCGACTGCGCCAGGTCGGCCAACCGCTGGGCCTGGCTGCGCGACACCTCCGCCGTCGCGTTTACCAGGTCGCCCATCAGCTGGACACCCTGGTGCAGCTCCTGCAGGGCGGCGTCGGCCTCCGCCGCCACAGCCCCGATGTCCCGCACCTTCGCCTCCCCCGACTGCATGGCCCGAGCCGCGGCCTCGATGCCCGCCCGCAGGTCGCTCACCAGTTCGGCGACTTCGCGCGCCGACTTCCCCGCCTCGGCGGCGAGCGTGCGGACCTCGTCGGCAACGACGGCGAAGCCCTCGCCGCGCTCCTCGGCCCGGGCTGCCTCAATGGCGGCGTTGAGCGCGAGGAGGTGCGTCTGGCGGGCGATCCGCGCGATCGTCTGCGCAAACACGCCGATCCGCTCCGACATCCCGGACAGCCCCGCGACCGTGGACGCGGTCGCCCGGACCTCCTCACCCACGGCGCGCAGGGTGGCGCTGGCGCGCGCCACCCGCTCCCGTCCACGCTCGGCCGTCGCCACGAGCCGGTTCGCGTCGGCCTGCATGAGCTCCGCGCGCACGCGCAGCGACTCGGCCTGGTCTGCCGCCTTGGCGCTCTCCCCCCGCGCTCCCTCGGCCAGCCCGCGCTGCTGGCCGAGGTCCCCGGCGAGGTGCTGCGACGTCTGGGTGAGGCCCTCCGTCGTGGCGTGGAGCTGCTGAGCCGCCGCCGCCAGCTCTTCGGCGAACGCCGCCACCTCGTCCGCCTCCCGCTGGACCGACGAGATCGTCGTGCCGATCTCCCCGAGCATCTTGTTGAAGCTCTTCTCGAGGAAGCCCAGCTCGTCCGCCTCCGCCGCCGCCGCGCGCACGGCCAGGAATCCCTGCTCCGCCTCGCCCATCACGCTGCGCGCGCGGCGGATCCGGGCGATCAGGGTCGCGGGGATGCGCTTCAGCGCCATGGCGACGACGATGAACAACCCCGTCTCGAGATAGGTCGTGGCTTCGAGCCCGCTTCCGCCGGGGTGCAGCTGGCCGTGCAGCCAGCTCCCGCCGAGATAAGCGAGCGACGTCACGAGCACGAGGAAGTCGCCCACCGCCTGCCCCTGGTCGAAGGCGTACGGCAGCACGGCGATGAACAGGGCGGCGACGACACCCCCGTGCCCGAACCACACCACGAGCACGGTCACGAGAGCCACGTCCAGCAGGGCCAGCATGTAGATGAGCCACCAGCGGTACCAACCCCGCTCGTTGATCACGCCGACGAGGGCGTTGAACACCGCCGCCGCCCCCGCCGCGAGCACGATCGCCCCGAGCGAAGTGTCGATGGCCCCGCTGAGCCGGCCGAGTACTCCCAATACGAACAGCCCCGCCGCGATCGCCCACCGGCGCCGGTGGCTCCGCTCGAACGTCTCGAGGTCCTTGAGACGCTGCTCGAGCGCCGAGGCGTCGTCGTGCCAGCCGCGGAACCGCGCGGCGAAGGAAAGGGTCACGCCAACATCTTAAGCCCGAGGTCGGTCGCCGTCACGAGAGCCTCGACCTGGTAGCCGGCGCGCTCGAGCAGCTGGCGGCCCCCTTCCTCCCGGTCCACCACAGCGAGCACGCCCAGCACCTGTCCCGCTTCCTTCTCGACCGCGGCGATGGCCTCGCGTGCGGAAGCGCCGGTGGTGATCACGTCTTCCACGATCACGACCGGGAGGCCGGCGGCGAAGCACCCTTCGATGCGTTGGCCGGTGCCGTGGCCCTTGGTCTGCTTACGTACCGTGAAGGCGTCGAGGGCGAGGCCGCGACCGCGGGCGGCGGAGGCGAGGGCATAGGCGACCGGGTCGGCGCCCAGCGTGAGCCCACCCACGGCGCGCGGCTCCCACCCACGGGCCGCCAGCCGGTCCAGGCCGAGGGGGCCGATGAGGGCGAGGCCGGGGCCGGACATGGTGGTGCGGCGGGCGTCGATGTAGAAGGAGGACCGCTGGCCCGATGCGAGGGCGAAGTCCCCCCGGCGAACGGAGCGCGACAGCAGGAGGTCCCGCAGTTGCTGCTGTAGGTAGTAGTAATTACTACTACTACTCACGCCGCTTCCCTACGAGATGGCGCAGCGCGCCGAGCAGGCCGCGACCCCGGCGACTCCCGTCAGGGAGCTGCGCGGCGCCACCCGCCAGCCCAGCCTCGAGCGCCTCGGCGAACGCGCTCACTGTTGGTTGACGATCCGCGGGGTGGCGGGCCAGGCCCCGCATGACGGCGGCCTCGATGCCGGGCGGGACGTTGAGGCCTTTCCCCGCCTGCGATAGGGGGAGGGGGGGCTCGCTCAGCAGCTGCTGGAACAGCTCACGCGGGCTGCGCCCCACGTACGGGTGGCGTCCGGAGAGCAGGTAGTAAGTGATCGTGGCCAGGCTGTAGATGTCGGCGCGCCCGTCCACCAGCTCTCCCGAGAGCGCCTCGGGCGCCACGTATTGCAGCGTCCCCACGAAGAACCCGGTACGCGTGAGCCGCTCCTCCGGCGGCAGCTCGGCGTCGCGCGCGATCCCGAAGTCGAGCAGCTTCACGGTCTGCGCGCGCGCGTCGTACATGATGTTCTCGGGCTTCAAGTCTCGGTGGATGATGCCCGCCTGGTGGGCTGCGGCGAGGGCGTCGGCCAGCTGCCGCACCAGCTTCACGGCCTCGGCGGGAGCGAGCGGACCGGTGCGGTGTACGAAGCTGGCGAGCGATTCCCCGTCCGCCCACTCGAGCGCGAGGTAGTGGAGGCCGTCCGCTTCGCCATAGTCGTAGGTGCGCACCACGCCGGGGTGTACCACCCGCGAGCCGTAGCCCGCCTCTCGCAGGAACCGCTTGACCGCTGTGGGGTCGCCCCGCAGGCGCTGGCGCAATACCTTGAACGCGCAGGCTCCGCGCTCCGGGTGCTCGGCGCGATACACTTCGGCCGTGCCCCCCTCGCCCACGCGCTCGAGGAGGCGGTAGCCGGCGATGGACCGACCGGCGAGGTTCTCGTTGGCCATAGGGGATTGGCGCGAAACTAACCTGCGGATTTGAGGGTCGGCAAGTGACACGACGTGCGGCGGCGCTCTGTGGGCTCTTCCTCATCGTGGCGGGATGCGCACCCGTGCAACGGGGCAGCAGCGACGACGCCCCCCGCCCGGGCACCGCCGTGCCGGGCTTGTTCGACGCGTCGGCGGTCTACCGGTCGATGGGGTTCCTGGTGGGCGGTGGGTCGCTCCCCTTCGTCGCCTCGGTCAGCTACCTGCGCGGTCCCACGCCCGATTCGACCTTCGCTTTGCTCGCTCTCTCGCTCGCCAACCAGGCCCTCACGTTTCGCCGCAACGGCAACGAGTTCCTCGCCGCCTACCGTGTGGAGGCGGCGTTCCGCGCCGACAGCGGCATGGTTCCGGTGCAGCAGATCGGACGCGACGAAGAGGTGCGCGTGCGCTCCTTCCAGGAAACCTTGCGCGGCGACGAGAGCGTCATCTACCAGCAATTCGTGACCCTGCCGCCCGGCGTCTATCAGGTGCAGGTGGTGGTGCGGGACCGCAATGGCCCGGCATTCGCGCGCGGCGAGCGAGTGGATACCGCGCCGCGCTTCGCGGGACGCGGAATTACCCGTCCGATCGCGGTTTATGAAGCGAAGGGCCGCACGCACTTGCCGGCCTACCCGGCCCTGCTCGCGAATCCCCGGGCCACCCTGCCGTACGGCGTCGACACCGTCCGGTTCTACGTCGAGGCTTACGGCGGGGACCGGCCGACGCCCGCGCGCCTGGTCGCGCGGATCGTGGATCCCGGCCGCCGCGAGCTGTGGCGCGATACGGTGACCCTCGCGGGCGGCGGGGGGCTGGCGTCGGGGATGGTGGCCGTCGCGCCCGGCCGGTTGCCGGTGGGGCGAGCGGCGTTCGAGGCGATCGTGCCGGACGGCAGCGACACGACCCGGGCGTCGTTTCTCCTCAGCTTTTCGAATCAATGGGTGATCACCAGCTTCGAGGAGCTGCTGGGCATGTTGCGGTACTTCGAGGACCAGCGGTGGGTCGATTCGCTCCGCAAGGCACCCGTCGACCGGCGCTCGGACGTCTGGCAGTCGTTCTGGAAGGCCACCGATCCGGTGCCGATCACGCCCGAGAACGAGAGGCTGGACGGCTACTTCCGGCGCGTCCAGCAGGCGAACCTGCGCTTCCAGAACGAAGGCGAGCCCGGGTGGCTCACCGATCGCGGCGAGGTGTTGATCACGCTGGGGGAGCCCGACGAGGTGCTCGATCTTTCGAACGGCTTGGACCGGAGCGGGCAGCGCGTCATCCGGTGGACGTACACGAATCTCCGGGTCGTTCTGTACTTCACGGACCACGGCGGCTTCAACCGCTTCCGGTTGACCCCGACCTCGCGGGCCGAATACCAACGTGCTCTGGCGCAGGTGCGGCGATCGCGGTGAGACGCATCGCCGTCCTGTGGGTCGCGGCGCTCCCCGCGGCGCCGCTCGCCGAAGCCCAGGTGGCTGTGCCGTTGGACCGGGCCGTGACGGTCCGCGCGGAGTCGCTGCGCCTGGCGGGCCGGCCGTGGCATGCGGCCGAGACGCTGCTCGCCGCCGCCGCCCGCGATCCCCACCCGAACGCATTCCTCGTTGTGGAAGGGGCGAAGGCGGAGCTGTATGCGCGTCGCTACGACCGCGCGCGCGGCCTGCTGGCGGGCCAGCCGTGGCTCGAGGACTACGCCGACGGCGAGGCGCTCACGCTGCTCGGGGAAGCGGAGTACGGGCTGGGCCTGTACCCGGCGGCCGCGGCGCACTTCGCCGCCGCGCGCGCGCGCGTCTCGGGCGCCCGCGCCGCCCTGCTCGCTGTGCGGGCCGGCCTCGCCCTCGACGCGGCGGGCGAGTCCGATAGCGCGGCCGCGGCGTTCGCCGCGGCGCGGGCGGGCGGGATGGCGGCGATCGATGGGTGGCTGCGCGTCCGCCAGGCGCGGGTCACGCGCGACACGGCGGTCGCGTTCCGGCTGCTGACGGACGTCCCGGCGGCCGCAGGGCGCGACGCGGCGCTCGCCCGGGCGCGGACCCTGTTGCTCGCGGCCGATACTCAGCGCGCCGTCGATGCCTTCGCCCAGACGGGGAAAGGACTCGATGTCGCCCGCCTGGCGCTCGCCTCCGGTGACTCGGCGCGCGCCCGCACCGCGTTGTACGACTTGATGGCCCGCGCCCCGCAGAGCGACGATGCGTCGGCGGCGGTCCCCCTCGCGCAGACCGCGCTGCGCCCCCACACGCCCGGCGAACACTTGGCGCTGGGCCGGGCGTTGAACCGGCGCGGCACCGTGGTCGACGCCCTGGCGGAGGTGGAGCGCGCGGTCCGCGCGGGCGACTCCGCCGGCACCACGCTGCTGTTCTACGGCGAAATGCTCGTGGCGGCGGGGCGGTACGTCGACGCCGCGCGGGCCTACCAGCGGGCGGCGCGCGACTCGAGCGTCGCGGCGCTCGCCGTCTATCGCCGAGCGCGCGTCCTCGTCCGCCTCAACGATCCGGGGGCGGTCACGGCGCTCTCGGGGTTCGCCCAGGCCTATCCCGGCGACACGGCCGCGCCCACCGCGCTCTACCTCCTGGGCGACGCGCTGGACAGCCGCGGCGAAACCGCCGGCGCGGAGCGCTGGTTCGCCGAGCTGATCGCGCGGTACCCCGCCGACCTGCGGGCCTCGGTGGCCCGCTTCCGGCTCGCGGCCAGCGCGTATCGCGAAGGGCGTTTCGACAGCGCCGCCGTCCTGTACCAAGGCGAAGTCGCCGCCGGCGGTACCGGCGGGCCGCAGCGCACCGGTGCGCGGTTCTGGCTCGGCAAGATCGCGCTCGCGCGGGGCGACACCGCGGGGGCGCGCGCGACCTGGCGCGCGCTCGCCCGTGACGACTCGCTCGGCTACTACGGCCTGCGGGCGCGTCGCCAGACCGACCTGCCGCCGCTGGCCGTCGCACCTGCGGCCGCCCCGATTCCGGTCCCGCCCGCCGCGGTCGCCACCGGGCTGGCCCGGCTCGACACGCTCGTGCTCGCGGGCCTCGATACCGAGGCCCTGGCGGAAGTCCGCTGGGTCCTCACGCGACCCCCCGCGGAGCTCGACGCGTTGTTGGCGTGGAGCGAAGGGCTGGGCCTCCGCGGCTTCGGCTCGGCCGCCGTGCGGCTCGGTTGGCAGGCGGCGCTCAAAGCGCCCGGCGATCCACGCGTCCTGCGCGCCATCTATCCCTGGCCCAACCGCGCGGCCGTCGAGGCGGAAGCCGATGAGTTCGGCGTCGACGCGTTGCTGCTCGCCGCACTGGTCCGACAGGAGAGCGTATTCGACGTGGAAGCCCTCTCTCCAGCAGGAGCGCGCGGCTTGGCGCAGCTGCTCCCCGGCACCGCGGCGCTCACCGCGCGCGGCCTCGACGTCACATTCTACCCGGAGTGGATCACCGTCCCCGATCTGAACCTGCACCTCGGCGCCGCCCACCTCGCCGAGCTGCTGCGGCGGTTCGGGCGGCTCGAAGTCGCCGTCGCCGCCTACAACGCGGGCCCGTCCCCCATGCGGCGCTGGCTCGAGCGGGACGGCACGGCGGATCCCGATCAGTTCATTGAGCTGATCCCCTACCCGGAGACGCGTGGCTACGTGCGCAGCGTGTTGCGCAATCGTGAGCTCTATCGCGCACTGTACGCGCCAAACAATTGAGCGGTCGTCGCTTACGTCCGCTTGACAGCGTTCCCGCTCGCCAATCATTTCTATCTCGCCCGACACGAAGGTTCAACCGTTATTGACTTCGCAGGAGGCGGATCGAATGGCTAAGGGAAAGGTGAAGTGGTTCAATGACGCCAAGGGGTACGGCTTCATTGAACAGGAGGGTGGCGAGGACGTCTTCGTGCACTTCTCGGCCATCCAGATGGACGGCTTCAAGACGCTCGCGGAGGGTCAGGTGGTGGAGTTCGAAGTGAAGCAGGGCGACAAGGGGCTCCACGCCGCCAACGTCATGCGCGCCTGACGCGCGCCCGCGCCGTTCGTTCCGCCCCGCCTGGCCTGCTCCGGGCGGGGTTGTTGTTTGTTATTGTTCGCGCCATGCCCGAACGTCTCTTCCTCGTCGACGGCTACGCGCTCATCTATCGGGCCTTCTTCGCCATGATCGCGCGGCCGCTCACGACGCGGCGCGGCGAAAACACGTCCGCCGCCTGGGGCGTCACCAACTTCCTGCTGCGGCTCCGCGAAAAGCACCGGCCCGATTACCTCGGCTGGGTGCACGACGTCGGCGAGTCATTCCGCCACCAGCAATACGCCGAGTATAAGGCGACTCGCCAGAAGCTCGGCGAGGAGCTGCAGCAGGATTTCGACCGCGCCGTCGAGCGGATCGGGGAGATCCTCGAGGCGTTCCGCGTCCCGGTGTTGGGCGTCGAAGGCTATGAGGCCGACGATGTGATCGGAACGCTGGCGGAGCGCGCCGCGGAGCGCGGGGTTCAAGCGGTCATCGTGTCGGGCGACAAGGATTTCTACCAGCTCATCAAGCCGGGTATCGCGCTATTGAATCCCGGCCGCGGCGGGCCCGCCGCGGTCGAGGAGCAGTGGGTGGACACG
>Ga0066709_100001202_pt1 | contig 16536 bp, 15 predicted proteins | sample GraSoiAngelo_158_FD_79665 | JGI IMG/M metagenome (GOLD analysis project Ga0066709, IMG submission 79665) | Grasslands soil microbial communities from the Angelo Coastal Reserve, California, USA - 14_1009_16_30cm | ecosystem: Environmental > Terrestrial > Soil > Grasslands | place: USA...
GGGCGGTGGGGAGGCAGGCTTCGCCGGCGCGGCTGCGGCACCTGCCGCATCCAACGTAAGAATCACGCTGCCCTCACTCACCTTGTCACCAACCTTGACCTTGAGATCCTTCACCGTACCCGCTGCCGGCGAAGGCACGTCCATCGTCGCCTTGTCGGATTCGAGCGTGAGCAGCGAGTCCTCGGCCTTCACGGCGTCGCCCGGCTTGACGAAGACTTCGATCACCTGGACACCCTTGAAGTCTCCGATGTTGGGAACCTTCACTTCGATTGTGCTCATTGGGGCCTTCTCATTTGACAGGGCGCACGGAGGCGCAGAGAAAGTCTCTGCCTGGTCTGTGTCTCGGTGTCCGTTTGCGAGCGACGAGCTCCTGCGCCGCCTGGCAGTCCACCGCCGCGGCAAAGAGCACCGCAGCCAGCAAGAGAGATCTCAAAGCACGGTTCTCCGCATGTCGGCGAGAAGCGCCGCGAGGAAGCTGTTGAAGCGCGCCGCGGTGGCGCCGTCGATCACGCGGTGATCGTAGGACAGCGACAGCGGCAGGATCAGGCGCGGAGCGAACTGCTTCCCATCCCATACCGGTCGCGTGCTCGAGCGGCACACACCGAGAATGGCGACTTCGGGCGCATTGATGATCGGCGTGAAGTAGGTGCCGCCGATGCCGCCCAGGCTGGAGATCGAAAAGCAGCCGCCCTGCATGTCGGTCGGCCCGAGCTTGCCCTCGCGGGCCTTGGACGACAACTCGCCCATTTCCTTGGCGATCGCCAGCACCCCCTTCTGATCGGCGTTCTTCACGACCGGAACCACCAGTCCGTTGGGCGTATCGGCGGCGAAGCCGACGTGGTAATACTTCTTGTAGACGAGGTTCTCGCCATCGAGCGAGGCATTGAAGTCGGGAAATTTCTTCAGTGCAGCGACGCACGCCTTGATCAGGAACGCGAGCATCGTCACCTTGATGCCCGACTTCTCGTTTTCCTTGTTCAACTGCACGCGAAACGCCTCGAGCTCGGTGATGTCGGCATCGTCGCAGTTGGTGACGTGAGGAATCATCACCCAGTTGCGGTGCAGGTTCGCACCCGAGATCTTCTTGATGCGCGACAGCGGCTTCGATTCGACCGCGCCGAACTTGGCGAAATCGATCTGTGGCCAGGGTAAGAGACCCAACGCCGCGCCCGTCGTCGCGCCGCCCGCGGTCGCCGCGGGTGCGCTCGAGAGTGCCTGCTTCACGTAGCGCTGCACGTCCTCTTGCAGGATGCGTTCCTTCGGCCCGGTACCCTTGAGCCTTGCGAGGTCGACGCCCAGCTCGCGCGCGAAGGCGCGAACCGAAGGCGAGGCGTGCGCCGCCTTGAACGCTTCGCGATCGACCGGCGCGGCGGCTTCGGGTCGCGCTTCCCTGGCCTCGCCGCGCGCGGGCTGCTGTGCGGGGGAGGGCTGCGGCGTGCTCGTCGGCGCAGCCGCTTCCGGTTTTTCCTCCGCTTTCGTTGCAGCGCCTGCCGCTTCGAGCGTCAGGATCACGCTGCCTTCGCTGACCTTGTCGCCAACTTTGACTTTGAGCTCCTTGACCACACCTGCGGACGGCGCAGGAACATCCATGGTCGCCTTGTCGGATTCGAGCGTGACAAGGGCATCCTCGGGTTTGACCGAGTCTCCGGGCTTGACGAAGATCTCGATCACCGGCACGTCCTTGAAGTCGCCGATGTCCGGGACCTTCACCGTCGTCACGCTCCCGCCACCCGATGCCGGCGCGGGTGCTCGCGATTCGACGGGCCTGTTCTGAGCAACGTCGGACGGCTTGCCACGATCCGGTTGTGATGATGCCGGGCCTTTGCCCGCTTCCCCAGCGGAGGACGGCTGTGGCGCAGGCGTCGGTGCGGGCTTCGCCGCGGAGGCACCGTCCGCCTCGAGCGTCAGCAGGACGCTGCCTTCGCTGACCTTGTCGCCCACCTTGATCCGGAGATCCTTCACCGTGCCCGCCGCCGGCGCAGGCACATCCATCGTTGCCTTGTCGGATTCGAGCGTAACCAGCGAGTCCTCCGCCTTCACCGCGTCGCCCGGCTTGACGAAGACTTCGATCACCGGCACGTCCTTGAAGTCGCCGATGTCGGGAACCTTGACTTCGATTGTGCTCATGGGTGTCTTAAAGAACATTCACCACAGAGACGAGAGAGAACACAGAGACCCCAAGGAGAATCCGTTCCTCGAGACTTCTCTGTGGTCTCTGTGCTCTCTGTGGTGAAGATCTTGGTTGTTAGTATCGGGCGCCGGTTAGACCGTCCACGGCACCGGCTTCGCCGGGTCGATGTCGTACTTCTTGAGGGCATCGGCGACTTTCGCCGCCGGTAGCGCGCCCTCGTCGGACAGCGCCTTCAGCGCGGCGACCGTCACGTAGTGGCGATCGACTTCGAAAAAACGACGGAGCTTCTCGCGCGTGTCCGAGCGACCGAATCCATCCGTCCCGAGGACGGCGTAGCGGCGCGGGACGAAGGCGCGGATCTGCTCTGCAAATGCGCGTGCGTAATCGGTCGCGGCGATCACCGGACCCTGTGTATCCTTGAGACAGGTCTCGACGTGCGAGGGCTTGGGCTTCGCCGTCGGGTTGAGCATGTTCCAGCGCGCCGCCGCATAGCCCTCTCGCGAGAGTTCGGTGAAGCTCGGGCAGCCCCAGAGATCCGCCTCGACCCCCCAGTCCTTCGAGAGCAGATCGGCCGCGGCGATCACTTCGCGCAGGATCGTGCCCGACCCCAGTAGCTGCACGCGCGGCGCCTTGGCCTTGCCGCCTGCAGCCTTGAGCAAATACATGCCCTTGATGATGTTCGGCGCCGCGCCCTCCGGCATCGCAGGATGCTGATAATTCTCGTTCATCAGCGTGAGGTAGTAGTACACGTCGCGTTGCTCGGCATACATCTGGCGCAAACCGTCCTGCACGATCACCGCGACTTCGTAGCCGAAGGTCGGATCGTAGGAGACGCAGTTGGGGACCGTCGCGGAGATCAGGTGAGAATGCCCGTCCTCGTGCTGCAGGCCCTCGCCGTTGAGCGTGGTGCGGCCGGCGGTTCCACCCAGAAGGAAACCGCGCGAGCGCATGTCACCCGCGGCCCAGGCGAGATCGCCGACACGCTGGAAGCCGAACATCGAGTAGAAGATATAGAACGGAATCATCGGCACGCCATGCGTGGAGTACGCGGTCGCCGCCGCCATCCAGTCGCACATCGCCCCGGCTTCGTTGATGCCCTCTTGCAGGACCTGCCCGTCCTTGCTCTCCTTGTAGAACATGAGCTGGTCGGCATCCTGCGGCGTGTAGAGCTGGCCGAGCTGATTCCAGATGCCGAGCTGGCGGAACATCCCTTCCATGCCGAACGTGCGCGACTCGTCGGGGACGATCGGCACGACGCGCTTGCCGATCGTCTTGTCGCGGATCAGCGTCTGCAGGATCTGGACGAAGGCCATCGTCGTGGATATCTCGCGGTCCTCGGTACTCTTGAGAAAGCGTTCGAACGTGGAGAGCGGAGGCACGGTCAGCGCATCGGCCTTCCGCCGCCGCGCCGGCAGGAACCCGCCGAGCTCCATGCGCCGCGCCTTCATGTATTCGGCCTCGGGTGATCCCGGCGCGAAATTGACGTAGGGGAGCTGCTCGAGCTTGTCCTCCGGAACGGGAATCTGGAACCGGTCGCGCATCGCCCTGATCGAGTCGACCGACATCTTCTTCTGCTGATGGGTGATGTTCTGCGCCTCGCCCGCCTCTCCCATGCCGTAGCCCTTGATCGTCTTGGCGAGGATCACGGTGGGCTGCCCCTTGTGATTGGCCGCGGCGTGGTAGCCGGCGTAGACCTTGAACGGATCGAGTCCGCCGCGGTTCAGGTGCCAGATCTCATCGTCGGTCCAGTCGGCAACCAGCTCCTTCAACTCCGGTGTATTGAAGAAGTACTCGCGAACGTAGGCGCCGTTCTTCGACTTGAACGTCTGGTACTCGCCGTCGACGCACTCCATCATCCGGCGCATCAGGATGCCCTTCTTGTCGCGCGCGAGCAGCGTGTCCCACTGCGTGCCCCAGATCACCTTGATCACGTTCCAGCCGGCGCCGCGGAAATCGCTTTCGAGCTCCTGGATGATCTTGCCGTTGCCGCGCACCGGACCGTCGAGTCGCTGCAGATTGCAATTGACCACGAAGATCAGGTTGTCGAGCATCTCGCGTCCGGCCATGCCGATCGCGCCCATGGACTCGGGCTCGTCCATCTCGCCGTCTCCGCAGAAGCACCACACCTTGCGGCCTTCGGTCCGCGCCAGGCCCCGATCCTGCAGATACTTCATGAACCGCGCCTGATAGATCGCCATGAGCGGCCCCAGGCCCATCGACACGGTGGGGAACTGCCAGAACTCCGGCATCAGCCATGGGTGCGGATACGAGGAGATGCCCTTGCCGTCGACTTCCTGCCGGAAGTTGTCCATCTGCTCTTCGGTGAAGCGGCCGAGCATGAACGCGCGGGCGTAGACGCCGGGCGAGGAGTGTCCTTGTATCATCACCAGATCGCCGCCATGGTCCGCGGACGGGGCGTGCCAGAAATGGTTGAAACCGACGTCGTAGAGCGTGGCCGCCGAGGCGTAGCTCGCGATGTGTCCGCCGACATTGGTGTGCTTGTTGGCGCGCACCACCATCGCCATCGCGTTCCAGCGGGCGTAATTGCGGATCTTTTCCTCGATACCCTGGTCGCCGGGCATCTTCGGCTGTCGGTCGGCAGGAATCGTATTGATGTACGCGGTGTTAGCCGAGAACGGCACGTATGCTCCGCGCCGGCGCGACTTGTCGATGAGCTGCTCGATGAGGAAATGCGCGCGATCGGGGCCTTCGTGGTCGATGACGCCGTCGATCGCGTCCAGCCATTCCCGCGTTTCTTGCGGGTCGACGTCGGGTTGCCTGTCCATGGAAATTCCTCGCGAAGGATTGCCGCTGGGTATTGCGATTCGTTGCGTGCGCCGGGGGATGCGCTCGGACGTGTTCGGGTTCGCCGCAGGAGCGGCGAATAGGCATGCTACCACGGGGTCGAAACCGGTTCCAGACAGCTCGCGAAGGTGGGTCAGAGTCGATCAGGACGCGTCGCCGCGGAGGCCTTCGAGGGTACGGAGCTCGGTGACGATCGCGTCGACTTTGAGGTCGTGCGCCCCGGCTGGGACCTGGTCGATCAGCTGCAACTCGAACGCGCCGGCGACCCGCTGCGCGTCGTCGCGAAGCGTCGGCAGCAGGCGATCGTAGTAGCCGCCGCCGTAGCCGATGCGGTGGCCGCGCTCGTCGAACGCCACGCCCGGGACCAGCACCCAGTCGACGGCAGACGGCGCGACGCTCTGGCAGTGGCCCAGCGGTTCCGGGATACCGCGATAGCCGCTGGCGACGTCGCGTTCGAGGTCACCGATCGCGTAGAGGTCCAGCATGCGGGTGGCCAAATTCACGCGCGGCACGACGAGCGTCTTGCCGAGCACGAGTGCGGCATTGAACAACGGGCGCGTCTCCCACTCGCTGCGGAAGGCAAGCGAGAGGAGCACCGTGCGGGCCGATTGGAAATCCTCGCGGGCCCGAACCCTGGCGATGATCGTGTCGGCGTAGCGCACCCGGGTTGCCATGGGCAACGCGTCGCGAGCTTGCACGACGCGTTCGCGCAGCGAGCGCTTCGCCTCGCGCGGGTCGAGCGGCGTTGCGGCGGATCGAGGCGCGGTCATGGGTGGATGGTACAGCGTCTCACGCGGGGCGAGCCTGCCCAGCCCAGCCAGCCTATAATGGCGCCTTCCCCGTTTATTTCTGCCCGAAACCCGATGAAGCACGCCCATCACCACCACCGTGAGCGCCGCGCGCGTGTCGTCGCGGAGATGCGCGCACAGACCGGTGGCGGTCTCGCCGCGGTTCCGACGGCGCCCGAGGCGATCCGCAACGCCGACACGCATTACCCGTACCGGCCGGACAGCCATTTCTACTACCTCTCCGGTTTTCCGGAAGCGGACGCGGTCATGGTCCTCGTTGCGGGACGCGAGGCTGGCGAGTCGCGACAGGTGCTGTTCTGCCGCGACAAGAGCCCGGAGCGTGAGATCTGGGACGGCTTCCGCTATGGGCCCGATGCTGCGCGCGAGATCTTCGGCTTCGACGAGGCGTATTCGATCGCCGAGCTCGCCGGCAAGCTCGCCGAATGGAGCTGCGACCAGCCCGCCTTGTATACCCCGCTGGGCCTTTACGCAGGCTGGGACCATGCGATCACCGCGACGCTCAACGAGGTCCGCAACCGCGTACGCACCGGCATCGCCGCGCCGGAAACGGTGATCGACGTACGCTCGGCGATCGCCGCGATGCGGCTGGTCAAGGACGCTGGGGAGCTGGGGCTCATGAGGCGCGCGGCGGAGATTTCGAGCAGCGCGCATCGCCGCGCCATGGCCCGGGCCGAGCCCAACTGGTACGAATATCAGGTCGAGGCGGAGCTCGCGCACGAGTTCCTGCGCTTCGGCGCGCAGGCCGTCGCTTATCCTTCGATCGTCGCCTCCGGTCCCAACGCCTGCGTCCTGCACTATCGCGAGAACAACCGGCAGATGCAGGCAGGCGATCTGTTGCTGATCGATGCCGGGTGCGAGTTCCAGGGCTACGCCTCCGACATCACCCGCACGTTTCCGATCGGGGGCGCCTTCAACGGCGCGCAGAAGGCGATCTACGAGCTGGTCTTCGCCGCACAGCTCGCGTGCATCGATGCGGTGGCTCCCTGCAAGCCGTTTCACGACTATCACAAGGTGGCCGAGCGCGTGCTCGCTCAAGGCCTGATCGATCTCAAGCTGTGCGAAGGGTCGCTCGATGCCGTGCTCGAATCCGGCGCGTACAAGCAGTTCTATATGCACCGGGCGGGTCACTGGCTCGGTCTTGATGTCCACGACGTCGGGCTGTACCGCATCGACGGCGAGTCGCGAACGCTCGAGCCCGGGATGGTGCTCACCGTCGAGCCCGGTTGCTACATCCGGCCCGCAGATAACGTGCCCGAGGAGTTCTGGGATATTGGCGTGCGGATCGAGGACGACGTCCTGGTCACGGCACATGGCCACGAGAACCTGACCGCCGCGACGCCGAAATCTGTTGCGGAAGTGGAAGCCCTGTGCGCTCGCTGAGGGCTCGTTGAAGCCGGCGCGGCTGCACTGCGTCCTGTAGCGAGCCGCTTGATGCTGCACGATGTCGTCATCATCGGCGCCGGGCCGGTTGGCGCCACTCTTGCGTTGGCGCTCGCCGACGCCGACCTCGACGTCGTCGCCCTCGACTCTCGCGCCGAAGGCACGGTCGGGCGTGGTGACCGCTCGCTTGCGCTGTCGCATGGCGCGAGGCTGATCTTCGAGCGGCTGGGCGTCTGGAGCGCGGTCGCTGCGGCGCCCGCCGCGGTAACGCCGATTACGGCGATCGATATCTCGCAACGCGGCGGATTCGGACACGCGCGCCTCGACGCGGGCGAGCAGGGGCTCCCGGCCCTGGGCTACGTCGTCAGCTATCGTGCCCTGCAGGCGGCGCTCGACGCCGCCCTCGCGCGGAGTGGATGCGAAATTCGCTACGACTGCGCCGCAACGCGCATCGGCGCGACGCCCGCCTACGCAACCATCGAGGCGACACAAGGCGGGGCAGCGTTCGAATCGACCGCACGACTGGTCGCACTGGCCGACGGCGGGGGAGAGCTTGCGGACAAAGCGCGACGCAGCCACGACTACGGCCAGGTGGCGCTGGTCGGCAAGCTCACTCCCCGCGAGCCGCACCACGGCGTGGCCTTCGAGCGCTTCACGCCGGAAGGACCGATGGCCTTGCTGCCGCTGGGCAATCGCTACGGCCTGGTATGGACGACGACACCCGCGCGAGCCAACGCGCTGCTCGCGCTGTCCGATGCCGAGTTCCTCGCCCAGCTCGCAGATCGCTTCGGATCGAAGGCCGCCTTGCGACACGATGCGCTCTCAGGCTTCGAGCACATCGCCGAGCGGCAGACCTTTCCGCTGCGGCTGGAGTATGCAAGCCGCATTGTCGATGAGCGGCGCGTGCTCCTGGGTAACGCCGCGCAGGCATTGCATCCTGTCGCCGGGCAGGGTTTCAACCTCGGCTTGCGCGACGCATACGAGCTGGCGCAGGAGTTGCTTGCGACGCCGCGCGAAGCGATCGGTGCGCGTGACCACCTCGCCGCTTATGCGCGCCGGCGGCGTCCCGACCGGATCGCCGGCATCGCGTTCACGCACGGGCTGCTTGGCGTATTCGGCACCGATGCACCGCTACTGTCGTGGCCCCGCGGGTTGGCGCTCACTCTGCTCGACTCGCTGCCCGCCGTGAAGCACGCATTCACGCGCGCGATGCTGTTCGGCATTCATCAAGGCACGCTCTGACGCGTTGCACGGAAGTTGTGCTGGAGTTGATGTCGCTCACGATCGCGCTGAACACGCGCGGGCAAACTCGGTATAATGCGCATCCTTTCCAAAGCAAACTCCGAATCGATTTCATTTTCCCGGTCTGCCGCCTGTGCGAATCGGTCTGCATTTCATCGACAATAATCTCGTCGTCGCGCCCATGGCCGGCGTGACGGACCGGCCGTTCCGCCAGCTGTGCAAACGGCTCGGTGCCGGGCTCGCGGTGTCGGAGATGATCGCGTCGAATCCGGAGCTCCGCGACACCGCCAAGTCGCAGCGGCGCGCCAACCATGCCGGCGAGGTCGAACCGGTCATCGTGCAGATCGCCGGCGCGGACCCCGTGCAGATGGCTGACGCCGCGCGCTACAACGTCGAGCACGGCGCGCAGATCGTCGACATCAACATGGGCTGCCCCGCGAAGAAGGTCTGCAACGTCGCCGCAGGATCGGCCCTGCTCCAGAACGAGCCGCTGGTCGGTGCAATTCTCGACGCCGTGGTGCGCGCGGTGGACGTGCCGGTGACACTCAAGATCCGTACCGGTTGGAGCCACGCGCACAAGAACGCGGTGCGCGTCGCCCGGATCGCCGAGCAAGCGGGCGTTGCGGCGCTGTCGGTGCATGGGCGCACCCGGGAGTGCGGTTTCGTCGGCGCGGTCGAATACGATACGATCCGCGCGGTCAAGCAGGCCGTGGCGATTCCGGTGATTGCCAACGGCGACATCGATGCGCCGGAGAAAGCGCGCGAAGTGCTCGCGTCCACCGGTGCCGACGCGATCATGGTCGGCCGGGCGGCGCAGGGGCGGCCGTGGATTTTCCGCGAGATCCGCTACTACCTGGATCGGGGCGAGCGGCTGGCCCCGCCTGCGGCCGAGGAGATCCGCCGCATCATCCTCGAGCATCTGGCCGACCATTATGATTTCTACGGCGAATTCTCCGGGGTGCGCATCGCGCGCAAGCACCTGGGTTGGTACGCGGAGGGCCTCACCGGTGGCGAGGCATTCCGTTACGAGGTCAACCGGCTCGAGACGTCCGCGGCCCAGATCGCGGCCACGAACCGGTTTTTCGATCGACTCGCGGCTAAGGCCGACCGGCTCGACCATATGCCGGCGGCGGCTGCCGCAGCTCCGTGGGTAGAGGAGGCCCTCGCAGCGTGAAAAGAACCGTGCGACTCAATGGCACCAACGAGATCGGGCGAAGTGTGGAGAAGTCGCTCGAGGATTATTTCCGCAGGCTCGATGGAGAGATTCCACATGGCATCTACGACATGGTGATTGCGAACGTCGAGCGATCGCTGCTGGCCACGATCATGCATCGCGCCGGCGGCAATCAGACGCAGGCCGCCGACATGCTGGGGCTCAACCGCAACACGCTGCGGACGAAGCTTGGCAAGTACGGAATTCGCTGAGACGTCGTCGGTCGAGCGTCGAGCGGTGACCCTGGCTCGACGCGGCCGACGCCGGGCGCCTGAAGCGTGTCGACGATAACCCAGGCCCTGCTGTCGGTCTCCGACAAGACCGGGCTCATCGATTTCGCACGCGGCCTTTCTGCGCTCGGCATCCGCCTGCTCTCGACCGGCGGCACTGCGCGCACGCTTACCGCAGCCGGATTGCCAGTCACGGAGATCGGCGCGTACACCGGTTTTCCGGAAATGCTCGACGGGCGCGTCAAGACGCTGCATCCAAGGGTCCACGCTGGCATCCTTGCCCGGCGCGACGTCGCCGCGCACCGCTCCGCGCTCTCGGAGCACAACATCCCGACGATCGATCTCGTCGTCGTCAATCTATATCCGTTTCGCGAGACGGTCGCGCGGCCGGGCTGCAGCCTCGAGGACGCGATCGAGAACATCGATATCGGCGGACCGACGCTGGTGCGCGCGGCAGCCAAGAATTACGCGCACGTCGGTATCGTCGTCGATCCCCAAGACTACCCCGTGCTTCTCGCCGAGCTGCGCGACGCCGCCAGGGCGCTTTCGGCGGCGACGCGCTTCCGGCTGGCGCAGAAGGCGTTTTCGCACACCGCCGCCTACGACGATGCGATCAGCAATTACCTGACCGCGCGCGACGAGAGCGGGGTCGCACGCACGTTTCCGGAGCGCTGGAACTGGCAGGGCAACAAGGTCGAGGACCTGCGCTACGGCGAGAACCCGCATCAGGCCGCGGCGTTCTATCGCGACGAACCGCCGGTTCCCGGCACGATCGCTGCGTTTCAGCAGTTGCAGGGCAAGGAGCTCTCGTACAACAACATTGCCGACAGCGACGCGGCGTGGGAATGCGTGCAGGGGTTCGGCGACCCGGCATGCGTGATTGTGAAGCACGCCAATCCGTGTGGTGTCGCGCTTTCGCACGACCTCATCGACGCCTACCGCAAGGCGTTCGCGACCGACCCGACGTCCGCGTTCGGCGGCATCATCGCGTTCAACCGCGAGGTCGACGCGGCGACGGTCGAGGCGGTAAGCGCGCAATTCGTCGAAGTCCTGATCGCGCCGCGCTACACGGCAGACGCGCTGGTGGTGATCGCCCGCAAGGCCAACGTCCGCGTGCTCGCGATCGCGCCGGCGGACGGGCCGCGCGGCGGCGGGTGGGACCTGAAACGGGTCGGCGGCGGCATGCTGTTGCAGACGGCGGACACGCGCGACGTCGGCGCGACAGAGCTCAAGGTTGTGACCAAAAAATCCCCCATGCCGGAGCAGCTCGCGGATCTGCTTTTCGCCTGGCGGGTGGCCAAGTTCGTCAAGTCCAACGCAATCGTCTATTGCGGCGGCTTGCGAACGCTGGGCATCGGCGCCGGGCAAATGAGCCGCGTCGACTCGACCCGCATTGCGGCGCTCAAGGCGGCGAACGCCGGCTTGACGCTGGCGGGATCGGTCGTGGCGTCGGACGCATTCTTCCCGTTCCGCGACGGGCTCGACGTCGTCGCCGACAACGGCGCCGTTGCCGTGATCCAACCCGGAGGCAGTGTGCGCGATCAGGAAGTCATCGCCGCCGCCGACGAGCGGGGAGTCGCAATGGTGTTCACCGGCGTCCGTCACTTCCGTCACTGATATCGAGAAAAGTCTTGAAACCAGCTATCTTCGCCGCCTGTCTCTCGCTGGCGCTACCCGGCCGCGCGCAGGCGGTGGAATGCGCGGACTTCTGGACCTGGGTCGAGAGCGGATGCCGCCACGTCGTCGATACCTATCATCATGGCGACGACGCGTTGCTCGTCTCGGGTTACGAGTGGCACCTTCCCTACAGCTGGACGCCCGAGCGGCGCGCCGCGGAGAACGAGCTTGCGTGGGGAGGCGGATGGGCGCGCTCGCGCGAGCAGCCCAACGGCGATACCGAAAACGTGTACCTGCTCGTATTCAAGGATTCGCATCGCCAGGCCCAGTTTAACCTCGGCTACGCCTGGACGACCTACTGGGGCGACCGCGTGGGCCTACAAGGCGGTCTTGGCTTCGCGGCGGCGATCGTTCAGCGCCCCGACATCGTTGGCGGCTGGCCGGTACCGGTCGTGCTGCCGCTGTTCACGCTGCGCTATCAGAAGGCGGAGTTGCTCACGAGCTATGTTCCGAGATTCGGCGGCGGCGTCAATCACGGCAGCGTCCTGTACTTCTTCGGCAAGATAGACCTGAAATGAGGGCAGCGGCGCGAGCAGCGAGAGGGGAACCCGCGCGGTGAACGTGCTCGTCATCGGCTCCGGCGGCCGCGAGCACGCGCTCGCCTGGAAGATCGCGCGTTCGCCGCGGGTCGGGAAGGTCTTCGTCGCCCCGGGTAACGCTGGAACGGCGCTCGAGGCGGGGCTGACCAATGTCGCGATCACCGACACCGAGCAACTGGTTGCGCTCGCTCGAGCCGAGCAGGCCGCGCTGACGGTCGTCGGCCCGGAGGCTCCGCTCGCTGCTGGCGTCGTCGACGCATTCCGCGCCGCGGGCTTGCGCATCTTCGGGCCAACGCGCGCGGCGGCGCAACTCGAAAGCTCGAAGGATTTCGCCAAAGCGTTCATGTTCCGCCACGGGATTCCGACCGCTGCCTATCGAACGTTCACCCAGGCGTCGGAGGCGCACGCCTACGTGGCCGAGCGGGGCGCACCGATCGTCGTCAAGGCCGACGGCCTGGCCGCGGGCAAGGGTGTGGTTGTCGCCGAAACCACGAATGAGGCGCACGCCGCAATCGACGCGATGCTCTCCGGCGGCAACCTCGCGATTCACCACAATGAGACGGGCGCGCGCATCGTCATCGAGGAGCAGCTTATCGGCGAAGAGGCGAGCTTCATCGTGATGGCCGACGGCCGCAACGTGCTGCCGCTCGCCTCGTCGCAGGACCACAAGCGCCTGCTCGACGATGATCGAGGCCCCAACACCGGTGGCATGGGCGCTTACTCGCCGGCGCCGGTGGTGACGCCGGCCGTACACGCGAAGATCATGCGCGAGATCGTTCTTCCGGCCGTACAGGGGATGGCGGCCGAGGGCATCCCGTACACCGGCTTTCTCTACGCCGGAGTGATGATCGACACGGCCGGCAATCCGCGGACCCTCGAGTTCAACTGCCGCCTGGGTGACCCGGAGGCGCAGCCCATTCTGATGCGGCTCAAATCCGACCTCGTCGATCTGCTCGAGCACGCAACGTCAGGCACGCTCGATCGCGCCGACCCGGAGTGGGACCGGCGCTCGGCACTGGGCGTCGTGCTCGCCACTGCGGGTTATCCGGACAACCCCCGCAAGGGCGACCCGATCTCGGGCTTGAACGCGGTGACCGAAGAGTGCAAGGTATTCCACGCTGGAACTCTGCTCGCCGATGGGAAAGCGGTGACCGCCGGCGGACGCGTGCTCTGCGTCACCGCGCTTGGCGAGACGGTGCGGCAGGCGCAGCGCACGGCTTACGCCGCAGTCGACACCATCCATTTCGACGGCATGCAATACCGCAAGGACATCGGCAATCGGGCGCTGGCGCCGCGCCGAGGCTGAACCGCCGCAAGCGGCGTCTGCCAGCATTGAATCGATTGCACTACTCTCCATGGATACGTCCAGCGCCCACGACTATTTCGTCGACCTGCAAGCCCGTATCGTGGCTCGCCTCGAAGCGATCGACGGCCAGCCGTTCCGCCGCGATGCGTGGAAGCGCGCAGCCGGCGGCGAAGGCGTGACCTGCGTCATCGAAGAGGGGAACGTATTCGAGCGCGGCGGGGTCAACTTCTCGCACGTCAAGGGTGATCACCTCCCACCGTCGGCGAGCGCCGCGCGACCGCAGCTCTCGGGGCGCGGCTTCGAGGTCATGGGCGTGTCGCTGGTGTTGCATCCGCGCAATCCTTACGCGCCGACGGTACACATGAACGTGCGCCTGTTTGTGGCCCTACCGATTAGCGAAGAGGTTGCGTCAGAGCCCATCTGGTGGTTCGGAGGTGGCATGGACCTCACGCCGTACTACGGTTTCGAGGACGATGCAATTCACTTCCATCGCACCTGCCGCGGCGCGCTCGAAGACTTCGGGCCCGACTACCATCCGAGATTCAAGCGCTGGTGCGACGAATACTTCTTTCTGCGCCATCGCAACGAGCCACGCGGTATCGGCGGGATCTTCTACGATGATCTCAGCGAGGGTGGTTTCGAGCACTCCTTCGCGCTCACGCGCAGCATCGGCGATCATTTTCTCCCGCCCTACGAGCCGATCCTCCAGAGGCGCAAGGACCAGGTGTACGGCGGGCACGAACGCGAATTCCAGGCGTATCGACGCGGTCGCTACGTGGAATTCAACCTCGTCTACGATCGCGGCACGCTTTTCGGGCTGCAGTCGAACGGTCGCACCGAAGCGATCCTGATGTCGCTGCCGCCGCTGGTGAAATGGCGCTACGACTGGCATCCCGACCCCGGGTCTCCCGAAGCGCGGCTGTATGCCGACTTCCTCGTGGCGAAGGATTGGCTCGGGCCATGAGCGACGCAGGGCCGCCCCAAGGCGCGAACTGCGCCCCCGCTTTTGGGGGCAGCGCAGCGGCCGAATTCGCCAATGAGGCCGCAAGCGTGGGGGCCCAATGACCGGGGGCAAACGCCGATCGGATGACGCTCATCTGGTCGAAACCAAAGTCGAGGGCGAGGTCATCTTCGAGGGCAAGCTTCTTCACGTCCGGCGGGACACGGTGCGGCTGCCGGACGGCAAGCTCGGCACGCGCGAGTACATCGTCCATCCCGGCGCGGTGCTGATCGTGCCGGTGCTGGCAGACGGCAGGCTGGTCATGCTGCGCCAATTCCGCTACCCGATCGACCGCGTGGTGATCGAGTTTCCGGCGGGCAAGCTCGACCCCGGCGAAGCGTCACTCGTCACCGCGCAGCGCGAGCTGCGCGAAGAAGCCGGCTACACCGCAACGCGCTGGCGGGCTTTCGGTCGAATCCATTCGGTGGTCGGGTATTCGACCGAGGCCATCGAGTTTTTCGTCGCCGAGGGGTTGACCGACGTCGGTGCCGCGCTCGACGACGGGGAATTTCTGGAAATCGGGACGATGAGCGCCGAGGAGATGCTCTCCGCGCTCGACCGCGGTGAGATCACCGACGCCAAGACGGTCGCTGCGCTGCTGCTCTACGTGCGGCACGTGCATCGACGAGTATGAACGAGAACCGATGAGCGCCGATGATCTCGCGGAGAATCACCATCAGCGGGCGCGTTCAGGGCGTCGGCTTTCGCTATGCATTGGCGGACGAGGCGAGTGCACGTAACCTCGGCGGCTGGGTCCGGAACCGCCACGACGGCACCGTCGAGGCGCTCATCATCGGACCCGAAGCCGAGGTCGAAGCGCTGATTGCCTGGGCACGCCATGGGCCGCCGGCTGCGCGGGTGACCGGCGTCTCGGTCGAGTCCGCCACGGAAATGGGCGACCGCTTCGACATCCTCCCTACGGTTTGAGCGCCGGGATGACCGGCGTGTAGACGTCTTTCCACGCCGCGTAGCTCGCTGCGGTCAGCAGGGGGAATACGGCGATGAGCCCCACGCCCCACAACAGCACCAGGCCGATCATCGTCAGGACCAGCGCCAGCGCGCCGAACAGCACCAGCGGCGCAACGTTGAGCGCAAACCCGTGCAAGCTTGCCGCGAATGCTCGGATGAAGCTCGCGCCTTCGAGCAGCGCGGCGAACGGAACGAATGCGACTGGCAGCGAGGCAAGCGTCCCGGCACCGACCACGGCGGCCAGGGTCGTCCCGTTCAGTCGCGGATCGTTGGGCTCTGCCAGCAGGTTCGCGCCGGTCAGCACGTAGGCAACGATGGTCTCGACGGCGGTCACCAGAAGCGCCGAAAGGACGATCGCCGCGAGGGCCGCAGGCCTCGCGCGGAATGCGGCGGTCGCGAAGCGGATCTCGAGCCGGGCGCCGCGATCGAGCGCCGTCGCGCCGATAAGCATCCCGCATTCGACGACCGGGACGATCACTTTGGCCGCCGCCGCGCCAACGCCGGGCACAAGGTCCAGGGCGACCTCGCTCGCAAGCGTTATGGCGCCGAGCGCGCACCAGGACAACGGCGCCACCTTGAACATCCGCATCGCCGCCTCGAACCAGCGGAAAACGTTGCTCAGAGGCACAGCGCGAGGCGCGGAAGTCGCGACCGGCGACGGCAGCGCGTCCATCGGGGTGACGCCGTTACGCCGCTTCGCCGAGATAAGCGGCGCGCACCTTGGGATCCGAGAGCAGTTGTTTCGCGTCGCCGTGCAGGGTGATCTCTCCGCTTTCCATGACGTAGCCGCGGCTGCTCACTTCCAGCGCGAGCTTGGCGTTCTGCTCGATCAGCAGGATGGTCACGCCCTCCCGGGAGACGGTGAGGACGGTCTCGAAGACTTTCTGCACCATCAGGGGCGCAAGCCCCATCGAGGGCTCGTCGAGGAGCAACAGCTTGGGGCGGGACATCAGCGCGCGGCCCATCGCCAGCATCTGCTGTTCGCCGCCGGAGAGCGTTCCTGCTGTCTGCTTGTGCCGCTCCTTGAGCCGCGGAAACAGACCGAACACGCGCTCGACGTCATCGCGGATCGCCGCGCGATCGCTGCGGGCGTACGCGCCCATCGCCAGGTTTTCCTCGATAGTGAGCGCGCCAAAAACTCCGCGACCTTCCGGGACCATGGACAGGCCCTTGCGGACGAGCTCGAACGCGGGCTTGCCGGTGATGTCTTCGTCGGCGTAGCGGATGGTTCCCGA
>Ga0066709_100001204_pt1 | contig 16535 bp, 12 predicted proteins | sample GraSoiAngelo_158_FD_79665 | JGI IMG/M metagenome (GOLD analysis project Ga0066709, IMG submission 79665) | Grasslands soil microbial communities from the Angelo Coastal Reserve, California, USA - 14_1009_16_30cm | ecosystem: Environmental > Terrestrial > Soil > Grasslands | place: USA...
AGGAGCAGTAGAAAATATCCCGACTCCGCAACCGCGACAACGAATCGGAATGTTTCAGTGTCCCACGCGTCCGTTCGAGTTTCCGTCGCGACAGTCGCCGCCGGCCGGTCGGCAGCGGCCTTCACCGGGTTCGGCCGCGCGGCAGTATCGGCTGAGCGGTTCGCAACCGGCTCGGACGAATTGCGTGCGAGCCCTGATTTCGACTGCGGCGTCGCCGGCGTTTGGGGGGTTCTGGACGGCGAGTTGGCGTTTCCTGGAATGGCCGCTCCGCCTCCTGGTGTCGAACCCGGCCCGGTTGTCCCGTCCGGTGCGGCAACGGTTCTGGTCACCGAAAAGCTCTTCAGCAACTCGACGCGGCCGTCGGCGAACAGAACATTGCCTCGTTCTTCATGGACTTGTTTGGTCCAGGACAAATTGAAGTGTTCCCCGAGCTCGTTCGTAGGCCGGGCCGCGGAATTCGTCAGGTTCCAGTCCCCGGCCACAATCGAATTGGGCTGGCCCGGGTTGGCGGTCAGGCCGGTGAAGTAACTGACATTTTCGTCCTTGAGCGTCGCGAAGTTCGTGGCCGCCGACCGCTTGTCCGAATGGCACAGCAGGATTTTGGGCGTGCCCAGTTCGTTGGACAAGACCTGAAAATTGCGGAACGAAAAGACAAACAAGCCCGCTACGTTCGCCGCCGGCCGATTATATTCCAGCGAACCGCCCTGATTGGTCGAGACTGCCATCGCAAATCTGTCGCCATGTTCGTTGGCAAACAGGTGTGAGGCCGCTCCGATTTGCTTGAGGTTGTTCAGGCACTGGATGCGGTTCGCTTTGGCCTTGGTCCTGGCCAGCGCCGGCAGCAACAACGCGGCCAGGATGACAATGATCGCGATCACCACCAGCAATTCGAGCAAGGTGAAGGCGGAGGCCCGTTGGCGTTGAAAAAATGGTCTCATGCAACTGATCTTCGAGGATTGGGATTTGAAGGTCGCGAGGGCAGAGACAGCGAGCGCGCCCAACACGACAGCCACGGCCAACACAACAGTTCCTTCAACGTCAAGGCCGCGGCAAATCGACTTAGTTGACAACGAGTCTTCATGTGCCTCAAGGAATCGCCAGGCGGTTCGTCCTCACATCTGACTGCCAATGTTTCCACCACCGTCAGCCCTGGGGTATCGCCGTCGGCAATGGCAAGCTTCATGAGTCCGAGTCACGCACGCAAAATTCATCCGTGTTGATCCAAGAAATTCGAGTCTCCAGATCAACCTGTTCATTGGTGGTTGAACTGGACCGTTGCTGCCTGGCCAGATCCTTATAGCAACGCCAGTGCCGACCAATTTCAGCCCGGCCCGACCTTGGCGCCGTCGTTCAATTTGCGATGGCTGCGTGGTCTTCACGCAAAACGCGTGAAGATTTCCGGCTTGGTAAAAATCCACCGCGCCCTTCAACCGGCACTAACAACCCGTAAAAGAAGTAGCAGCCGACTGGCGCTCTGCGTGGCCGCGACCGCGCGGCGGATTTCGGCGGTTCCGCCGGCTTCGTGCGCCGTTCCAAAAGCGGGAGCAAGCTCCCGCACTCCATACGCTGGCGCGCGCTCCTTCGCCCTCGGCCGCGAGCCGCGCGAAGCGTTTGGAGTTGATCGCAGGCCCGCCTCTTCGCACCAAGTCGGGACTCGACGCCGCGCCGTGCGACCGCTACAAACGCCCCCGATGAAATTCGCCATCTGCAATGAGATTTTCCAGGGCTGGAAGGTCGAGGACGCCTTCGCCTGCGCCGCCCGGACCGGTTACGACGCCGTGGAAATCGCGCCGTTTACCATCGCCAACTGTGTCACCGACATTGCGGCGAACGAGCGGAAGCGGATTCGCGACGCGGCGGCGCGCGCCGACATCGGCATTTCGGGCATACACTGGGTGCTGGCGCAAACCGAAGGCTTGCACCTGACGCATTCGGACAGCGGCGTCCGTCAGAAAACCTCCCGCTACCTCTGCGACCTGGTCGATTTCTGCGCCGATCTTGGCGGCGGTATTATCGTATTCGGCTCACCCAAACAGCGGAACATTGCCGACGGCGTCACGCCCAGGGACGCCTGGGACTGGGCCACGGCGACATTTCGCGAATCCGTTGGTCAGGCGGAGAAACGGGCGGTCACGATCTGCTTCGAACCGTTGTCCGCCGCCGAAACCAATTTCATCAACACGGCCTCGGAAGCGATCCAGTTCACCCGGCAATTCGACTCACCCCGATTCAAAATCATCCTCGACGTTAAGGCGATGTGCGCGGAGCCGAAGCCAATCCCGCAAATCATCCGCGATTCGTCTCCGCACTTCGCCTATTTCCACGCGAACGACAAAAACCTGAAGGGCCCCGGGTTTGGCAACGTCGATTTCAAACCGATCGCGGCGGCGTTGCGGGAAGTCGGTTACGACGGTTGGGTCTCGGTGGAAGTGTTCAATTTTGACGAAGGGCCGGAAGTCATCGCGACCAAAAGCCTGGAGTATCTGAAACGGGTCTTCGCCGCGTGATTTCCAGCGAGTCCGCTGCCCGACTTTGAGGATCGTGTTTCCGCGTTCATTTGCTTGGCACCTCGAGCTGGGAGGCTCGCGCCGCTGTTTTGTCATCCAACCCCGCGGCAAATTTGCGTTTCATCCAGGCCGCGAAATCGCTGAACAGGGTGTAGGCGACCGGAATGACAAACAGCGTCAGGAACGTGCTCGTCAGCATGCCCCCGACGACCGCGACGCCCATGGGCCGGCGGCTTTCGGCGCCCGCGCCGAATCCGATGGCGATGGGCAAGATGCCGGCGATGGTCGAGAAGGCGGTCATGAGGATGGGGCGCAGGCGGACGCGGCCGGCCTGGATCATCGCCTCGTGGGAGTCGAGGCCCTTGGCGAGTTGCTGATTGGCGTATTCAACGAGCAGGATCGAATTCTTGGTCACAAGCCCGAGCAATAACACAAGGCCGATGAGGCTGAACAGATTGATGTTCATGGCGGCGATGGGGGGATAAAGACCGGCTTTTCCGCCCAGGTCGAGCAGCCAGAGAAGGCCGAACGCCCCGATGGCACCCAGGGGCACGGCCAACATTACGGTGAAGGGGTGCACCAGGCTTTCGAACTGCGCCGCCAGCGTCATGTAAACGATGATCGCCGCCAGACCGAGCACCCACCACACCTCGGCGTTGGCGTCGCTCAGGTTCCGCGCGTCGCCGCCCCAAGCGTACAGGAAACCCGGCGGCAATTCCCGCGCCAGCATGGCTTCGACCTCCTTGACCACGGTGCCGATGGGCACCGCGCCCGGCGAGGCGCTGATACTGGCGCTGCGCAGGCGTCCATAATGGCTGATCGCGTTGGGAGCGGCGCCTTGCGTGCGCGTGACCACGCTGCTGAGCTGAATCAACTCACCTTTGTCATTGCGCACAAATATTTTGTCCAGGTCCTGCGGGGTAAGCCGCGACTGCCGTTCCAACTGAGCCATCACGTAATATTCCTTGCCGCCGACTTTGATCCGGCTCAGGTCGAGACCGCCGAAGAGGATTTGCATCGCGCGCGAGATGTCCTCGATGCTGACGCCCAGCGACGCGGCGCGGCTGCGATCGATGCTGACGCGCAGTTCGGGTTTGTTGACCTCGAAACCGACATTGACGCTTCGAAGATTGTTCATACCGCGAACCTTGTTGGCGATGTCCTGGGCGACCTTGTTAAGAACCTCGAGGTCCTGATTCTGGAGAATCAATTCGAATTTGGCCTGCCGGAAACTGACCTCGATGGCCGTGGGCAGGTTGGCAATGGAGATCGCACCCTCGACCTGGCTGAAGAACCTCTCCTGCACGCCGCCCGGGCCGAGCACGATTTGCTGCACCGACCGCTGGCGCTGGCTCAGGTCCTTAAACCGGACGAATATGACGCCCAGATTCGCCTGGCCTGGCCCGTTGAAGCCCGGCGCCACCATCGCGCCATAGGTGGCGACTTCGGGCACGGAGGCGATGATTTTTTCCGCCTTGCGCAACTGGCGGTCGGTGAATTCGCTGGTCGAGCCGTTGGGCGTCAGGACCAGGCAGAACATGCGGCTTTTGTCTTCCTGCGGCAAGAAGTCCTGCTCGAGTCCGCGGAAGGCCAGCACCATGACGGCGAGTGTGCCGATGGTGACCCCGACCATCAGCACGCGATGGCGCAAGGCCAATTTGAGGCCGCGCTCGTAGGCTGAGGAGAGCCAATTGAAACCGCGCTCGAAGAAGTTGAAGACCGGTCCGTGTTGGGCGCCTTGCAGCGATTTGAGGACGCGGGCGGACATGGTCGGAGAGAGGGTCAAGGCAACAAAGGCGGAGATCACGACCGCGCCGGAGACGGCGACGGCAAACTCGATGAACAGGCGGCCGGTGGCGCTCTTTTGGAACGCCAGGGGCGCGAACACGGCGACGAGCGAGATGGTGATGGCGATGACGGCGAAGCTGATCTCCTCCATCGCCTTGAAGGCGGCCTTCAGGGGCGGCATGCCTTCCTCGATGTGCCGGTAGATTGCTTCGAGAACGACGATGGCGTCGTCCACCACAACTCCGATGCTCAACACCAGCGCCAACATGGTCAGGATGTTCACCGAATATCCGAACAGATACAGGATGGCGAAGGTGCCCAGGATCGAAACCGGGATTGCCACCGAGGGAATGATGGTCGCGCGGAAATTGCGAAGAAACACAAAGATGATCAGCACGACGAGGAGAAATGCGAGGCCGAGCGTTTCCCAGACCTGTTCGATGGCCTGCTCGACATAAACACTGGCGTCGTAGGCCACCCAAAGGTCGCAGCCCTGCGGCAGGGTCCGGTGGAGGGCATCAATCTCTGCCCGGACGCCCTTGGCGACGCTGACGGTGTTGGCCTTGGCCTGTTTGACGACCCCGAGGAACACGCACGGTTTGCCGCCGGCCCGGGCGATCGTGCGATAGTCTTCGGCCCCTTCCTCAGCCCGGCCGATGTCGCGCATCCGGACCAGGTTGGGACCCTCGGCGCGGATGACCAGGTTATTGAATTCCTCCGCGGTTTTCAGCTCGCCGCGGGTTTGAATCGTCATCTCCCGGTCGAGGTTCTCGACGCGCCCGCTGGGCAGTTCGATGTTCTGCTGGCGCAACGCGCGTTCCACATCCAGGACGGCGACGCGGCGCGCGGCCATTTTCTCCGAATCCAACCAGAGCCGCATGGCGAAACGTTTTTCGCCGCCGATGATGACCGAAGAAACGCCGGGCACGCTCTGGAGCCGGGGTTTGATCTGTCGTTCAGCCAGGGTGGTGAGCTCGAGCGGTGAATAGCGGTCGCTGTTCAACGCGTTCCAGATAATGGGCTGGGCGTCGGAATCCTGTTTGGCGATGATGGGCTCGCGGATGTCCTGCGGGAGGGCGCCCCGGATCCGCGAGACCCGGTCGCGCACGTCCTGGGCCGCGATGTCGATGTCGCGGGACAGGTCGAACTCGATGGTGATGTTGCTGACGCCCTCGCGGCTTTCGCTGGTGAGTGTTCTGATGCCTTCGATATTGTTGATCACCTCCTCGAGGCGTTCCGTCACCTCGGTTTCCACCACCTGGGCGTTGGCGCCTGGATAGACTGTGCTGACCGAGACGATGGGCGGATCGATGTCAGGAAGTTCGCGCACGGGCAGGCGCGAGAGACCGATGAGACCGAAGAGCACCAGCACCAGGTTCATCATCAGTGCCAGGATCGGCCGTTGTATGGAGACGCGCGAAAGGATCATATCTGGCGCTCGATTCTAAGAACCGAGGTAGGGCGCGGCGGCCTCCGGGGAGGCCAGCTTGACCGGCGCGCCTGGACGCAACTTCTGGGTGCCCTCCACCACGACCTTTTCGCCGGCGTTCAAGCCCTTCACCACCTCCGCTTTGCCGGCGAGCCGAAGGCCCACCTCGACCAGGCGGACCTGCGCGTTGCCTTGTTCGTCCACCACGAAAACTGAGAAGTTGTCGCCGTTGCTCATCAGGGCCGGCTCCGGAATGACGATGGCCGCGTCCCGCAATTGAAGCGTCAGGTCAAGACTCGCGAACATCCCGCCCCGGAGCTTGGCGTCCGCATTGGCAATGCGCGCCTTCACCAGCGCGGTGCGCGTGCTTTCCTCGATCTGCGGCGAGATGAAATAAACTTCGCCGCGAAATTTCTCCCCCGGAAAGGCGGCGACCGCGAATTCCAGCGGCTGACCGATCCTGAGCTGCCGGAGGTAGCGCTCCGGGACTTTCACCTCGACCTTCACCGTGTCCAGATCGACCAGCCAGGTGAGCGTGGAGTTGCGCGTGATGACCTGGCCGGGACTGATCTGTCGCGAGCCGACGATCCCCGCAAACGGCGCGACCACTCGCGCGTCCCGGAGCTGGCGGCGCATCAGGTCAACGCTGGCCTGATTCACCGCGAACGCGGAGGCTGTCTGATCAAAATCCTGCTGGGAAATGAGCTTGTCCTGAAAGAGTTGTTTTGCCCGATCGTGGTTGGCCCCGCTAAACCTGAGAGTGGCTTCCACTTCGGCGAGCGTGGCGGCAAACTTGGTTTCATCCAGCTTGACCAGCAACTGTCCTTTTTCAACGCGCTCGCCCTCGGCAAAATGAATCTCCTGCACGATCCCGTCGCTCTCCGCCTTGACCTCGACCTGTTCGTTGGCGGCGATGGTGCCCGGAAGCGAAAGCGTTTCGGAGACCGGCTGCCGCGTCGCCTCGATGGCAATCACTTGAATGGGAGGAAAACCGCCCGGCCCGCCGGCCGCCTTTTTAGAGCAGCCGCTTATCAGCAAGCCGGCCAGTACGACCGAGGCAATGACCGGAGCTATTCTCATCGATGGGCGCCGGCGAGGAACAATTTCACGATTCGCTCCGCGGTTCTTCGGGTTCAACTTAGCGGACGGTAGGGAGCGTGGGTCCGGGCGTCAATTTATTTCAGCGACACCCTGTCGTCCGCAGGGCGGAGTGAATTCTCCGCGCCCAAACGCGGCGGGACTCTTCACTGTCTCCCTGAACCCTCGCGCGCCGCGCCAGTCTCTCGTCCTCGTCGTCGTCCTCGTTCTCGTAATCGAAATGGGGCGGACGAGGACGAGGACGAGGACGAGAACGGGGACGATATGGTTCGGCTTCCCGCATCCTCCCGGCAGATGCGCTGGCTGGACGTTTTCCACCGCCGAAGATGATTGAAACCGAGAGGGAAATTCCCTAGCCTGCCTTACCGGAAGCCTCAACGATACAAACCGGAACGCGGTTCGAGCGGTCAAAACCGGAACAAGCTATGAAGAACTTGACCAAATTCAGGTGGCGGATCCTCCTGCCTGTCCTGGGCGGGTTGCTGGGGACTGGCGGCTGCAGCAAGGAATCCGCGGGGGGGAGCGACTCCAGCGCCGCGGCCGGCGGCACGATCAAGGTCGGCGAATTCGCCTCACTGACCGGAAAGGAGGCCGCATTCGGTCAATCGTCGCACAAAGGCACCGTGCTTGCGATTGAACAAATCAACGCCGCCGGCGGGGTGTTGGGAAAGAAGATCGAGTTGATCACCGAGGACAACCAGACCAAAGCCGGTGAATCGGCCACCATTGTTCGCAAATTGATCTCGCGTGACCGGGTGGTGGCGGTCCTGGGCGAGGTGGCAACCGGGCGATCACTCGAAGCGGCGCCGATCTGTCAGCAAAACAAGATTCCCATGATCTCGCCCTCTTCGACCAACCCAAAGGTGACCGAACAAGGCGATTATATCTTCCGTGTTTGTTTCACCGACCCGTTCCAGGGAAAGCTGTTGTCGGAATTTGCCCTCAAGACATTGAAACTCCGCAAGGTGGCCATCCTGTCGGACGTTGCCTCCCCCTACAGCGTCGGCCTGGCGCAATATTTTAAGGAACCGTTTGTCACCGCGGGCGGCACGATCGTCGCCGAACAGAAATTCAGCAGCGGCGACAAGGATTTCAACGCCCAACTGACCGCGATCAAGGCAACGAATCCCGACGGGATATTCGTGCCTTGCTATTACACGGAGGCTGGCCTGATCGCGCTGCAGGCGCGCCAATTGGGCATCGACGTGCCCATGTTTGGAGGCGACGGGTGGGAAGCTCCGGAACTGATCCAGATCGGCGGCCAGGCCCTGAAAAACACCTACTATTCGACGCATTTCTCGTCCGTGAAAGACACGCCGGAGGGCCAAAAGTTTGTCAAAGCGTATCGGGCTAAATACAACGGCGAGACACCGGATTCCATGGCCGCGCTCGGCTACGACTCCGCGTTGGTGCTGGCGGACGCGATCAAGCGCGCCGGAACGACGGAAGGCCCAAAACTCCGTGACGCGCTGGCTCAGACCGACTTCGTTGGCGCCACCGGTCGAACGAAACTCAATGCCAGCCGTGACGCGCCCAAGACGGCGGTGATTGTCACCGTCGAAAACGGCCAGTTCAAATTTCTCCAGGATGTCCAGCCTTGATAGTGCAGCGACACCGGGTTGGGGGGTGGAAATGCAATCGCCTGAAGTCGCCGAATGTCTGAGTTTCTCCAGCAGCTTATCAACGGCCTTTCCCTGGGCGCCATCTACGCCTTGATCGCCCTGGGCTACACGATGGTCTATGGAGTTCTGCGCTTCATCAATTTTGCCCACAGCGATGTCTTCATGGTCGGAGCCTTCAGCGGCTTTTATCTGGGGCGCCTGTTTTCCCGGCAATCGTTCGCGATGGGGCTAGCCGTGCTCTTTGGAGCGATGACGATCTGCGCGACGTTGGGCATCGTCATCGAACGCCTCGCCTACCGGCCGTTGCGCGGGCGCTCGACGCTGACGGTTCTCATTACCGCCATCGGCGTCTCGCTCCTGCTTCAGAATTCCGGCCAGCTCATCTTTGGCGCGAATCCGAAATCATTTCCCAAACTGTTCGCCCATACAAATTACAACCTGCCCGGGCATCTGGTGATTTCCAGCAACCAGTTGGCTGTTTTCGCGACCACGCTCAGCCTGCTCTTTGCACTGCAATACATCGTGCTGCGAACCCGGATCGGCACCGCCATGCGCGCGCTCTCCTTCAACGCCGTCGCCGCCTCGCTGGTCGGCATCAACATCGACCGGGTCATCTCGTTCACGTTCGGTCTCGGTTCGGCGCTCGCCGGCGCCGGCGGCATTCTTTATGCCGTGAACTACCCGGCGATTGATCCGCTCATGGGCACGCTTCCCGGCTTGAAGGCCTTCGTGGCGGCCGTGTTGGGCGGCATCGGCAACATCCCCGGCGCCGCGCTCGGCGGCATGGTCATCGGCGTGGTGGAAACGTTTGTCGCGGGCACGGCCTGGTCCACCTATCGGGACGCCATCGCGTTCGCCGTGTTGATCTTGATCCTCCTGTTCAAGCCGGCCGGGCTGCTCGGCCGCTTGCAGGTCGAGAAAGTCTGATACAAATGACGGAATGACGAAAACCGAATGACGAAGGAAATCCGAAATCCGAGTGCCGAATTGAGCCGCGACGACGCGGGCTCTGGTGCGTCATTCGGGATTCGCAATTGTTTTGTCATTGGTCATTGGTCATTCGTCATTTGCCCCGGGTATTCTCATTTGTCGCGGCGCTGAGATGTTCTCCCGCGCTCACATCGTTTTGCTCGCGGCGATCCTGGCCAGCCTGCTCGTTTCCCTGGCTTCTTCCCGCATCAATCCCTATTTTCTCGATGTGACCCTGGGCGTCGGGATCAACATCATCCTCGCCGTCAGCCTGAACCTGATCAATGGTTACACGGGCCAATTCTCGCTCGGTCACGCCGGTTTCATGGCGGTGGGCGCCTACGCGGCAGCGCTCCTGACGACCAACTACGGCTCGAAACTGTTGCCGCTGCTGGGGGGCCAAACGTGGGTCCTCTTTCCCATCGCGCTGCTCTTCGGCGGACTGATGGCGGCAGTGGCCGGATTGCTGGTCGGCGTTCCCTCGCTTCGGTTGCGCGGCGATTATCTGGCCATCGTCACGCTCGGCTTCGGGGAGATCATCAAGGTGATTCTGCAGAACGTGGACGCCGTCGGCGGAGCGCGCGGCATGATCGGCATCCCCGCGTACTCGAACATTTTCTGGACGTTCACCATTGCGTCACTGACGGTTTACGTCGTCTGGGGCCTGGTGCACTCGACTTACGGACGGGGGTTCATCGCGGTGAACGACGACGAAGTGGCTGCCGAAGCGATGGGCATCAACACCACCAAGTACAAGATCATCGCGTTTGTGGTCGGCGCGTTTTTCGCCGGTCTGGCCGGCGGCATTTATGCCCACTTCAAGCAGTATCTGGCGCCCAACGGTTTTGACTTCAACAAATCGATCGAAATCGTGGTGATGGTCATCCTCGGCGGCATGGGTAACAACGTCGGCGTCATTATGGCGGCCATTTTGCTGACGGTGCTGACCGAGACGCTCCGCAGGTTCGGCGATTACCGGATGGTGCTTTATTCCACGCTGTTGATCGTGCTGATGTTGACCCGGCCACAGGGTTTGTTCGTCTGGCCGATGTGGAAACGGAAGACCTCCTGAGCGATGGAGACTTCTGCCAGCCCGCAACCGCCGCTGCTGCAATTGATCCGTTGCACCATTCGTTTCGGCGGGCTGACCGCAGTCTCGGACCTCGACCTGGAAATCGGGCCCCGGGAACTGCTCGGGCTCATCGGCCCGAACGGCGCGGGCAAGACCACCGTGTTCAACCTCATCACCGGGGTCTATCAGCCCACGTCGGGCGAGATTCTTTTCGAGGGCGACACCCTGGTCGGCCTCAAACCCTACGAGATCACCGCGCGCGGAATCGCGCGGACATTTCAGAACATTCGGTTGTTTTCCTCCCTGACCGTGTTCGACAACGTCCGGGTGGCCTTCAATCTGCACCTCGTCAGCGGCGCCACCCACGGGCTCGGGCGCGGACGGGCCTTTCAGCGGGAGGAACAGGAGATCGCCGCGCAGGTCATGGAGATGCTCGAGATTTTCAAACTCGGGCGGTTTCGCGATTCGATGGCAAAGAGACTGCCGTATGGCGACCAGCGCCGGCTTGAGATTGTCCGCGCATTGGCCACGCGCCCAAATCTCCTGCTGCTGGACGAACCGGCGGCGGGGATGAACTCGACGGAAAAGGCGGAACTGATGAAGCTGATTCGGTTCATCAAGGACAAATACAAAATCGCCGTGCTCCTGGTCGAACACGACATGCAGGTAGTCATGGGCATCTGCGAACGCATCGCCGTGTTGGATTACGGCGTGAAAATCGCCGAAGGCCTGCCGGCCGAAGTACGAAGAAACCCGAAAGTCATCGAGGCCTATCTGGGGGAAGACCACATCGCGCCCGCCTGAGCTGTCGCGGTTCAACGCAGCTAGAGATCGTATCAGAGCATGCTCGAAGTCAAAGATTTGACGGTCAATTACGGGGCGATCACCGCGCTGCACGGCGTGTCTTTGCAGGTCAAGGCAGGCGACATTGTCACGCTGATCGGCGGCAATGGCGCGGGCAAGACGACCACGCTGAAAGCCATTTCCGGCCTGCTCAAAGCCCGTTCCGGCCAAATCAACTACCAGGGCCAAAGCATTTTGAATCGGCGGCCGCACCAGATCGTGGAATTGGGAATCTCGCAGGTGCCCGAAGGCCGGATGATCTTTGCCAACCTGACAGTGCTGGAAAACCTTCAGATGGGCGCCTATCTGCGCAGGGACAAGGCCGCGATTCAGAGCGAGATGGACTACGTCTTCAGCATTTTTCCGCGGTTGCGGGAACGAATCAAACAGATCGCCGGAACCCTGTCCGGAGGCGAGCAGCAGATGCTGGCGATTGGCCGCGCGCTGATGAGCAAACCGAAATTCCTGATGCTGGACGAGCCGTCGCTGGGGATCGCCCCGTTGCTGGTAAAAACGATTTTTGACAAGATTGCCGAGATCAACCGCCAACACGGTATTACAATTCTGCTCGTCGAACAGAACGCGAACCTGTCCCTGGAAGTGTCGCGCTACGGCTACGTGCTGGAAACGGGCCGGATTATCCTCCAGGACCAATCCTCCGCCTTGCGCCAGAATCCGCAGGTGAAAAGCGCGTATCTCGGGGGAATCTGAGTCGTGGTGTCAATGCCGGTAATAGGGGTCAAAATAAATCCGCAATTGGGTGGTGGTCTGAATGTCGCGAACCTTCCGGTCCTTCATCGTCTCGAGGTGCCCATCGATAAACCCGACATTCACCCGACCATCGTGAATCACAAATCGTCCGGCGAGCGCGGTGCCCTGCGGTTTGAAGCTGGCATTTCTCATGGTGGCCGGGTCCTCGTTGACCAGCAGAATCTTCTGGGTCGGACCGATCACGTGAGCGATCTTCACGCCTTCAGGAACGGCCCGGGTCAAATCCGTCGTCGGATCGAGTTCTTCGTTCATGCTGAAATTGACCCGCAAGGCCTCCCCCAGTGGCCCTGTGCTCGGGCAACGGTAAATCCGGAATTTCCCGGCGTAACTGTCCCGATGCGGCAGCATCCGGGGCAGACCGGTCACGTAACTGAAGATCGAGCCCGATTCCGCATGAAACCCGAAACTGATTCCTTTCCACAGCTCAGGATTGTTGGGCGAGAGATTAGGTTGGCCGCCAAAAACCCAGTCCGGTTGCCAGTTGCGATCCACATCGCCCGGCCAGGGGAGATAATCGCCGTTGTCGTCGGCATACAGCGTCATCGCCAGGGCGATCTGTCTCATGTTGTTTCGACAGACCGACGAACGGCCCTGTTCCTTCGCCTTGCCCAGCGCCGGCAACAGCAACGCCGCCAGGAGCGCCACGATGGCGATCACTAGCAGCAACTCGACCAATGTGAACCCAGTTGAACCTCGGGGGCCGCGTTTCCGCCGTGAATAACGTGAATGCAATGCTTCAGCCGGCATCTGAGTATTGGGCTTGTTTTGGACTTCGGCAAGACTATCCAGCATAACCAGGCTCAGTGCAAGTGCGTGTTTTGGACGGCTATTTGCGAGTGGTGGCGTGTTGCTGGAGCCAAACGACGTCCCTGCTGCCGGTAACGACGTAGTTGTGTCCGTGCCAGTCCAGATTCCTGGGCGGATTGTAGGTGCGAGAATCCAGCCAGCGATGGCTGTCCACGTGGCTATCACCAAACGACACGGTCGAATTGTGCCCGTGGTAGTTGGCGGGAATATGGTAAAACGCCGGCGTGGTCATGTGCATCCCGAAGAACGGCCGGCAGATGCTCTCCGAGTGAATCTCCATGAACACAAACAGATCGGACGAGGCCGGCGCGACCATGTCGCCGGTCTTCTTGAACACGCGAAATCCGGGCACCGGATTTTCCCGGTACACCGCTCCTTGCCAGCCAACGTGCGAATTCATGCCATAGCTGCGCACCACCGGAAATCTTTTCGCGCCCAGCATCACGGTGGATCGATCCGCCGGACACCGGTAGATGGCGGTCGTTTTCAAATAGGGCCCGAACGCCGAATACTTCGGTTCGGTCAACAGAAACGTATTGGTATTGTCGTTGGGCGAACTCTCGAAGCTGCCTGAGACCCAATTCGGCGCGAGCGTGCCGTCGCCGTTCAACACCAGCCGCTCCTCGTTGTCGCCGGCATACATCACCCAGATGATAGCCAGTTGCTTGAGGTTGTTCACGCATTGGATCGATTGCGCCCGTGCCTTGGCCTTCGCCAGCGCCGGCAACAACAAACTCGCCAGAATCGCGATGATCGCTATGACCACCAGCAATTCAATGAGGGTGAACCCGGCCAACCGACGCTCCACGAGCGTGCGGGAATTAAAACGAGTTGCGCTCCTGATGGATTGATGGTTCGACATTCGCCGTCCGCTGAGTCCAGACAGTATTGAGCAAAACCGACCCCTCCGCAACTGTGCGTTTGCCGGCACAGCGGGCCCTGGGCAAATCCGAATGACAAATGACGAATGACCAAAAAAACCGAATGCTCGAAATCCGAAGGAGCAATACGAGGAGCGCTCGCCTTTCATTTCGGGGTTCGGATTTCGACATTCCTTTGACATTCGTCATTCGGCCTTCGTCATTCTTCCCGGTTTCCTCACGAGCCTGTCGGCCTGATCAAAATTTCCTCGACCACCGCCCTCGGGGGCAGGCTGAGCACGAGGAGAGCACACGCCGCCACGTCGTCCGAAGTCAGCATCCGGGCGCGTGCCGCGGTGGTGGGCGGCGCCGGGCGTTTGTCCAGCAACGGCGTGTCGATGTCACCGGGGAAAATCGCGCACGCCCGAATCCCATTGCCCCGCTCTTCGGCGTTGATGGACTGCGTCAGGCCGGCCAGACCAAACTTTGACATGACATAAGCCGGGCCGGCCTTGGGACTCGCCTGTTTGCCCGCGTCGGAAACGATGTTGATGATCGTGCCGCTCTTGCGCGCGCGCATTTGCGGCAGGAACGCCTGAACGCAGTAATAAGCACCGTTGAGATTCGTGTTGATCATGGCGTGGTAGTCCTCCAGGGAGAGCACCTCGAGCGCGCGATTGGGGGCGTTGGTTCCGGCGGCATTAACCAGCACTTCGACTTCCTTGAATTGCGCGAGGGTCTGCTTTGCCATTTCTTCAACGGCTTTGGCATCGCCAATATCGCATGGGCAAACGAGCAGCTCCCTGGTGTTCCCGCCCGCCCGCTCGAGCGTCTCCCGCAAGTTCTTCGCGCGTCGCCCGACCAGGGCGACCTTCCAATTCTGTTTCGCCAGCGCGATTGCGATGGCCTGGCCGACGCCGCTGCCGGCGCCGGTGACAACGGCGGTTTTGTTCATCACCTGCGAATACGAGCTAATGCCACGTCTGTAAGCACGAATGACGAGCCCGGCGCGCGCGGCCCGGAACTTCTGCCTGGAATTTCTTTGGCCATTCGAGTCCCGTCATTCCAACTCCACCCACTGCCGCGTCTCCGCTGATCTTGAGGCCGCGTCCATGACGGCCTGGGCGCGCGCGCCGTCGTGAAAGCTCGGCCGACACGGACGCTGATTGCGGATGGCGTCAACAAATTCCCAGGCCTGATCGTATCGGAACGTTACCAGCGGATCGCCCTGCCGCGGGTCGCGCGGCGAGCCGGGCACCTTCCAAAATTCCTCCGGGATCGTGATCGTCTCCAGGCCGGAACCACCCGCCTTGCCCGTCTGGAGTTTGTTCCATTCGCCGGTGATGAACACGAACGAACGCTCGCTGCCGTTGATTTCCACATAATCAAGGCTGCGCCAGCTTTCGTTTCGGCCGCTGGCGAGCTTGCTCGATTCCAACACACCGGTCGCGCCGCTTTGAAATTCGGCGAGAATGGCGACCCAGTCCTCGAGGTCGTTTGGCGCGTCCCCGCGCACGGGATGCCACTGCTTCAGGTTCGCGACGAGCTGTTGCACCGGGCCGAACAGCAGGTGCGCGAAATCAATCCGGTGCGACAGCATGTCGCCGAGTTCGCCGGCGCCGGCGAGTCGCTTCACCTGTCGCCAGCCGAGATTGCGCGTGTCCCAATCCTGCAGGCGGCAGGAGCGGTAATGATAGGGCTGGCCCAGGTCGCCGCTTTTCACCAGGTGCGCCAGGTAACGCATCGCCGGAACGAACCGATACGTGAACGCGGTCATGTGGCGGACGCCGCCCTTGTCCGCCGCCTCGGCCATTTGTTTCGCCTCCGCGTAATTCATCGCCAGCGGCTTCTCGCAGAGCACGTGTTTGCCCGCCGCGATCGCCGTCAAAGCGATGGGCGCGTGCAGGAAATTCGGCGTGGCAACGATCACCGCGTCCACCTCATCCCGCTTCGCGATCTCTTCATATTTGGTCGCGGTGATTTTGACGCCCGTCTGCTCGCTCGCCTTTTGCAACGTGGCCGCGTCGCTATCGCAGAGCGCGACGACTCTGGCTTCCGGACACAAGGCGAGGCCGGGAAGATGGTTTTGCAGCGTGATGCCGCCGCAGCCGATGATGGCAATGCCGATTGGTTTCATGAACGCGAGCCGCGAGTATGCCGCAGCATCCGCAAAACACAAGCACCGCCGCTGGCCGCTGGGGTCCAAACGGCCGTCCGGAGCGCAGAGCTCCAGCTCTGCGCGCTGCGGTCACCGCGTTATCACCCCGGAGCCGGAGTTTGGACGTTTGACCAAGTCGGGCGGCGCGAGGCCAACGGCCTCACTCATACCAGCCCAGGGCAACGCCCTGGGAAAAGCCAATGGATTTTCATTGAAGGCCAACGGCCTGTCTCATTCGACGAACGTCACGCGTTGGCCAGACAAAGGCAGTCGGGGTCGATGAATCGCGCCGTTGGCGCTCAGCTATGCGTCTTCTCGCACCGGTTCCTGAGGCATTGCCCCAGGCTGGTATGATTTGACGCCTTCGGCGTCATCCGGTGCCTTCAACGGCAATTGTCGGGGCAGAAACAGACTTGGCGTCCGGGGCCGCTTGCCTAGAATCCCCCCGATGACTCTCCATCCGACCGCGACGTTGTCCAGATTGCTCCTGTCGCTGTTGCTCGTCGGCGGCATGCCCTCCCGCGCCGCGGAATCGCCGCGCCCGAACTTCGTCGTCATCTTGACCGACGACCAGGGTTACCACGATGTCGGCTGCTTCGGTTCATCCGACA
>Ga0066709_100001206_pt1 | contig 16528 bp, 16 predicted proteins | sample GraSoiAngelo_158_FD_79665 | JGI IMG/M metagenome (GOLD analysis project Ga0066709, IMG submission 79665) | Grasslands soil microbial communities from the Angelo Coastal Reserve, California, USA - 14_1009_16_30cm | ecosystem: Environmental > Terrestrial > Soil > Grasslands | place: USA...
AAGAAGGCTTCCCAGCGTTGACGGCTTTGTGGCGGTTTCCATCAGCAGCGGTTTCTAATCTTAGAGTTAAGGAAGGAACGATGGCGGGTGACCGCTACTTCATATTGCACTCTCCAGAATCTGTGTGGCCAATCTCTTCAGGCTTGCTTTTGCACCGGTGGTCGCGTGTCCGAAAAACGATACTCCAACCGCATTTGCTACTTTCAAATTCCTTCTTCAACTGTTTCGCCGCAGCACTAGGCACCCCGCGATCATGTCGTGGAGCGCCTGCTTTTTCTCGGTGCACCCCGCCATGATGTATCCGATAAGTGCAGGCACCATGTTGGTGATGATCTTGGCAAAGTGCCTTCCCGTGGAGCGACCGAAGCTTACGCGCCGTCCTACCATATCCGTCACCACCAGGCCCAGCGCCTTTTTCCCGAGCGTAGCTTGCCACTCCGAACTCTCCATCAGCGCGTGGTACAACCACGTCAGGAGCAGGCTCACTGTTGCGGCAAGAAATATGAGTGCGATGAGCATGAAGATGCCAACATCATTCAAGTCTTCGTTAGGATGGATCTCGCCGATGAATCCGCCCAGTCCCGTCAGAAAGACCAGGGGAATCAATATCAAGACGAAGCCCAAACCCAGCACCACATTGTCAATGAGGAGGGCCAAAAAACGCAGCCAGAATCCCGCGTACTCCACGCGGGGTACGGCGGCGTATCCGGCATACGCAGGAATGGAAGCCGCGCCACCTCCGATCGGTGCGGCAACCGTCCGAGGCATCATCGGCGCCCGCGGCACTGCAGGAGCAACCGCGAACGCCTGTCCGCAATTCAAGCAAAACGCCGCGCTATCCGCCATCGCTCCGCCACAGTTGGAACAATACACAGTGGTTCCTCGCTTCTTTCTTGCCTTTGGCGACCGCAAGAATCGCAGCCAAATCCTACTTTCAAGCAACGGTAGGGTCAATTCCTTCATCGGACAACGCCCGGGTGGAAAAAAGTCCATAGCACTAGTACCCAATTCTTACTCCTCGCGATTGCCTGCCAATCCGCGCATCTTTTTGATTTCACATGTGTTTATCGGAAAAGAAGATTTTCCTCCAGTTTTGGTTCATTTCTTGCCCCCAGAAGTGGCCCCGGTCAAACTCAAGAGGGAGGAAATTCTATGCGATTCCGGACTTCGCTTTGCCTAGCCACCCTGTTTCTGGTTTGTTTCACGATTGCAGCCTGGTCCACAGCGCTGCCCGCCCAGCCTGCCGCAGATAACTTGCAACCGACACCGGATAATCAATCGCTCTCGGGGCAAATCGCATCCGTAGGTGATGCGGAATTCTCCGTGCAGGTGACGAAAGATAAAAATGTGAATACCGTTCAATTCCTGGTGGATGGCAAGACGAAAGTCGAAGGCAAACTGGCTGTGGGCGCCGAAGCCACTGTCGAGTATCGCTCCGACGAAGGCAAAAACATCGCCGTTCGCGTCATCGTGACATCGGCCCCCAGAATGGACTTGTACTAACGAAACACACCGCTCATAATCTAGAAGCCGGTCACCGACAATCATAATTTCAATGCGGCCGCTCGCCAGCCCTCGCGGCCGATTCTCATTTTTGAAAATTAAGGAGTCTTGATGCGCACGACTCTGAAAATCATTCTGCCCTTGATCGTCAGCGTCGCATCGGTGTCTCTGCTGTTCGCGGCATACCAGGTACGGACGGAAAAGAGCAATTTGCGCAACGACCTTTCGCGCCGCGCGGAAATTCTCGGTGAAAGTCTCCAGGAGAGCGTGGAGCCGTTGCTCGACCGTGCACCCGATAGAAGCTTACAACGTCTCGTCGAGCGCTTCGGTCAGCGCGAACACTTGAAAGGTGTCGCCGTATACAGCGGCGCTGGCGCGGTGCTGGCGATCACTCCCGGCCTGCCACTGGCGTTCAAGATGCGTCCGACGGCTGCAACTCGCGCCGCACGGGAGGATGCCGGCGCAGATGAATTCCTGAGTGCAGAGCAAACCGCCACCACCAATGAAGATTCGAATTCGCCGATTCACATTTATGCCTTGCCGCTTCACCATAACGGCGAAATTGCGGGCACGCTGGCTCTCTTCCACGACACTAGTTACATCGACAATCAAGTCTCCCGCACACTTCGCGATTCCCTGCTCAATGCGTTCGTCCAGACAGTTCTTATCACGGGGCTCGCGGTGATTCTTGTCCAGTGGACTTTCACCGGCCCGCTGACGCGCACGGCAAAATGGCTGCGCACGCTGCGCACCGGCCAGCCAAACGCGCCACCGGCGGTTTCGAATGGCGAACTTCTCGACGAGATCCATCACCAAGTGAAGCACCTCGCGCGCGACCTGGACACCGCGCGCGCTGCCGCGGAAGAAGAAGCGCGGTTGCGCGATTCGAACGCTTCACTGTGGACTGCCGAACGCCTGCACGTCAGCCTGCGCGACAAACTTCGGGAAAAACCACTTTACGTTGTTTCGAATCGCGAGCCCTATATGCACGTCTTCAGCGAAAAGGAGAAGTCGATCAACGTAATCGTTCCGGCGAGCGGCGTGGTCACCGCGCTCGAACCTGTGCTGCGCGCCTGCAATGGCATGTGGATCGCCAACGGCTCCGGGAGCGCCGACCGCGAAGTCGTCGATGCACACGATCGGCTGCGCGTGCCGCCCGATTGCCCAAGCTACACGCTGCGCCGCGTGTGGCTCAGCGACGAGGAAGACAAAGGCTACTACGAAGGCTTTTCAAATGAAGGTCTCTGGCCGCTGTGCCATATTGCGCATACGCGACCGGTCTTCCGGCCCGAGGACTGGCTGCAATATCAGAAAATCAATCGCCGATTTGCCGACGCGGTTTTGCAGGAAATGGAGGGCACGGAATCGCCGATTCTCCTCGCGCAGGATTATCACTTCGCGCTGCTGCCGCGGATGGTCAAGGAAGCGCGGCCCGACGCGCGTGTTGCGATCTTTTGGCACATTCCGTGGCCAAATCCGGAAGTCTTCGGCATCTGTCCGTGGCAGCGCGAACTTGTCGATGGATTGCTGGGTGCCGACCTTGTGGGCTTCCAGATCCAATCGCACTGCAACAATTTTCTTGAGACTGTGGATCGGGTGCTCGAGGCGCTCACGGAATGGGATCGTTTCGCAGTGAATCGCCAGGGTCACGTCACGCGCGTGCGCCCGTATCCCATCAGCGTGGCGTTTCCGGAGAATTCACGCGGCGGCACCAATGAATTGCGCAGCGCCGGTCGAGAGCGCGCCGCTCTGTGCGCCGAAATGAGTATTGAGGCTTCCCTTCTGGGCGTCGGCGTTGATCGCGTGGACTACACGAAAGGGATTCTTGAGCGATTCCGCGGCATCGAGCGGTTTTTCGAATTGAATCCTGCCTACCAGCAGCGTTTCACTTTCGTGCAGATCGCCGCGCCCAGCCGCACGGACATCGAGCGCTACAAGAACTTCCTGGCCGAAGTCAGCGCCGAAGCCGAACGCGTCAACTCACGCTTTCAAACGTCGCGGTGGAAACCCATCGCGTTTCTCAAGAAACACCATTCGCACGAGGAAATCGCGCGGTATTACCGCGCCGCTTCTTTCTGCATGGTCACGTCCCTGCATGACGGAATGAATCTCGTGGCCAAGGAATTCGTGGCCTCGCGCGAGGATGAACGCGGCACGCTGATCCTCAGCACGTTTGCGGGCGCGGCGCACGATCTTTCCGATGCGCTACTGGTCAATCCTTACGACGTCTCGCAACTCGCGGATAGCATCCATCGCGCGCTGGAAATGTCCGAAGAGGAGCAATCGACGCGCATGCAGCACATGCGTCACAGCGTGCGCGAGCGCAACATCTACCGCTGGGCCGCTCATCTACTCTCCGATCTCACCGATATTCGCATCGAAATTCCGGAACGTGTGGAGACACCTCAATTGTCATGACCCGGCGCGCGATTTCGCACTTACAACGCGATTGGGAGGAGGCCGCCGCGTTCACCGAACTAGCGGAAGACGTGGTATGAACGCCGCCGAAACGCCGTTCGAATTCGTTACCGTTTCCTATCTCACGCGGATCGGCAACCAATCGGCCGGTACACTTGCGGAGTTGCTGACGGGGCTCGAGCATTGCAGCGACGCGTCTATTTTTCATCACACCTTTCAAACGCTTGGCAGCCATCATTTTCTTACCGAGGGTTTTTCCAACGATTTCGCGCAATGGGCGCTTTCGGACACTAACCGGAACGACCTCGCCGAACAGCTCGCAGCACTGGACATCCGCGACTACGTTTCCATCGCGGCGTTGCGCAGCGATCTCTGCCGCGTTGTCGGTGACTACTGTGCGGCGTATCCGCACTTTGCGAGCCAGTCCGCGCTGGAGCGTTTTTATTTCTGCGAAAGCGTGGAAGTCACCGCGCCGCTAGGGCGGAATGCGCGAACGCTCGACGAATTCCGGGAAGGCATCGAGCACCTCAGCCACTCGGGCTTCTATTTTCATTTCATCTCCTCGCGGCTGAGGCTACAACTGCAGACGAACGATTTTTCGCACTGGCTTGCCGGTGGCCTAGGACTCAAATCTTTGGCAGACAGTGTCAATCACATTGACATCTATACGAACACTTTGGACAGCACGCGCGTCAAGCTGCTTCGGCTGATCGATCGCGAAAGGAGAAGACCGTGAGCGAGACGTTGGCCCTCGGACGGATTCCACTGGATGAATATGCCGAACTGCTGGGGGCCGGCGAGATAGAGGAACTTCGAGCTCTTGCGAAACCTTTGCGCGGCCGCAGCATTGAGATGATTAATTCCACTGCCGTTGGCGGGGGCGTCGCGGAGATTCTGAATCGCCTGGTGCCGCTGGCGGAAGAGCTGGAGCTGAACATCAAATGGGACGTGATGATGGGCGGCGAGGATTTTTTTGAGGTTACCAAGTCCTTCCACAATGCCTTGCACGGCGCGCCATATCACGCCAGCCCGAAGGATTTTGAGATTTTTCTCGCCTATAACGAACGTAATCGTGTGACCCTCCCTCTGGATGCCGAATTCGTGGTGATTCACGACCCGCAGCCCGCTGGACTCATCGCCACGCGCCAGTCAGGGGCGAATCATTGGGTATGGCGCTGCCACATCGATCTTTCGCATCCCCATCGCGCGGTCTGGGAGTTCCTTGAAAAATTCGTCTCGCGATACGACGGCGCCATGTTTTCTTCGCCCGAATTCTCACGGCAGCTTCCGATCCCGCAGTATTTGTTCTATCCGGCGATCGACCCGCTGTCTGAAAAAAACTGCGACCTCGAACCGCAGTTCATATCGCAGGTCCTCGCTCGCTATCAGATCGATCCGCAGCGCGCGATCCTCACGCAAATCTCGCGCTTCGACCGCTTGAAGGATCCCGTCGGGGTAATCCGGGCGTACCGCATCGTGAAGCGATACTTCGATTGCCAGCTTGTTCTAGCAGGCGGAAGCGCTTCCGATGATCCCGAGGGCGCCGTCGTGTTGAAAGAAGTATTGCGCGAAGCGGACAGCGATCCCGACATCAAAGTGCTGGAGCTCCCCGCCTGGGCGCCGCTGGAAGTCAACGCGCTGCAACGCGCTTCGACGGTGGTCATACAGAAAAGCTTGCGCGAAGGCTTTGGGCTGACGGTCTCCGAAGCACTGTGGAAGAAAAAGCCCGTGGTGGCTTCCGCGGTCGGCGGCATCCCGGTTCAGATCATCCACAAACACACCGGGCTGCTTGCGCATTCCGTGGAAGGCACGGCGTATCAGATTCGTTTTTTGCTTTCCCATCCGGAAATCGCTACAAAACTCGGCGAACACGGGCATCAGCACGTAAAGGAGAATTTCCTCATTACCCAAAAGCTGAAGCGTTACCTGACGCTCTTTCTGACGCTCGCCCGGGGATCGTGAGAGTCGCTAAGATCGAGGCTTATGCTCATGCCCAGGTGCGGCTCAGGAGACCGGAATTCCGGTTCAAAACGGCGTGGCAACTCCAGCTTGCGTGGTCTCATCTAAGTAGAAGAAGCAGAAGCTTCACCCCGGCCGAAGCCAGCCCCTGCTTTTTGCAATTCCTACCATATCCGTGCAAGGAGAAGAGGAATGAAGCGTGTCGCACTTTTGCTATTTCTCGCAGGTTGGCTGGTGCCGCTGGCGTCGGCGCAGGATCATTTCCAGGTTGGGGCCTACGCTGATTACTTCCGCATATCGCAAACGAAAACCAACATGGCGGGGTTAGGAGCACGCGCGGGGATCAAGGCGTTCTCCCACGTCATGCTTGAAGGCGAGATGAGCTACGACTTCAAGCAGGCCTTCACGGAAAATTTCAACACCACTCCAACAGTGACGGTTGTGAACAGCAACCTCAAAGTTCTGCATGGACTCTTTGGCCCCAAGATCGTCGCCGGGCACGGCGGGATTCGCCCGTTTTTCACCGTCAAGGGAGGTTTTGTCAATTTCCGGCTGGATCCTCGGCCCGCTAGCGTGGGAACAGCCATTAGCTCAATTGAGAATTTGCGAGCGAACAACGTGAGCGGAATCCTCTACCCAGGCACTGGCTTGGAAGGACATATCGGCCCGGTTGGTCTACGCCTTGAAGCAGGCGATGAAATCTACTTCGCCGGCGGCACGCACCATAATCCGCGAGTGGGCTTCGGACCGTTCATCCGTTTCTAGGTTCGGCCCCCCTTGGAACGGCACTGACCTGCCAAATTGGTCTATCGGGGTGGACTGCCCCACTGATTCGACGGCGGGAAAGTGGGGCCATCCCTTCCATCAATCCGACATCAGACTACATTGCCCTCCAGCTTGCAACTGGATATAGGTGCACTGTCCGGTCAGCGGGCAAATCTCGCATTTCGGCTTGGACCGTTTGCAAATCTGTTGCCCGTGCTTTTTCAGCAGTAGGTAGGCCCTCTGCCGCACCTCAAAGGTCTCCGCCAGCCCTGTGCTCAAGATATCGCGCGCGGCGCGGTAATCCGCGGCATAGTTTTTCCTGGCTTTGCCAAACCAAAGCCGGGCGGGCACCTCAACAAACGCCGACGGCACGGCGGCCACGGGCGCCAACTTTGCAAACAGAAGGATTTTCTCCGCGCTTGGCTCTCCAATCACAGGAAATTCCCCGAGGATCTTTTTTGCGGCGTGAACACCCCTGCTCGTCTCTTGCTTTTCCTCTTGCACACATTTTCTCAATACAGCCTTAAGATCCCCGCCATACTCATCTTTCACTTTGCGGGCGATTTCCTGCAATCTTTTTGCCCGGTGTTCTGGAACGATTCCGCCGAGCCGCAGCAATTTCGCCAGTTTTGCCTTGGGGGCCGCAAGAATCTCTTTTGGACTTAGCCCCACTTCCCGCTTCAACGCGTCAAATCCCTTCGAACACGATGCATCGCTCGGGGGATATCCGCAATTCAAGTACACAATCATTTCGTAAGCATCCCTAGGACCAGCGGCCTTCTGCGGCCCGTACAATCTCTCCAACGTATCCAGGACTTCCGTCAGGTTTGGCAGATAATCTTTCCCATCGTCAATCAGGCGTTGCCGATTTTCCGTGGCTAGAATCGCCGAAATGTTCGTGATGCCGGCGAAGGAGGAATTGGTCGGTCATGCCGGCAATATAATCGCAAACGATGACCTGGCGCACTTCCATTTGCGCGAGTTCTTCATAGGAAGCCGGCATCGAGCCGGGCGTTCCCAGATAGTATGTGAAAAGCTCTTCTAGACAATCGACAGATCGGTCGCGGTCCTCGGCAATAGCCGGATGGTTGTAGATGTGCGCGAAAAGAAAGCTCTTCAGCTCGCGATTTCGCGCAGCCGCGGCATCGCTGAACCCAGCGAGGCGATGGGGTGCCCGGCGTACGTCTTCCACAGATGAGGCGCCGGAAGCGAGAACGCGCTGCTCGGTAATTTCAATGAGGTCGGTGGCCAGGGCATCCAGAACGCGTTTGAGCGCCTCGTTGAATATGAGTTTTCGGCGGGCGCCGGGGTGCACGGAATCGACCTGCGCGTAGACTTCGCCAAAAAACCCAACTTCCCTGCGCAAGGCAGCGAGATCCAGAAGCCCGGCTTCGAGGGCATCATCGATATCCGCAGTGTTGTAGGCAATTTCATCGACCCAGTCGATGAGTTGCGCTTCGAGGGGCGGGCGCAGATCGAGAAGGTATTCGGCAAGCTGCGGAAATTCCGCTGCGGAATAGTCGCGCGAATGCTTAATGATGCCTTCGCGAACTTCAAACGAAAGATTCAACCCAGGAAAATCGGGATAGCGCTGCTCGAACTTCTCGACGATGCGGAGGGCGTGCAGATTGTGATTGAAATGGCCGCCGCGAGCGAGCATCAATTCATTCAGTCTTTTTTCGCCGGCATGGCCAAAGGGCGGATGGCCGATGTCATGGACAAGAGCGAGTGCTTCGGAGAGCTCGGCGTTCAAGTCCAGGGCGGCGGAGACGGTGCGGGCGATCTGCGCGACCTCCAGGGTGTGCGTGAGTCGATTGCGAAAATGGTCAGAATAGCGCGTGGTGAATACTTGTGTCTTGGCTTCGAGGCGGCGGAAGGCCCGGGAATGAATAATTCGATCGCGGTCGCGAGCGTAGCAACTGCGGTAGGGATGAGCGGGTTCCGCATAGCGGCGGCCGCGCGATTGTTCCGCGCGCATCGCCCAGGGAGCAGGAGTGGGGACTGGTTCGATGGGCCGCTCCGATACGTTCGAGAGCAGGTCAGGATTTCGGCGAAAGCAGATCCAGGCCGCGGTCGGCTTGATCCGCGATAGTGCTGTCCGGGAATTCCTTCTTGATTTGCTGGTAGATGCTGGCGGCTTCTTTTGGATTGGAATTGCGAAGGATGCCGGCAAGCTCCAGCAACACCAGCGGCCGCGGCACCAGAGCGCTCCGCTTGTCCGCCAAAGTACGAAGGGTTTTGACTGCATCATCGGGTTTGCCGGTGCGAGAGTAAATGACCGCCATCTGATACTGCGCCATGGAGGCGAGCTCTTTGTCGTTGCCAGCACCGATCTTCCTCAATTCCTCGACCGCTTGATTGTGGCGCTCGAGGTCCTCGAGACAAAGCGCGGAGTAGTAGCGCGCGAGTTTTCCGGGATTCGTGCGCGGATATTTGTCGGCAACCTTGGTGAACCTTTGCAAAGCGTCCTGGACGCGCGCGGACTCGTCGGGATAAACGGGCTCATGGGGGTCTGCGGGATCAGGAGTCGAGCCGATGCGGCCCTGGTAAGCCTTCATGCCGGTATCGAAGGCGGCAGAAGCTTCCACCGTCTGGCGATCGACATAAAACCGCCAGCCACCATAGCCAAGCGCCACCACCAAAGCAACAGACACAACTATGAGCGTGAACTGCCCGTGAGAGATGACGGCTTGGGCGCCGTGCTCGATGGTTTCCTTGATTTTGTCCTGCTTCAGTTCTTTGCGCGAAATATGATCGGACACAAACGCTCTCCTGATTGATCTCGAATGACTGATCGTAACACAAAATCCCGATCGCGGGCGGGTTCGGAGCAGAGGCTGCGGGCGCGGGTGCAGATTTACCTTTGCGCCCGAAAAATATCTGGCGTTCTCCAAAGTGCTTCCGATGGTGCTAATTTTGGGGTATGCAGACGGCGTGCATTCACTGTGGCACGGAGCACTTGCTGAAAGACGGGCAGTTCGGCGGCCACGCGAAAGTGCAATTCAAATGCTCGAAATGCGGAAAGACCACGATCGTGGAGATCAAACGGCGTGCGGATTCCACCGTGGTCATGTCACCGCTGCCCTCCTTTGCTCGCGCGGACGGCAGCAGTTCATACCTGCAATTGCCGCCGGCCGATCCCGGACTGCGGTTGCCTGAAAAAGCAAAAGTTGTGCTCAGCATTCTGTCCGGCCCATCAAAAGGCGAGAGCCATACCCTTCTAAAGCCGCGTGTCGTGCTGGGTCGCAAGGGCGCGGACATTCCGCTGAATGATCCTGAAATTTCGCGGAATCACTGCCTGCTGGAAGTGAGAGAGACGTACATCAATCTTAAGGACATGGATTCGACCAACGGCACTTTCTTTGACGAAGAGCGCGTGCGCGCGGCCATGTTGCAGGACGGCACCGAGTTTCGAATCGGCGGAAGCGTGATTCGCGTGAATTTCCAGCCCAAGTAGCCGGCTTGGCTGCCTCAGAAGGCGGTTTCGATCCGCGCTTCGATCCTGTGCATTGGCTTTGTGAGATACTAGCGCGATTTCACAATTGTCCGGAATCCAATGATCCGCCTCTCCGCCTGCTTGATTACGCTCAACGAGCAACACAATCTGCCGCGCGTGCTGAATTCCATTCAGGGGATCGCCGAAGAAATTGTGGTGGTGGATTGCGGAAGCGACGATCACACCTTGGACATCGCGCGGGAGTACGGGGCAAGGGTCCTCACTCATCCGTGGAGCAATTTTGGAGAGCAGAAGAATAGAGCGGCGGCGGCGGCGAGCAACGACTGGATCTTGTCGCTGGATGCTGACGAGGAGTTGAGTGCCGAGTTGCGCGAAGCGTTGCTCAAGTGGAAATGGAAGGAACCGGAATTTGCGGTGTACGAAGTCGCACGGCGCACGTGGTATCTCGGCGCATGGGTGTGGCACACCCGGTGGTATCCGGATTATCAGCGGAAGCTCTATCGGCGGGACAAGGCAAGATTTGAGCCCTTGCTCCACGCGACACCTCGATTTGAGGGGCCGGTAGGGCGCCTCGATGGTGATCTTCTCCACTACACGTTGCGCTCGGTCGAGGAGCACCTTGCAAAAGTGGAGAGCTACACAACGCGGATCGCACAAGACATGTATGCGGAAGGCCGCCGAGGCTGGAGAGCGGCCATGTGGCTGGCGGCGCCATGGATCTGGTTTCAGAATTACGTGCTGCACCTTGGGTTTCTCGACGGCTATCGCGGATGGCTCATCTCGCGGATGGCGGCGCGCGGGACCTGGCTGAAATTCAAGAAACTCGGAAAGCTCATTGAGGCCGAGCGCCGCACCGGCGGAGCGCCGACGCCATGAGGATCCTTTACGTGGATCTGGAGCGGGAATGGCGCGGCGGACAGAGTCAGGCGTTGCTGACCGTCAAAGGGCTGCGCGCCCGCGGCCATGACGCTCATTTGCTCGCGGTTGGCGGTTCCCCGCTTTCACAAAGGGCAGAGCCCGCCGGCGTCCCAGTCCACAGGGCCGGAACAAGTGCGCGGAGAATTGTCGCCGCACACCTTCTGCGCCGGTTGCTCGCAAAACAAAAATACGACATTGTTCACGCAAATGAGCCGCACGCCCTGACCTCAATTTGGCTAGCGCGAAGCCACCGAAGGGCGCCAGTGGTTATTTCCCGAAGGGTCGCGTATCCGCTGGGGCGGAGTCTGCTATCGCGAAAACGGTACGAGAGCGCGGCGCGAATCATCGCCATTTCCCGCTTCGTTGCGAAGAGCGTCGTCGACTCCGGCATTCCGCCTGAGAAAATTGAAATCGTGTACGAAGGCATGGAAGTGCCGACCCCAGTGACGCCGCAAACCAGGCAACTTGCGCGGAGGCGATGGGCAGTCGCGGACAATGAGCGACTTTTTGGCTGCGTCGGTTATTTGCTGCCGGAAAAAGGGCAAGAATTCGTTGTGCGTGCATTTCCCGCAGTTCGCGCGCAGTCTCCCACTGCCCGCCTGCTGCTCGCCGGTGACGGTCCGTGCCGCCAAAACCTAGAATCTCTGGTCCACGACCAAGGTCTGCAGGAGGCTGTCATTCTTGCTGGATTCGTTGAGGACGTGTCCACGGTGTACGCCTCCCTTGATGCATTCATGTTTCCCTCCCTGGCTGAACCACTTGGCACTTCCCTTCTCGCGGCGATGGCCTGGGGACTGCCCCTCGTCGCCGTCGCCAGTGGCGGCGTGCCCGAATACGTCGAAGACGGCGAAACAGGATTGCTGGTGGCCCAGCCTGACCCGAGCTTGTTTTCCGCCGCGATGTTGCGCTTCTTGAGCGAACCGGAATTCGCGAAGCGCCTTGGCGCAGCTGCAAGAAAAGCGATTCAAGAGCATTTCACCGCCGACCGCATGGTGGAGAACACGATTCGGGTGTACGAAAATATCCTTGGCAAAAGGCAAAGTGCATGAACTTAGCTGAACTCACCGTCATTCAGCGCGCCGTGCTGAATCACTTCCCAACGCTTAACTTGCCCTCCGGCGCGCGAATTCTCGATGCGCCCTGCGGCGGGCCTGCTTCGCTGAATCTCACGCTCAGAGAACGTGGCTTTCGTGCCGTTGGTTCAGATGGTTCAGACGCGGAAATCGACGAGGCGTTATTCCTTCGCTTCTCTTCGGGGAGAATCTCCTGCCGATCGCAAGAAAATTATATTTTTACGGGTAAATAATAGACAGTTATGCTGGTGTTATACCTTTGAACTTGATTTTCCATTATTCATAGCCAAAATCATGTTTCGCTCAACCCAGCCGCCCAGACCCAAATCGCATGCTCTTGTTTGAGGTCGAATTACCGTGGAATCGCGTGTCCTCGCTCCTAGAAAGACCGTGTTTGTCTTTTTGGCTGAAGAACACCCTCTTGCCAAAAAGCACCTAGTGTACTGCGTCTAACGCTTCTTTACATTTGGCGATCTTGCTTAGGATGCGCTCCACCGGAGCACTCCAGACGAATACTTGAGGCTTCCGGTTGTGGTTTTCGATGTACGTCTTAATGGCGGTCACCAATTCCTGGACGGCGCGAAAGCTGCCACGGCGGATACGTTGCTGGGTCAGATCACGAAACCAACGTTCGACCAGGTTCAGCCAAGAGCTGGAAGTCGGGGTGAAGTGCAAATGGAAGCGCGGATGACGTCTGAGCCAGGAATTCACCCGCGGGTGTTTGTGGGTGCCGTAGTTGTCGACGATCAAATGCAGTTCCGCTTCAGCGGGCGTCTCGGCGTCAATGCGCTTTAGAAAGCGAATGAATTCCTGATGCCGGTGCTGAGGCATGCAATCGCCAATCACTTTTCCGTCCAGCATGCTCAAGGCGGCGAATAGAGTGGTCGTTCCGTGGAGTTTGTAATCATGGGTCATGGTTCCGCAGCGACCGGCCTTCATGGGCAAACCGGGCTGGGTGCATAGCCAGCGATCAACACATCCACCAAGCATGGTGGAACGGCTCAACGTGGAACTCAAACGATCCTACCGCTGGATGTGGGTGCACCCTGCCTGAGTTCGGAACCGCATTGACGGGTTACTTTTGGGGCGGCAACGCAATACTTGACTTCATCGGGACCGATCAGCACGTTCATCAGGTTTGGTGGACTGGGAGCCAGTATCAGAACAACGGCTGGACTGCGGGTGGCGGGGGTTTACCATTCATCGCAAGTCCCTTGACCGGGACTTTTATCTCGACGTAAGCAACCAAGTGCGTGAGTATTGGTGGGACGGCCACAGCTATCACGATGAGGAGCTAGGGACCTTGAGCGGAATACCAACTGCGACCGGGTTGGCGATCGCCGCCTTCTAGAGAGGTTATGTCAGGCTGTTAACAGTAAGAAACAAGAAGCGCTTGGCAGTTCATTTCTTTGCCGCCAAGCGCTTCAAGCCTTCTTGTAACTTTTGCACCAGTTTTCTGTCTTCTCTTGTTCCAGGCGTTTCCCTCCTATTCGCTCGCCGTTTTACGTCAAGCTATCTTGGGGATTGAACAACCCATCGCCCCTTTGGCTCGAGGAACTCCACGCCAATGGCAAAGCCCTCGCCTTGCAATGGTTGGCAGTAAGCAACCCGGGCCGAAGAGCGAAACTCTCCAGTGCGCGAGGCAAATAGCAATCGTTCGCCTTGTTCCCAGTGGCGCACACTTACCACGCGCGCGCCGCGCACACTCACATTCTCAGTAAAAGTCGATTCTGAACCAGGCGCATGGCCATGGCCTTCAATCACAACGGGGATTTCCATGGAGATGCGTCGTTCGGTTCTGCTTAATACAAATTTCTTCCCATGAGCCATGTTCTTGATCATCCTCACAGGCACGCGGCAATGCGCGCGAGATTTTGAACGCTGCTCCTGCTATGGTTCTTCATGGCATAGAGCGCGCGGTCGGCAGCGCCAAGAAGTTTCTCGGGTGTGTCGCCATCTTCAGGGAATGCCGCGACGCCCGCGCTAACAGAAAGTGAGGGGCGCTCCGGTTCAGCGGAGAGGCGCTCGCGGATTCGAGAGACCACGCGCGACGCGATGTCCTTGCTGGCTTCCGGCAGTACCAGCGCGAATTCATCGCCGCCGTACCGCGCGGCGGTGTCAATCGCGCGGGAATGGCTGCGCAGAATCTTGGCGATACGCACCAGCGCGCGGCTGCCGGTCAGATGTCCGTACTGATCGTTGACGATCTTGAGGCCGTCCATGTCGAGAAGCACGATGCTGAATGGGCGCTGCGTGCGGCGCGAACGGTCAAGCTCCGCTTCGAGAACGCTGATGAGGCGCCGGTAATTCGACAACCCCGTGAGTGGATCAGTGACGGCCATCGAGCGCACTTGCTCGAAAAGGCGAGCTTGATCCAGCAACGCTCCGGAAAGCATGACGACATAGCTGAACGTTTTGCTCAACTCCGCCAGAAAAAACGGGCCGTCGAAGAGCCGCCGGGAAAATGCCGCCGATGCGTGGCAGACAACATTAAGCGAGGCCACGATAAAGAGAGAGTGATCGAAAAGGCTAGCGGCGCCTTTTTTGTTTCTGTCATTCTTGAGGCGCTGGCGAAAACTGACCGCCGCGATCAGGAACAGCGCAGCGGGAAGCAGATCCCAAGGACGTGACAGCAAGTTCGCGGCGTGCGCGACGGGCGCGGCGGGTGCAGCCAGAAACGCGGCGCTCGTCATGTAGGCAGCCAGGGCCACGACCAGCAACGCTGCGGCCGTTTCTTTGCTGGGCTGCCGCGCAGTGGGCATGTAGCGCTCCACGGCGATAGCCGCGAGCAACAGAACGGCAAGCAATGTGCGGCTCACCATCCAACCCATGGGGATGCGGGAGAGCGGCAGGGCGCCGGAGATCAGCGAATCGTTCAGACCAAAGCAGCCCACAGTCTCGATGATTCCAGAAAGCACAAATCCGAAGGCCAGGATCAATGCGGTGCGATCATGGGTACCGCGGAACCGCACAAGGGCATTGGCGGCATAACAGAAGCTGAGAAGCGTTCCGCCAACTTCCAGATATAGATAGCTCTGTGGCGAACCGGCGGCGCTGATTTGCCGCAGGTAGAAGACCACGGCAAGAAAGAGGACAAGGGCCATTGCACCGGTCGCGACCAGGACACGCGTATGGACCTTTCGCGCGGAAACCGAATCGCCGTCGGTGCGGAGAAACCTGATGATCTTGCCCCAACTGCCCACAAAATCCCCCCAATACCGAAGAAAAATCGCCAACTACTAAGGAATGCAAGTTTGTGCCCTTTTCTGACTGCAAAACCCGTTCTCGTAAGTCAATGAAAATAAATAGTTTACATGCGTGTCTCAGGGGGGGAGGACGACGCTTGGAACACTGCGAGACACTGCAGCTGCCTACAGTTTGCTGGATTTGGGCAGTATCATTTTTGTTTCGTTAGAGTTACCGGGCGGATGGCCGGCATCAAGCACAAAACTCTAGACTGTCTCAGCCTGAGACAGTCTCAGCATTTGAAACCGTAGGGAAGGTGCTGGCCCCCCATCGGCTATGGCTTCGGCTTGGGGGGAGGCAGCTCCCGGGCCGCAACGGCATCGGCGAATCCACAGGTCTTATGCGAGCCATCGCAGAACGGCTTGTTTGCGGATTGTCCACAACGGCAGAGCCCAATGGTGGTCCGTCCAGCCAAGCCAAAGGGCTTGCCTTCGGGATCAAAGATCTCGAAATCGCCTTCCACGCGGATAGACCCGTTGTGATTAACGGTAATTTTCGTGGCCGCCATTTTTTCTCCTGAACAGCTGAGAGTATGCCCACAGACCCCACGCAGCGACAAGCACAAAGGACAATCGGCCCGAACAAATCCAGGACGTTCCCTCTCACGTAACACAAATTCCTAAAGACGAGTCAGTACTTTGGAACGGAAGGATCAACCTCGTCGGACCAGGCGAGGATGCCGCCCTTCAGGTTGAGGATTTTGCGGAAACCCGCCTTGCGCAAGAAGTCCACGGCCTCGGCAGAACGCTTCCCGCTGCGGCAATGCGCCACGATTTCCCGCGATGAATCAAGTTCGTGGACGCGCCGCGTCAGCTCTCCGAGCGGGAGCAGATGTCCCTTGAGATTGCAGATCTGATATTCGTGGGGCTCACGCACATCAAGAATGAACAACTCATCTCCACGATCGAGCCTGGCCTTAAGTTCGCGCGGAGTGATCTCCGGCACTTCGACGGTAGGGCCGGGAGCTTCTTCGCCGCGCACACCGCAGAATTCGTAATAATCGATCAGCTTCCGGATCGTCGGATGCGTCCCGCACACGGGGCAATTCGGATTCTTGCGCAGCTTGAGTTCGCGGAATCTCATCCCGAGAGCGTCAAAAAGCAGCAACCGTCCCACGAGGTTATCCCCGCGGCCGAGGATCAGCTTGATCGTTTCCATCGCCTGGATGGAGCCGACGATTCCGGGCAGA
>Ga0066709_100001207_pt1 | contig 16526 bp, 4 predicted proteins | sample GraSoiAngelo_158_FD_79665 | JGI IMG/M metagenome (GOLD analysis project Ga0066709, IMG submission 79665) | Grasslands soil microbial communities from the Angelo Coastal Reserve, California, USA - 14_1009_16_30cm | ecosystem: Environmental > Terrestrial > Soil > Grasslands | place: USA...
CTGACGCTGTCCCCCCCATTCCATGAAACGGTCGACGCGCTGCAGGCCATTGCCGACGAGCGTCGTCAGCTCGCCAGCCAGAAGCGCCTGCATCACCTGCTCCACGGCTGGCTCTTGGTCCACGTCCCCCTGTCGATGGCCCTGTTACTCCTCTCAGTGGTTCACGCCCTGATGGCGCTCCGCTATTAGCTGGAGAATGCGCCGTGCCCCGCTACACGACGAAGGGCCGCGCCAAGCGCATCAAGCTCGACTATTTACAGCGCTCGCATCCGTTCCGACGATGGAAAATCATCCTCACGATCGCCGTTCCCGCCGTGGCCGTGGCGTGGATCGTCGCCGCCACGGTGCGGGGCGACCCGCGCCTCTACACCAGCGGCCCGGTTTCTCAGGGGCATGCGATGTTTGGCCTCGAGTGCCGGCTCTGTCACCGCCCCGAGGGCGCGCAAGGGAGACTGGCGCCCGTCGTCAACGAACCACCCACCCAGCGGGGCCCGACCTTCCGGCTCCGGGTCTCCGATGAGGCGTGTCTGACCTGCCACGACGCCCCGGCGCACAACGCGAGCCAGACCTTCACCCCGGCGTGCGCGACTTGCCATGTCGAGCACAAGGGCCGCATTCAGCTCGCATCGATGAGCGACCGGAAGTGCACCCAGTGTCACGACGGCCTGAAGACGAAGCCTGGCGCGAGCGCGACGTTCGCGCCGACTATCCGGAGTTTTCATTCGGGCCATCCCGAGTTCGCCGTCTCGGTCAAGGACGGCGCCCGCACCCGGCGCGTGCCACTCGACCGAGCCTCAGAGCTGAAGGACGCGGCGCAGATCAGCTTCAATCACGAATTTCATCTTGAGCCCGGAGTGCGGGGCGTCGACGAGCTGTCCGCCGGGCCCGAGGCGAGGGGCGTGACCAAAACGCCCGCGGGCGATCGGCTCAACTGCGGGTACTGCCACCAACCGGACGATAGCCAAGCGTACATGGCGCCGGTACGGTTCGCCAAACACTGCGTCGCGTGCCACGCTCTGGACTTCGACCCGAGGCTGCCATCGGCCGTGGTGCCGCATGACACGCCGCGGATGGTGCGCGCCTTCCTTCGCGACTTCTTCGCAACGGCGGCCGAGGAGTGCCGGAAGCCCGGCGCCCTGCAGGATGGCGCGGCGACGGAGTTGAGGCGGCGATGTCAGACCATCGGGCTCGTGAAGGGCGACGATCGGCCGGACGACGGAGCAGCGGCGGAACCGTGGATCGCAACTCAGCTCACCACAGTGTTCAAGCAGAACTGCTCCTTCTGCCACCGCGTGAGCGTCGCTCCCGGGAGGCTCCCGGAGGTGGCGGCAACGGCGATCCCGACCCGATGGTTTCCGCACAGTAGATTCGACCATCGCCCTCATCGGGTCCTCGGCTGTATCGAGTGTCATCAGACCGCCCGCAGCCGGGAAACGACGGACGTGCTGCTGCCGTCGATCAAAACGTGCCGTGACTGTCACCGGCAGGGGGCCGACGCCGCGCGGTCCTCGTGCGTGGAATGTCATTACTATCACGAGAAGGCGCTCGAGCGTAATCAAGACGGGCCGTTCGCGATCCGCGACCTGCGCCAGCGAAGACTCGATCCTGGACGGCGAGAACCCTGAGAAACACTGTTGGCCCGAACCGCGTCACTTCGCGAGCTTCTTCACGTATGCGACGACGTCCCAGATCTCGGCGTCGGAGAGCTTCGGCGCCCCCGGCATTGCGCGCGACTTGCCGACCGCGGTTCCGCCTTTCGCGATTGAGTCGAAAATCATCTGGTCGTCCATGCCCTTGAGACCGCCGCCGCCGGACGTCCAGTTTGTCGGCTTGTCCTTCAGCTTCTGCCCTTGGGGCCCGTCGCCGGCGCCCGTGTCGCCGTGGCAGGTCGCACACTTGTTGTTCTTGTAGAGCGTTTCCCCTGCCTTCGGATCGCCCTTGCCCTGTGCCGCTCCCGCCGCGGCGAAGCCCGCGACGGCCACGAGCGCCACGGTCCCCGCCGCCATGCCACGCCATGCGCTCATCTCGCCTCTCCTTGCCCTGGCTGCTCGCGCTTGATCCGGGCCACCGAATTCTCTACCACGATCAGTTCGTTGTTCCGCCTGAGGAACCGCTCGAGGTCTGCCGCGTTGAAGGGACGGGCGCCAAGCCGATTGGCGATGCCGATTTGATTGCCGCTCTCATCGGTCGCGCGATCACGCTTGTACCCCTCCGCCACGCGCAGCGCACGGCCCGACGTGGGGAAGCTTGCGATGAGCTCGGGCACGGGCGCGGGCGCCCACCCATAGAAGCCCGGGGTCGAGGTGTCGATGAGCTTGACCACGCGCAGGCCATTCCTGCCATCGGCGATATAGACGTATTGCCCCGCGTAGGTCGCGCCGATCGTCAGACCGCTCGCGTCGTTGATGGCGCCGCCCGCGTTGAAGTACGCCGGCGCCCGCGGAGCCTCCGGCCGCTCGATGTCGACGATGGCAAGCCCCTCCGCTCCTGCCGCGACGTAGGCGTAGGTCCGCATCAGATACACGTCGCGCGCGTCTTTGATCACGACGCGCGCCGCCGTCGCGCGCGGCCGCTCCGGGTTCGTCACGTCCAGGACCTTGAGCCCTTCGCGGTCGACGACGAACGCGTATCGGAACTGCACCTGCACCGCCCGCGGCTCCATCACGGCGGGCGCCGCCACCGTCGCCACCAGGCGCGGCTGCGTTGGCTGGGCGATGTTCACGATGTGCAGCCCGCTGACGGAGGAGACGATATAGGCGTAATTCCCCGCGATGGTGATGTTTGTTGCGCCCGTGAGCGCCCCATGCGGGTTGAAAGTCGCCGCGCGCACGAGAAAGTTGTTGGTGGGATCGCCGTCGCTGAAGGTGTTGATATCGACGACGATGAGCCCCTCGACGCTGTCGGTGATGAACGCGTAGCGGAAGATGGATGAGATGGGTTGCTCGAGATTCTCGGGTCGTGACTTGCGGTCGAGGTCCATCGGGTTGTTTGCGCCGAGCGCGACGGCCGTGGCGTCGCGCGTCGCGAGCCGCATGGTGTTCCCGAGTGGAGAGAAGGGCGCCGCGGTGATGCGCTGCGCCACCGACTTGTTGCCGATGGCAAAGATATCGTAGACGCGGAAGCCGCCCGGCCCGTCCGCGACGAAGAGAAACTCGCCTCGCTTGACGATCGACCGCGCCGTTGTGGCCCCGGCCCGGTGCGATTCGGTGAGCCGTCGGCCGCCGTCCACGAACTTCCGGTAAGCCGCGGGATAGGCCTGCGCATGCAGCCAGCTGCCGATGACGGGCCTGGGCTCGTAGCCCTCGGCGACACGGACCGCGCGCACTCCCGACTTTTCTTCGGCGACGTACACATAGTCACCGACGAAGTTCGCGGCGTTAGCGCCAAACCCCAGCGCGGAGGCCAACCACGCGTTGTTGTCGTTGGCCTTCGAGACGTGACAGTCCTCGCACTCGCGGGTCTCCTTGCCGCGAATCGTGTGCGGAGGGTTCGGAGTGAATGCAAAGCCGGAGAAGCCCGGAGAGGACACGGTGGGCTGCTCGTGAACGGCGATGTTCCGCCCGCGGTCGGTGACGGTCACGCTGACGGGATTCGCGGGCCGGAAGGGCGAGATCTTGTTGCCCTGACGGATGCCGCTGATCCCCATCATGTTGTTATCGGGCCGCAATAGCTGGGGGAAGTAGTCCGTGTAGCCGCGCGTGGGCTCGTTGGCGAGGTGAATCTCCTTCGTCTTGACGTTGGTGCGCACCGACAGATGGCAGCCGTAGCAGCCGCTGTTCCAGGAGGCGTGACACGACGCGCACTCCATGGCCTGGGGTCGGTGCGCAAGCCCGTCTTCGCTCCGGACCGGCCCGACGGAGCCGTCTTTGCGCAGACCCATCGCCCGCCCCGCCTTCCAGTTGTACGCCGGGTGTGCGGGGTCGATCGAATCCAGGACCTGCTTGACCTCCCAGGTGAGACCCTCCGTCATTTTCGAGTGCTGGACGACCCTGGCTCCCCGCCGCTCCATCCACGGCTTGCCGAACGGCGTCTGCTCCTTCGTGAGGTCGCGGCCGCCCGTGAGCCCAGACGTGACCAGCGTGGCGCGCTTGGCCGGCGTGCCATGGCAGTCCCAGCAGCGGATCTCGATGACGTCCCGCATCTGCGAGTAGAGCTTGCCGTCGCCGCCGCCGTGACTGTCGGCGGTCCCGTGGCAATCGATGCATTGCATGCCCTTCTCGATGTGAATGTCCTTGAGGTGGATCGCCTTCTTGAACCGATCGGGATCGGTATCCGAAACGAACTGGTCGGCCGCGTCGAGGAGCCGGCCGTAGCGGTCCCGCTTGTAGACCCGCACGAAGTGCCACCGATGCCCGTGGGTGTCGCCGAACTGGACATGCCGCATCTCCGGGTTGTGCCTGGCGAGCTCGGCCATCTTCGGCGTGCCGTCGGCGGCCAGGATGTTCTTGTACGGCGGATCCACGCCGAGGACCCTCTTGTCGGGGTCCCACCACGGATATCCCATGCCGAGCTTCACCACGCGGTCGTAGTCGGCTTCTTGGTCCCACCAGAGATAGCCCTGGTACATCGACAGCGCGCCGTTGCCCTGGTGATGATGGCACGAGATGCATTGTGATGACGGGATGCGGCGCGTGAATTGGTGCTTGATGGGATGCCCCGGCTCGTTCTTCGGGATCGCCGTGTCGCTCGAGAACGAGAAGCCTTTGTTGCCGTAACGCGCCAGGTATCCGGCATTCGCTTCCTCGCCGTCGTTGGCGTACGGCACGTGACAGGCTGCGCAACCGCTCTGGCGGAAGTCGCCGCCGACGTCGTTGGGACCCTGCAGCCAGAGACCGGGATCGTTGAGCCGCGTCTTGAGCAGGGTCAGGTAGACACCGGAGATCTTGAACTCCGTGCCGCGCGCGCGGGCGCTGGCAGCGATATTTCCGCGCTCGAGGACACGGAACGGATCGGTCGGACTCGTGATCTCCCAGCGAGGCAGCGGAAACAGTTCCTTGAGCACCCCGTTGGCGACGTCCTTCGGCGTCAGCTCACCAAGGCTGCGGATGATCGCCGGCGCGTAGACCATCTTGCCGCCGCGCTCAACCGGCGCGAAGGCCTCGCCGTACATCGGTATCTTCGACGGCTCGACGCCGTTGTTGTACAGGCCCGCGTGATAGACCATCGGATTGGTGGCCATGATCGAGCGGCGCACGCTCTGTACGATGTCGGAGTGACAGTCGCCGCACACCTTGTCCGCCACGCGCAGGTCCGAGGGATTCGTGAACTGGACGAACTCTGGACTCTCGAGGTTGATGGCCCCATACGTGGAACTGGGGTTGGCGGAGGTCTTCCACAGGCGTGGGTCCCGGGGCAGGACGTGTGCCCGCTCCTTCTGCGACTGCGTGCCATCGCCGCCGTGACACTCGACACACGACAGCTGGACGTTCTCGTGCATCGGCTCGATGCCCGCGTGACAGGTTTCGCACGAAGCGCTCGAGGGGGGCGCGGGCGGCCGGGTTTGGGCGGACGCCGTCCGAGCCCCCGGCCGCTGAGCCCCCGCGATCGTGAGCGTCGCCGCCATGGCAACCACCAGCGCCCCACCCAGCACGCCGCGTGTCATCGGGGTCATCGCTGCGGCTCGGGAGTCATCAGAAGACCAGCACCATGCGAAGGATCGCCTTATACACGGTCTTGTCCGTCCCGAAGAGGTCTCGGAGTCCCTGCCCCGGAAATAGGACCGCGCCGCCCGCGAACAGGATCACCTGCTCGTTCAAAAACGGCCGGTAGGTCAGGCCCGCGTTCGGCTCATAGCCGATATCGTTCGCGACGCTGCGGCTACCGGCCAGGCGCGTGAGGGAGGCGGTGTCATCGAACCGCGCGTAGTTGAAGTTCACCTCGAACAGCATCTTCGGTGTCACCGCCACATCGAGTCCCGGGTTGACGGCGAGAATCCCTGGGTTGACGAACTGCGAGGTCGCATTGGCGCCACGGAGGGACGGAAAGATGCTGTTGCCGCGCAGCAGCGTCGTGTTGCCCAACTGAATCTTCTCGCCAAAGAGGTAACTGAACTGTCCGCCGCCGAAGGCGACGTTGTCGAATACGCTGTCGAAGCCGGTCGCGTGCTTGTCGTTCGGATCGCGATCGCCGGTCGCCCAAGCGACCGCGAGGCGCGGGGCGGCGAACTGGATCGGGTAGGCCACCTGCGCGAAGACCATGCCGGCGCTGATGTCCTGGCTCCGCCGGTCGGGAGTGTTGTCGGCCGTCTGACCGAAAACATAATAGACGGCGCTGTTGACATTGAAGCGTCCCAGCCGCCCGTTCGTGGCGATGCCCACGTAGTACGCCTCGAGCGTGCGATTCAGCTTGTCGTCGATACTCACGACGATGTTCGGAAGCACGTTGAACCCTGGCATCACGAAGTCGTCCCACTCCAGGCTCGCCACGGCCACGGCATGCTCCCGGCGCTTGAACTCGTTCAGCCCGGAGAGTTTCTCCTTGTTCAGGCGGTCGAAGCCCGCGATGTTGAGCTTGAACTGGTTGCGTGACAACTCGCTGAACAGCCGTCCGCCCGGCTGGACATCGTTGTAGATGAATCCTTGAAAGTCCGAGTTGAAGATCTGGAGTCCCAGCCGCGCGGAAGTGGCGTCGAAATTGCGCCCGACTTCGAAGAGCTTCGCCTCGCCGAACGCCTCGAGGATGCGCACGTCCTCGCCGCAACCCTGCGAGATCGCGTTCCGATCGCCGCAGCGCCACCGCACGATGGGCGTCGCTCGAACGGCCCAGTCCTTCGGCGCGAATACCGTGTCCCCGTGGAACACCTCGACAGCAAGCGTCCCGGTGAGTTGGCCGACGTCATTGTGCTCATCGAAGGGAACGTTGCGGATGCGCCTGGTGAAGTCGAGGTTGGTTTTGAAGTCGCCGAAGGCGTCGAGCACCGCAGTCGTGGCGAAAAAAACCTTCTCACCCACGAGCGGGTAGTCGCCCTTCAGCACGTTGGGATTGTATGGATCGTAGAGTGGGTTGCGGGCCCGCTCACCGACTCCGAGCGGCTCCATGAGGCGCCATCGATTCAGCGCCGGCTCGATGTCGAGTACGCTGGCCGGCACCGGTTTCTGGGTCTCCGCCGTGGCTTGCTGCCCAGCAGCTGAGGATATCGAGACCGGCGCGACGGCGATGACCGCCATGAGTAGCAGGGTCGCGAGCACGAGAGTTGCGACTAGCCGACCCGAATCACATCTTGTTCGCATCCTCGCTTCCCTGCTGCCGCGTGTTCGAGATGTTTCTTACGTCAGCTAGTTTGCGCCGGAAAGTAACCGCGACCACTGAGATTGTCAACAGGCTTGGCAGCGCTACCACTTGAAACGCCATGGACGGATGACGGAGTCGGATCTGCACTCTCGAATGAGCCGGATCGCCGGTCGTCGCGCTCGACATCGGCGATGTCGACCCTGAGTTCTGACTGCGGAGGGTCCGCGGCAAGGGCGGTCAGGACGCGGCGGTTCCCGGCAACAGCGCCCACCACTACCGGGAGCACGCCGCGCAGATCCGGGGGTGGCGGAAGTCGCGCGGCTTCTGATCAGAATGCCGAGGGCGTCACGGCTTCGCCGACGGCGGCTTCGGCACGGTCGGGAACGCATGCCTCGACCGATCGCCGTCGAAGTCGCGGTCCGAATCGATCACCGGCTTCCCCGCGGGACCGGCGCCGAGGCGACATTGCGCAGCGCCGTCAGGACCTCCGTAGAGTCCCGGTCTGGCAACTTGTCGCCGCTCCGGCCGACGGCCGCGAGGAACCAGTCCCGGCCCGAGCCGCCCGTCAGCGTGTCCGTCGCACCGTCGTCGAGCACGGTCGCGTCGGTCAGTCGAACGCCACCCACGCCGCTGGTGAGCCGGGCGACCCGCTGCTCGTAGGAGTCGCCGCTCGTCCACTGCTGGAGGATGGTGCGCAGCGCCTGCGGATCATCGTCGTAGATCGTGCGGCCGGCGATCAGGAGGTCGTCGCCGGCACCGCCAACGAGTCGGTCCGCGCCCGTGCCGCCGATCAGGACGTTCCGTCCGGACCCACCGATCAGCGTGTCGTCACCCTTCCTCCCGAGGATCATGAGATCGAGGGGCCCGGCTTGCGAGGCATCCACGCGGTCGTCACCGGCGCCGGCATCGATGAACAGGGACTGCAGGCCGGTGCCGCTCAGATGCGTCAGCTCGATCCTGTCATCCCCTTCACCGGAAGTGATCTCCAGACGTTCGACACCTCCGATGTCCAGGACGAAGGGCGTCGGTTCCGTCCCCGACACCCTGATCCGCGAACCGTTTGCGGTCACGGCGAGACGGAGATCGGCCTCGTCGTGGTCCCCGTCGTCGTGGTCTCCATCGTTCTGATCGCGGTCCTGGTCGGCGACCGTGACCTTGACGACGTCGCCGCCGGCGCCACCCTCGATCGAGTCGTTGCCGTCGCCGCGGGCCCAGAGGAACGTGTCCGCGCCGTCGCCTCCGAACATCTGGTCGTTGCCGGTGCCCCCCACGAGCGTGTCGTCCCCGTCGCCGCCGACGAGGGTGTCGTTGCCGGCACGCCCGAACAGCGTGTCGTTTCCGGCGCCACCGTCCAGACTGTCGTTTCCGGCGCCGCCGGTCAGCATATCGTTGCCGAGTCCGCCCACCAGCGTCACGCCAGCCGCCTTGACAGCGGAGGCATCGATCGTGTCGTTGCCGGCGCCGCCGTCGATCCGGGCCCCGATCGTCAGCCGCTCGAGCGTGATCACATCGTCGCCGCCGAGCCCGAAGACGTGGATCTCATCCAAGCCGGTGAAGGTCTGACGGACCTTGTTGATCTTGACCTCCACGATGCCTTTGTTCTGCGTGACCGTGATCCTGTCAGCGCCCTCGGTCCCGAAGACCGCTTCCTTCACGGCGATCAGCAGGGTTTCGCTGTCGCTGCCGCCATCGTCGTCGGTGACGATGAAGGTCACTTGATACACGCCCGGTCCCTGGGCCTCGGTCGGCGTCCAGGTGAACAGGCCAGTCACCGGCTGGATCGACGCGCCCGCAGGAGCGCCCGCGCCGAGGCTAAAGCGCAGCGTGTCGGCGCCGGGGTCGGTCGCCGTCACTGTCAACCTGAACTCGACCTGCTCGGAGATCTTCAGGTTGCCGATCGGCGCCAGCGTCGGTGCGACGTTGTGGACGGTCACCGAAAGCGTCGCGGATGCCGAATCGCCGTCGTCGTCCTGGACGGTGACGATCACGGGATAGACGCCGTTGTCGGCATAGGCGTGGTGGGCCGAGATCGTGCCCATCGCGCCTGCCGTCGAGCCGGGAGGTCCGAACGGCGTCTCCGTGATCGTCGCCGCCTCGATGGGCGTCCCGTCGCCCCAGTCGATCGTCGCGGTGTGCGTATCGAGCGTGCCGGGGTCCGCGAACGGGAGCGTCAGCGTCAAGCGTGTGCCTTCGTCGGTGGTACGGTCGGCGCCCGTCACGGTCGGGGGCGCGTTCGCCACCGTCACCCGCTTCTCGGCCGCCGTCGAGCCGCCGCTGTCGCTGACCACCAGCGTGACCGTGTAGACGCCGTTGTCCGCGTACACGTGGCTGCCGACGACCGTGCCGCTCACGCCGTCGCCGGAGGGACTCTGAACGATGATGCCCGGCTCGGGCGCGCTTCCGTCGCCCCAGTGGATCGTCGCCGTCCGCGGCTCGAGCCCTCCGATATCCGTGAAGGCCCACGGATTCAGGCTGAACAGCGCTCCCTCGGTGGTCGACTGGTCCGCCCCGGCGTTGACGGCAGGCGCGACGTTGTTGACCGTGATCCGGAAGGTCTCGGTGGCGCTGAGCGCCGGCGACCCGTCATCGGTGACCCGGACCGTCACGGTGTGGACCGCGGGCCCGCTCGTCGCCTTCCAGCCGAACACGCCGTTGCCGGTGATGCTCGCCCCGGCGGGTGCACCCGGCGCGAGGCTGAACGTCAGCGCATTGCCCGGCTCATCCGGGTCCGTCGCGCTCACCGCGAAGGTCAGCTCGTGGCCTTCGTCCACCGAGCGATTGCCTATGGTGGCGATCACCGGCGGCTGGTTGACCTCGCGCACCGTGACGGTGAGGGTCTCGAGATCGCTCAGCGGGAAGAGGCCGTCGTCGGTCACCCGCACGGCGACGGCGTACGTGCCCGGTCCCTGAGCCTCGGTGGGGGTCCACGTGAAGACGCCGGTCTTCGCGTCGATCGCGGCGCCGGCCGGTGCCGCATCCAGACTGAAGGTGAGCGTGTTCGCCGGAACGTCCGCGTCTGTCGCGACCGTATGGACCACGAGAGGCTGTTCCTCGTTCACGACGCGGGCGGCGATCGGGGCGAGCGCGGGCGGGGTGTTGGCCACACCCTCTGGAATCGCCGACACCACCAGGGAATTGGCCGCGTACGTCCCGTCCTCGTCGGTGGCGCTGGCCGAGATCACGAGGGGACTCCCGGGCGCATACCGGTGGGTCCCGGACGTCGGATTGCCCGCCAGCGTCTCGACGACCCCGTCGCCCCACGCGATCGTCCAGCTCGTAATCGTGTCGGCACCGGGATCCGTCGACGCGAGGCTCAGGGTGTACGGCTCGCCCGCGACGACCGAGACAGGCCCGGCGATCGTCAGAGTGGGCGCCACGTTCCTCGCGATGACGGTCACCGGGTCCGGATAGCTGCGGTTGTTGTCGTCGAGATCGGTGACGGTCACGGTCGCGACGTAGGTCCCGTTGTCGGCCGGTGTGAACGTGAATGTCTGCTGATGGCCATCGGCGACCGTCTGGCCGTTGCTGGCGACGACCTTCCAGAGGAACGAGAAGTGGCTGCCGTTGGTCGGATCGGGATCGTGCACGTCGGCGAAGAGGGTGACCGGCGTCCCCTCGTCGACCGTCCGATTGTCGCCGGCCTCGACCACCTGGAAGTAGCCGAAGTCGACGCCGGAGGTGACCTGGCCCAGCGACACGAAGACGACGTTCCGTCGCAGCACGCGAACGAGATTGCTCGTCCACAGCTCGCGGCCGTGGCTGGCGTCGTCGGCCGTGAAGAAGAGCGTGTCACCGACGACTTTCAGGCTCTGAGGCGACGAGCTCCTCACGACGGGGGGCAGGAAGAAGCTGAAGGTATCCGGCGCGATGTTCGCCGCCAGATCGGTGCCCGCCGCCGTTCCATCGCTCGTCCACAGCTCGCGGCCGCTGTTCCCGAACCCGAACCCGTCCTGCGCGGCGAAGAGCATCGAGATCGTACGGTCGACGCCCACCAGTTCCGTGGGAAAGGACGACTCGCTGTCGAAGTCGATGTCCCTGGCCCTGGTCGTCCCCGCGGCGGTGCCGTCGCTACTCCACAGCTCCCGGCCGAGGATCCCGTCGTCCGCGGTGAAGAAGAGCATGCCGTTGAAGGCGGTGAGCTGGCTCGGGGACGAGCTGCTGAAGGCGTTGATGTTCTTGACCCGCACGGTTCCGGCGGCGGTCCCGTCGGTCTTCCACAGCTCGGTGTCGCCAATGTTATCGGATGCGGTGAAGAAGAGCGTGTTGCCGACCGGCGTCAACGACGATGGGAAGGAGCCGCCCGCACCCGGGTTGATATCCCTCAGCCGGAACGTCCCGGCCTCCGTCCCGTCGCTCGTCCACAGCTCGCTGTCGAATCCGGCTTCGAACGCGGTGAAGAAAATGCGGCTGCCGGCCACCGTCAGCGACGATGGGGAGGAGCCGGCCCCGCCCGGCGTGATGTCCTTCACGCGGACCGTCCCGGCCTCCGTCCCATCGGTCTTCCACAGCTCGGTGCCCGTGCTCGCGTCGGCGGCGGCGAAGAACAGCGTATTGCCGAGTGGCGTCAATGACGGCGAGAAGGAGAAGGCGCTGGCGGCGCCCGGATTGATGTCCTTCACCCGGACCGTCCCCGCCTCCGTCCCGTCCGTCTTCCACAGCTCGACGCCGGTGCTCCCGTCGTTGGCGATGAAGAACAACGTGGTGCCGATCGGCGTCAGCTGGGACGGGGATGAGCTGCCGAGCCCCGGGCTGATGTCTCTCACGCGGACCGTTCCCGCTTCCGTGCCGTCCGTCTTCCACAGCTCGATGCCGCTGCTCCCGTCGTTGGCGGTGAAGAACAGCATGGTGCCGACCGGCATCAGCTGCGACGGGAACGCGCTGCCGAGGCCGGGATTGATGTCCTTCACCCGAACGGTTCCGGCCTGAGTCCCGTCGCTCTTCCACAGCTCCGTCCCGCTGCTCCCGTCGTTGGCGGTGAAAAACAGGGTGTTGCCCACGACGGTCAGCACGCCCGGCGACGACGACAAGTCGAACGGATTGATGTCCTTGACGATGACGGTCCCCGCCGGCGTGCCGTCGGTCTTCCAGAGCTCCCGGCCTCTGATCGTGTCGTTGGCCGTGAAGAACACGGTGTTCCCGACGGCCGTCAGGTTGGATGGGAACGAGCCGCCACCCTGGAACAGCACCGTCTCCGGCGCGACCTGCTTGGGGCCGTCGACGGGATCGTAGCTCAGAATCATTCCCGCCCCGCCCAGGTTCTCGAAGAACTGCAGATCGAGGAAGTGGAACCCCTGGCTGAGCGTGATGGTCCCACTACGCTCCTGTATCGCGTGCAGGCCGCCATTGTCGACGACCAGCTGTCCGTCGATGAAGAGCCGGCTGCCGTCGTCGCTCGTCGTAAAGAAGGTGACCAACCCCGCCGCCGTGATGTTGATCACGCCCGTCCACCGGACGGCGAAGTTGTCGCTGGCGAAGTTATTGAAGACGAGATTCGTGACCGGGAAGTTGACCTGGGTGTCGATCTGCGTACGCGTCGGAGTCAAAGCGTCGAAGTTCGGGAAATCGGTGACGGCGCCGCCGGGAACGTAGTACTGGCCCAGAAGCCCTCTCGATCCGGGTCCGATGTCTCCCAGGAGCACGGGCGACGCGGCGCGAACGGTGAACGTGGTCCCCTGCCCTCGAACCGGCTCGATTTCCGCCACCGTGAAGCGCGACGTCGTCAGATCGCGGAACGCATAGTCCCCGTTGGCGTCGGTGAAGGTGCGGGGCTCACCGGGATCGAGCACGCCGTTATCGTTCTGGTCCAGGAAGATCGTCGTGGCCTCGACGCCGTTCTCGCCGGGGTCACGCACGCCGTCGCCGTCCAGGTCGACGAACTTCTTGCCGTAAATCGCGTGGGCGCCGAAGCTGAAGTCGAACGTGTCGCGGTCGGTGCGGCCGCGCGCGTCGTACAGCGCACCCGTGCCGTCGTGGGCGACCACGGTGATCGTGGTCGTCCCCGAGAAGAATTGTGACTTCCCCAGGAAGAGCTGCTGACCCACGACGTCGACGCGCACGTCGGGATCGTTGTCGCTCGTGGCCGTGAAGAAGATCGGGTCGTTGTTCGGGTCCGTCGCCGCGAGGTGCACGGCGCCGAGCTCGCGGATCGGCGTCACGTTGAACAGACCCGCGCGCAGGGTTCCGTGGTTCCCGTTGGCCGACGCGTCGACGACCCTGACACCGGCGTCCTCGTCGAAGGCCCAGTACGCGGCGAGATTCGGCTCGTTGCCGCTCAGGAGCTTGTTCATGCCTGCCCTGATCGCTTGCTCGGAGCGGGCCGCGTTCCAGAGGCGGACTTCGTCGATCATGCCGTGGAAGGGCGAGAAGCTCGAGCCCGGAATGGTGGTCGTGTCCCCCTCCAGCGTCTTGCCGATCAGGAGCGGCGCGGTATTGGAGATCGCGAAGCCGCCCGTGACGGGCCCTGACGCCACCAGGGCGCCGTCGAGGTAGGCCCTCATTTCCCCGGAATTCCGGTCGATGACACCGGCGAAGTGATACCAGCGGCCGGGCGTGATGGATCCGGTGGGCGTGTTGATCGCGCTCTGGACGCCGCCGTCGGACGAGGTGAAGTGCAGGAAGCCGGCACTGTTCACCCAGAGCGAGTACGTCCGCGTCAGGAACGTCGTGCCGTCGGCCTTCTGCACGATGGGCATCCACACGTTGTCGAAGCCGTCGACCCTGAACGACAGCTCCAGCGTCAGCGTTCTGCGGATGTCCAGGCTCGGGCTGTTCGGGACCTCGACGTAGCCCCCGAACTGGAATCGCATCGAGCTGCCGGCCGGCTGATTGTCGATGGGCTGGATGACCGGCGCGCTATCGGCGTCGAAGGTCAGCAGGAGACCGGGTCGCTGGATGGCCGGCAAGACGGCGGTCTGCGCGAGCGTGTCCAGCGGATTCGCCCGGAGCGCGAGCTCCTTGAGCTTCGGAAGCATCGACCTCGTCGGGACCGCGCGGACGGCGTCGGCCGCGACGAAACCGTCCGCGGCATCGCTCAGCTCGACACGGAGCGTTCCGGTCGCGGTGGAGAACGTCCCGAGACTCTGCCACGGCCGACCGCCGAACGTGGCGGCGGCAGGCGCGAACTTCTGGTTGACCACGACGGTCCCGATGACCTGCGAGCCATCGAACACGGTGTAGGTGGCTGCAGCGCTCCGGCTGTCATGGGTCGGCCACGTCACGAGCACCTCGTACGAGCCAGGCACCAGACTGGTGAGCTCCCACCGGGCCCTCGCATCGACGCCGACAGGCAGGGTACTCCGCGGCGCGAACCGGTAATCGCCGTCGAAGGCGCCTGCGACCTCGTGAACGTTGCCGATCCAGGGTGACTGCGTCCCGGCCGGAACCGTCGTCGCGGGCGGGACCGGCACGAGCACCTCGCTGTAGCCAGGATCGCCGTCGTCGACGATCCGCTGGCCGATGAGCCGCTCGACCTGTCGGATCGCGTTGTGATCGAGGTGCAGGACCTCGAGGTTGTCGAGCCCGGCCAGCGGGCCCACATCCTCGATCCGGTTCCCCGACAGGCTGAGCCGACGCAGCTCCGTCAGCGCCGCGAGCGGCGCGATATCGGCGAGCAGCGAGCCTGGCGCCGGAGCGCTCCCGGGCAGGAGCCCGACGCCGTCCAGGCTCAGCTGCCGAAGCGTCGTCAACTGCCCCACCGGCCCGAGGTTGGTGATGGTGTTGAGGTCGAGCGCGAGATCCTCCAGACGACTCATCCCCGTCGGCGATCCCTTCGCGGACCCCGTCGTGGCACGACCAGGCACGAGCCGCAGTTGGAGGCTCGAGCCATTGCCCACGCCCGGGATGTTGCCCGTGAGGTTCAGCGACTCGAGGTTGATCGCGAACTCGAGCCCCGTGAGGTTCGAGATTCCGAGCGACCCGAGATCGAGCCTCCGCAGCTGGGCGAGGTCGCTCGCGAAGATCGGCAGTGCGACGTGCGGCGCGCCCGTGAAGGAGCGCGTGACCGGCAAGCCGAGGGTCTTCGCGATGGCGGCCTCGAGCGTCGCGTCCGGGATCTCGACCCTGGGATCGACGAATGGCTCGATGCCGTTGCTCGGCGCCGATCCGGACAGGCGCGCGACCTCGGTTCCGGGCGCCGGTGGCGTGGGCGGATTGACGACGGTCGGCGCGGGCGTGGGCGGATCGACGACGGCCACACCGAAATCGTGGATCTCGGCGACGGCGTCGACAGCGAACTCATCGATGCCGTCCTCGCCGAAGAGTCGATCGAAGCCGGAGCCGCCGCTCAGCGTGTCGTTGCCGGTGCCGCCGCGGATCTCGTCGCGGTCGAGGGCCGGGTGGCTGAAGCCCGGCAGCGGCGGATCGATCTTGAGCGTGAACGGGAACGGAGTCGTCCGCCCGGGCGGAGCAGGATCGAAGACGCGGACGAAGTAGGTCCCGGCCTCGAGCGCGCGCGTGTCGATGATCGACTGGGCGGTGGTGATCGCGTGCCCCTGCGCGTCCACGAGATCCGCGCGGAGTCCGGCCGGCCCCGGCGTGATGCTGAGGCCGGTGGTCGGCTTGTCGAACACCCCCGCCAGCCGGAAGTCGACGCGATCCGGGGTGTTGACGTTGTCGAGCCGCACCGTGATTCGAGAGTGCGTGGCCTTGAGCGCGTTCTGGACGGCCGCGGTGAGGTCGATGCTCACGATACCACTGCCGCCGATCAGCGTTCCCGTCGCGCTGGACGCCACGGCGGCGGTCGCGTCGGCGGCGGTGACGACAGTGTCGCCCTCCGCGGACAGCACGCTCGCCCTCAGCGTCACTGTCGGCGGGGGCGCAGCGAGCCCCAGGCGGACGGTCCCGGCCGCCGTCCCGTCGGTCGACCACAGCTCGGTTCCGTTGGTGAAGAAGAGCTGGGAGCCCACCGCCGTGAGCTGCAGGAAGCCACGCGGCGCGCCTGGCACTGGCAGCGTGCCGGCGGGCGTGCCGTCGGTCTTCCAGAGCGCCCTGTTCCCGGTGCCGTCGTCGGCGGTGAAGTAGAGCGCGCTGCCGACGACCGTCAGATTCGACGGGAACGAGGAGCCGGCTCCCGGATTGATGTCGGCGAGCCGGACGGTCCCGGCCGCCGTGCTCTGGCTCCACAGTTCCCGGCCGGTGACCGAGTCGTCGGCGGTGAAGATGAGCGTGTTGCCCAGGGCCGTGAGGCTCGCTGGCGACGAGCTTCTCACCGTACCGGGGAAGGTACGTAGCACAAAGACGCCGAGGATGGGGTCGAAGACGAGCCTCTGGAAGGCGGCACTATCGGGAGCGATGTTGGC
>Ga0066709_100001210_pt1 | contig 16515 bp, 15 predicted proteins | sample GraSoiAngelo_158_FD_79665 | JGI IMG/M metagenome (GOLD analysis project Ga0066709, IMG submission 79665) | Grasslands soil microbial communities from the Angelo Coastal Reserve, California, USA - 14_1009_16_30cm | ecosystem: Environmental > Terrestrial > Soil > Grasslands | place: USA...
CGCGAGTTAGCGTCTCGTGCCGAGGGCACAGGGAGGCCGCGGGTCCGAGCAGCGAGAGGGGACCCGCGAGCGAAGCGAGTGGGGTCGAGCGTCCGCGAGTGGCCGCAGCGGCCGACGCGCGAGCTACCGCATCGCGCCGAAGCGACAAGGAGGCCGCGGAGGGAAGCCGCGGGCATGATTGGAACGGAGACCTGACATGTCACTCGAAGGCGTTCTCGAAAAGGGTTTCGTCACCACTTCGCTCGATGCGCTGATCAACTGGTCGCGCAACGGCTCGATGTGGCCCATGACCTTCGGGCTCGCATGCTGCGCCATCGAGATGATGCATGCGGGCGCAGCTCGCTACGATCTCGACCGCTTCGGCGTTGTTTTCCGGCCGAGTCCGCGCCAGTCGGACGTGATGATCGTTGCCGGCACGCTGTGCAATAAGATGGCGCCCGCGCTGCGCAAGGTCTACGACCAAATGGCCGAGCCGCGGTGGGTGATCTCGATGGGCTCGTGCGCCAACGGCGGAGGCTATTACCACTATTCCTACTCGGTGGTGCGCGGTTGCGATCGCATCGTTCCCGTCGATATCTACGTCCCGGGGTGTCCGCCGACCGCCGAGGCTCTGCTCTACGGCATCCTGCAACTGCAGAACAAGGTCTGGCGTACCAACACGATCGCACGCTGATGAAGAACGACACTCTCGCCGCAGCGCTGCCCGCGGCGTTGGGCGACAAGCTTGTGAATGTACGGAGCTCGTTCGGCGAAGTGACCGCGGTGATCACGGCGGCCGAGCTTCAGACGAGCATGCGTGTGCTGCGCGACCACGCCGATTGCCGCTTTGAACTGCTGCTCGACGTCGCGGGGGTGGACTATTCGGCATACGGCACGACCGGGCGGGGCATGATGTACACCAGCTCGGACTCGACGCCGGCGGAAGAGCTCGCGCATCGCGGGCAGGGTCGATTCGCCGCCGTTTACCATTTGCTCTCGATTGCCCACAACTCTCGGCTGCGCGTGCGTGCCTTCGCGCCCGATGATGAATTCCCGGTCGTCCCCACGGTGACCAACATATGGCCGTCGGCCGGATGGTATGAACGCGAAGCTTTCGATCTCTTCGGCATCGTGTTCGCAGGTCATCCGGACTTGCGCCGGATCCTGACCGATTATGGTTTTGTCGGCCATCCCTTCCGCAAGGATTTTCCCTTGTCCGGGCATGTCGAGATGCGCTACGACCCCGAACAGGGTCGGGTGATCTATCAGCCGGTGAGCATCGAGCCGCGCGAGGTCACTCCTCGAATCATCCGCGAAGACAGCTACGCGGACAGCGAATGATGGTTTGATGGCCGAGATTCGCAACTACACCATGAACTTCGGGCCGCAACACCCGGCGGCTCATGGCGTGCTACGCCTCGTGCTCGAGCTCGACGGGGAGGTGATCCAGCGCGCCGATCCGCACATCGGCCTCTTGCACCGCGCGACCGAGAAGCTCGCCGAGTACAAGACCTTTCTCCAGGCGCTGCCGTATCTGGATCGGCTGGACTACGTCTCCATGATGTGCAACGAGCACGCGTACTGCATGGCGATCGAGCGGCTGCTCGGCATCGACGTGCCGATCCGCGCGCAATACATCCGCGTGATGTTCGACGAGATCACTCGTCTCCTCAATCATCTGCTGTGGCTGGGCGCGCACTCGCTCGACGTTGGCGCAATGACCACTTTCCTCTACTGCTTCCGCGAGCGCGAAGATCTGATGGACGTGTACGAAGCGGTTTCCGGGGCGAGGCTGCACGCCGCGTACTACCGCCCTGGCGGGGTCTATCGCGACCTCCCGACGAGGATGCCGCAGTACAAGGCGTCGCCGATCCATAATGCCAAGGCTGTCGCGCGAATGAACGCCAACCGCCAGGGGAGCCTTCTCGACTTCATCGAGGACTTCACCAACCGCTTTCCGCGATACGTCGATGAATATGAAACGTTGCTCACCGAGAATCGCATCTGGAAGCAGCGCACGGTTGGGATCGGCGTCGTAACAGCGGAACGCGCGATGGCGCTCGGCTTTACCGGCCCGATGTTGAGAGGATCGGGCGTGCCGTGGGACTTGCGCAAGAAGCAGCCTTACGAAGTGTACGACCGGATGGATTTCGACATTCCCATCGGCACCAACGGCGACTGCTACGATCGTTATCTGGTACGCATCCAGGAGATGCGCGAGTCCAACAAGATCATCAAGCAGTGCATCGGCTGGCTGCGCGACAACCCGGGCCCGGTGATGGTCGACAATCACAAGGTCGCTCCGCCGTCGCGCGTTGCGATGAAGGAAAACATGGAAGAGCTGATTCACCATTTCAAGCTCTTCACTGAGGGAATGCATGTGCCGGAAGGCGAGGTGTACGCTGCAATCGAACATCCGAAGGGTGAGTTCGGCGTCTATCTAATCTCCGACGGCGCCAACAAGCCGTACCGCCTGAAGTTTCGTGCCCCCGGGTTTGCGCATCTCGCGGCGCTCGATGAGATGTCGCGCGGTCACATGATCGCCGACGTTGTCGCGATCATCGGCACCCAGGACATTGTTTTCGGGGAGATCGACCGGTGAGCGTCATCGATTCAAGGGTCATTAACATCGCGGATCTCACGCTCAAGCATTTCGCCAACGGTGAGAAGTTCGAGTGCGATGCGGTGCGCATCGGTCCCCTGCTTGGAGCCAGGGACCTCGGCTATTCCTACGATGTCGTACCACCGGGCAAACGCTCGTGTCCCTTTCACAGCCATCGCGGCGAGGAAGAGATGTTCTTCATCGTGAAGGGCACCGGAACGCTGCGTTACGGCGACGAACAGCGACGGATACGCGCGGGCGACGTCATCTGCTGTCCGACCGGGGGGCCGGAGACCGCGCATCAGATCATCAATGATTCGGACGCAGAGCTTGCCTATCTGTCGATCAGCACCATGATGCCGGCCGAAGTGTGCGAATACCCGGATTCGAAAAAGGTCGGTTCTTTCGGCGGCGGTTTGCGGCACATGACCCGCGCCGGTGGCGGCGTGGATTACTGGGATGGCGAGTAGCGTAGGCGCCCAATGCTCAGCCCCGACTCGCTCAAGCGCATCGATCGCGAAATCGCCAAGTATCCGGCCGGACGAGCGCAGTCGGCGGTGATCGCGGCGCTCGCCATCGCCCAGGACGAGAAAGGCTGGCTATCCACTGAGACAATCGACTTCGTCGCCTCTTATCTTAGTCTGCCATCGATTCTTGTGTACGAAGTCGCGACCTTCTACGAGATGTACAACATGCGGCCGGTGGGCAACAAGATCACCATCTGCACCAATCTGCCTTGCGCGCTGCACGGCGCGGCGCAGGCCGCGGTGCATCTGAAGCAATCTCTGGGAATCGATTTCGACGAGACCACATCCGACGGATCCTTCACGCTGAAGCAAGGGGAGTGCTTCGGCGCCTGCGGTGACGCGCCGGTGCTGCTGGTCGACAACAAACGTTTATGCAGCTGGATGAGCAACGACAAAATCGACGAGCTCATTGCCGAGTTGCGCGCCAAGGCCAACTGAAGTGAACGCACGCTCGGAATTCATCGATTACGGACCGGAGGCCATCATCCTCGCCGGTCTCACCGGCCGGAACTGGCGCCTCGCCGACTATGTCGCACGCGGTGGCTACGAGGCGTTGAAGAAGATCCTCACGGAAAAGACCCCGCCCCAGGCGATCATCGCCGAGCTGAAGAAATCGGCATTGCGTGGGCGCGGCGGCGCCGGATTTCCCACCGGGCTCAAATGGAGTTTCATGCCGCAGCAGTACTCCGGAGACAAATACCTGGTCTGCAATTCCGACGAAGGCGAGCCGGGGACGTTCAAGGACCGGGACATCCTGCGCTACAACCCTCACGTCCTCATCGAAGGCATGGCGATCGCCGCCTATGCGATGGGGTGCCGGCGCGGGTACAACTACATCCACGGCGAGATCTGGGACACCTACGAACGCTGTGAGGAAGCGCTCGAAGAGGCGTATCAGGCACGCTACCTCGGCGACAATATTCTCGGCAGCGGCTTTTCGTTTCACCTCTACAACCAGCACGGGTTCGGCGCGTACATCTGCGGCGAGGAAACCGCATTGCTGGAGTCACTCGAAGGCAAGAAGGGCTTGCCGCGCTACAAGCCGCCGTTTCCCGCGAGCTACGGGCTGTATGGAAAGCCGACGACCATCAACAACACCGAGACCTTCGCGGCGGTGCCGTGGATCATCAACCATGGCGGCGAAGCCTTTCTCAATCTCGGCCGTCCCAACAATGGCGGAACCAAGATCTTCTCGGTCTCCGGAGATGTCGAGCGTCCGGGCAATTTCGAAGTGCGGCTGGGAACGCCGTTCGCGAAGCTTCTCGAGATGGCGGGGGGCATGCGGGCGGGACGCAAGCTCAAGGCATGCATCCCCGGCGGTTCGTCGATGCCGGTGTTGCCGGGCGAAGCGATGATGCAAACCGACATGGACTACGATTCGATCGCCAAAGCGGGGTCGATGCTCGGCTCCGGCGGGGTGATCGTCATGGACGAGACGCGCTGCATGGTGCGATCGCTGCTCCGAGTGTCGTATTTCTACTTCGAAGAGTCATGCGGTCAGTGCACGCCCTGCAGGGAGGGCACCGGATGGCTGTGGCGGGTTTTGAACCGCATCGAGCACGGCGAGGGCCGTAACGGCGATCTCGAGTTGCTGACATCGGTCTCGGACAACATCGCGGGACGAACCACCTGCGCGCTCGGCGACGCCGCGGCGCTGCCGGTGAAGAGCTTCATCAAGCATTTCCGCGACGAGTTCCAGTACCACATCGATCACAAGCGCTGTCTCGTTCCCGACTACGTTTGAACGATGAGCACGATCGTCAACCTCGAAGTCGACGGCAAGCCGGTGCAGGTTGCGGGCGGCTCGACACTTATGGACGCCGCGCACAAGCTCGGCCTCTATGTTCCGCACTTTTGCTGGCACAAGAAGCTCTCGATCGCGGCCAATTGCCGGATGTGCCTGGTGCAGGTGGAAAAGGCGCCCAAGCCCTTGCCGGCGTGCGCGACGCCGGTGACCGAAGGCATGAAGGTATGGACGCACTCCGAGGTCGCGGTCGAGGCGCAGAAGGCTGTGATGGAGTTTCTGCTGATCAACCATCCGCTCGACTGCCCGATCTGCGACCAGGGAGGCGAATGCCAGCTGCAGGACCTCGCAGTCGGCTATGGAGCTTCGAACTCGCGCTACACCGAGGCCAAACGCGTCGTGCTCAACAAGAATCTCGGACCGCTCATCTCGACGGACATGACCCGCTGCATTCACTGCACGCGATGTGTGCGCTTCGGGCAGGAAGTGGCCGGCATCATGGAGCTCGGCATGGCCAACCGCGGCGAGCACGCCGAGATCATGACCTTCGTCGGCCGGACGGTTGATTCGGAGCTTTCTGGCAACGTCATCGATCTCTGTCCCGTCGGCGCGCTGACGTCGAAGCCGTTTCGCTATACCGCGCGGACCTGGGAGCTGGCGCGCCGCAAATCGGTGTCGCCCCACGATGGGCTCGGCAGCAATCTGATCGTGCAGGTCAAAAACGACCGTGTCATGCGCGTGCTGCCGCTCGAGAACGAGACGATCAACGAATGCTGGCTGTCCGACAAGGATCGCTTCTCCTACGAGGGACTCAATTCCGACGACAGGCTCAAGAGGCCCCGCCTGCGCCGCGACGGCAGGCTCATCGAAACCGACTGGCAGATCGCGCTGGAGCACGTGGCTTCGGAGTTGAAGCGCATCTGCGAACTGCATGGCCCGTCGGCCATCGGTTTGCTCGCCTCGCCCCATTCGACGCTCGAAGAGCTGCATCTCGCGCAAAAGCTCATGCGCGCTCTTGGCAGCGACAACGTCGACTTTCGCTTGCGACAGACGGACTTTAGCCACCGCGACGGTAATGACACTGCACCTTGGCTAGGCCTGCCGATCTCCGAGTTCGCCGCGCTCGACCGCGTGCTCGTGGTCGGGAGTTTCCTGCGCAAGGACCAACCGCTGCTCGCGCAGCGTTTGCGACGGTCGATCCGCAAGGGCACGCAACTCTCCGTGGTGCATTCGGCGGCGGAAGAGCTGCTGATGCCGGTGGCCAATCGCTTGGTGGTTGCGCCCTCTGCATTGACAAGAGCTCTCGCGGAGATCGTCGCCGCCGCAGCCGGCGCTGCGGGCGCCGCGATTCCCCCTGCACTCGCTGGGAGCACGCCGTCCGAGATCGCCAGCAACATTGCGGCCAGCCTGCGCGGCGGCGAGCGCAAGGGCATCTTCCTCGGGAATTTCGCTCAGCAGCACCCGCACGCGGCGCAGTTGCACGCGCTCGCTCACACGCTTGCAGAATTGACCGGCGCACGACTCGGGTTTCTCACCGAGGCGGCGAACTCGGTAGGCGGCCATGTGGCGGGAGCACTGCCGCGCGAGGGGGGGTTGAACGCGCAGGCGATGCTGGCTCAGCCGCGACGCGCTTATATTCTTCTCCACGCCGAGCCGGATCTCGATGTCGCCGACCCGCTGGCGGCGCGTGCCGCTCTCTCGACCGCAGAGTTGGTCGTCGCCCTCACGCCCTTCGCGTCGGTCGCTGCAGAGTACGCTCATGCGCAGCTTCCCATCGCACCTTTCTCCGAGACAGCAGGGACCTTTGTCAACTGTGAGGGACGCTCGCAGAGTTTCAGCAGCGTCGCGCTGCCTTCCGGTGAAACGCGCCCCGCATGGAAGGTCCTGCGCGTCCTCGGCACGCTCCTCGGATTGCCGGGATTCGATTTCGACTCGATCCAGTCCGTGCGCGCAGAGCTTCCGGACGCCGCTGCGATCGCGCAGAAGTTGTCGAATGCGACGACTGCACAGATTCATGCGCTTCCTGCGTCGAGCAACGCCCTGGAACGCGTTGCCGACGTGCCGATCTACTTTGCCGATCCGTTGGTGCGTCGCTCGCCTTCCCTGCAGAAGACCGCAGATGCCAAGCCACCCCTGGCGCGCATGAACGAAGCGACGCGATCCCAATTGCGTCTTGCCGACGGCATCGCCGTGCGAATCCGCAACGGCGCCGGAGAATCGATTTTGAAGGTTGCAACAGACGCCGGTGTTCCGGATGGCTGCGTACGCATCGCCGCAGCGCATCCTTCAACCCGCATGCTGGGACCGATGTTCGGGACGCTCGCATTGGAGCCGCTGTAATGGACGCCATGCTGGTTCCGGTCGCAGGCTTCTTCGGCCCGACCTGGCCTCTGGTATGGACGATCGCCAAGATCGTCGCGATCGCAGTCCCGCTGATTCTCGCGGTCGCGTATCTCACGCTCGCGGAGCGCAAGGTGATCGGCTGGATGCAGGTACGCATCGGTCCCAACCGGGTGGGTCCCGCAGGATTGCTGCAGCCCTTTGCCGACGTCTTCAAGCTTCTGTTCAAGGAGGTCGTCGTTCCATCGGGAGCGAGTCGCTATCTCTTTTTCGTCGCCCCGGTGCTCTCCATCGGTCCGGCATTGGCGGCGTGGGCGGTCATTCCTTTCGCTGACGGCGTCGTGCTGTCCAACATCAATGCCGGATTGCTCTACATCATCGCGCTCACTTCGACCGGGGTCTACGGAATCATCCTGGCCGGGTGGGCATCGAACTCCAAGTACGCCTTTCTCGGCTGCCTGCGCTCGGCTGCGCAGATCGTGAGCTACGAGATCGCGATGGGTTTCGCCCTGGTGGGCGTGCTGATGGCGGCGTCGAGTCTCAACATCAGCGACATCGTCCGCGGGCAGTCCGGCGGGGCCGCGTACTGGTACATCTGGCCGCTGCTGCCTCTATGCGTCGTCTATCTAGTTTCGGGTATCGCGGAAACCAACCGCCACCCCTTCGACGTCGCCGAAGGAGAATCCGAAATCGTCGCGGGCTTTCACGTCGAATATTCGGGCGTCGCCTTCGCCGTGTTCTTCCTCGCCGAATACATGAACATGATCCTGATCTCCGCTCTTACTTCGATCATGTTTCTCGGCGGCTGGCTCTCGCCCTGGCCGCTGCTCAACGACGCCGAGGTTCTCGGTTGGCATCCCTTCGGCGACGGCATCGGCTGGCTGCTGCTCAAGATGTGCGCGGTGCTGTTTGTCTTCCTGTGGATCCGCGCCACGTTCCCGCGCTACCGCTATGACCAGATCATGCGCCTCGGTTGGAAGGTGTTCATTCCGATCACGCTGATCTGGATCATCTTCCTCGGCGCGATGATGCAGACCCGCTGGGCCTACCTGTTCCACTGAAAGATCAGCGATGCTCCAGCGGATCAAGGACTTTTTCAACGCCTACCTGCTCGGCGAGCTGTGGCGGGGGCTCTGGGTCACCAGCGGCTATCTCTTCTCGCGCAAGATCACGGTGCAGTATCCGGAAGAAAAGACTCCAATGAGTCCGCGCTTCCGCGGGCTGCACGCGCTGCGTCGCTACCCGAACGGGGAAGAGCGCTGCATCGCCTGCAAGCTGTGCGAGGCGGTGTGCCCGGCGCTGGCGATTACCATCGAGTCAGAACAGCGCGAGGACGGGACGCGGCGCACGACGCGCTACGACATCGATCTCACCAAGTGCATTTTCTGCGGCTTCTGCGAAGAGTCTTGTCCAGTCGACTCGATCGTGGAGACCCGGATTCTCGAGTATCACGGGGAAAGGCGCGTCGATTTGATCTACACCAAGGAGATGCTCCTGGCGGTGGGCGATCGTCACGAAGCCGAGATCGCCGCCGACCGGGAGGCCGACGCGAAATTCCGATGAACATCCAGCCGTTTCTTTTCTATGCCTTTGCCTTGATCCTGCTGTGTGCTGCGCTGCTGGTCGTGATCAGCCGCAACCCCGTGCACGCCGCCCTCTGGCTCGTATTGTCGTTTTTCAGCGCCGCGGCCGTCTGGCTGCTGCTGCAGGCGGAATTCCTGGCGATCGCTCTGGTGCTGGTCTACGTGGGCGCGGTCATGGTCCTGTTTCTGTTCGTGGTCATGATGCTCGACGTCAATTTCGCCAAGATGCGCGAGCGCTTCCGCAGCTACATTCCGGTGGGCGCGACCGTGGGGATACTGGTCGTGGTCGAAATGGCACTGGTGCTCATTGGGGGTTATCTGTCGCCGGCTGCCGTCCAGAACCCGGCGCCCTCGCCGCCCAACTTCAGCAACACGCGAATGCTTGGCCTGCAGATCTATACCGATTACGCGTATCCGTTCGAGATCGCAGCCGTCATCCTGCTGGTCGCAATCATCGCCGCCATCGCACTGACGCATCGCACGCGGCGCGAATCCAAGTACCAGAATCCGGCAGACCAGGTGAAGGTGCGCTCGCGGGACCGTCTGCGCGTGCTGCAGATGCCCTCCGAAAAAAAGGGGCAGTAACAAGAATGGCCGGCCGCCGGGCTGGCCGCCAATGAAACCGACGGCAGATCGACCGCCGTGGCTCGAGGGAGAAGTCAGGTGACATTGCCGTTGCAACCGACGCTTTCGCACTACCTCGTGCTGGGGGCGTTTCTGTTCGCCATCAGCGTGGTCGGCATCTTTCTCAACCGCCGCAACGTGATCATCCTGTTGATGGCCATCGAGTTGATGCTGCTCGCGGTGAACCTCAATTTCCTCGCGTTCTCGTACTACCTTGGCGACTCCGCCGGGCAGGTGTTCGTATTCTTCATCCTGACGGTCGCGGCTGCGGAATCTGCGATCGGATTGGCGATTCTGGTGCTGCTGTTTCGCAACGTCGGCTCGATCGACGTCGAGGACCTGGGAAGGCTCAAGGGATGATGGCGCGATGACCATGCAACAGATCTACCTCCTGATTCCGCTGGCGCCCCTCGCCGCCGCAATCATCGTCGGACTTTGGGGACCGCGCCTCGGGCGAGCGACTTCGCATCGCCTGTGCATTGCCGGCGTGATGGTGTCGACGCTCGCGTCAGCCTGGGTGCTGCGTGACGTGCTCGCAGGTCACGACTTCAACGGCGATGTCTACACCTGGATGACCTCGGGCGGCGTGAAGTTCACGATCGGTTTCCTGATCGACCCGCTGACGGCGCTGATGATCACCGTCGTGAGCTTCGTATCGCTGATGGTGCACATCTACACCATCGGCTACATGGCCGACGACCCGGGTTACACCCGCTTCTTTTCCTACATCTCGCTCTTCACCTTCAGCATGCTCATGCTGGTGATGGCGAACAATTTCCTGCAGCTCTTCTTCGGCTGGGAAGCGGTGGGGCTGGTTTCGTACCTGTTGATCGGATTCTGGTACGAGAGGCCTACCGCCATCTACGCCAATTTGAAAGCGTTTCTCGCCAATCGCGTCGGCGATTTCGGCTTTGTGCTCGGCATCGGCCTCATCGTCGCCTATACCGGCTCGCTCGACTACGCGACAGTCTTCGGCGCAGCTCCCGTAATTGCCGGAACGACCATCAATCTGCTCGGCGATGCGCAATGGTCGGTAATGACGGCGATCTGCATCGGCCTCTTTGTCGGCGCGATGGGCAAGAGTGCGCAGGTGCCTCTCCACGTGTGGCTTCCCGACTCCATGGAAGGCCCGACGCCGATCTCCGCGCTCATCCATGCGGCGACGATGGTGACGGCGGGAATATTCATGGTGGCGCGCATGAGCCCGTTGTTCGAGCTTTCCGACACCGCGTTGTCATTCGTGACCGTGATCGGTGCCACGACGGCGCTGTTCATGGCGGTGCTCGGAGTGGTGCAGAACGACATCAAGCGTGTGATCGCCTATTCAACGCTCTCGCAGCTCGGCTATATGACCTGCGCCCTCGGCGCGTCGGCTTACTCGGCTGCCATCTTCCACCTGATGACACACGCGTTTTTCAAGGCGCTGCTGTTCCTCGGCGCGGGCTCCGCGATCATCGCCATGCACCACGAGCAGGACATGCGCAGGATGGGCGGCTTGAAGAAATACATGCCGATCACCTATTGGACCATGGTCATCGGATCGCTCGCGCTCGCGGGCATTCCGCCTTTCGCCGGGTTCTTCTCCAAGGACGCGATCATCGAGGCCGTGCAGTTGTCGACGGTTCCCGGGCATACCTACGCGCAGTTTGCCGTCACCGTCGGCGTTTTTCTCACCGCGCTGTACAGCTTCCGGCTCATTTTCCTGACGTTTCATGGCGAGGAGCGCTTCCGTCACGGGCCGGCGCACGGCGATGCTCACGCGCAGGAACGCGCTCACGAGGATCCGCGCGAGAGTCCCTGGGTCGTGACGCTGCCGCTGATCGTTCTCGCCGTCGGCTCCCTCTACACCGGCTGGGCTTACGTGGGAGACACCGTCTTCGGCGATTTCTTCCGCGATTCGATCGTAGTCATAGAGCAGCACGCCGGTCTCGCCGAAATGCGCGAGGAATGGCACGGCGTCGTTCCCTTCATGGTGCACGGGCTCACCGGGGCGCCATTCTGGCTGGGCGTGGCGGGAATCGTCGCGGCGTGGTTCTTCTGGTCCAGGCGGCCGGAACTGCCGGATCGCATCGCGTCGGCGCTGAGCGGGCTCTACACGCTGCTCATCAACAACTACTTCGTCGACCGCTTCAATGACTTTTTCTTCGCGGGAGGCTTTCGACGCGTCGGTACCGTCGCATCCGAGGTAGGCGACCGTGTGATCATCGACGGCTTTTTCGTCAACGGCAGCGCGCGCGCCGTCGGAGCTACCTCCGCGCTGTTGCGCCACATCCAGACCGGACGCATCTATCACTACGCCTTCGCGATGATTCTCTCCGTGCTGGCGCTCCTCACCTGGTGGTCGGTCCGCTGAAGGCGACCACGGTGCTTCCCTATTTGAGCCTCGCGATATGGGTGCCGGTCGCCGCCGGCATTCTGGTTCTCGCCCTGCACCGGGACCGCGACGCGGCTGCGGCGCGCTGGCTTGCACTGGTGGGTGCGCTCGCCGGATTCGCGGTCACCCTGCCGCTGTACGCGCACTTCCTTATTGGCACCGCCGAGATGCAGTTCGTCGAAGCGGTGGAATGGATTCCGCGCTTCAACGTCAACTATCTCCTCGGCGTGGACGGCATCTCGCTGCCGCTCATCCTGCTCAACAGCTTCATCACCGTGCTCGTGGTCTGGGCCGGCTGGGTGGTGATCCAGTCGAGGGTCGCTCAATACATGGCCGCCTTCCTGATCATGTCGGGGTTGACCAATGGCGTGTTCGCGGCACTCGACGGCGTGCTCTTCTACGTTTTCTTCGAGGCGATGCTGGTTCCGCTGTACCTGATCATCGGCATCTGGGGCGGCCCGAACCGGGTCTACGCAGCGATCAAATTCTTTCTCTACACGCTGCTGGGCTCACTGCTCATGCTGGTGGCGCTCATCTACCTGTACTCGATCAGCGGTGGCAGCTTTTCGATCCTCGAGTGGTATCAGTTACCTCTGTCGCTCAAGACGCAGATCCTGCTTTTCGTCGCCTTCTTTGCCGCATTCTCGGTGAAGGTCCCCATGTGGCCGGTGCACACCTGGCTTCCCGACGCACATACCGAGGCACCAACCGGCGGCTCGGTAGTGCTGGCGGCGATCACCCTCAAGGTCGGAGGCTATGGCTTCATCCGTTTCGTCCTGCCCATTCTGCCCGATGCAAGCCATTATCTCTCCGGATTCATGATCGCGCTCTCGCTCATCGCCATCGTCTATATCGGATTCGTTGCACTGGTGCAGCCGGACATGAAACGGCTGATCGCCTATTCGTCGATCTCGCACATGGGCTTTGTCACGCTCGGCCTGTTCCTTTTCAGCGCCATGGGTGTCGAAGGCGGTTTGGTGCAGATGATTTCGCATGGATTCGTGTCCGCGGCACTGTTTCTCTGTGTCGGCGTTCTCTATGACCGCATGCATAGCCGGCAAATCGCGGACTACGGCGGCGTGGTTAACACCATGCCCAAGTTCGCGGCCTTCGCCATGCTCTTCGCGATGGCGAACTCCGGGCTTCCTGGAACGAGCGGCTTCGTTGGCGAATTCATGGTCGTGCTCGCCTCGGTGAAGGCCAATTTTTGGTTGGGTTTCCTGGCAGCGACCATCATGATCCTCGGTGCGGCATACACGCTGTGGATGTACAAGCGCGTCTGGTACGGCCAGGTGGGGAACGCTCACGTGGCGGCGCTCAAGGATCTCTCGCAACGCGAGTTCTGGCTCCTGGGAGCGCTCGTCCTGGCAGTGCTCGCGCTCGGTGTCTATCCCAAGCCCTTCACCGATGTGATGCACGCGTCCGTTGCCGATTTGCTCGCGCACGTGGCGCAGAGCAAGCTTTGACACGCGAGCCATGGCGATCCCTTTCAATCTGACTCCCGCGCTGCCCGAGATGACGCTGCTCGTCTCGGCTTGCGTCGTGCTGATCGTCGACCTTTTCGTCCCTGAGTCGCGGCGTCAGATATCGTATTGGCTGACCCAGCTCGGACTGCTCGCCACTGCCTGGTTCTCGCTTTACGTGTTCCACGAGACGCCGGTACACACGTTCGGCGGCACCTTCATTGCCGATGCGCTGGCCGATCTGCTCAAGTTCTTCAGTTGCATTACGGTGATCCTGACGCTGCTCTACTCGCGGGTGTACCTCGCGGCACGGGGTCTCTTCAGGGGCGAGACCTTCGTACTTATGATGTTCTCGCTGCTCGGAATGATGGTGATGATCTCGGCGGGGCACTTCCTGACGCTCTATCTCGGGCTCGAGCTGATGTCGCTGTCGCTGTACGCCATGGTCGCGCTGCAGAGAGACTCCGACGTCGCGGTCGAGGCTTCAATGAAATACTTCGTGCTCGGAGCGCTCGCTTCGGGGCTGCTGCTGTACGGCATGTCGATGGTCTACGGAGCCACCGGGTCGCTGGACATCGATCGGGTGGCGGTGAGCGTATTCACTGGCAACGCCAACAGGACCATCCTGGTGTTCGGTCTCGTTTTCGTGGTCTCTGCGATCGCATTCAAGCTCGCCGCCGTTCCGTATCACATGTGGGTCCCGGATGTTTACGAAGGCGCACCGACGGCAGTCACACTGTTCATCGGCTCGGCGCCCGAACTCGCCGCCTTCGCATTCGCTATCAGACTGCTGGTGGGGTCGCTCGCCGCGATGTGGGTCGATTGGCAGGGAATGCTCATCGTCCTGGCGCTGCTTTCCATGATCGTTGGCAACGTGGTCGCGATCGCGCAGAGCAATGTGAAGCGCATGCTCGCCTACTCGACCATTGCCAACATGGGCTACATGCTCATGGGTTTTCTGACCGCGAACGTCAATGGCTACAGCGCGGCGATGTTCTATACGCTCACCTACGTGCTCACGACGCTGGTCGGCTTCGGCATCGTGCTGCTGCTCTCGCGCAGAGGCTTTGAAGCCGACCAGCTGGATGACTTCAAGGGCCTCAACCAGCGCAGCCCGTGGTACGCATTGATGATGCTGCTGGTCATGTTTTCGCTTGCCGGCATTCCGCCCACGGTGGGTTTCTACGCCAAGTTCGCGGTGATCGAGGCAGCGATCGACGTGGGACTGGTGTGGTTGGCGGTGATCGCGGTGCTGACGTCGCTCATCGGCGCGTTCTACTACCTGCGCATCGTCAAGCTCATGTATTTCGACGAGGCTCAGGACCAGACGCCGCTTGAATCCCGATTCGATACCCGGGTACTGCTGTCGCTCAACGGTCTCGCCCTTCTCTTGTTCGGGGTGTTCCCGCAGCAACTGATGGGTATGTGCGTGGTAGCGTTGACGCGCTCATATTAAAGGTCCGTGCTAACATCCTCCGGCTCGTCCTGATCTCCCATGCGCGTCGGATTTTTCGTCACCTGCCTCGTCGATCTGATGCGGCCATCGATTGCCTTCGCGGCGATCCGATTGCTCGAATCGGGTGGTGCGCAAGTGCTCGTCCCGCCGACGCAAACCTGTTGCGGCCAGCCGGGATACAACTCCGGCGACCGCTCCGGTGCCAAAGCCCTTGCCGCCAAGGTCGTCTCCGAATTCGAGGAATGCGAGTATCTGGTCGCCCCATCCGGTTCGTGCGGCGGCATGATCAAGACCCACTACGCCGATCTCTTTCGTGACGATCCGGAGTTGCTGTCGCGAGCGAGCGCGCTCGGCGCCAAAACCTACGAGCTCACCGATTTTCTGGTCAATGTGCTCAAGCTCGACCGCGTTCCGGGTGGCTTTTCCGGACGAGTCACGTACCACGACTCGTGCGCGGGCCTGCGGGAGATGGGGGTGAAGCAGCAGCCCCGCGCGCTGCTCGCCAGGAATGCAGATGTCACGCTCATCGAGATGCCGGATTGCGAGACTTGCTGTGGGTTCGGCGGGACGTTTTCGATCAAGTACGGAGAGATCTCGACGCGCATGGCCGACAACAAGTGCCAGCAGATCGTCGATACGGGGGCGGATGCCGTCGTCCTCGGTGACCTGGGTTGCATCCTCAACATCGAAGGCAGGCTTCGGCGGCGCGGCGACATGAAAACGAAGGTGATGCACATCGCCGAGGTCCTTGCCGGCGACTCGTCCGAAAGCGGCGCGCGGGGATAGCTGTGCAGATCGCCTCGATGCACTTCAAGGAGCGGGCGCATGTGAGCCTGGGCGACGCGCAACTGCAGCAGAACTTGAAGAAGTTCAAGACCAAGTTCGTCACGACCCGGCGTGAAGCGCTGACCGAGTTGGACGATGTAGAAGGCACCCGTGAAGCAGCCGGAGCCATTCGTCAGCGCGCGCTGGACGATCTGGACGCGTGGCTGGAGCTCTTCGAGACCAATGCAACAGCGCGTGGCGCCGTCGTCTTATGGGCCGACACGCCCGCCGACGTCAATCGGCACGTCATCGATATTGCCCGCCGCCACGGCAGCAACAAGATCATCAAATCCAAGTCGATGGTGAGCGAGGAGTCGGCCCTCGACCACGCGCTGGAGAGCGCCGGATTGACTGTCGTCGAGACCGACCTCGGCGAATACATCCTGCAGATCAACGATTACGAACCGCCCTCGCACATCATCGGTCCGGCATTGCACAAGAACAAAGCCGAGGTCGCGGAGCTCTTCGCCGCGAAGCACGGAACGTCGCGCAAGAGCGAGATCAGCGATCTGTGCCTCGAAGCGCGCAAGGTACTCCGCAGCCACTATCTCAGCGCCGACATGGGAATTTCCGGCGGCAATTTCTTTGTCGCCGAAACCGGCTCCGTGGTGCTGGTGACCAACGAATGCAACGCGACCCTGACCACGACGCTGCCCAAGGTGCACGTGGCAATTTCGGGAATTGAAAAAGTGGTGCCGACGCTCGAAGACGTGGCCACACTCATGCGCCTGCTTCCGCGCTCGGCCACCGGCCAGTCGATTTCCAATTATGTCGACATCCTCACGGGGGTGAAGGGCGAAGGTGAATTCCACGGCGCCGAGCACATGTACTTCATCCTGGTCGATGCCGGTCGCGCTCGCGTTCTGGGAAGCGAAGTCAAGGAGGCGCTGCGCTGCATTCGCTGCGGGGCCTGCATGAATCATTGCCCGGTCTACCAGAACATCGGCGGCCACAGCTACGGCTGGGTCTATCCGGGTCCCATCGGCTCGATTCTGACG
>Ga0066709_100001212_pt1 | contig 16508 bp, 15 predicted proteins | sample GraSoiAngelo_158_FD_79665 | JGI IMG/M metagenome (GOLD analysis project Ga0066709, IMG submission 79665) | Grasslands soil microbial communities from the Angelo Coastal Reserve, California, USA - 14_1009_16_30cm | ecosystem: Environmental > Terrestrial > Soil > Grasslands | place: USA...
CGGTTTTTTACGTCATACAGTTCAGCGCTTGTCTCTAATATCAATTGACACATATTGACGAATTCTTGAAGGAGCTAGATTAGGACAGCATCCAGTTTCTTGGGAGACGCAAGCTGCCAGACTTGGTTCCGCAAATCTCAGGAGGAAAAACTTTCATGGAGCACGTTGTCGCTATTTTCGAGAAGCCCTTTCACTGCACAATGATACTACTCCTAATAACGGGAACATTCATCATGGGCTACGTGAATCAGGATTTGATAGCCCAAGCCCCAAAACGACAGCAGGTTTCCGATGTCCCTCAACTCACGGTCATCGTTTCAAAGTCTATTATCGTGAATACGGCTGAGCCCATCGAAAGGGTCTCCATAACCGATGCAGCCATAGCAGATCAGGTTGTGATCTCTCCTCAGCAGGTTATGATTCATGGCAAGGCACCAGGAATTGTCAGCCTTATTCTTTGGGACCGGACAGGAAAAAGTACCAGTTATGATTTGGTAGTGGAAGTTGATATTTCATTATTGCAGCGACAGATTGAGGAGCAGTTTCCAACCGAGAATATTAATATTTCTTCTGCCAAGGGAGCCGTGGTGCTCTCGGGAACTGCGAGTGATCCCCATGTTGTAGAAAAGGCCGTCGAAATTGCCGGCTCTTTTTCTCAAAAAGTAATTAACCTATTGCAATTACCGCCCCCTCCGGATGCAGAGCAGATTTTGCTTCAAGTTAAGTTTGCCGATGTGGATCGTTCAGCCACGCAACAGTTAGGTATCAACCTATTCAATACCGGGGCTGGGAATACTCTCGGTTCAATTTCCACTCAACAGTTTGGAAGTGGTCTGAGGGATGTGAACCTCAATACAGTCCAGCCTGCCCGAGGGCCTGGATTTACATCTACCCAGACCCTCCAGGATGTCTTGAATATTTTTGCTTTTCGCTTCGACCTCAATCTGGGTGCTACCATCAAAGCTTTGCAACAAAAAAACCTGCTTCAAATACTAGCTGAGCCCAATTTGCTGGCATCGAATGGGAAAGAGGCCAGTTTTCTGGCAGGTGGTGAATTCCCAATTCCCGTTGTTCAAAGTTCACAAAATCTCAATTCTGTGACAATTCAGTTCAAGCAGTTTGGTGTTCGACTCAATTTTACCCCCAATATCACTCCGAGCGGCAAAATACGATTGAAAGTTGCACCAGAAGTGAGTGCTTTAGACTTCACTAACGCAGTGACGATTGGTGGTTTCTTTATTCCAGCCTTAAGCACTCGAAAAGCCGAAACTGAGATAGAACTGGCGGACGGACAGAGTTTTGCCATTGCAGGACTCATTGATAACCGTCTGTCTGAAGTTTATAACAAGATTCCCGGTCTGGGAGATATTCCAATCCTGGGTTACCTTTTCAGAAGCCGACAGCTCCAAAAGTCAAAGACGGAATTACTGGTTTTAGTGACTCCAAAATTTGTGAAACCGCTAAATCCCGATCAGTTACCTCCTCTACCTGAGGCTCCTAAGCCGTTTTTGGATCCACAAAAGTTTGACGGGAAAGTAGGTCGTGTCGATGGAAGAGCTGGTTCCTCCGAGGCTGGGTCTACTAGCTCAAGTAAGCCCTAGCCACCAAGCATCGCGGTTAAACTTTTCCCACCAGAAATCGATATTGGTAGTTGAAGCATTTGGCAAGGCAGGTGAAGTAAAATTTCCCAAAAGGCGCATTTCCAATGGTTACTAGGTCAAACAATCAGCCATCAAGAAACGAAAAAGGTGTTGTTATTTTCATAGTAGCGGCAGGGCTGTTAGTATTTCTTGGCATGGCGGGGCTAGCTTTCGATTTAGGAAGGCTCTATAATGTTAAAAGCGAACTCCAAAATGCCGTGGACGCTGCAGCCATGGCTGGAGCTGCTGAGTTGAATGGTGCAGCCAGCGGGATTGATGCAGCAGTGTCGTCCGCCGTGGCCGCTAGTAACAATTACAATTTCAATAGTCAACCCGTAACTGTGACTGCCGATGAAGTCACTTTCAGCGCTGTCCGCGACAGTGGGTATGTATCTCAGGCTACTGCTGCAGCAAGTCCAGCGAGCATAAGATTTGTGAAGGTTATCACACAGAAGAACATGGACTTGGCGTTGATCAAGGTATTACCCGGAATTGCCAGTACCCAAAATGTCGATGCAGTTGCTGTGGCTGGACAAAGCCCGCCGTTGAACTACGCTTGCGATGGCTTATCCCCATTGACGCCTGAACCTCTAGTGGGGCCTGGAGGGCTGGTTACAAACTACGTTACAGGACAACAGTACACCCTCCGTTTTGGGGGTGGGAATAACCCTCCTCCCACAGGATCAGGAAATTACCTTGTGTTGGATTTCAGCCCGATAACAGGTGGGAATAGCGGTGCATCGCTGGTTCGTGATCTGCTTTATGGAGGCTCAACGGGATGCATTGGAGTCGGGGATGCCATCTGTTCTAAGCCAGGGGTTAATGCTGGGCCTGTTAGGCAAGGGCTCAATGATCGTTTTGACTCCGACACCGACACTCGTCAAGGGATTACTTACTCCGAATACCTTGCAGGATACAGCTCCTACGGGCAATCATTGCATGGCAATGGCAGAAGGATTCTTCGTGTGCCCCTCGTTTCTTCTGATCCCGTCAGCTTGCAGGCGATTCAGAATGGGAGGGACTGCCCAGTTTATATCTTTGACATTGTCTGCTTCTTTATAAACAATCGTGTTCCCAACGGTAATGTGGATGTGACCGGGGAATTCGTAGGGTTCTGCAATACCAGCGGTAAAGTGGATCCTACCAGATCGCCAGCGGGCAGATCCGGACTTCCGAGCGACAGAAAGCTCGTACTCTACCGTTAAGCGAGGGTTTGTATTATGACAGTATTTGGAACGTGTTCCGTAGGGGAGTTAGCACCCACGAAGAGATATAGTTCATGGAGAAAAAGGATCAAATTCCTTGCGGCCGAAAGGGGACAAAGTCTCTTGGAATTTGCGGCGGTTCTGCCTTTGTTGGCTCTGCTTGCTTTTGGCGTGACTGAATTTGGACGTGCATTCTACCAGTACAATACGCTCAGCAAGGCTATTCGCGACGGTGGTCGATATATGATCAGTCACATCTATAGCACCACAGAGATGGATAATGCGAAGAACATGGTCGTTTATGGAAATACTCGCGGGTCCGGTATGCCAGTGCTGCCCGGGTTGACCATAGCAAAGATACAGGTGATCCCCGACGGTGGAACAACTCCCTATTCGGAGTTGAATCCGCCAGGGTGGGTCACCATCAGAATAAATGGATATCCGTTTAACTCGCTTGTGCCTGGACTCATCAATCTAAATGTAAATTTCAGTCCGCAGTTTAGAATGCGCTATGTGGGGCCCAATGCTACCTACTAAACCTTTATCAAAATGTCGTTGGTCCACTCCAGGGCGAGCAGAAGGTCAAACCTTGGTAGAATTTGCCTTCGTTGCCATGCTTTTTCTCTTGCTTCTTTTCGGGATTATTGAGTTTTCCCGGGCTCTCTGGACCTGGAACACCATCGTTCAGGCGACAAGAGCGGGGGCGAGATACGCTGTCGTGGAAGCGCCCACCGGTGATGATGCTCAAATCATAAAATTTGTCGTGTACTACGACCCGAACGGAACTACCTCTAGTCAGCCGGTTGTTCCAGGTCTGAGCGAAAGCAACGTGTCAGTACAGTACCTGATGAACGATGGCTCGGTTTCTGCCAACAAAAGTCTGGCCGATGTCATCCAAATCAGTATTGCCGGCTACCAGTTCAGTTTCCTGGTTCCTCTGTTTGGAGCAGGAATCACTCTTCCAAGTTTTTCAACTACCCTTCCACTGGAAGGCTTAGGTGCTAGTTAATTTTGGAGATTCGAAGTAAATGCTGTCTGCCATTATCATTAGTCCCGACGAAGGATTCCGAGACCACATTCGCGAAATATTAGAAGGATCGGACCAAATTGAAATCCGGGCCGAACTTAACAATTTCTATTCGGCCCTCGATAATTGGATCTTTGACGAGATCAAGTCCATGGAGGCGGATATCGTTATTGTCGATCTCTTTCCTGACAAGGAACAGGGAATTCTTACCATCGAGAAAATCGTCGAGATTTCCAAACACAGTCATATTTTTGTGTCAGGTGACGGCACGGACGCTGACACGATTTTGCGTTCCATGCGAGCCGGGGCAAAGGAATTTCTGCCCAATCCCGTGGAACCGCAAACTCTGTTTGCTGCCACTGAACGTGTAAGCAAAGTTCATGCCGTTGTCAACAAAGAAAAGAAGCGGTACGGCAAGTTATTCACTTTCTTTAGTGCGAAAGGTGGAACCGGCTCGACCGTGATCTCGACGAATTTTGCGGTAAGCCTGACAGAGCAAACGAAGAAGTCCGCAATCATGGTGGACTTGGATATGCAGCTAGGTGAGGTTTCCTTGTTTTTGGGAATAAAGCCCGCCTTCACAATTATTGATGTAGCTGACAACATCCATCGAATGGACAGTATACTTCTCAAGGGTTTTATCAAGAAACATGCTTCTGGATTGGATGTGCTGGCTGCACCTGATTCATTGGAAAAAGTAGAAACTGTCGGAGCTGCTCAGGTTGGGCAAATCCTGCAATTTTTGAAAAGTAATTACGAGTACATTATTGTTGATACCTCGAATTCTTTTGACGATCATACTGTGGCGGCACTAGACCAGTCTTCTATCATATTCCTGATATCGAATACAGACCTTCCTTCGTTGCGAAATGCCCAGCGTTGCTTGTCTATTTTCGAACGCATGGGCTATAAGAAGGAAAAGATCAGACTATTAATTAATCGTTATCAGAAGAGTTTGGAAATCCGAGCGAAAGACATTGAAGAAACACTCGGTTTTCCCGTATACTGGTTCTTCCCCAACGATTGGCCAACAATAATCAATTCCGTCAATAGTGGAGTTCCTCTCTCCACGGTAAACCACACCGAGATTGCAGGATCTTTTGCCCAATTTGTTCAGCAGGTAGCAAAGGTCCAGCCGCAAAAGCCTGTGGAAAAGGAAAAGAAAAAAGGGTTCTTGGGACTATTTGGAAAATAACTCTTCACATTTAATTTCAGAAAGACGAGTGAACATTTATGGGCGAAACAAGATTATTTACTAGGGAAGGAATTCCTACTGCGGAGCGTTCCTCCTGGAATGACCGCTTTAACAAGGCGTCCTCTTCGGTAAGTGTGAATCATTTTCAAGAACTGAAGCATAACATCCATCGAAAACTTCTGGATAAACTGGATCTCGAAAGCATTTCTACCCTGACTAAGCCAGTCTTGACCAATGAGATTCGGAAACTTGTGGAGAGCTTGCTGGTTGAAGAAACAACTCCCTTAAGCCTTCTTGAGCGGGAAAAGCTAGTCAATGAAGTGTTAGACGAAGTCTTAGGATTGGGGCCGCTGGAGCCGCTTCTCAAGGATCCCACCATTTCCGATATTTTGGTCAACACTTGTAAGAGTGTTTATATCGAACGAAAGGGGAAATTGGAACATACTGACGTCGTTTTCAAAGACGACGCCCATTTGATGCAGATTATTGACAAGATTGTTTCCGCCGTGGGAAGACGGGTGGATGAGTCCTCCCCGATGGTAGATGCGAGACTGCCGGACGGCTCGCGTGTGAATGCTATTATTCCTCCTCTCGCTTTGGATGGGCCCATAATGTCCATTCGTCGCTTCGGCTCTGCTCCTCTGACCTCTGATGATTTGCTGAATAACAACACCCTGACGCCCGCGATGTTGGAATTGCTCAAGGGCATCGTCAAGGCTCGGCTCAATGTAATTATTTCTGGTGGAACTGGCTCCGGGAAAACTACTCTTTTGAATTGCCTCTCCAGCTACATACCCGAAGATGAACGTATTGTCACAATCGAAGATGCCGCGGAATTGCAGCTTCACCAGGAGCATATCGTTCGGTTGGAAACTCGACCGCCCAATATCGAAGGCAAAGGTGCTATTCGGCAGCGGCAATTGGTGATTAACTCTTTGCGTATGCGACCGGACCGAATCGTCGTAGGTGAAGTTCGTGGTGAAGAAGCCCTAGACATGCTTCAGGCAATGAACACTGGTCATGATGGATCTCTAACGACGATACACGCCAATTCTCCTCGAGATGCTCTAGCGAGACTGGAAACGATGATCTCTATGGCCAACCTGAACCTGCCTGACAAAGCCATGCGCCAGCAAATTGCATCTGCGGTTGATTTGGTCATTCAGGCTTCTCGCCTAAGTGATGGTACCCGTAAGATAATGAGTATTTCTGAACTTGTAGGTATGGAAGGCGACATTGTGACTATGCAAGATATCTTTGTCTTTGAACGGGTTGGTATTGGCGAAAAAGGAAAAGTCTTAGGTCGGTTTCGGGCCACTGGAATTCGTCCTAAGTTTGCAGAAAGACTTAAATACTCAGGTATTCACCTGCCGGCCAGCATGTTTGATAATGTGACCGACTATAAACGATAAATTTCATTCAAAGAGCCATGGATCCCATTTTGATTTCTTTAGGTATTTTCTTTATGGCCATCCTGTTCATTGGAGGGGTCTATTTCTTCATCTGGGAAATGCCGGAGAGAAACAAACGGCGGCAGATCAGAGATCGACTCGAGTCGATTTCCGAGGCAGGCCGAAGAGCTCCTTCGCCCGAATTGGATTTGATCAAAAAAGAACTTCTAAGTGATGTCCCGGTAATTAATAAGATCCTTTTGCAATTCTCGCATAGCAATCGCCTGAAAAAGCTAATTAACCAAGCAGACATTAAGCTTCAAGTGAGCACCTTCATTTTGATCTCGCTCATATTGTTTGCTCTTAGTGCCATTGTTTCTCAGCAGTTGACGAATATCATTCCAGTCAGTCTCCTGGTAGCTGGCTTTCTTTCCTCAATTCCTTTGTTAATAGTCTTATACAAGCGAAAGAGGCGATTCGATAAATTCGAGGAGCTTTTTCCTGAAGCCCTCGACCTCCTCACTCGTGCTGTTAAAGCAGGACATGCTTTCAATACCGGCATAGAAATGATCGCCGAGGAAATGGTTGATCCGATTAGTAAGGAGTTTCGTACCACTTATGACGAGCAAAATTTTGGGCTGCCATTGAAGCAAGCGTTATTCAACTTGGTAGATCGAATCCCCTTGTTGGATTTGAGATTTTTTGTGACGGCTGTCTTGATGCAAAAGGAAACAGGAGGAAACCTAGCTGAGATTCTGACGAACCTTTCCGATGTGATTCGAGAACGGTTTAAAATCATGGGTGAGGTCCGCACCTTTTCCGCCCAAGGCCGGTTGACAGGTTATATTCTTACAGCAGTTCCCGTCGCGATGGGATTAATTCTCTCAATGATGAACTGGCAGTACATGAGTGCCTTGTTCAATGAAAAGGTTGGACATTACATGCTGGCGGTGGCGGGCTTTTGTCAGATCTTAGGCTATATCATCATCAGGAAGATCGTTAAGATTAAGGTCTAACCAGCGCTGAGGATTACTCGATGCTAATTGCTATTACTCTAATCACTTTCATACTTGCAACCTCATTGGTTTTTTACATTCAGTATGCCTTAATGCGAAAGAGGAATCCGTTGGCCGAGCGTCTTTCGGATTTGGAGAAATCTAATCCCTTTAAGCCATACGGCGAGAGTGTGTTAAGGTCCCAGCGGGAGACGGGGGTCGAAAAAGTATTTGAACCACTAAGCAGGCTAATCCCCAAATCTCCCAAAGAAGTAGGGGCAACAGCGCAAAAAATCATGAGGGCAGGTTATCGCAATAAATCTGCTGTCACAATTTTCTTTGGAATTAAGATGGCGCTGATAATTGTAGCCCTCTTAATTCTATTTCTGTCCGGTTCAGTTCGAAGCATGCCAAGCGAGAACCTGGTCATTGCTTTGGTGACCTGTGTTGGTGTTGGATATATTCTCCCGGATTTTATACTTTCAACCCGCGTAAGCGCTCGACAAGAAAGAATTCAGTTGGCACTTGCGGATACTCTAGATCTGTTGGTAGTTTGCGTGGAAGCGGGCCTGGGGCTGGATCAAGCCATTCTAAAGACAAGTGAAGAACTGAGAGTTACTCATCCAGATATTTGTGATGAGCTCAACCTGGTTAATTTGGAGTTGAGAGCTGGTAAGCCCCGAAAAGAGGCATTGAGAAACCTGGCTGAACGGACGGGAGTGGAAGATATTAACGGTTTAGTTTCTATGTTGGTCCAAACCGACAAATTTGGGACGAGTATTGCTCAATCTTTGAGAGTCCACTCGGACGCCTTAAGGACCAAGAGACGACAGCGTGCCGAGGAAAAAGCACACAAAGTCTCAGTCAAACTTGTTTTCCCTCTCGTTTTCTTGATCTTTCCTGCTATGTTTGTGGTTATCTTAGGGCCTGGTGTCATTAAGATCATCAAGCAGCTGTTTCCAGCAATGGGCGGCCAGTAAACCAGTCCAACATTCTCTTTCGAAAAGCTAAGAACAGAAAGGAGCGTTCTATGTCACCAGCCGGGTGGGCCAAGCTTGCCTTGTTCGTTATTTTCCTGATCCTTCTGGTAATTGTGATCAAACGTAGGTCCAGCAAATCATAACTGCAAGGGTTTATGGCACGCAATCCTGTTCTTTCGGTTAACGGTTCAAAAGACCGTTAACCTTTTCTTTTTTGGTGCTCATCCTTTTTGGTTCAATGCAAGCGATCAATGTGACTCGAAAGAAAACTCTAGCCGATGTTCTGTCTACTGCCGATACAATTTTTAGCAGCTTGATTGGCTTACTGGGTAAACGCAATCTTCCCCACGGGGCAGGTTTGTGGCTAGTGCCATGCCAGAGCATCCACACAATGTGGATGCGTTTTCCCATAGACGTTATTTTCTTAGACAGCGAAAAAACAGTAGTTCACCTGATTGAGAACATGAAGCCATTTCGTATCTCAATACATGTTTCCAGGGCGAAGAGCGTAATTGAGCTGCCAGCACACACCATCACTTCAACTCAGACTCAATTGGGAGACCAAATCGAAATCGCCGAGGAATAAAATGAGTATGCATCCAGGATTCGACAAGGCTCCATTTGGGAAAGAGGTGAAGCTGGCTTCAATTTTTCCTTGGCACTCAGAACATTTTCTTAAGAGGAGCATTCTTCTGGTCCTGCTCGGATTGAGTTGTGCCTGTGTTAGGACGACGCGAACCGTGGGCCATGATGACTTCTTTGTTCTGAGGGGAGGCAAGAAGAGACCGCCGAAGAATCAGACTCCGGGGGATCATAGAATCACGGACCTTTCGGATTCCATACGGAAGACCTTCATAGCGCAGGGAAAGGATCCGACCAAAGCCAAGGTGGAAGTTGTCAATACAGATGTTCTGGAAGAAAAGAATTCCCAGCTGGCTTCGCTTCTAATGAAGATCAAAGATGAACCTGGTAAAGCCGAGAACCATTTCGCCTTGGCTTCGATTTACCATCGATACAGAATATTTGACCAAGCCTATGCGGAGTATCAGAGGGCAATATCACTAGATCCTGATAATCCGTGTTACTTCGAGAGCATGGGACGACTGTGGAGAGATTGGGGAGCGCCGCGATTCGGGATTAATGATTTGCAAAAAGCCTTGCAACTAAGAGCTGACTTCCTGGAAGCATGGAATTCTTTGGGAACTATTTATGATGAACTAGGAGATTTCTCTCAAGCCCAACAATGCTACATTCGGGCGATGGAATTGAATCCCCGCTTGGGCTTCATCCATAATAATCTAGGTTTTAGTTATTTGCAGGTCGGTGACTTAGGGGAAGCAATTTTTCATACCGAGAAGGCTATAGAACTTGACTCCAGTCTTAAAATTGCACACAACAATTTAGGTTTGGCCTATGGGATGGCCAATAATTTCAATCGAGCGATACAGGAATTCAGGCTGGCGAGTGATGAGGCTGGAGCCCACAATAACCTGGGTATGATCTTTTTGAAAAAAAAGAAAAATTTGGAAGCTATGGAGGAATTCAGGTTAGCCGCTAAGCTAAGGCCCCTTTACAAGGTTGCTATTCAGAATTACCAGTATGCCAAGAGCTTGAAGTATGAGATGGAGAAAAAGCGAAGAAAAGGAGCCCTTGAAGAAGGGCAAGATCTGAGATCAACCGATGATGCTGCCTTGATTTCGAATTTCGAATTGGAACCTTTTCCTCTCTCTCACTTCACCTCAAATCCTTGGTTTATCGGGCCTGGATCTGGGTATCTCTGGGTTAGTGACCATGTACCCCCTGTTGCCGATTCCCTGCAGGGAAATTCTCTCGAGCATCGTGCAGTTCAGTTCGAAATCGTAAAAGCAAAAGGCCCAGGGAATGAAGCCCCGAGCTCAGCGGACTACAAAAAAGAGAGTCCGGATTAGCCCTTGGATGTTGAGTCGTAGGTTTGTGGTTTCCGGCCCTGTAGTTGGACATCGAATTCCAGGAAGTCAGGATGGTTTCTAAAGGATAGATCCATCGATTGTCTCGAAATCGAGATGGGAGGGAAGGGAACAGATTCTTCCGGTTATCAAGATTAGAGCTAGCGTTAACCGAAAGTTGTCATACTCATTTTGAATTTGAAAATTAGGAATGAAAAGTATGGAAAACAGAACCATTCTTACAGAAGCAAGACCTGTTGACGAAGGTGCTGAAAGACCCAAAGTCAGCTATACCCCGCTAATACCTGCGAGCCTAAAGGATGTGGGTCTGAACAGAGACATGTTAATTCATCTGATCGTCAAGGTCCTCTACTACGCGGGGGAGGTAACTGGAGCGTATCTGGCCGGTCGCCTAAAACTGCCTTATACGATTGTGGATGAATTGATTGAGTTCGTCAAAAATGAGAGGATGTGTGAAGTTAAAGGGATGGCGGGAATTGGCAAAACTGCATACAAATATGCCATAACCTCCTTGGGTCGGGATCGCGCCCGGGAATTCTTGGAGATTAACCAATACACTGGTCCTGCCCCAGTGCCATTGGTTCAATATACAGAAATGATCAAAAACGAGGCGGCTACAAGGTCCTATATTACACAAGAGACCATCGTCAAGGAGTTTTCACATCTTGTCTTAACCAAACATGTGATGGATATGCTGGGTCCCGCCATTAACTCTGGAAAATCGATGTTCATTTATGGTGCTCCAGGTAATGGAAAGTCGGTTGTGTCTGAATCCATAGGACGGATGCTTGGCGGCGAGGTGTTTATCCCGCATGCCATTGATGTTGATGGGGTTATTATTACTGTTTTTGATCCCATTAACCATAGACCGGTGAATGGTGACAAGATACCAGATTCTAGTGGTTACCGTTCTCCCATTCTAAGTGAGACAGAGGATTTTGATCAGCGCTGGGTGCGTTGTAAGCGCCCGTTCGTTTTTACTGGCGGTGAACTAACCTTGGAAATGTTGGATCTGTCATTTAATGAGATCTCAAAGTTTTATGAAGCTCCCTTCCAGGTTAAAGCAAATGGGGGAGTCTTCTTAATCGATGACTTTGGAAGGCAGCTTGTCCGCCCAAAAGATCTCCTGAACCGCTGGATTGTTCCTCTGGAAAAGCGGGTTGATTACTTAACCTTGCATACGGGAAAAAAATTTGAGCTGCCATTCGACGCTCTTATTATTTTCTCGACAAACCTCAGGCCTCAAGAACTAGTTGACGAGGCTTTTTTTAGACGGATTCGATATAAGATTCATTTTGATAATCCGACCCTTGAGCAATATAAGGAGATCTGTAAGAATTATTGTCGGAGTAAGAACATTGTCTACAATCCGATTATCGTGGACTACATTCAAACAGAATTCTACCAGAAGCATAATCTGGACCTACGGTGTTGTCATCCTCGCGATATTATCGAGCAGGTCATTGATATTGCCCGGTATCTCAATGTGCCTCCAGCCCTTACCAAAGAACTAGTTGACAGCGCGTGCAACAGTTATTTTGTAAAATAGTTTCGGTTGGATTGATCGGGCTATCGGACAAAAAATTTTACAAAGCTCAAGTTTTCCCGTTCGCTTATTCAATGAAATTCAGCATCCTCCCGATCTTCTGACACCTTCCCTCCCTGTTTTCTTTCAACTCGGGCCTCCAAATAACCTGCTTGAACAGACATTTGCCAAGACAAGTTACAGGAAATGTCTTTAGTGTCTCATCGGAATCTATTGAACGAGAAATTCTCGCCAGGATTTTTCAAATTCAGCCAGAGTTTGGCCGGTGGTCGATTTCAATGCACTTTCGAAGTTGTAGCTTTGCCGGAGGAGATCTAGGATAGCCAGGACTGATTTCCTACCGTGGCGTGAGAAGAGGTACTCCACGGCTGAAAGTCCTTCGAGGTAAGCGAGGCTCGCGATCCGATCGGAGAATTCAGCAAAAGAGCCTCCGAGACTGGTTAACGGAATCGAATGGCCTTGTGACTGAAGCGAAGCCAGAAAGTTCTTTTGTTCGTGGGCTGACTTTCCCTCCTGGAATTGGGCTAAACCCTCATTCAGCCAAGTTGGGCAATTACCGCGAGTCAGTGATGAAATGAACGAGTGCGTCAGCTCGTGCGTCAAAACTCTTTTGAGATCAGAGGTGACCGCTGACAGCCCTTTTATGGGTACACGAATTTTCCCATCAAACAGCGCCCCACTCCAGCGTGGCGCACGTGTGATATCAAAATACGCTTGGTCTGGGTAAAGAATCACGGTGATTGTAGCGGGGGGATCTGAGGTTAAATCAGCAGTCAGCTGTCGATAATTGCGCTCTAAGGAATCAAGAATCTCCTGTCCCAAGTGGTAATCTGAAACTTTCCGGTCATACCGCAATATGAAATGTGCATTTTGCAAAACACCTAGCTCGTCGTGAGTGCCTCGCTCAAGCTCTGCCTTTTTTATTCGACTCGAAAGACTAGGTCCAGCGCCCAGCTGCATTGCAGTTTTCCATTCGTTGATTGCCTGAGAAATCTTATCTTGAGCATAGTAAACCTCCCCTAAAAGGTAATGCGAATACTGGTTCTTGGGATCACGTTGTAAGGAGTCTACTAATAAATCTTCTGCAGCGCGGTATTCACCGGTCTGATAGTTGAGAACGGCGAGATTTAGCCTTGTTTGTAGATGTCTTTGGTCATAGCTGAGAGCCTGTAGCAAACTATTCCTGGCTCCACGCGAGTCCCCTCGGAGAAGTTGCAACGAGGCATAAGAATTGAGGGCCTCAATCACATCATTTTTAGCTCTCAAATTTACAGGATCAGCCTCTACGTTCTCCTTCAAGCGTTTAATGGTCTCTTCTGAAACGTCTTTCGAATTTGAGGCAAGGGGTACAGGAACAGCTCCGTGACTGGATCTTGAGCTTGAGTCCGCCACCGTTTCTATTGCAATGCCATATTTTCTTGTTGGGAAAACAGAACCCGGAGCAGGTTCCTGATGTTCGATTCGGTTAACGGAGCTTTTAGGAAGGGTTTTTGTACCCGCAGAAGATTGATACTTGACTTGCTCGCCGTCCTGCCAGGCCTTTTCGACTACCAGAACGCTACCATTAGTAAAATAAATAACATCGCACAAGAGTCGACTAGTTTGGAGGAAAAGCAGGCCCACCCCCATGATAGCGATTTCAATCCTGTTGGGCCGAAAGGCCAGGCTCTTTGGAGGGATCTTTTCTTTCACAAGGCCCTTGTATGAGGGCGAAACCTGTTATCTTCTATTTCTTTTGCTCCAGAATTTCCGAATCTTTCCTCAGAACGACGTAATTACCGTTTACATCTCTGGTCTTAACTACACGTTCAACAGCGACTCTAACGTTTCCTGCAGGTTTTGACGTTTCCGTAATGATTTGTGATAGCTTTAGTCCATTTGAGGGGGTCAAGCGGTCCAGCGTTTCCACCTTCGTGGTGTTTTCGATCGTTCCATCCGGCAGCTTTCTCTCTTCACTGGTTATTCGTTGAGAAAGTATAAGTCCTTTATCATCCATATCGCGGGCCAGAGGATGGACATTTCGAGATTCCAGTAGTTTTTGATATAATTTTGTTCCGTCAGGTTTTTCGCTTTGTGTTTCAACTACTTTGTCCTCCAGTACCGTTCGCCCATTTTCATCAGTTCTGTGCACCAAACTCTCTTTTTTAAAAGATCTGTCTCCAAGCTTGGTAGTGGTTTCCCTTGTGCTACCCATCACGGCCAAGCGGCCGTTAGGTTCTCTTGCTTTTCGAACAGTATCTCTTATGGATATCGTATCGGCGATTTTCTTCTCACTACTTTCCTCCAGCTCAGTTAGAGTAAATGTTCCTTCACCGTCAGGACGATAAATGGCCCGAGTGTTGAGTGTCTCTTTTTTGGATGGTCTTGTTATGGTTTCCTTTTCCACTGTCTGAGCCACTAACTTGCCATTAATCTCGGGTCGATAAAAGGTTCTCTGAATTTCCTCTGTTGAGCCCTTCACTTGATGATCTTCGTTCATGACCTCAGTGGATGAAAGTCTTCCATTCGTATCTGCGCTACGTACAACACGTTCTAACTTGAACTGATTTTCGTTGATCTTCTGGCTCCTTTCAGTAACCTCACGGTCCACCCTCTCACCTCCATTGATAGCGGGTACCCGAACGGTCGTGCTAAGTTCATAATCTCTTTCGTCGACTAATTTTTGATATTGAGATGTTCGTGAGGTGTACTCAGTACGATCGCTGCTTCCAAAAGAAGAATATACGACATCATTAGAAGAATTTTCCTTGGTCTGAGGTCTTTGGGCGGAAGCGCCTTGGGAAGTGAGACAATTAGGCCAGGCGACCTGTAAGAGAAGGAATAGTGGAAAAATAAAACGCATCGGTTTGTTCATTTGTCATTGGTCCTCTGACCTGAATCAAGCCATCTGGCAGATCTTAATCACTTTTGAACCTCCTTGTGCGGCCTTTTAACTGTAATCGTCTTTTGGCCAGAAGACGTTTAGCTCAAGAAGCTAGCTTATGGTCTAATGCTAACCTTTCAAGAGATCCAGGGTTGTGAGGGGCAATGATTTGGTCGCGGAGTCTTTGGTACGTATCGAATCTCCCCCAGGCGGTCTCGGCTTCTGCTCTAGCTGGATCCCTAATACCTGAGCTGACATCCCGTAGAAACTCTTAGCTAGAGGAATGGACTGGCTCCGCAAAGTCAAAGGTTCGCCTAATTGAATAGATTGAATTATAGATTTGAAATCGCTCGGAATGGACCAGAATACTTTGAACTTGAGGGCTTTCTCAACGTCCTTGAGACCTATGTCGTCTGCCTTGGAGTAGCGATTGATGACGAGTCGGACTTTATTCGGTGAATAGCCAAGTTTGTCAAAAACATGGAGGACTCTTTGAGTGTTTCGGAGGGCCGGAAAATTACACTTGGAAATCAAAAATACCAAGTGCGACGCATCCAGTGCAGCGACGGCATTGTCCTCTATTGTGTTAGAAGTATCTACTAGAACATAATCGTAATCACTCCGTAAAAAGTTCAGCAGATGCTTAATTTCGCCAATAGTTGGCCGGATCTTCCGGGAGTAGCCATTGTCCAAAGATAAGATATCGATGCCAGTCTTCTGGTGGGTAACAATGGCCCTAAAGACAGCTTTTGGGTCCAAAAACGTATATGAACCATCCTGAAGCAAATATCTATTATCCTTAACTCCAAAGAAGCCTGCTACATCACCCAACTGCATGTCTAGATCAACAACGAGTACCTTCTTTTTGGAAAGCTTACTGAGGCTAACGGCAAAATTTGTGGTAATACTTGTTGATCCACTTCCGCCTTTGGAACTAAAAAATGAAAATATGGCTGCTGGAGCTTTGTCGGTGTCCTCTCTGAAGACCAATTTATGAATTCTTTGAAACGCTTCTCTGAGCTTTTCCGAGTTCAATGGGCGTGGCAAAAATTCTTTTACCCCTAACCGCATGGCTTCAATCAAGAATGAAGAATCGTAAGTATCCCCAGCAGCCAGAATCGGAACACTCAGGAATTGATGATGCAACCGGGCCAAAACACGAAGCGCGTCTGACTGCTCTCTGGGAAGGTCAATCAGAAAGATTTGTGGGTCAAAACTCGAAATTTCTTCCATTGCTTCATCGCTCAAACATTCTTGAAAACTCGGTAGCTCCAAACCTATTCGAAGGCAGTCTACCTTACCCAAGGCATATCTGTACTCTTTGCGAAAGCGTTCTTCAGAAAGGATAACTACTGTTTTCAGTTTTTCAATCATTTCTGCTTACTCTAAACTCCTAAGCTAGGGGAGCAGTTCAAGAATTAAAAAAGCGATAGTAGCATAAATAAAACGCACGAGGAAGGAGGAAATGCTGGAACAGGGAAGCAGTCTAATAGGCCAAGCCATTGCCGAAAGAGTAACCGTTTGAGCCTTGAAAATCTAGCTAAGCCTCAATCATGTCATCAAGAAATGATCCAGTATGACCGGTTCGGGAAGAATGGGAAGAGAAAACGCACCGAATAGTGATCTGCCATTTTTGGTAAATGCACGACCTTTTGACGGGTTGATCTTAAGGGCGGTAAACCTTCAAATTTAAATAAGGAGGATTTTTCTACGTTGGGCC
>Ga0066709_100001213_pt1 | contig 16507 bp, 17 predicted proteins | sample GraSoiAngelo_158_FD_79665 | JGI IMG/M metagenome (GOLD analysis project Ga0066709, IMG submission 79665) | Grasslands soil microbial communities from the Angelo Coastal Reserve, California, USA - 14_1009_16_30cm | ecosystem: Environmental > Terrestrial > Soil > Grasslands | place: USA...
ACATTCGTTTTGCCGGGAAGACTCGATACGCTGACCCGCGAAGAAGCCACCTCCCTGATTGTCCAGCGCGGCGGCCGGGTGAGCTCATCTGTCAGCAAGAAGACTGATTTCGTGCTTGCTGGCCGCGATGCGGGTTCCAAACTCGATAAAGCGCAGCAGTTGGGCGTGCGCATCTTGGATGAGCGTGAATTTCGCGCAATGCTATAATCTTTGGTTTATGAAAAGGGTTTTTATCGGTCTACTGCTGGTTCTCACCGTATCTAGCATCGTCACCGCGCAACGCCAGCAAGAGACCGTGCCTCCCACGCCGGCCGCTCCCGCGGCTTCTCCGGCCAAGCCGCGGGACGATCAAACGATTTCAATCGATGTCAATCTCGTTAACATCCTTTTCACCGTTGCGGACAGAAAGGGCAAGTTCGTCACGAACCTGAAGAAAGAGGACTTCAAGGTTTTTGAAGACGAAAGAGCCCAGACGATCACAAACTTCAGCAGTGAAAGTAATTTGCCCCTGACGATCGCGCTTCTCGTCGATACAAGTGGAAGTATCCGCGACAAATTGCGATTTGAGGAAGAAGCCGCAATCGAATTCTTCTATTCAACGCTACAGCGCGGCAAAGATAAAGCGCTGGTCATCAGTTTTGATTCGGGTGTCGACCTGCTTCAAGACTTTACGGATGATGCGGAAAAGCTGGCCGATAAGATTCGCAGGATCCGCGCCGGTGGCGGCACTTCGCTGTATGACGCTATTTACCTCGCAGTCAACCAAAAGCTTGCAGGCCAGAACGGACGGCGCATTGTCATTCTCATCACCGACGGCGATGACAATTCCAGCCGCATCTCAATGACCGAAACGCTCGAAGCGGCACAACAAAACGTAGTCACGATTTACGCCATCAGCACAAACTCGACTGCGTTCTTCGGCTCGAAAGAACAGGAACGCGGCGACAAGACTCTCAAGAGACTTTCTGAAGAAACCGGCGGTAAGGCATTTTTCCCACTGAAGGTGCAGGACCTCGCCAGCAGTTTCCTCGATATTCACGACGAACTGCGATCCCAGTATCAAATCGGCTACAGGCCGACTAACGCAAAACTGGATGGAACTTTCCGCAGAATCCGCGTTGACATCGGCGATAAGCGATACAAAGCCAGAGCACGCTCCGGTTACTACATGCCAAAAACTGCTGCTACATCCCAGAAGTAAACGTCTTTATCGTTTCGCACCGCTCCTTGTTTGCGGCCCGATGCCAAAGCCACTCGGAAATCGCGACGCTCGATGCCGAGCGGACGATCGAATAAACAATCAGCCGGAAATTGGCGGATTCGCTTCCGCATGAAAGGAGGCGTATATGCATGTGATGTTAAATGTACGGACAAAGAATTTATGCGCAGGATAATACCGCTCCGATCGTTAGTGGCGCCGGCTGTTTCGGCTGCGGGTCCGGACGAACCGAACCGCTGGTTTGACTAGGCCTTCAATGCAGCAGTCATGAAGACCGCCCTAAAGAAGATGGTCTCGTTGCAAACGCCCAATCCGCTCCACCGGCACACGTCTGATTTTGTATTACACATGTGTTACAATCCTGGCAATGGAAAAGACGCTCACGATACGTCTCACCAAGGACCAGGATCGGTCGCTCACACGGCGTGCTAGGGCGCTGGGGAAGACGCGCTCCGAAGTCGTTCGTGAGCTGATCGAAAAGGGACTTGACGAAGAGCGTCTTGGGCGGAAAATCGCGCATCTGAAAGGTATATTGAGCATCTCCAATCCTGAGGATCCGGTGCGGCGCCGTATAAAAGAACGCAACTGGCGATGAGGACTTGCCTCGTCGATACTGGACCATTCGTTTCTTATCTCGATCGCGAAGATACTACGCACGTCGATGTCGCGGACTTCCTGAACAATTTCAAGGGCCGGCTCACAACAACCGGAGCCGTTATTGGCGAGGTAATGTACTTCATCTCGGAACTGCCTTACGGCCCCGTCTCGTTTGCCGAATTCCTCATCGCCTCCCAAACGCATATCGTGCCACTCACGGCCTCACGTGAGGTTCTAAGCGCAGCAGAATTGATGCACCGCTACAGAGACACCCCAATGGATTTCGCCGATGCAACTCTTGTGTTGCTATCGGAGCAAACGGGGACAACCGAAATCCTGACTCTCGATCGCCGCGGATTCTCCACCTACCGGACTGCAAAGGGCAAGGCCTTCAGTTTGGTATTGCGATAGCGGAACCTTGATGCCGATGAAGACATCGCCTTCGCCGTACTGACCCGGTCCGGTTTTGAAAAACCACTGAAGGATCTTCGCTGTTTCGAGGCTGGCGAGCATGTGGAGACGTGTTTTGATCTGAGACGCCTTTATCGTATGCAACGGATAGCCTCAGGAGTCCACTTTCAGTTTCCGTATAAACACACCGGCTTCTTGGAACAAACGGAAGGCGCTTTTGTTGAGCGGGTAATCCATGTTGTAGATAACTTCGCGGATGCCGGAGTTGATGATCATCTTTGCGCATTGCAGGCACGGCGCGAAGGTGGAGTAGATGATGGCATCTTTCAGCGAGACTCCGTGATAGGAGGCCTGAACAATTGCATTCTCTTCGCCATGCGAACAAAGACATTCGTCCAAGGCGGTTCCGGATACCGCTAGACTGTTGCATCTGGGGCATCCACCCTCGTTGCAATTGCGGGTGCCACGGGGTGTACCGTTGTAGCCGGTGGAGATGACGCGCTTGTCGCTGACAATAATGGCGGCCACTTTCCGCTTCATGCAATTGGATCGCGACGCGACGACCTTCGCGATATTCATGAAGTACTCATCCCAGCTTGGTCTCTGGATTTCTTTCAACAGTTGTGGAAGCAATTCGTCGACTTGGGCATAAAGCTTCTCGAGCGAACCATCGTTGACCAGCGGGTAATCCGCCATCAATTCCACTTTCACCAGGTTCTGCGATGTGTCGTCGCCTTCGGCCTCGCGATTTTCCAGTGCCACGAATTCTTCATACGTTCTTGGATCGCTTTCGCGGTGGCGGCTAAGGATGCGGTGGAAACGCACTTCTGGCGGAGCTTCGACTCGAAGTAGCTTGAAATGTTTGGCAGCGCGGAACGCGTCGACTTCGGCCGGATTTCGGATCGAGTCGATGACGTAATGTTTGTCATCTTCGATCTTCGCGAGGATACGCTCGGCAAGGACGTGAGCTCCATACCTCTGACGCAGCTCGTTGCCCACAATGATCAGCCGTTCGCGTGTGGGGTTCTCGCCTCGCGAGCGGATCTCTTCTCGAATCGCATCGGACAGCGAGTAGTAATAAAAACTTTTACTTTGAAGGTATCGAGCGACTTCGCCTTTACCGGCCGCATTTCTCCCAGTAAGCCCTATCAACATTTTGAGGGCTACGATACTATGATTCCTTTTCACTGGGAAGGACCGGCATGTTTGACAACAAGAGGATTGCTGTATTGGGCGCGGGCAAACTCGGCGAAGCTCTGATCACCGGCATGCTCGACGCCGGCATTGCTTCAAAGAAACAATTCATTGCTACCGCCGCCCACCAGGAACGCCTCGAGATTTTGAAGAAAAAACTCGGAATCGAGACGACGCTTTCCAATAGCGAGGCCGTGCGCAAATCACACCTCGTCCTGCTGTGTGTAAAACCACAGACCGTCGAAGACGTACTTCGGCAAGTCTCGGATGACCTGACCGTGGACCATGTCGTCATTTCCGTCGCGGCAAGCGTCACGAGTCAGTTCATCGAGAATATTCTGACCAAGCCCGTTCCCGTGCTCAGGACCATGCCGAACACTCCGTGTTTCATCAAGAAAGGCATGACCGCAATTGCTCCCGGCAAGCACGCGACGCCCGAGCATGTCGCGCAAGCTCAAAAAATTTTCGATGGGATCGGCCGCACGTTGATTCTCGATGAAAAGCACATGGATGCCGTCACAGGTCTGAGCGCGAGCGGTCCCGCCTTTGTATACATCATCATCGAGTCATTCATTGAAGCTGGTGTAAAGGTCGGGTTGCCCCGGGAAGCTGCAACGCAATTGGCTGCGCAAATGGTGCTCGGTGCCTCGAGCATGGTGTTGGAAACCGGTGAACATCCAGCGAAACTGAAGGACATCGTCACTACACCCGCCGGCTGCACCATCGATGGGATTCTCGAATTGGAAGACGGCGGTTTGCGAGTGACCTTGATCAAAGCGGTTGTCCGGGCGACGCACCGAGCGAAGGAGTTGGTCAACGGATAAGCCGCGCAAGTTTGCGCACGCCGGAGGCGTGTCAGGAAATTAGCCGGGGGGGTTAAGCGAGCGAGAGCGAGCGCAACCCCCGGTTGTTTGAAACCAATAACAGCCGCACCCTGGAAGGGGTGCGAGGAGTCCTCGACACCCCTTCAGGGTGCGGATTCCTAAGTTGTCGACGTAGACCAGGGGTACGCAAAAGACGCGTACCCCTGGCTAATTTCCCAGCACCGCTCCGCGGTGCGCCGCCGCTTATTGGAAGAGATGACATCGTTGAACGTCGTGATGGTGGCGGCCGAGTGCGTACCATTTGCCAAAGTCGGGGGATTGGCCGACGTCATTGGTGCCCTTCCAGCCGCGCTGGAAAAGCTTGGAGTTGCGGTTAGTATCGCCATTCCGCGGCATCGCGTCATTAATCTCGAGAAGTTCGGTTTCGAACCGTATCCTGCCCCAGGGAATGCGCGGGTTCCTGTCGGTTTTGAGAGCATTCCATACGATGTGCATCGCGGGAAATTACCGAACTCGTCGGTCGATGTATTTCTCCTCGGCAACGACCGGTTTTTCGATCGGCCCGGAATATATGTTGATCCGGCAACGGCCAAAGATTATCCGGACCAGGCCGACCGCTGGATTTTTTTCCAGCGTGCCGTTATGGAATTTTTGAAATCCGGCTCGCCGTCGCCCGATATCCTACATTGTCACGATCATCAGACCGGCTTGATTCCAGCGTACCTGGACAGGATCTATCGCACCGGCTACGCGTATACCCAAACACGCTCAATCTTCACGATCCATAACATGGGTTATCAGGGCTTGTTCCCGCGCGATGTCATGACTCGAAGTGGCTTCAACGATGCAGAATTCTATCCGGCCAGTCCCTTTGAGTTTTACGGAATGGTGAACTTCATGAAACTTGGCATTACATACGCCGACCTCATCACTACTGTAAGCCCCACTTATGCTCGCGAGATTCAGGGGAGCGATGAGTTTGGATATGGTCTTCAGGGTGTGCTCAGAAACCGTTCCGACAGGTTGATAGGCATTTTGAATGGTATTGATGATGAAGTTTGGAATCCGGCGAAAGACCCGTTGATTCCTGCAACCTACACGGCCTCCAACCTCTCGGGGAAGCTCGAGAACAAAAGGGCTCTGCTTAAAAAATTTGGAATCGACCCTTCTCATCTGGATTGGCCCCTGGTGGCTATGATTTCGCGCATCGACGTCCAAAAAGGCTTTGATCTTGTGGTCAGCATCTTGGATTATCTGCTCGCGAAAGATCTGTACTTCGTACTACTCGGCAGCGGAAACAAAGAAACCGAGGGCTATCTGCGAACGGTTATCGAGCGCCATCCCGGTAAAGCCGGAATTCGTTTCGAATTCGATAATGGCAGCGCTCATCTGACGGAGGCAGGTGCCGACATTTTCCTCATGCCATCGAAGTATGAGCCGTGTGGGCTGAACCAAATGTACAGCCTTCGTTACGGCACGGTTCCCGTTGTACGAAGGACCGGGGGGCTGGCTGACACTGTTCAGGAGTTCGATCCGTCGACTGGTACTGGCACCGGCTTTGTGTTCACCGCGTATCAGCCGGAACAATTGAAGATGGCAGTGGACCGGGCGCTGGCACTCTGGCCCGACAAAACGGCCTGGCGGGTCGTGATGCTGAATGGCATGCGGCAGGAGTTGAGTTGGACGACTTCGGCGAAAAAATACGTTGAAGCTTATGAACGCGTCCGAAAACTGTAAATTCGCTTCAAATTTCTGAAGTTCGCCATCATTCACTTAGCTAACTCATTGATTTCCAGCGACGGTTCAGTGGCCCCATTCTTGCAAACGGCTTATCGTGTTCCTAAGTTTCCGGGGCACGGCACAGTCTCGTTCTCACAGGGGGTGAGGGGAGAGAAGGATCGCCGATGTCCTGGAATTCCGCCGCGAATTACGGCAGTGCATCAGCGTAATTCGCGGCGTTTTTTATTGAATGGGAACTGCGATTTTGCGCACGCGACTCGTAATGATCAGGCGCTTTTCGAAATGAATCTCGAGGCTGAAGCCGACGTAGATGCCGCGCAGCTTGAGGAAGCTGCCGCCAAGAGAACTGCCGGCGAGTCTGGCTGGAGTGAATTCAGGGAAGAAACGGCCACCGCGAACCAGAATCTCTCCAGTCCGGCCGGAGATAACGGTGATTTCGTACGTGCTATTTTCGGTGCGGACCGTAAGTGTCTCCATATCCTGCATTGTCTCAAGTTGAACACCTTCGGACCAGTCATGAGAGGACCAAGTGTCGAGAAGCGCGCTAGCGGAGCATCTTACGGTACTGTCCATACGTTACCTTTGTATCATGCTGACCGATACTGTCAAACTCTTTCGACGAGGATGAGAGTAATATCATCCGTCGGAGACCGGCCCGCCGTGAAATTCTGAATAGTGGAGAGCAATTTCTGTTCCAGCTGCTGGGAGCCCGACGCCGCTTCAGCAAGAATGATGTTTTTCACAGCCTCTTCGCCAAGCATTTCGCCTTGCAGATTTTCGGCTTCGGTAAGACCGTCCGAGTAGGCCAATAGGACATCCCCGGGATTCAAGTTTAGGGGTGCCGCTTCGTAAGTCACAAACTGGAAGGCGCCGACAATCATATTGTTCGATGTCAACTCCTCGATCTCACGTGTAGCCGCACGGAAAAGATACGCAGGATTGTGACCTGCGCTGATGTATCTTCCGTATCCATCCGAGTTGAGTGTAAACGAAAACATTGTCGCGAAGCGGCTCGAGGAGGATTTTTCGCAAAGAAACCGATTCAGCCGATTCAATGCTTCATGCAGAGCGAGGCCGGCCCGCACCTGCATCTGAAGGCAACCAAGAAGCATGGAACTGAGCAGGGACGCCGAGACCCCTTTTCCCGAGACATCGGCGATCACGCCAAACAACTCGCCGGATTCCAACTCCACAAAATCATAAAAGTCACCGCCGACATAACGCGTCGGTTTCGAAAACGCATGGATGTTGAGATTGGGAATCGTCGGAAGTGCTTGCGGAAGAAGAGATCGTTGAGTCTCTTCGGCGAGCGTCAGTTCTTGCTCCAGTCTCTTCCGCTGCTCGATGCTTTTGATCATTTCCACCCGTTCCAGAACATTTCCCGCTTCGACACCGAGCCGGTTCAGGATTCGCTGGTCCAATCCCGACAGCGAATGCATCTTTTTCGTGCTGTCCAGGTACAGGATGCCGAGAATCGATGGCGTGTCCGCCTGAGACGGTATTCCCATCAACGGCATACATGCTACGGCGCGCAAATTCATTGCAACAATGCTGGCTTGCTCTTTGTACCGGTTATCCAGTCCCTCAACCATGAAGACAGGAGCGCCTTTCTGGACCACATCCCCGACGACCGTGTGGCTGGTTTTGAAATGGGAGAGAGACAGATTTCGTCCCTGACCATCCATACCGGCGGCGTAGCCGAAATTCTCACCTTCCCGCACCAAAATGAATCCACGTTCGGCGCCGCTGATTTTCAGTGACGATTCCAGGATCTTTTGGAACGCTGCATCGGGCGTAAAAAATTGTTCCCACTGGTATTGGAAATCGAGAATGCAGGAAATTTTTTCAAGATCGGAAGAGCCGGAAGGCAGCACGACGCCCAAATCCATCATGGAGCGTTCGAAGATTTGTGTCGTGTCCGATTTCGTTTTCAGCGGCTTTGGTTCCCCAATGAAATAGTGGAGATCAATGCGATCCTTTCCGAGTGAAATCTTGTCGCCATGTTGCAGAACATAGCGCTCCACTCGCGATTCGTTGACGAACGTACCGTGCGTACTTCCGAGGTCTTGAAGCAGATACCCTTCAGCCGTTTTGACAAGTTTCGCGTGGTGCCGCGACACATGCTGATTGTTCAACACAACGTGAGCATCGCCCTTGCGGCCTATCAGAATTTCAGAGGCTACGAGCGGGAGGATATTCTCTTGTCCGTCGGGTCCTAACCAATACAGTTGCGGAGTCGACATGGGCTTTACCGTGGCCTGCTCGGGGAGATACTAGTACAATTTCAAGAACTTATTAATGGGATTTCTCTATGCCATCGATTAGGACAGTCTTTGTTCTAGTTGCTATCACAGTCCTCCTCACGATCCCAAAGGCAGCTGTTCCTGGCGCCGAGATTCCGGAAGATCGCGGGGCCATGGGACTCTCTCAGGCCTTGCAACGCCTCGACGTTGTCGGAAGCGTGCTGCATACTGGCGCCCATCCCGACGACGAAAATAGCGCGCTTTTGGCGTGGCTTGCGAGGGGGCAAGGCGTCCGTACCGCCTATCTATCCGCGACGCGAGGCGAAGGCGGCGTCAATCTTGTCGGCAGTGAGTTGTTCGAGGCTCTCGGCGTGATTCGAACCGAAGAGCTGTATGGGGCCCGCAGGCTTGATCATGCGCAGCAGTTCTTCACTCCAAAGTACGAATTCGGATTCTCAAAGAGCGCCGACGACACATTCACGAAATGACCGCATGACCAGGTGCTCGGAGATTTCGTACGCGTCATTCGCTATTTTCGGCCGGAAATCATCATTTCGCGGTTCACAGGCACACCACGCGATGGGCATGGCCATCACCAGGTCGCTGGGATCATCACACAGGAAGCTTTCAAGGCGGCGGCGGATCCTGCGCGGTTTCCCGAATATGGAAAGCCGTGGCAGGCGAAAAAACTGTATCTGAACGGGATGGGTAATGAGCAAAACGGCCAGGCAGCTCCGGCACAACCTCCACCATCTGGACCAACTGCACCATCTGCAGGTCTAACCATCAACGTCGGAGAATTCGACCCGGATTTGGGACGTTCTTATAGCCAGATCGCGTCGGAAGGTCGCAGCCTGCACCGCTCGCAAGCACAGGGCAGCGCGCAAGACGCCGGTCCTCGCCAGACACGGCTTCAACTCGTTCAGAAGACGGTTAATGCCGCGGATGATGGACCGCTTTTTGCCGGAGTTCTGTACAAGCTGCCCGATTTGGCGCAGGTCGATGCCGCGCTGGCGCCCAGTCTTGCCGATCTCGAGCAGCGAATCACCTCTATCCGGCAAAAAGTGAATCTGCTGCGGCCCCAAGACATTGTTCCAGATCTGGCGTCGGCGCTGACGTCGTTGCAAAACATAAAAGCAAAGACGTCCAGCGAGCACGTCCAGTTCTTGCTTCAACAAAAGGAGGACGACTTCTACGAAGCGCTTCGACTAGCAGCGGGATTGGTTTTCGATGTCCTCGTTTCAGACGACACAGTCGTGCGTGGCCAGGAATTCAATTTCACGATCAGTGTGACTAACGGAGGCCCATATAGTTTTGCACGGCTTCAAGCTGTCACCGACCTGCCGCCAGGCTGGAATATGACTCCCGATGGTTCGAGTGGCTCTCTACAACCGGGACAACGGTTGGATCAAAAGTACAAGGTAAAAGTCCCGCTCGATACGGATTTCACGCAACCATACTGGCTCCGGCAGCCGCGGCAAGCGGACCGGTTCGTTTGGCCTAATGTCCCGGCCGGAGCATTGCCGGCGGACGAGGTCTTGCTCTCGACGGGGGCGGAAGTGGACTTTCAGGGTACGGCGATCGTGATGAAGAAGCGTGCCGAATTCAGGCGCGTCGATCGCATATTTGGCGAGCAGCGAACGGCTTTGAAGATCGTTCCTTCGCTGTCCGTGGTGGTTTCTCCGGATATTGCCATCGTTCCTTTGAAAGGCGTCCGGCAGAAGGATTTCACGGTGACAGTCGAGAACCAAAATCCCGGAGCAGTGAATGGCGAAGTCCGGCTGGTATTGCCCGCTGGATGGAGTGTTGCGCCTTCATCGCGTCCTCTGAGCTTCACGCAACAAGGCGAGAAAGCAGCGCTGCAATTTACCGTTTCTGTAGCGGCCGCGGCTGGCGATTACGTCATCCAAGCCGTAGCAAAGTCGGGAGATCAGGAATTCAAGAGCGGGTATACGACCATCGCATATCCGCATATCGAGACCCGATACGTTTACTCGCCGGCCCAATCCACAGTCGAAGTTCTGGATGTCGCGACCACGATCTCGTCGGCTGGGTATGTCGAAGGAACCGGCGACGCAATACCGGACGGGCTACGGCAACTCGGAATCAATGTGACGATGCTTTCCCCGAAGGACATTGCGACTGCAGACCTTTCTAAGTTTCCCGTCATCGTACTGGGTGTGCGTGCTTATGCCGTGCGTGACGATCTCCGGGCGTATAACAAGCGGCTTCTCGATTACGTTTCCAACGGCGGCACGCTGATCGCGCAGTACAACCGCGCGAATGAGGTGGGTAACATTCAGATTGCGCCGTATCCGATTACTATGGCCAATGTGAATCAGAACAACACGGAACGCGTGACTCACGAAGATGCTCCGGTCAAGATCGTCGATCCCGCAAACCCGATTTTGAACGTTCCGAACAAGATCACTGCCACAGACTTCAATGGCTGGGTCGACGAGCGCGGAACCTTCTTTTTGCGGTCGTGGGATTCCCGATATGCTGCGCCGCTTGAGACTTCCGATCCCGGAGAACCCGGCCGTGCCGGTGGTCTTGTCATTGGAAAGTACGGAAAGGGAACTTACATCTACACGGGCTACTCCTTTTTCCGGCAATTGCCGGCTGGGGTAAAGGGGGCATACCGGCTATTCGCCAATATGGTGAGTGTAGAGAATTAAATCCCCCCGTCTCGGTGGTAAACTTTCTCTCATGAAGTACCGTAGTTTTTTTGTCGGTCTCATCGGCGTCTGTTTTTCTTTGCCGCTGTCAGCGCAGATTTCCCGCGACGCGAAATATGACATCCTTCGCACCGTCATTGCAGATCAGGCGTCAGCGCGAATCGGCCTGCCTTTTGGCACTGATGGTGTTGAGTTGTCGGATGCGGGCGAGATCAATCAGAGCAAGCTGGAAAAGGATCTGAAAAAGAATGGCCAATCCATTGAACCCGGAAGAGTCGTGACTGTTACCGATATCGCGTTTGACGACGACAAGATCGAGATCGAACTGGATGGCGGCGGCAAGAACAAGAAAAACTTTTTAGACCGAATTCAGGTCGGAGTTGGTGTGGGAGATAGAACCGCGCCGGTTGGCCGGGAAGATAAGACGGCAAAAGCCAAGGGATCCAAGGTCATTGTAAAGTTTGCAAAGAAAGTTCCAGGCGCCCTAACGCCGGATCAGCTGAAAGAAATTCTCAAGCCGCTGTTGGATTTTAATAAGCACAATTTCATGAAAACGGGAATCGATGCGCTTCCACCGGAATTCCAAGAAGCCGTGAAAGCCAAAGAAGCCCGGATCGGCATGGATCGCAGCACCGTGATTATGGCCCTGGGCCGCCCCGACAATAAATTCCGCGAGACGAAGAACGGCGTCTACACCGAGCAGGGGCTATACAACCAGCGCGGTTTGCGCGCGCTGTTCATCACGTTCGAGGATAACGTCGTCGTCGAAATCAAGCAGTATTAGTGAAAAGACTGGTCATTGAATACTGGACTCCGCTCATTCTTTGGCTCGTCGTCATTTTCTATTTTTCAACGGATTCCTTCGCTGCGGGCGAGACGTCCCGTATCATCGTGCCCTTGCTGAGGTTCTTTTTCCCTTCGTTGGCGCCTCAGGAACTCGATTTCTGGCATGGAGTCATTCGGAAATTCGGTCACATCTCGGAATATTTCGTTCTCGCCGTTTTTACCTATCGAAGTCTGAAACAGGAACCGGTCAATATCACGCAAGCCAAACTGCGCACGCTATCGTTTGTAGTACTGGCCGCAAGCTTCGACGAACTCCACCAGCGGTTCACGTTTTTCCGAACCGCGTCGCCCATTGATGTAGGCTACGATTGCCTTGGAGCGGTTTCGGCGCTCTGGCTTATTACGGCATATGAAACCTGGCGTTTACGTACATATCCCGTTCTGTGAGCAACGCTGTTACTACTGCGCATTCACAGTGGCTGTAGCGCCCCAGCGGGCTTACGAGCCGTACGTGCGGCGCCTTCTCCATGAGATTGAGCTTTCTGAATTTCGCCAGGAGCCGGAGACGATATTCTTCGGTGGCGGTACGCCTTCCATCATCAATGGCGAGTTGATTGAAAACATCATTGCGGCCTTTCCGAGAGGCGCCGCCGAAATCAGCATTGAGGTAAATCCCGGCACTCTCGATGACGAAAAGATCGAGCGGTATTCCAGTGCGGGTGTAAATCGGATTAGTCTCGGTGCACAGTCTTTTCATGATGAAGACCTGAAGAACGCGGGCCGGTTGCACAACGCCGTCGACGTATTGCACGATATTGATCGGCTGCGTCAGCGTGGGTTCCGCAACATCAGTATCGATCTGATCGCTGGATTGCCAAACCAACGGCGGGAGGTTTGGAACAAGAATTTGGATTATATCGAGAGGCTTCTTCCCGAACACATCTCTATATACATGCTCGACGTTGAAGAGCGTAGCGCGTGGGGTCAGCATCGCAATGACGTTCCGGGCGATGATGTCTTTGCGACGTTTTACATGGATGCGGCCGAGCGGCTGGCGAAAGCAGGCTATATACATTATGAAATTTCCAACTGGGCTCGACCCGGCTTCGAGTGCCGGCATAACCTGAAATACTGGACCGGCGTGCCATACCGTGGATTTGGCGTCAGTGCGCACTCGTTCTCCGGATCACACAGGTACTGGAACACCACTTCGCTGGCGGAGTACGCGCGCATGCTCGACGCGGGGAAGCTTCCCATATCGGGTCAAGAACAACTGACGCGCGAAATGCGACTTGAAGAAGCTTTCTTGATCGGGCTTCGCCGTACCTCCGGATTGGATATATGGACCGTTGCCGCGGATCTCGAGATTGAGTACCCGCAGGGATGGTTCGAGCGTGTATGTGAGCTGGAAGATGCCGGCTGGGTCCAATTCGACGGTAAATACGTGAGGCTTACTACTGCCGGATGCCTGCTTGCCAATGGCGTAACTGAGGAATTGCTATGGCCGAATCTGTTATTGACCTGAGAAGCGATACCGTAACCAAGCCATCGCCGGAAATGCGGCGCGCGATGGCTGAAGCCGAAGTGGGCGATGATGTATTCATCGAAGACCCGACGGTCAATCGCCTTCAGGAGCGTGCATCAGACATCTTCCGGCGCGAAGCCGCGCTGTTCGTTCCTTCCGGAACGATGGGCAATTTGACTTGCATTCTCGCGCAGACTCGCCCTGGTCAGGAAGTTATCTGTGAGGAGGCAGGGCATATCTATAACTACGAAATGGCATCCATGTCAGCCGTCGCGGGCGTCCTGCCGCGACTCGTTAAGGGAGAGGACGGGATTCTGACGTGGGAAACCATTTCGAAAGCCATTCGCCCTAAAATTTACTATCGGCCCCAGACAGCGCTCATCTCGCTAGAGAATACCCACAATATGGCCGGTGGTACGGTATATCCCACAAAGATTGCTCACGAAATTTGCGACAACGCGCATGACGCTGGTATTTCCGTTCATCTGGATGGCGCCCGCATTTTCAATGCAGCGACATATCTGGGCGAAGACGTCGCAGAGATGACGAAGAAATTCGATTCGATCCAGTTTTGCCTGAGCAAAGGCCTCGGTGCTCCGGTCGGGTCCATGATTGTTGGTTCTCGCGATTTTATCGAACGTTGCCGCAGTATCCGAAAAATGCTTGGAGGAGGCATGCGCCAGGCGGGTGTGTTGGCAGCCGCAGGGCTTGTAGCGTTAGATAAAGGGCCAAACCGGCTTCACGTCGATCATGAAAATGCGAAATTTCTCGCAAATCAGCTTGCATCAACTGCAGGCATCAACCTGAATGCCGTAAAAGTGCAGACGAATATTGTCATTTTCGATGTCCGCGACTCCGGCTGGTCGTCCGGCGACGTTCTGAAGGCTTTGGAGCAACGGCATGTTCTAGCCGTTCCTGTAGACAATCATAAGATCCGCATGGTGACTCATCTCGACGTCGACCGCAATGATGTTGAGAGAGCGGCGCAAACTGTGAAAGAAGTTTTCCAACGATGAAGAAGATCCGAGTTGGTGTGATCCGTGGTGGCAGGTCCGGCGAACATGAAGTTTCGCTTCGTTCTGCAGAGTCTATTCTGAATGCAATGGATCGAGAGAAGTACGATGTCGTGCCCATCACGATCAGCCACGAAGGCAGATGGGAGCCGTTCACGATTTCGGCCGACCCGAGCACAACACACGCTGTGGACGTTGTTTTTCCGATCGTTCACGGTACGTACGGAGAAGACGGAACAATCCAGGGCCTTTTCGAATTGGCGAATCTGCCTTACGTCGGTGCAGGCGTGCTGGGTTCGGCGATCGGTATGGACAAGGATGTGATGAAGCGGCTCCTTCGAGCGGCCAGCCTGCCGATTGTGGAGTACTGGAGTGTTCGCAAATCCGAACTCGATTCCTTTCTTCAGTCGCAATTGAACAGTCTTCCTTACCCCCTATTCGTGAAGCCGGCGAATCTTGGTTCGTCGGTAGGAATCACGAAAACGCACGCTCCGGAAGAGCTACCCGGCGCGTTGCAAACGGCCGCGGAATATGATCAGAAGATCGTTGTCGAGCGCGGAGTTGATGCGCGCGAGATCGAGGTCAGTGTTCTCGGCAATGACGACCCCATTGCCTCTGTGCCGGGAGAGATCATTCCGTCGCGAGAGTTTTACGATTACGACGCAAAGTATGTCGACGACAATTCACGCCTTTTGGTCCCGGCGCCTCTCAGCGATGCGGCCGTCCAAGAAGCACAGCAGCTCGCAGTCGCTGCATTCAAAGCGTTAGAGTGTTCAGGTATGGCGCGAGTGGATCTGTTCTTAGAACGGCCCAATGGGAAGTTTTACGTAAACGAGATCAACACGCTTCCAGGATTCACATCTATAAGCATGTATCCCAAACTGTGGGATGCTTCGGGAATTCCATACCCGCAGCTGATCGATCGCTTGATAACTCTGGCCATTGAACGACACTCCGAAAAGAGCAAACTCAGAACGAGGTATTAGTGATCGACAAATTCTGAAAAAATAGAACATATGATTCACACAGTCAGCGCAGCTATTTTGCTTCTGGCAATGTTTCTTCAGACGCCGGTCACATCGGCGCAGTCGCGAACTTCGCAGCCGCAACGCGGGCAACGGGCGGCAACGGCGAAGGCACAGCCGCCGATGACGCTTCGACAGGTGATTGAGTCGCTGGTCACGCTGAAGAATTCGAAACGCGTTGAGGATCTGATCTCAAAATCAGGCGTCGACTTTCAAGCCACGCCCGCCGTTCTCCAGATCCTCAAAGATATGGGCGCGAGCGCCAAACTGCTATCCATGATTCCCGCTACTCCTCCACCGCCGTCGGCGCCTTCTCCTGCCCTTGCGGGCCCGCTCACTGTAACTTGTGAGCCCAAGGATTGTTTGGTCGCTGTCGATGAAATGTATAAAGGACCGACTTCCCAGAATCGGATGACGATTACTGGACTCCGTCCTGGAGAATCAACCGTGGAGGTGTTCGCTGATGGATACGAACGCCTGACGCGGCGGGTTCGACTCGAGCAGGGCAAGCCGGTAGATGAGAAATTTTCGCTCAAGCGCAGCGCAGCGCTCCTGCAACAAAGCGCGAGCGCGTCGTTGTTGAAGGCCGTGGCAACTCTTGGAGGCACCGATGGCTTCGGTGAGCTTGCGGATATCGAGGGTTCGGGCACAATGCGGTGGACGAACAGCGCCGGAAATATCGAAGAATGGACGATGACGTTCAATAAACGGATCGGCAAGGACCTGTCGACGACGTTTAAGACGAAGGAAGGGCAGTGCACGGCCTCCATCGTGGGACAAGCCGCGAAGCAAGAGTGTAGAGGCGGATTAAAAAACAGCGGCGAGAAAATCGCGGAGCAGGGAAGTTCACTCTTACTGAGTTATCAATTACAAGATGTTATTCAGGCTCTGTTGAAACGGCCGTTGATCGCTTTGCAAACGGACGAGAATCGGTTGCAAACCGCCGATGGCAAAGATTCTTACGTCTTCGCCATCAGCAATGACGGTTTGCCGTCGGGCCTTGTCTATACGATCGGTGACGGCAACGCGCCGATCCAGGTTCAGTACTCGGATTATCTGAAAATGGCCAACGGGTCGTATCCCGGAAAGATTTCGATAGGCCGCGTCAACAGCATGCCAGTGTGGGTTTTCACGTTCAATACCGTTCGGAGTAAGATCGCCGGCGCCCGTCGGTAACGGTCTATCTATTCACTTCCTTAGAACACGATGCCGAAACTAAATCGGACGTTATCCATTCGCTGACCATTTAGCG
>Ga0066709_100001215_pt1 | contig 16499 bp, 14 predicted proteins | sample GraSoiAngelo_158_FD_79665 | JGI IMG/M metagenome (GOLD analysis project Ga0066709, IMG submission 79665) | Grasslands soil microbial communities from the Angelo Coastal Reserve, California, USA - 14_1009_16_30cm | ecosystem: Environmental > Terrestrial > Soil > Grasslands | place: USA...
CGCGGCTTCCTGCCGCGCTCCGCTTTCCCCGCGGCTCGCTGCGGACCTCCCTGTCCTCCGCGCGCGCGGGGGGCGACGCTGCGATGCCCCGCCCTCGCGCCGCCGCGGACGGTAACGGGGCTCTCGCTGCCTGCCGCGGGCTCAGGGCCGGGCTGAATAGCTCTCCACCCAGTTCTTGAGGATCTCGTAGTCGAGGTCGGAGAGGCCGCCGAGGTCGAACATCGAGTTTCGCGGCTTGCACTTCCGCACCAGCAGGCAGTTGGGATCGCCGGGGATCAGGTTCGGCGTCGCGTTGGTGCCGCCGCCCTCGAGACCGGCGTAGCTGTCGGTCCGGTAGTTGCCGTCGGCGCGCGCCGGGCCGTGGCATCCGCTGCAGTGCGCATCGACCAGCGCGCGTACCGGTTCGGCGTAGGACAGGCCGGTCCGAAACTGCGCGATGCGCCGCCCGGTCTCGCGCCCGTCGACGGTCAGGACGCCGTTCGTCTCCACCTCCGCATCCACGCTGTCCGTGTTCACCGACAGCCACGCCGGGATCACGAGCTCCACGACCCGGCCGTAAGTCGTGTCCACCAGGGTCGCGGTCTGGATCGGGCTCGCGACGCTGTCGCTCGCGAGCGCCACGCGGTAACGGGCAGGGTCCTCCGCGGTTCCCGGGTCCAGCGGCTCCGCGAACTCGACGTCCACGGCGTAGGCCGCCGCTGACGCCGCGCGCAGCGGAGGCGGAGGGGCGAGCACGCGGGCGGCGTGGCAGCCGGCCGCGACGACCAGCAAGCCGATCGCGAATGCCCCCGGGCGCCTCATTCCTCGGTCCCGTGGTCCGGCGCAGCCGGCGACCGCCACACGCTCGCCGACACGTCGAGCGCGAGCCCCACCTGGTGCTGCCGATAGCTGCCGGCGTCGCCGGAGAGCGGAGCTCTCGTACCGAGGTGGGCGTCGTTCGACTCGTAGTGCCAGAACGCTCGCGCCGAAGCGCGGTGGAGCTGAATGCGGAGGCCTGTCTCGACCGCGAGCAGCAGGTCCCGGCGTCCGAAGTGATAGGTGTCGAACGGGCGGGTCGACCCGAAGCGGCGCGATTCCAGGTCGAGGTCGAGATCGGCGCCGGCCCGGAGCGGGCCGAGCGCCGCGAGGTCGATGCGGCCGCCGAGCCCGCCGCCGGGGCCCCGATAGCCCAAGTCCGGATCATCGTTCACGCCCGGGGCCTCGTCGCCGTCCGCGGCCCTCGCGACGCTCGCGCGGTAGAGCAAGCGGGCCTCGAGCGAGCCCCGCTGCCGGGCGATGCCCGCGAGGAGCTCGCCCTCGTGCGTGAACGAGTCGCGCTCGCGGAACTCGCGGTTGTAGCGGCGCCGCTCGAGCCGGTAACCGAGCTCCAGCTCGAGCTCGCGCCAGGCGCGCTGCCTGAACGATGCGGAGGCGATGTCGAGCGCGAACTCGGCGCGCCGCTCCCGGGACAGGCCGGGGTAGAGAGGCACGACGTCTTCGGCGAGGAGCTGGCGCAGGTAGTAGTGCGGCACCGCGTAGAGCCCGAGCGAAATCCGCCGCCGTCCACGGAAGAACTCGCGCCAGCTGAGGCTCAGGGACCGATAATCCGCCGTGCCGTTCTTGTCGTGCAGCGCGGCGCTGCCGCGGGCGCGCAGCACGTGCCGCCGGCCGCGCCCCGAGTCGAGCTGCCAGGTGAGCGCCAGGTCGGGCGCCGCGACGAGATCGTCGAGCGTCTCGAGCGAAAACCGGTCGGGACGCCTCCCGCTCTCGAACAGCTCGAGCTGGCTGTCCGAGTACTGCAGCAGGTTCGTGTCGTAAGTCGTGGTGAGCCCGGCCGCGAGGTCGAGGCGCTGCCCGGCCGCGCGGGCGGGAGGGGTGGAGAGGACGAGACCGGCGGCGACGAGAGCCGCCGCCCCGGTCCCCGCGCGGCTCATTCCTCGCTTCCGACCGACGGCGCGGGGATGCGGGCGTGGATCTCCGCCGCGCCCCCCGTGCCCCGCGCCGGCTCCACGAGCTCGATCGCGTACTCGTGCGTCCCATCGGGCACCGGGATGCGCACCAGGTCGAACTTGGAGGGCACGCGGTCCCGGAGGTTCGTGAACGAGGCCGCGGCGGCCTTCGTGGTCTTGAACTCCATCGTGCGCGCCGGCTTGCCGGCCTCGCTCACCCGCAGGCGGTAGCTCTGCGTGCCGCGCATCGACGGATCGAAATCCAGCCGCGTCAGCAGCTCCAGCGTGGTCGGCCCCACCACGCGCACCTCGACCGGCTGGCCCGGCGTCGTGCTGTAATAGGTGATCAGCTTCTCGCCCTCGTCCACCGTCACGCTGCGCCGCGCCCTAAGCGGGGTGATGCTGACCATGGGCTCCTCGGCGGAGCCCGCGGACTGCTGGATCCGCACGAGCGCCGTCGGGATGCCGCTCAGCGAGAGCGCCAGCCGGTGCGTCCCGGCCGGCAGCGCGAACGTCATGCGCCGGCTCTTCGCGAGCGGAGGGCCTCCGCTCGGAAGCCGGATGTCGTCGGCCACCGAGGTCTCGGTGTCGAGGGTCTCCACGGCCTTGCCGGCCTCCGTCGCCCGCAGCGTGTACGTCACGACGCGCGAGCCCTGCGGCACCTCGGCGCGGGACACGATGCGAACGCGGGCCGGGCCCTGGATCGGAATGATGAGCGGGGCCTGGGACGCGACCCGGAAGTACTCCCGCGATTTCCCGTGCACCAGCACCTCGACCGGGGTCGTGCCGGCCAGCTTCTCGATCGCCTGCCAGCGGTCGGCCAGCGCGGGAGCGGAACACAGCGCGGCCAGCACCGGAATCGAGACCGCAGACAGGCGTTTCATGAGACGTGCATCCTTTCGGGATGAGGTTGACCGAGCAGGCGCTGGCGCAGGTCGTGGCGCAGCACGAGCAGGTTCGCGGCCAGCACGACCGCGGCCGCGATCGCGACCAGCCACAGGTTGTAGCGGTAGCGGATGAACAGGAGCCCGGCGCCTGGCTTGACCAGCGTGACGCCGTCGGCGGAGATGTCGAAGTCGCGCGCCAGGCGCTCCACCTCCAGCAAGTGGATCACCGGGATACCGCGCTCGCCCAGCACGTTGATCACGCCGCGGTTCGGGTAGTTGCGCGACTTGAGCCGGCGCGACAGCCCGGGCGGGATCAGCCGGCCGTTCTGGGTGCCGCCCAGGCTCGCGAGCCCGCCGCCCACGTTGACGTAGAGTCGGATTCGCTTCCGTTGCGCCGTGGCGATCGAGTCGTAGATCGCGACCCGCTGCTTGACGCCTTCCATCAAGGACGGCGGATCCAGGAACACCGCGTGGTTGCGGTCGATCGCCTGCCGCAGCAGGTCGCGGCCCGAAGGCGACAGGCCGCGCCCGGCATCGCCGCCGCCGCCGAGCGACGCGGCCACCGAGCGGAACGGCCACACGCGCTTCTCCACGAGCACCGACTCCATGTCGAGCCAGGTGAACTCCGGGTCCGTCGCCCCGAACATCGAGGCGCCCGCGGACGTGATGATGACCGGACTCGCCCCGATCGCGCGGCACGCCCCGAGCACGGCCAGGTTCAGGCCCGGCAGCGAGCCGGTCATGCCGACCGCGACCAGGTCGCCGTCCCGCACGCCCGCCTGCAGCATCATCTGCGCCACCGCTGCCGCGAAGTTGGGATGCGCCGCGAGGCTCTTGGCCGACTGCGCGCCGCGATCGGTGGTGATCAGCGTGAACTGCGGCCCGATCACCCCGTAGCCTTCGGGGTCGTTCTTGGGATCGATCGCGACCCCGCGCTCGCGCTTGACCTGGGCCAGCGCCGCCTCGGCGCGCTGCATCAGGCGCACGGCCTCGAGCTTCTTGCGATACGCTTCGGCATGCACCGGGCGGACCGAGCGCTCCGACACGCCGTACAGCGAGAGCGACAGCAGCGCGAGCCCCGCGAGCGCGGGCGTGGACGCACGTGACAGGCTCATCGGATCAGGTTCCCGCCGTTGAGCAGCATGAGCAGCAGCCGCACGAGCACCGCGGTCGTGGTCATCACGCACAGCGTGGCGACGACGCCCTGGCGCTCCATCCAGTTCGCGATCAGGCCGGGGATGACGAACCCGATCGTGCTGATGTCGATCGGGGCGCCGCGGTACGGGAACACGAGCAGCTGGCGGGAGACCGAGCCGAACACGAAACCGAGCAGCACCGCGACGACGATGCGCCGCCGCCCGTAAATCAGCATGTAGCGCGACGCGAGCTTGAGCGCCCCCAGCGTGACGAGCGCGACCAGGATCGTGCCCGCGATGCGCAGCGGCTCGTGGATCAGGAGCGCGAGGTAGCCCGGCACCACCATGCCGCCGGCCGCGAGCCCGAGCGTTTCCGAGAACACGAGGCTGATGACGAGCCCGAGGCCGATCGCCTGCTCAACCACGCCGCACCGCCCGATTGCTGAAATGCAGCACGATGTGCTCCCCCAGGCCCACGATGTTGCCGATGCCCACCACGACGGCCGACTTCGGCACCAGGGCCAGCACCTCCTCGTAAACCTCTTCGGCGTTGCGGCCCCCCAGATTGTGCAGCGTGTCGGGATCGAGGCCGTGGCGCACCGCCTGGAACGCGACCAGGTCGGTGCCCTCTCCCGACAGCACCACCCGGTCCGCGTGCAGGCGCTTGGCGACCAGCTCCGCGATCTGGCCCGAGCGCTGCAACCGGTCGGGCCGGCAGTTCGCGAGCACGACGCGCATGCGGTGGGGGGAGGGCCGGTCGAGCCCGAGCCGCTTCCAGATCAGGAGCGTGGAGTCGGGGTCGTTGGCCGCGAACGCGTTCACGAACTCCACCGTCTTGTCGCCGCTCTTCACCGTGTAGCGTCGCAGCGCCCCCGGATCGGGCGCCATGGCGTGCATGCCGCGGAGCGCGTGCGGGCGGGCCACGCCCAGGTGCGCGCACACGGCGAGCGCCAGCGCCACGTTCTCACCGTGCTCGAAGTATCCGAATCCCTCGAGGTCGGCCGCCGTCACCTCGCCTTCGCCCACCACGTGCGTCACCGAGCCCCGGGCCCGCGCCACTCGCTCCAGGATGTCGCCGCGATCGTGCTCCGCCGTGAACAGGTGGCCTTTGCTGGGGCATGTCTGCGCCAGGTGCCAGGCCACGTCGTCGGTCGTGGGCCCCATCACGTCGAGATGGTCGGCGCGGCAGTTCGTGATCACCCCCACCGTGCTCTGGATGAGCCTGAGCTCGGTGATGGGCTGGAGCTCGGGGGCCACCGCCATGCACTCGACCACCAGCGCCTCCGCGCCGGCCTCGACCGCGCGCCGCACGATACGCGTCTGCTCCACGATGTTCGGCCGTCCCACGCGATACACGTCGATCTCCCGCCCGTCGGGATCGATGATGCGCGCCATGGTGCCGGTGGTCTTCGCGAACGTGCGGATGCCATGGGCGCGAAGCGCCGCCGCGATCAGCCGTGTCACGGACGACTTGCCGCGCGTCCCATTCACGTGGATGCGGAGCGGGACGCGCGCCAGGTTCATGCGATGGGAGCGCGTCTCCCATACGCCGTATGCCGCGAGCCCGGCGACGAGGACGGCGGGAACGAGCATGGCGGGTCAGTCTGGCTCTAGTGCTCGTCGCGGAGCAGCGTGACGCGCGAGACGCGCACGCCATCGGGGGTCTCGAGACGCACGAAGTACACTCCCGAAGCGACGGACCGGCCGCGCGCGTCCGCACCGTCCCACGTCCGCGCCTGTTCCCCGGCGCCCTGGACGCCGCTCGACAGCGTCCGCACCCGGTGGCCGGCGAGATCGTAAACGGCGACGCGCACGCGCCCCGGCCGCCCGGCGGTGAAGCGGATCTGGATCCGGCCGCCCCGCGCGGGGTTGGGCCACGCGCTCAGCGATGGGCCCGGGTCTGACAGCGGCGCAACGCCAGTGGAGGGCAGCGCGTAGCCGCTGACGGCCGCGACGCCGTCGTCGGTGCCGGCGTAGAGCGTCCACAGCGCGCCGTCCACCGCGAGCGAGCGGACGCCGTGGCTCGCGAGGCCGCTCTGTCCGAACACCGGCTGCCAGCTCGCCGCGCCGTCGCGGCTCTCGAACACTCCTTGCCCGTAGATGCCGGCAAACAGCGCTCCGGGGTGTGCGGCGTCCTGCGCGAGCGCGGTGACGTCCCCCGCGGGCAGCCCGTTGCGCGCCGGGACCCACGCCCCGCCGCCGTTCGTGCTCTTGAACGCGCCGGAATCCGTGCCGGCGTAAATCACGGCGGAGTTCGCGGCGTCCACCAGCACGCCGTGGACGAACAGAGACGTGAGCCCCGAGGTCCTGGCCGACCAGCTCGAGCCTCCATCCGCCGACTTGAAGATCCCGGCGCTGTCGCTGCCCGCATAGAGCGTGGCCGGCGCCCCCGGCACGAGCGCGAGCGAGCGCACGCTGAAGCTCGCCGGCAGGTTGCCCACCCGCGAGCTCCAATGCGCCCCGCCGTCCAGGGTCTCGAACGGGCCGATGCCGGTCGCGACGAACAAGTGTCCGCTCTGCCCCGGCCACGCGACGAGATCGCGCACGAAGTGGTTCCCGAGCGTTCCGTTCAGGCTGTCGGGATCGAACCAGGTGGCGCCGTCGTCGTCGCTGCGGTACACGCCGGAGCCGTAGGCCGAGGCGTAAACCCTCCCCGCCAGGACCGGGTCGGGGACGATGCCGTGCTCGGAATCGTGGGAGAACAGCTCCATGGCGCGCGTCCACGAAATGCCGTGGTCGGCGCTGCGCCAGGACTGGTCGCCGAATCCGAGCCCGGCGTACACGACATGGGTCGACGGCCGCACCGCCAGCGAGAACCCGAACGTCGCGAGCAGACCGCCGTCGAGCTGGGCCCAGGATGCGCCGAAGCTCGTGGTCGAGTAGATGCCGCCGCCGTCCGTGCCGGCGAGCGCCGCGCGCGGCGTCGCGGCGGAGCCGAGCAGCGCGTCCGCGACCCCGTTCGTGAGCCCCGCGCTCGCCGGATGCCATGTCGAGTCGTTCAGCGTGGTGACGAACACGCCTGAGCCGTCGCTGCCGACATAGCGCAGCGTGTCGGCCAGCGCCAGCGAGCGCATGCGGAACGTCGTGAGCCCGCGGTTGATGCGGCTCCAGCTGTTGCCGCCGTCCGCGCTCTTCAGCACGCCGCGATCCAGCTCCGCGACGTAGATGCGGCTGGGATCGAGGCGGTCGAACTGGATCTGCTCGGCGGCGCCGTGCGTGGCCGTGGTGTCCGGCACCTGCGACCACGGGAGCCCGCCCGCGTAGCTCCTGTGCACGCCGCCCCCGGTGCCGGTCGCGACGTAGACCGTCTCGGGATTCGCCGGATGCAGGACCACGTCGCGCACGCTCGTGTTCACGAGGCCCAGGTTGATCTGGCTCCAGTGCCGTCCGGCGTCGAGCGACTTGAACACGCCGCTGCCGTTCGTGCCGGCGTAGATGGTTCCGGTCTTCACGGGATGGATCGCGAGCGCGCGGACCGAGTTCAACGTCGACAGCGACGTGGCCCACGTCACGCCGCCGTCGGTGCTGAGGAACACCCCGTCGTTCGTCCCGCAGAACACGGAGTCGGGATGCTGGGGCTCCACCGCCAGCGCGCGCACGAACGTGTTGACGAGACCGGTCCGGTACCCGGTCCACGTGGCGCCGCCGTCGAGCGAGCGGTAGACGCCGGCGCCGAACGTCGCGGCCCACAGCCGCGCCGGGTTCAGCGGATCACGGGCGATGGCCTCGACGCTCTTCGCGCGCGGCGCGGTACCGGTCCAGACCTGAGTGCCGGCCAGGGCCCGGGCGTGAATCAGAAGCGGGGATAGTGCCAGGAGCGCGAGTGACGTGAGAGCGAGCGAATGGTGCCGAGCTTGCGCCGCACCGCGAGAGCGAGCACGCATGGAACGACGTACCTTCCTGGACCGTGTGTCGAGGTGCGATGTCCGAGGGGCAGACACGGTGGGCTGCGGCGCTGATTCAACCGATCCTAACATCGTCTGGGCGAAGGGGTGCAAGCCCTGCGCCAGTGATACTGGTTCACCTTGGCAGTAAAGCCACGGGCGCGCCGCCGACTACATCAACAGAAAGTCAAAATGAACCACCTCCCGGGCACAATGCAACGGTTCACGCGGTCCGCGCCGGTACCGTCTCGAAGAACGCCGCGTGCAGCGCGCGCACGGCGTCCGCACAGCGCCCGCCGCCCACCCGGAAGATCAGGGCGGTCGGGGTGGCCCGCAGCGCCAGGGTCGGAACGCGGGCGCGATCGAGCGCCGCTTCGGCGCGCGTCACGTGGGCCGCCCCCAGACCCAGGCCCACCACCGACACGAACCCGGTGCCGTGCTCGAGGTCGAGCCGCCACTCCATCCCCGGCCCGCGCAGCTCGCGGAACCGCTGCTTCAGCGTCTCGGCGTCGCCGCGCGCGCCGATCCACACCAGGGCATGGTGCTGCTCGCCGGTCTGCTCGTGCGCGATCAGCTCCAGCTCCGGCAGGGCGTCGGCCACCGCCTCGATGATGGCGCGGGCCTCGCCGCGGCCGCCGGCGTTCCCCTCGGCGATCGCGATCGAAACGTCGTCGCGATGGGTGATGGCCTCGATCCGGGCTCCTTCCATGTCGTCTCCTCCGATGAACGTGCCGGGTTCGTCGTCGAACGACGAACGCACCACGATCGGCACGCGATGGCGGGCCGCGAGGTCCACGCACCGCGCGTGGAGCACGCGGCCCCCCAGGTGGGCGAGCGTCGAGCACATGCGGTAACCCAGCCGCGGGATCACGCGGGCGCCGGGGACCAGCCGGGGATCGGCCGTGTGCACGCCCGCCACGTCGGTATAGATCTCGCACAGCGCCGGCCCCAGCGCGCCGGCGAGCGCCACGGCGGTGGTGTCGGAGCCTCCGCGACCCAGCGTCGTGATCTCCCGCGTCCCGGGATTCACGCCCTGGAACCCGGCCACGATCACGACCCGCCCGCGCTCGAGCTCGGCGCGGATGCGGTCGGGCCGGACGTCGACGATGCGGGCCGCGCTGTGGTTGCCGTCGGTGAGGATCCCGCTCTGGGAGCCGGTGAACGAGATCGCTTGAACGTCCAGGTCGTGGAGCGCCATGGCCAGCAGCGCCATCGTGACGCGCTCTCCCACCGTGAGCAGCATGTCGAGCTCGCGCTTGCTCGGCGCCTCCGAGACCTGCCGGGCCAGCGCCAGCAGGTCGTCGGTCGTCTTGCCCATGGCCGAGACCACGACGACGAGCTCGTTGCCGGCCGCGCGCGCCCGCGCGACCCGTCCTGCGACCGCCCGGACCCGATCGGGATCCGCGACCGACGTTCCCCCGTACTTCTGAACGACGAGCGGCATGGCGTGAGTTATACGGCAGTGACTCGCGCACGCGAAACTCGGGCGCGTTTCACGCGGCACCTGGCCGGGAGCGCGGATCCTCTCGCGGAGCGAGCATCGAGGCGCGCGCGAGGCGGCGGCCATTGACGGTGTTTAGGCCGCTGGCTATAGTCCGCGGCGTCCGTATTGCGCGGAAGTAGCTCAGCCCGGTAGAGCCCCACCTTGCCAAGGTGGTTGTCGCGGGTTCAAATCCCGTCTTCCGCTCCATGCTTCCGTCGGGGCCGGCCCATGACCGGCCCCGAGCGTTGGGGGTCGCTCACCGCGACCGCACGGAACGCGCCGGTCGAGCCCGGCGGCCCGGCGCGGCGCGCAACCGAGAGGTGTACCGCACGGGAAGTCATGGGTACGCGAAGAAATGACTTCCGGCACGGAACACCGGGGAGGTGCGCGTGAGCCCTCGTGCTCCGGGCGGCGATCGTGCCGCGGTCGAGCGGGCCGTGCGGGAACTGATCCTGGGTCTGGGTCTCGATCCGGCCGCCGAGCCGGAGCTGGAGGAGACGCCGGTGCGCGTGGCCGGCCTCTACGCCGAGATCTTCTCCGGCCTCGATCCCGCGAACGAACCGCAGCTCTCCGTGTTTCCGCACGCCGGGACCGGCGACGAGCTGATCGTGGTGCGCGACCTCGAGTTCCACTCGCTGTGCGTCCATCACTTCGTGCCGTTCTTCGGCGTCGCGCACGTCGCCTACCTTCCGGGGCGGCACATCGTGGGCGTCAGCGGACCGGCGCGGCTCGTCGACTACTACTCGCGGCGTCCCCAGCTCCAGGAGCGCATCTCCCACCAGATCGCCGATCACTTGGAACGCTCGCTTCATCCGCGCGGGATCGCCGTCACGCTCGAGGCGCGCCACTTGTGCATGGAGATGCGCGGCATCCGCAAGCACGGGATGGTCGTGACGCGCGTGCGCCGCGGCGCCCTCACGGATCCCAAGTGGACGGCGCAGCTCCCCTGAGCGTCCGGGGCCGGGCTCATGGATAGTCCGGGCCGCGCCGAGCTCGTGATCGTCGGCGCCGGTCCCGCCGGAGTTTCGGGCGCGCTGTGGGCGCGCACGCTCGGGATCGAGCTGCGCGTGATCGAGCAGGCGGAGGAGGTCGGCGGCCAGCTCGGGCTCGTGCACTTCCACCTCGCCGAGCTTCCCGGTATCGCGCGCGGGAACGGGCCCGAGCTCGCGGCGATCTACGCGGGGCAGCTCGAAGCCGCCGGCATCCGCGCCGAGCTCGGCGTCGAGGCCCAGTCGCTCGAGCCTTCCGCGCGGGGCGTCGCCGTACGGGTCGCCGGCGGGCGGATCGAGGCCGCGGCGGCGCTCGTGGCGACGGGCCTGCGCCGGCGCCGGCTCCTGGTCCCGGGAGAGGCGGCGCTCGCCGGGGCCGGGGTGTCGTACTCGGCGCGGCGTGATCGCGATCGGTTCGCCAACCGCGACATCGTGGTCGTGGGAGGCGGAGACGGAGCGTACGAGAACGCTCTGCTGCTCACGGCGGCAGGGTGCCGCGTGCTGATCGTGGTGCGGGGCCGCCCGCGCGCGCGCGCCGAGTTCCGGGCGCGGGTCGCGGCCGACCCCGCGATCGAGGTGATGGAGCAGGCCCGCGTGGTCGAGATCCTCGGCGCCGGCGAGGTCGAGGCGGTGCGGATCGACCACCGGGGCTCGCTCGTCACCCGGGCCGCGCGCGGGGTGGTGATCAAGATCGGGATGGCGCCCAACAGCGAATGGTGCTCGAACCTCGCGCGCGACGCCGGCGGCTACCTCGAGGTCGACGCCCGCGGCCGCACCTCGGCGCCGCGGGTGTGGGCGGCCGGCGACGTCGCGCGTCCGCTGCGGCCGAGCGTTGCGGCCGCGGTCGGCGGCGGCGCGATTGCGCTCGCCGACATCAGGGCCGCGCTGCGCGGGGAGTGAGTCGCGCTGGCGCTTCGGGACGATGTTCGACGGCGTTGAATTTCGCACGATCCGGTGCGACGGCAGTCGGCCATCGCACGATCCGGCTCCGCCCGGCGTGCAAATCGCGCGATCGTCGCATTGCATTCTTGTGAGTGGTCGCCGCGCTCCGGTATAATTGCCTGGCTCGCGGTAGAGGCCCGTCCGCAAGGACACGGGCCTCGACATTTTTCAGCCCATGAGTGTTCCGGTATGGAACACTAGAGCGACCGTCATGGTCTGGCCGGCGGTCGTGGTTGGCTGTTCATCCCAGGTTCCCCGCGCGCCTCCCCCTGCCGCGCGCCGCTTCCGCTTCCAGGGAACTTCGCCACCACGACCCCACATTGGATCCTCGCGGCGGAAGGCGAGGATCCCCACGCCGCGGGCCGGCGGGACCCCTGGTGAACGCTAGCGCTTCACGGGGACCACGTTTCGGTCGTCGAGCCCGAGCACGTTGACCAGGTCCGATCCCGACGGAATGATGTACTTCGACTGCTGCGCCAGCACGATTTGCAGCACCTCGAGCTTCCGGCTGATCTCGGCGCGCTCCTTGAAGAACTGCTCGGCCGCGGTCGAGACGAGCTCGATCGCCTTGGCCTCGGCGTTGGAGCGCAGGATGCGCGCCTGCGCGTCGCCCTCCGCCTTGAGGATCTCCGACTGGCGCACGCCCTCCGCCTGCAAGATCTGCGACTGCTTCACGCCCTCCGCCTCCAGGATGTTCGCGCGCTTGTCGCGCTCGGCCTTCATCTGGCGCGACATCGCCTCGGTGATGTCGGCGGGCGGATCGATCTTCTGCACCTCGACGCGCGTCACCTTGACGCCCCAGGTATTGGTCGCCTCGTCGAGCACGTTGCGCAGGTTGGCGTTGATCGTGTCGCGGGCGGTGAGCGTCTCGTCGAGCGACTTGTCGCCGATCAGGTTGCGAAGGTTGGTCTGCGCCAGCGTGGTCGCCGCGTAGCCGAAGTTCTGGACCTCGAACGTCGCCTTCACCGGGTCGATGATGCGGTAGTAGATGACCGCGTCCACCGTGACCGACACGTTGTCCTTCGTGATCACCTTCTGCGGCTCCACGTTGATCACGCGTTCGCGCATGTCGACCTTGATCATGCCCTCGATCACCGGCATCAGGAACGTGAGGCCGGAGTCGACCGTGGACCGGTAGCGCCCGAGCCTGAGCACCAGTCCCTTCTCGTACTGCGACACCACGCGGGCGGAGCGCCCCAGCGACAGGAGCGCGATGAACAGCACCACGACGAGCAGCAGGAATCCGAGCTGAGCGATCATCGGCTACCTCACCTGTAGGGTGACGCCGTCCACGCCTTGGACGGTGACAAGAGCGCCCGGCTCGAACGGACCCGCCCCGGGCACGGGCACGGCGCGCCACACTTCGTCGCGGACGCGCACCTGCCCCGGCTCGTGCGTGGCCACGCGCACGGTGACGAGCGCCTGCTGGCCGAACAGCGCATCGACGTTGGACGGCAGGGACCGGTGTTGCATCCGGCGGCGCACCCAGCGCCGCCCGATCGCGATGTAGCCGGCGCACAGCACGCTCGCGACCACGAAGCCCGCCGAGGTACTGCGAAGCGCGAGCCCGAGGCCGCCGCCGAGCACGAACGACGAGCCGATCAGCACGAGATCGAAGCCGGCGAACCCGCCAAACGCCACCTCCAAGAGGATGAGGACGGCGCCCGCCACGATCAGTATCCAGTTCCACCCGATGCTCATGAATCCTCCACGGCGTCGACGCTTGGTCCGGCCGCGCTGCGAGATAGGACGGCCGCGGTCGAGTGGTTGCCCAGGCGGCCCGCGACTCCACGTCGGGGCCCGGACCTTATCACCGGGCGGCCCGGCCAGCGCCATGCCGGTCCGGGAGCACGCGGCGCTGAGCGATTTCGCCCAAGCGGAGGAGTGTTGCGGCCCAAACCGCGGCGGCGCCCCTCAGTCGTCCGGGCTAAAGGCGCAGCCGCCGCGGGCCGAAATAGGACAAGGGATCCCCCGCAGACCGCCGAATGGCGCCGCGCGGGACACGCTCGCTCATGGACTCGCTGCGCACCTGCCATCGACTGTTCACGATCGCGGTCGTCGCGACGCTGGCCGGCTGCGCAGCGCCCGGCGCCGTGATCCGCGGGAGCTTGAGCCTGCCGGGCGCTCCCGCGGCGGCAGCTCGATCCGCTGCGGCGACCTCGGCATCCGGAGCCGAGCAGAACGGAGCCGCGAGCCCCATCCTTCCCACCGGCGTCAGGAGCGGCGGCGGCGGCGGCGGGCAGCACGGGGCCGACAGCGGCGCCGCGAAATCCGGTTCGCGCCCGCCTTCGGCGAGCGCCGCGGGCCCGGCCCACGCCCCGGCCAGCGCCATGGTCGCGCGGGGAAGGCTCCACGCCCCGCGAGCGGGTACCAGGCGCGCGCGTCCAGACGCACTCGACTCGAGGTCGGGGGGCGGCTCCGCCTTGAGGCCCGTTCGGATCGGAGCGGAGGCGGCAGCGGAACCGGACGATGCGTCCGGGCCGCCGAGCGTCGCCGAGGCCGTGCTCTACATCGACCCCGTGGGTGAGCCACAGGCGGACGGCCGCCGGCCGGCATCGACCCACGCGCGCATCGGGTTCGAGGCGAACCGGTTCGTGCCCCGCCTCGTCTCCATTGCCCGCGGCGATTCGGTGGTGTTCGTGAACCGTGACCACCGCTGGCACAACGCGTTCAGCGTCTCGCCCGCGCGGCATTTCGACCTGGGCTCGATCGGCCCCGGCAGCGCGCGCGCGGTCCGGTTCGAGCACGCGGGTCCGGTACGGGTGTTCTGCCGGCTGCATCCCGACTCTTCGGCGTACGTGTTCGTCGCGCCCACCACGGTGTTCACGCGTCCCGATGTCTCGGGCGCGTTCACGCTGCCGCCGCTCAAGCCGGGCTCGTACATCGTGCGCGGCTGGCATCCGCGCTACGGCGAGCGCCGCTGGCGCGTGGAGCTGCCGCGCAAGGGCGTCGTGCTGGCGCTGAGCTTCTGAGCATGCGGTTCACGCTGCGCTGGCGCCTGCTGCTCCTCACCGTCCTCACGCCGGCGGTGTTGGCGCTCGGCACGTTCGCCTACCTCAGCCGGACGGTCCGCGAGCAGGTGCGGCACGACATCGACGATTCGCTGCTGCGGGCGGCGCTGATGTTCGAGAAGCGCATCTCGCAGGGCTCGGACGCGCTCGCCGTGACCGGGCGTGTGATCGCGCGCGACCCTCGCTTCTTCGCCGCGGTGGCGCTGCCGGGGGGCGCCGCCGACGCGGGCTCGCGCGCCACCATGGGCGGCGTCGCCGAGGACTTCCAGGCGCTCACGCATGCCGATGTGTTCGAGGTGTGGGACCGGCGCGGCCGGGTCATGGCATCGGTCGGGGCGGCGAGCACCACGCCGGGCGGCCGCGCATGGCTCGCCGACTCCGCGGCTCACGGGCGCGAGGCGACGGGCCTGCTCGTGGAACAGGGGGCGCACTATCAGGTCGCGCTCACGCCGGTGCGGGTCGACGGCATGCTGGCCGGCGCGCTGCTCCTCGGCGTTCAAATCGGGCCTGCGCTCGCGGGCGAGCTGCACGCGCTCACGCGCAGCGAGGTGACGTTCGTGTCCAACGGCACCTGCACGGGGTCCTCGCTGCCCGACGGTCCCGATCGCCGCGCGCTGCTCCAGGCGCTGGCGGCGGGGTCCGGCCGGCGCAGCTCGGCGCCGATCGAGGTGCACGGTTCGGCCGCGTGGGTGATGCTGGCGCGCGCGCTCCCGGGCTCGGCACCGGGCGCCGGGCAATGGTTCGTGATCGAGCGCTCGCTGTCGGCCGAGACCGCGTTCCTGCGCCACGCGCAGAAGGCGCTCCTCGGCTTCGCGCTGGTCGCCGTGCTGGCGGCGGCGCTGCTCGGGGCGTTCACCGCGGAGCGCATCACGCATCCGCTGCTGCAGCTCGTGCGCGGCGCCGAGGCGATGGAGCGCGGCGACTACGACGTTCCGATCGAGGCGGCCGGGAACGACGAGATCGGCTATCTGGGCACGCGGTTCCGCGACATGCGGTCGCGGGAGCGGGACTACGTCGCGAGCCTGGAGGAGGTGGCGCGGCTCAAGAGCGAGTTCATCAGCGTGGCGTCGCACGAGCTGCGCACGCCGATCACGGTCATCAAGGGCTACCACGACCTGTTCTATCAGGGGGCGCTCGGACCGATCACGCCGCACCAGGAGCAGGCGCTGAGCGCCATCGACAGCAGCCTCGAGGGCCTGATCCGGCTCACCGAGGACGCCACCCGCATCGCCCAGATCGAGGGCGAGCGGCTGATTCTCTACCGCGACGAGCACGATCTGGCCGCGGTGGTGCAAGAAGCCGTGGCGCTCGCGACGCACGACGCTCCCGGGCGCAAGCTCTTGATCGAGCAGCACATCGAGGACGGGATCGGGACGGCCAACGTCGACGGGCAGCGGCTCATGCACGCCGTTGCCAACCTGGTCCGGAACGCGATCCGGTTCACGCCCGACGGGGGCTCGATCAAGGTGCGCGCGCGCACCGAGCGGGGCGGGTTCGTGATCGAGGTCGAAGACGACGGCATCGGCATCGAGCCCGAGCAGCAGCGGCAGCTGTTCTCGCGCGCGTTCGTGATGCGGGATATCATGCACCACCACTCCTCGAAAACGCTCGAGTTTCGCTCCACCGGCCTGGGTCTCGGCCTCGCGATCGCCCGCGGCATCGTCGAGGCGCACGACGGCACGATCTCGGTCGAGAGCGAGCCCGCGAAGGGGAGCGTGTTCACGATCAGGCTCCCGCGGCTGACCCTGGTGCGAACGCCGGAGCGCGCCGCGGCCTAACCATTCCGCACGGAATCCCCCGAGCGCGAGGATTGCCCGGCCGTGGACGCGGCCCGGCGTCGGACCTCGCGACGGACGCGCGGCGGAGGAGGCCACGAGCGCTTCCGGCCGATTGGATCCGACCGTCCGCGCCCGCGCGCCCTCATCCTCGCGAGATTACCGGCCGATCGATCGAGGGATGGATTCCTTCGCCATAGCGGGCCGCAGCCTCGCCCGGGGGCCGGGAGGACGGGCCCCAACGCGCGATCGCCTTGCCGGAGAGCAAGTTCGCGTGAATCGGCGCGGCCCGGGAAACGAGCCGCCGTCAAGGGTCATCGGGCGTACGGGATCAAGGCGCAAGCAATCCGGATCCAGCGTGGGACTGGGTTCATCCGCACGGGAGCGGACCGTCCCAGTCGAATTGCAAAACGCCCGTGGCCCGCAATATGCACGACATGCTAAAGACAGTGGTAGAACCAGCC
>Ga0066709_100001216_pt1 | contig 16490 bp, 11 predicted proteins | sample GraSoiAngelo_158_FD_79665 | JGI IMG/M metagenome (GOLD analysis project Ga0066709, IMG submission 79665) | Grasslands soil microbial communities from the Angelo Coastal Reserve, California, USA - 14_1009_16_30cm | ecosystem: Environmental > Terrestrial > Soil > Grasslands | place: USA...
ATCCCGGCCTCATTCGCGCGAAGGCTTTGGCGTTGAAGATCTCCTTGGTCTCGGCCGTCAAGGGCGCGCTGACGACGATCGCGTCGGACTCCTCGAGGAGCCGGTCAAAGTCGCCCGGCCCCAGCACCGTCTCGACCTTGGGCTCCGCGCGCGGCAGCCCGAGCACGTCCAGAAGCTCCGGGTCCCACTCCGGTGCCCGGTCCGGATGGCGCCGGAGGGCCAGGACCCGCATCCCGAGGGCGCCCGCCCGGCGGGCCACCTCACGGCCGATCGCGCCGTATCCGAAGAGGCCGATGGTCTTCCCGTTCAGCTCGTCGGGAATCTCGGAGCCCACCCACCAGTTCTCGCGCCGCATTCCCGTGGTCGTCTGCTCCACGATGGCCGCGCGAAAGCGTCTGGCCATGGCGGCCAGCATGCCGATGACGTGCTCCGCGATCGGGATCGCGTGCGCGCCGCGGGAGTTGGTGATGACGGCGCGCCGCTTGAGGAAGCTCGGCCTTAGATAGGCGCCGATCCCGGCGGCCGGGGCGTGGAGCCAGCGAAGACGCTCGGCCTTCTCCATCGCCTCTTCTCCCGGCTCCCAGGAGAAGAGGATCTCCGCCGCCCCGATCGCGGCCCGAAGCTCCTCGTCCGAGTTCGCGCGCGTGACCGCGACATCGGGAAAATCGCGGCGAAGCGCCTCCACGTCGGGGTCCGGGATCGCCCACGCCGGCGCCGTGCTGTACAAGCCCAGCAGGAGATGGCGCGTGCGCCCAGGACTCAGAGGATCGAGCCCTCCGACCGGAGGAGCATGCGGCGGAGCAGCGCGACCGGGAGTGCTCCCTGCGAGAGGATCGTCGCGTGGAACTGCGCGAGATCGAACTTCTTTCCCTGCTCGCGAGCCACGTCGTCGCGAAGCTTCCGGATTTCGAGCGCGCCCAGCGTATAGATGCTGTAGGTCGGATCGAACGCGGCGCGGCCGGCCTCGCGCTCGGCGTTGACGCGCTCGAGCCCCGCGTGATCCATGAAGTACCGAACGCCCTCCTCCATCGTCATCCCACGCGTGTGGAGGCGGATGCCGACCTGAAGGCGGCATGCCCGGATGAGCGCCCACCGCATGACGCCGAACTCGATCTTCGGATCGCCGTTTCCATAGCCGTGGTTGAGCACCGCCTCCTCGGTGTAGAGCCCCCAACCCTCCGCGAAGGAACCCGCGCCAAACGCCTTTCGCACGAAGGTCGGAGAGTTCTTGGCGTAGAGGAAGTGCGTGTAGTGCCCGGGATAGACCTCGTGAATGGAGGTCGATGGGAGCGTCCAGCGGTTATAGCCCTGGAGGAATTGCTCCACCCGGTCCTTGGGCCACGTCTTCCCGGGCAGCGTGATGTTGTAGAAGGCCTCGGTGGCCTTGGTTTCGAGCGGACCCGGCCCGTCGAAGCTCGCGAACGAGCGGCTCGCCGCGTATTCCGGCGTGGGGCGCACCTGGCACCGCACTTCGGAAGGGATCGCGATGAACTTCGATTCGATGCAGAACGAGCGTATCCCCTCCAGGAGGCCCCGCGCGTAGTCGAGGAGGCTGTCCGCCGGGGGATGATCCTGGCGCATCATCGCGACGATCTCCGCGACCGGCTTCGAGGGATCGATTCGCTTGGCGGCAGCCTGGTAGCGCGCGTCGAGCCGGGCCATCTCCCGCTCTCCCACGGCGAGAAGCGTGTCGAGCGGCACGTCGATCATCTCTTCGTAGCTGAGTTTTTTCCGGTATCTATCCTCGCCGAGGAGGTAGCTCCCGTTGCTCGCGGGAAGGAGCGTGTCGTGCATCCACTTCATGTGACTGCGGGTTTCGGCGATCGCCTCGGTCTTCGCCTTCTCGAAATCGCTCCGGAGCGCGGGGTCCTTCACCGAGGAGAACGCGCGCGTCACATCGTTCTGGAGATACGAGATTGTTCCCTCGAAATCTCCGATCGCGAACTCGGTGAACATCCGCGGCGGATTCTTGAGGTTCACGCGCGCGTTCGCGAGCTGCCGGCCGACCTGCCTGAGCCGGGACGTGAGCGATCGGAGGCGCGATTCGGTCGACGCGAAGCTCCGCGCGATCATCGGCTCGAGCATGAAGCCGTAGTTGTACTGGCCCGGATCGATCTCCCACGGGCGCATCTCGACCAAGCTGAAGAGGTTTCCCTCGACCCCGCGGTGGAACAGCTCGAAGTCGATGCGGGTCGCCGGGTCCAGCTTCTTGGGATCGACGGTCTCGAGATCCTTCAGCGCGCCCCGGATCCGCGCTTCCTCCGAGCGGATCGCCTCGGGCGACCAGTTCTCGAGGGAGTCGTCAAACTGGTGAAAGCCCCACGAGGTCGCGAAGGAGGGGTTATAGGCGTAGAACCCCTCGATGTACGTGCGGGAGAGATCTTCGAAGTGGGACATCTGCTTCGGGTCCGGCCCGGCCGCGCAGCCGAGCGCGAAGGCGAGACCAACGGCAAGCGATCGGTACATCCACGTCATGAAATGCCTCCTGAGGGTTCGGCGGATCGGGGAACGTTACCACGCTGGCGCCCGAAAATCATTTGCGCGGCCGTGGCGAGCAAGAGGATGCCGAAGAGGCGCGTGAGCGTCGGCGCCTTCGTGTGGTGGGCGAGAAGCGCGCCCGCGAGCGCGCCGATTGCGCCCCCTGCAAGGAGCATGGGAAGGCCCTGATGGCCGATCCGCCCTCGGCGCGCGTAGCTCGCGACCCCGACGATCCCGACGGGGACGATCATCAGAAGCGAGACGCCCTGAGCCGTGTGCTGGTCGACGTTCTGTCCCAGGACGAGGATCGGAACGAGGACGGTCCCGCCGCCTATCCCGACGTATCCCGCCAGCGTCCCGGCAAGGAACCCGGCCAGCACGTTGAGCAGGGCGGGCCAGAGCGCGGCCCCGCTCCCGGCCTGGGGCGGAGCGGCGAGCAGACGAATCGCGGTCACGAGGATCACCGCCCCGAACGCGATCCGGAGCCGGGCGGCGGAGGTGCGGTCGGCCAGGCGCGATCCCAGGAGCACGCCGGGGAGCGCCCCCAGGGTGAGCCAGAGCGCGAGGGCGAGATCGAGCTTCTCGTGCCCGTAGTAGGGGACCACGGCCACCAACGCCGTGACGATGACGAAGGCGAGCGAGGTACCCTGGGCCTCGTGCTGCGCCATGTGGAGCGCGTGCACGAGGAGTGGAACCAGGACGATGCCGCCCCCGACGCCCATCAGACCTCCCAAGGCGCCGGAGACGGCCCCGAGTAGGAACGGAAGGGCGTGCCGCCTCATGGCTTGGAGGCGGAACCTACCACAGCCCGGCAAAGCCTGGTATCCTTACGCGTCACGGCACTTCCGCCGCCACCATGTTCCCCCGCCGACAGAACATCCGACCCAGGATCCTTGGGACCCTCGTCTTTCTCGGGGCGCTTCTGCTCCTCGTGAACGGCACGATCATTTATTCCATCCGCACCTCGCAGAGGCTCCTGGACCAGGAGCTGGGGAAGCGGCTCCAGGGGACCGCCCATATCGCGGCGCTCCTCGTCCAACCGGCGCAATTCGAGATGCTCGCGCTCGCGGTCGCCGACACGGCGGCGGCGGCCGACACCGCGCTCACCGATTTTTCGATGGCGATGGACGCCCAGGAGGCGGCCGACGCGGTCAAGACGGAGTGGAAGCGGCTGGCTGCGAGCGCCGGGCTCTCCAACGTGATCCTGGTCGACCCCTCGCGTCACGTCCTCCTTCGCCTCCGGGACCCGTTCGCGTTCGAGCCGGACGTGGTGGTGCTGGACCGCGTCCCGCTGACCCGCGCCCTCATCGGCGCGACGTCCCATTCGTCGCTCTACTACAAGGACGGCCAGTACCTTCGCTCGGGCTACGCGCCGGTCACCGGGCCGGACGGGGCGGTGCTCGGCGCGGTCGCCGTGGAGGGGGGATCGGAGGCATTCCAGCCTTTGCAAGTGATCCGAACCTCCCTCTACGGCGCGGCCATCGTCGCTTCGCTCCTGGTCATCGTGATCGGGATCGGGTACGGGCGGACGGTGGGGCACCTGCTTCGGATCGAGGAGAACATGCGGCACACGGATCTGCTCGCCTCGATCGGCCAGGTCTCGGCGGGCGTGGCGCACGAGATCCGGAACCCGCTGGCAGTGCTCCGGGGGGCCTCCTCGAGACTCCAGAAATACGATCAGCTCGCCTCGACGGAGCGGGTGCAGCTCCTCAGCATGATCGACGAGGAAGTGGGCCGGATGAGCGCCTTCGTCCAGAATTTCCTCCACCTCTCGCGGCGGCCGAACCTCGAGCCCCAGGAGTTCGAGCTGCGCCAGGTCCTCGAGCGCTCCCTCGGGATCCTTCGCGTGGAGATGGATCGATCGGGGGTCGTCATGTCCGTGGAGTGGAAGGCGCCGGACGGGGTTTCACTCGTAGGCGATCCTCTCGCCATGCACCACGTCTTTTTGAACCTGGCCCTGAACGCGCGGGACGTGATGCCGAACGGCGGGAAGTTGGCCATCCGCGTCTTCGAGCGGCGGGGCGAGGTGCGCATCCAGTTCGAGGACACCGGCCCGGGCGTCCCGCGCGACATCCGGAAGCAAGTTTTCGACGCCTTCTTCACCACGCGGGCAAAGGGGACGGGCCTGGGCCTCGCGTTCGTCGATCGGATCGTATCCGAGCACGGCGGATCGGTTACAGTTGGGGACGCGCCGACCGGCGGCGCGTTGTTCGAGATCCGCATCCCACTCGAGGGTGCCTGACCATGGCCGATCGCATCCTGGTCGCGGAAGACAAGGAGAACCTCTGCCGCCTCATCGAGACGACCCTCTCGGAGGCCGGGTACGAGGTCTCGATTGCCCTGGGCGGTGACGCGGCGATTCACGGGATTCGGTCGCGGCCGTTCGACGTGATCGTCTCCGACATGAGGATGCCGGGTGCGAACGGAATCCAGGTGTTCCGGGAGGCCAGGGCTCAGGGCTATCAACCCGAGGTCATCCTGATGACCGCGTTCGCGGATACGCGCGAGGCGGTCCAGATGATGAAGGAGGGGGCGGCCGACTACATCGTCAAGGACAACATCCTGGAAGAGCTTCCGCTTCGGGTCCGCCAGGTGCTGGAGAACCGGAAGCTGCGTCAGGAATCCAGCGTCCTGAAGGGGCGGATCGAGACCCTGAGGGAGCAGATTCATCTCCACCACTTCGACTCGATCATCGGAACGAGCTCCCCGATGAAGGACGCGCGTGGCCTCGCGGAGCGGGTCGCCCCTACGGACGCGAACGTGCTCCTGCTGGGAGAGAGCGGAACGGGCAAGGAGATCTTCGCCCAGGCGATTCACGCGGCAAGCCTCCGCGCTGACGCGCCCTTTGTTCCCGTGAACTGCGGCGCGCTCCCGGAAACGCTTCTCGAGTCCGAGCTCTTCGGCCATGAGAAAGGCGCTTTCACCGGCGCGATCCGCACCAAGCCCGGCCGCTTCGAGATCGCCGAAGGGGGAACGGTTTTCCTCGACGAGATCGGAGAGCTGCCGCAGAGCATCCAGGTGAAGCTCCTGCGCGTGCTCCAAGACCGGACGTACGTCCGGGTGGGCGGCGAGGATATGCGGCGGGCCGACGTGCGAATCCTGGCGGCGACGAACCGCAACCTCGAGGAGATGATCCAGCAGGGAAAGTTCCGCGAGGATCTCTACTACCGCCTCAACGTGTTTCCGATCCGGCTCGTGGCGCTGCGCGAGCGGCGGGAGGACGTCCCGCCCCTCGTGGAGCACTTCCTGCTGCTTCAAGAGCGCGCGCTCGCGCACCTGACCCCCGACGCGCTCGAATATCTGAGGGGATACGATTTCCCGGGAAATATCCGCGAGCTCCAGAATTTGATCGAGCGCGCCTGCATTCTCGCGGGACGGGAAGGGAAGATCGAGCGCCAGCACTTCCCGCTCGAGCGGCCCCGCGCGGCGGGAGACCCGAGCGATCTGCTTTCGCTCGGGATGAGCCTCGAGCAGGTCGAAAACCGCATGATCCGCGAGGCTCTCGAGCGCGCTCAGGGAAACAAGACGAAGGCCGCCTCACTCCTCGGAATATCGCGGCGCGCCCTCTACTCGCGAATGGAGAGCCACGGCATCCCGATCGGTGGCCCGGAGGCCGACGGGAGCGACGCGCCCGGCCTGTCCTGATACCGGCCCGATCGGTACAAGCCGGGTACTGGCGGGTCCAGAATCACTCGCGGGAACCCGGCCGTCCTAGAGAGAGCAGTTTCAGTTCTACCCCGCTAACCCCGCCACCGCGAACGGAATCGAGTACGGCGGCCCCCCGGCATTTTCTAACTGTAATCATGGCACGACGGTTGCCTTCTTCTGGTGCCATGCACTTCCTGGCCGGAAACAGATTTACGGACCTTGAGACCTAGCCGCCGCCGGAATCGGCAGCCAAATGCGCGCTCGAATCGGCACCGCACTGGGCTTTTCGTTGTTGCTCGGGCTATTCGCGCCGCGCGCTGTCGATCGTCCGTTCGCGGCAAATTCTAGCGGGGGCCGAGCGGCCTCACCGGGAGCCGGTAGCAGCACCTCGCCGGCCGCCGCCCCCGCTTCATTCATCCCAGCCGTCGCGCTCGGACCTCCCGCCCCACCGACCGTCGCCTGGCCCAGCGGGATCGTCGGGACCACGGTCTCCGAAAGCGACTCGGTCGCCGAATCCGACCGCATCGCGCGCGAGCTCCTCCACACCGACCGCCTCATCTCCGTTCTTCGCCCCAAGGTGTTCCGCTCCGGCAACTCGACCGCGAGGGAGCACTTCGGGGACGCGATCAAGCGCGAGCAGGAAGCGCGGGATGCGTATGACCTCCGCCTCTACGCGCGCTCCGCGCGATTGACCCGCGAGGCGAGGTCGCTCGCGAGGGAAGCGGCCGTCATGGTCGGACCGCCCGAGGAAGATCCTGTCTACGTTTCCCGCGCCATCGAGCACGCCGGGGACGCGCTGGGGCTCGCCGGCGATCTTCTTCGCAGCGCGGCGCGGCCGAGCTTCACGAAGCGGTACGCGGGATTGGAGCAGGACCTGGCGGGCGCGCGGGAGCTATACAAAGCGGGGGAGATCAAGCGTGCCCACGCGAAGGCGATCGGGGTCCGCGACGGAGTGCTGGAGCTTCTCCGGGACTTCGACGATCTGCCCGTCTCATTGGACACGGCGTCGAAGGCGCTCCAGGGTGCGGAGAAGGCGTTGGAGCGGGCGTCGAAGGAGCTGGGCAAGAGTCCGAACGCGTCGGCGCTCCGCCTCCAGCGCGAGGCGCTCGATCAGCTCACGAAGGCCCGTTCCGCGTTCGCCCGGAAGGAGTACCGGGACGCGGTGATCCATTCCAGGCTGGTCGAGCGGAATCTGGAGAACGCGGTGGCCGCCCAGCGCAGCGAGACGAAGCAGGCCGTCAAGAACGAAGCATGACCACGACGGTCACGTCATCGGTGGGTTTGCCGGGGCCGCTGAACTCCCGCACGCGCTGAATCAGGGCGTCGACCATCTCCTCGGGCCTCATCGACCGGGCCTGCCGCAGAAACTCCATCAGCCGCTGATCTCCGAACTCCTCGTTATCCCTGTTCCGCGCCTCGGTGACGCCGTCGCTGTAGAGCATGAGGATGTCCCCCGGGCGTAGCTGGACCGTGCCGGAGCAGTACTCCGCCTCCGGCATGATTCCAAGAAGCAGCCCTCCCTCCGTCAGCGTCTCGAAGTCGCCGGTGGCCGCGCGCAACAGATAGGGAGGATTGTGGCCGCCGTTCACGTACAGCACGGCCCCGGTCCGGGTGTCGACCTCCGCGAGAACCAATGTGATGAAGCGCTCGCCGCGTACGTTCTGGTAGATGGAACGGTTGAGCCGCCGCACGACCTCGAGGAGCGGGCGCTCGGTCTCGACCTGCGCGCGCACGCTCGCCGCGAGGTGGGTCATGAGGAGCGCGGCCGGCATCCCCTTTCCCGCGACGTCGCCCAGGCCCACCACGAGCTTTCCATCGGTGGAGTCGACGAAGTCGAAGTAATCTCCGCCGACGTCGAGGGAGGGGACGTTCCGCCCGGCGATCTCGATCACGCCGACGGTCCGCGGCTCCGTGGGCAGGAGCGCCTGCTGGAGCGTGGCGGCGCGCTTGAGCTCCTCCTCCTGCTGCTGGCGCGCCTCGTAATTCTCCGTCTCGCGGATCTTGACCGCCGCCAGGTGCGCGATGAACGTCAGGAGGCGGAGATCGCCCTCCTCGAACGGCACCGGGGCCGAGAGGTTGTCGACGTAGATCAGCCCGAGCACATCGCCGTCGTGCCATAGGGGCGCGCACATCGCCGAGTGGATCCGCTGGCGGATGACGCTGTCCTGCTCGCGGAAGCGCGTGTCGCTCTGCGCGTCGCTCGTGAGGATCGCCTGCCGCTGCCCGATCGCCATCCGCGCGATGGTGCGGCTGACCACGATCTCCTCGCCCGCGCCGCGTCCGGTCTGGGAGACGGCCTTGGCGACCAGGTTGTCCGCGCTCCCCTCGCGAAGGAGAATCGCGGTGCGGTCCGCCTTCAGGACCTCGGAGGCGAGACCCACGATGAACTGGAAGAGGTCCTCGAGCGGTCGATAGGCGAGAAGGGCCTGGCCGACGCGGTCCATCGCGTGCAGGAAATTCCCGACCCGCTCGGGCGACATCGACGTGGCGAAGGAGCGCGTGTCGATCGCGCCGCTGCTCGAGATCTCATCGAGCGGCACGGCACGGACGTTGATCGGCGCATCCACGTCGGCGACCCGGGCCGATCCGCTTCCGATCCCCTCTCCCTTTCCCGAGAAGACGACGTGGATGTTCCCCAGCTGGAGGTGGTCGCCGGGATTGAGCCGGGTCGGCGTCTCGATCCGCTTCGTGCCGAGCTTCGTGCCGTTCTTGCTGCCCAGGTCCTCGATCCAGAACGCGCCGTCGCGGAATGAGATCTGCGCGTGCTGGCGGGAGATCGACGCGTCGCTCAGCACGATGCTGTTCGCTTGCGATCGGCCGAACGTGGCGGTCGCGTCTTTCCGGATCGCGATCTTCTCCGGCTCGGCGCCGGGGCGCCGGACCAGGACGTAGTGATCCTCGGAGGCCATCGCGTGAGTCTCGGTCCTACCGCCGTAGGATTCAACCGATACGAAACGCCCGAAGACCCACTCCTTGACGCTTGCTTCCACGCTGTGCTACCATAAATTCGAGAGTGTATCGCCATGACACGACTTAAGTTACCTCCCGCCACCCGGAGGCGTCGTTGAAGGAATTCCAGCCCGGCCAAATCCGCAACGTCGCCCTCGCCTCGCACCACGGCACAGGAAAGACATCTCTCGCCGAGTCGCTTCTCTTCCGCACGAAAGCGATCGCGCGCCATGGAAAGATCGAAGAGGGGACGACCGCCCTCGATTTCAGCCCCGAGGAGATCCACCGAAAGATCACGATCAGCCTCGGCGTGGCGCCGGTCGAGTGGCGCGGGAACAAGATCAACGTGATCGACACGCCCGGCTACGCGGATTTCGCCGGCGATTGCGTCGCCGGCCTCCGCGCCGCGGACGCGGCGGTCTTCTGCCTCAAGGCGGCGGCGGGCGTGGAGGCGGGGACCGAGATGATCTGGGAGCGCGTCCACGAGCGCGCGTGCCCGGTCCTTTGCGCGGTCACCCAGATGGAGAAAGAGCACGCCAACTTCGCGAAGACGATCCAGGGAGCGACGGATCGCCTCGGCATGCGGTTCGTCGCGATCGCTTGGCCCTTCGGCGGCGCCGAGAAGTTCAAGGGCCTGGTGGACCTCGCTTCGATGAAGGCGTACCACTTCGATAAGGACGGCGGCGCGAAGGAAGGCCCGATCCCGCCGGAGCTCGACGCGGAGGTCAAGACGGCCCGCGCCGCCCTGGTGGACGCGGCGGCCGAAGCGGACGACGCGCTCCTCGAGAAATTCCTCGGCGGCGAGGAGCTCAACGTGGATGAGATCCACAAGGGGCTCCGCGAGGGCGTCATCCATCGCTCGTTCGTGCCCGCGCTCCCCGTTGCCGCGGTCCCGATGCTGGGCATCGACTTCTTCCTCGACGCGATCGTCGACGTGATGCCGTCCCCTGCCGACCTGGGCACGGTCAAGGGAACGAAGCCCGGATCCCAGGATGTGGTGGAGCTGAAGCCCGAGGCCGGCGCCCCGCTCTCGGCCCTCGTCTTCAAGACCAGCAGCGAGTCGCACGCCGGAGACCTTTCGATCATCCGCGTTTACTCGGGCACGCTCTCGCCGGGCAAGGAAGTGTGGAACTCCACCGCGCAGCGGGCCGAGAAGACCGGGCAGCTCTTCACCGTGCGCGGCAAGGAGCGGGCCGACGCCGGGCACATTCCCGCGGGGGACATCGGCGCCGCGGTGAAGCTCCGCGAGACGCACACCGGTCAGACGCTCTGCGACAAGCACCACCAGATCGTCCTCCCGCCGATTCCGTTCCCGGGCGTCGCGCACGAGATCGCCATCGCGCCCAAGTCCAAGGGCGAGGAAGAGAAGATGGGATCGGGCCTCCACAAGCTCCGCGAGGAGGATCCGACACTGCACGTGCGCGTGGAGGGAGATCTTCACCAGACGATCCTCTCGTGCATGGGCGACCTCCAGGTCGAGGTGGCGCTGGAGAAGCTCAATCGCCGGTTCGGCGTGCACGTCGGGACGGCCAAGCCGCGAATTCCATACCGGGAGACGATCCGTCGCTCGGTCAGCAAGCAGGGGAGGCACAAGAAGCAGACCGGCGGGCGCGGCCAGTTCGGCGACGTCCACGTGCGCCTCGAGCCTTTGAAGCACGGCGCCGGGTTCGAGTTCGTGGACGAGGTCGTCGGCGGCTCGGTGCCGCGGAACTTCATCCCGGCGGTGGAGAAGGGGATCATCGAGGCGATGCACGAGGGCGTGCTCGCGGGGTACCCGGTCGTCGACGTGCGCGCCGCGCTCTACGACGGCTCTTATCACTCGGTCGATTCCTCGGAGATGGCTTTCAAGATCGCGGGCTCGATCGCGTTCAAAGAAGGCGCCAGGGAGGCGGGCCCGGTGCTTCTCGAGCCGATCGTCGAGATCGAGGTCCGCGTTCCGAAGGACTTCGTCGGCGCGGTCACCGGCGATCTGTCGTCGAAGCGGGGCAAGATCCTGGGCATGGACGCCGAGACGCGCTACGACGTGATTCGGGCCCAGGTGCCCCAGGCCGAGCTCTACAAGTACTCGACGCACCTCCGCTCGCTCACGCAGGGGCGCGCCTCCCATCGCACCAAGTTCTCCCACTACGAAGAGATCCCCCGCGAGCTAGCCGAGAAGATCATCGCCCAGGCAAAGGCCGATCGTGAGGCGATGGCTTCAGCGTAAGAAGGCAGAGGGGTCCACACCATGCGAAGACTGGCAGCTTGCTTCGGCCTCGGACTGATCGTGGTGGGCGTCGCCTTGCCGCGTCCCGGTCACGCCGCCTCCGCTCCCCGGGTGGAGCGCCACGCCCAGTACGCGCCGCCCGCTTCCCGGGCACCCCAGGTCCTCACCGAGAGCTCCTTGACCCGCCTCCGCGCGGAGGGCCGCTCGGTGCTCTGGGTCTTCTTCACCGACAAGCGCGAGGGCGACGCCGCGTCGTTCGCGCGATCGCTCCAGGGCGTCGGCGCCCGAATGACGGAGCACGCCAAGGCCCGCCGCGCGCGGGAGACCGGCGGAGCGTTCGTCCCCGACTACTACGACCTCCCGGTCCCCGCCGACTACGTCGATGCCGTGGCGCGGAGCGGGGCCGCCGTGCGCCACGTCTCGAAGTGGCTCAACGCGATGACGGTCGAGGCGGATGAAGGCGAGGCAAGGCTCATCGCGGCGCTCCCGTTCGTGCGGGTCGTGATCCCCGCGCGCCGCTCCCGCCGCGTCGCGCCGGTCCCGGATGGGACGGCGCCGCCCGCTCCAGAAGGGCTCGAGGTTCCGCCGATCCGGACCGAGATCCAGGGCTCGGCGCCCTCGCTTCCCAAGCCGACCAACTACGGGGCCTCGGTGACGCCCCTGACCGGCATCAACGCGATCGCCGCGCACGATTCGGGGTGGAGCGCCGCCACGGTCATCGTGGGGATGTTCGACTCCGGCTTCGACAAGAGCCACAACGCGACGTCGCCGCTCCTCCGCATCGCGGAATACGACTTCGTCTTCCATGACGGCGAGACGGCGAACCAGGCCGGGGATGCCGCCGCGGCGTGGGACCACGGAACCGGGACCTGGTCGGTCCTGGGCGGCTACTACCCCGTGAACATGATCGGGCCCGCCTTCAACGCCCGCTTCCTGCTCGCGAAGACCGAGGACATTCGCTCCGAGACGCCGGTCGAGGAGGACAACTGGGTCGCCGCGGCCGAATGGGCCGACTCGATCGGGGTCGACGTGATCTCATCCTCCCTCGCCTACTTCGACTTCGACGGGACGGCGAACGACTACACCTATGCCAACCTGGACGGCCACACGACGGTGGTTACGCTCGGCGCACTGATGGCGGCGCGGCGCGGGATCGTGGTGGCGAACGCGATGGGGAACACGGGAGGCGCGCCGGGCTCGCTCTGGGCGCCGGCGGACGCCGACAGCATCCTTTCCTGCGGCGCGGTCGACTCGAACAACATCATCGCGAGCTTCTCCTCGCGAGGGCCCACGTTCGACGGGCGCACCAAGCCCGAGGTCGTGGCTCAGGGGGTGTCGACGCCCTGGGCGGTGGCCGGCATGCCCTCGGTCGTGGGGTCGGCGAGCGGGACCTCCCTCTCGACCCCCCTCGTCGGCGGGGCCGCCGCGCTCGTGCGCGAAGCCCATCCCGAGTGGACGGCAGCGCAGGTGCGCCAGGCGCTGATGACCACCGCCGACAAGGCCGCGACGCCGGACAACAACTACGGCTGGGGCCGCGTCAACGTCGTGAAGGCGATCTACGGCTCGACCCTGGGCGGCATCGTGGCGCCCAAGCCGTTCAATCTGCTCGTCCCCATCAACAACGGGACCGTGAGCAAGCCTCCAAACGTCACGTTCCTGTGGCGAAAGGCCTTCGACCCGCAGGGAAGCGCGCTGACCTACAAGCTCCAGCTCCGCGGCACCGCTCCGGACTCCTCCATCTTCGAGGCCACGACGACCGACACGACGGTCGTCTACACGGGCTACCTCGGACCGAGCAAGGTCTACGAGTGGACGGTCACCGCGATCGATCCGGAATTGAACGAGCGGGTGAGCAAGGACCGTTTCCGGTTCACGACCACCTCGACGACGGACGTCGACATTCCGCCCCCGGCCCCGCCGCGGGTGACCCTCTTCCAGAATCGCCCCAACCCGCTCCGGTCGTCGACGCAGATCGACTTCACGATGGTGGGGCCGTCGGGGTCCGTCCCGGTCACGCTCCGGATCTTCGACCTGTCCGGCCGGCTGATCCGAACGCTCGTCAACTCGTACAGCGCGGTGCCGAACGGCTGGTCCGTCCCATGGGACGGGCTCGACGGAAATGGTCGCCGCTCCGCCTCCGGCATCTACTACTATCAGCTTACGGTGGGGCGGAATACGTACTCCAGAAGTCTTGTCCTGCTGCGCTGACCTGTTTCGCGGCGCCGCCCAGAGGGCGGCCCGAAGGGAGTTTCGATGTCCGGTCATTCCAAATGGGCGACCATCAAGCGGAAGAAGGGCGCCCTCGACGCCAAGCGCGGCAAGGTATTCACCAAGTGGATCAAGGAAATCACGGTCGCCGCGCGGAACGGCGGCGGGGACCCTGCCGGGAACCCACGGCTCCGCACGGCGATCCTCGGCGCCAAGGGCGTCAACATGCCCGCAGACAACATCGAGAGGGCGATCAAGAAGGGGACCGGGGAGCTCGAGGGGGTCAATTATGAAGAGGTGGCCTACGAGGGCTACGGTCCCGGCGGGATCGCGATCCTGATCGAGTCCTTGACCGACAACCGCAACCGGACGACCGGCGAGATCCGGCACATCCTGACCAAGGGCGGCGGCCGGATGGCGGATGCGGGCGCGGTGCACTGGATGTTTCATGCCAAAGGTGTACTCTCGGTGCCGCGCGGGGTCGTGGACGAGGAGACGCTCCTCGGCATCGTGCTCGATGCGGGAGCCGAGGACGTGGACACCGACGATCCAGAGTCCTATGAGATCACGACTCCACCCCAGCAGCTCGAGGCTGTGAAGGCCGCGCTCGCCGCGAAGGGCATTACCCCCCTCACGGCGGAGCTCGCGAAGGTGCCCCAGAGCTTCATCTCGCTCAGCGATAAGGATGCCGAACAGGCCTTGAAGCTCATGGAGGTGCTCGAGGATCATGACGACGTCCAACGGGTTTCGTCGAATCTCGACATCACTGCCGAGATCCTCGCCAAGATCCAGCAGTAGCGCGGCGTCGGTGCCCGCGCCCGCCGCCACGCGGGGCGCCCCCGGCACCTTGATCCTCGGCATCGATCCCGGCAGCCGCGTGACGGGCTACGGGTTCCTCCGCATGGATGGGAGCCGCGTTCTCTACGAGCGCTCGGGCGTGATCGCTCCGCGCGCGACACTTCCCTTCTCCGATCGGCTCATCGCGGTCTACGACGGTCTCGCCGCCCTCCTCGAGGAGGCTCGTCCGGACGAGGTCGCGGTCGAGAGCGCCTTCGTGCGGAAGAGCCCCCAGGCCGCGCTTCAGATCGGGCATGTGCGGGGCGTCATCCTCCTCGTCGCCAGGCAAAGCGGCGCCACAATCCACGAATACACGGCGACCGAGGTCAAGATGGCGGTCGTGCGCCAAGGCGCCGCCGCCAAGCAGCAGGTGGGGTTCATGGTGCGCCGGCTGTTAGCCGGGGTCGGCGCGATCCGCGAAGACGAAGCGGACGCGCTTGCGGTGGCGCTCTGCCACGCCAACCGCGGACCGTCACGCCAGCACGGGATGGTGGCGGGCTCGTCGAGTCGGCGGCGGGTGGCCGCCGTCTGGAAAGGAATCCTCGCGCGATGATCGACTCGATTACCGGAGCGCTTGCCGCCAAGAACCCGACCTCGACGGTCGTTCGGGTCGGCGGGTTCAACATGCGGATCCTGATCTCGGTCTCCTGCTTCGAGACGCTCCCCGCGATCGGCAGGGAGATTACGCTCTTAACCTACCTCCACGTGCGGGAGGACGCGCTCCAGCTCTACGGATTCAGCGACGAGGTGGAACGGAACCTCTTCGAGAGGCTGATCTCCGTCTCGGGAATCGGGCCGCGGCTCGCGGTCGGGATCCTGAGCGGCGCCACCGCCTCGCGCGTGCGGGAGGCCATCGAGTCTGGGGACGCGGACTTCCTCGTCACGCTCCCCGGCGTGGGCAAGAAGCTCGCCTCGCGCCTCGTGGTGGAGCTGCGCGAGAAATTCACCCCCGCGGTGACCGTGACGACCCAGCCAGGAGCGGGAACGCCCGGCGCGCTCCAGGTCGGGATCGCGGGGGACGCAGCGGCGGCGCTGGTCTCGCTCGGCTTCACGCGGAGCGGGGCGGTCTCGGCTGTCCAGGAGGCGCTTCAGGATTTGGGCGCCAACGCGACCGTGGAGACCGTCATCCGGAAGGCGCTGCAGCAGGGAGTTCGATAGGCGATGACGAAAGGCCCCGATAGGCGATGACGAAAAGCCCCAAGCCGAAGCCCTTGGCCCTGCCGGCGCCGATCGACCATGAGCGGATCACGGACCCCGGGCCGATCGGGGGCGAGCGGGACCTCGACCGGACGCTACGGCCGCAGCGCCTGGAGGAGTTCGTGGGGCAGGAGTCGCTCCGCGAGCAGCTCCGGATCGCGGTCGAGGCCGCCATGCAGCGCGGGGAGCCGCTCGACCACATCCTCCTGCACGGGCCGCCCGGGCTCGGCAAGACCACGCTCGCCTCGATCCTCGCGGCCGAGATGGAGGTGCCGATCGTCCAGACCTCCGGGCCCGTCCTCGAGCGCGCCGCCGATCTGGCCGGATTGCTCACGAACCTCGACCACCGAGCGGTCCTCTTCATCGACGAGATCCATCGCATGAATCCAGTCGTCGAGGAGTACCTCTATCCGGCGATCGAGGACTTCCGCCTCGACATCATGATCGACCGCGGCCCGAGCGCGCGGAGCGTTCGGATCGACTTGAAGCGGTTCACGTTGATCGGCGCGACGACCCGCACGGGGTTGTTGAGCGCGCCTTTGCGGGGCCGGTTCGGCCTAAGCGCGCGGCTCGACTACTACACGACCAAGGAGCTGACCCAGATCATCCGGCGGTCGGCGCAGATCTTGAAGGTGCCGATCGACGCGGCCGGCGCCCGGGAGTTGGCGGCGCGCTCGCGGGGCACGCCCCGCGTTGGGAACCGATTGTTGCGGCGCGTGCGCGATTACGCCGAGACGCGCGCGCAGGGGAAGATCACCGAGGAGGTCGCGCGGGCCGGGCTCAAATTGCTGGAGGTCGACGCGCGCGGGCTCGACGACATGGACCGCCGCATGCTCGAGGCGATCGTGGTGAAGTATGGCGGAGGTCCGGTCGGGCTTTCGACGATCGCGGTCGTCGTAGGCGAGGAGCCCGGGACGCTAGAGGACGTCTACGAGCCCTACCTGATCCAGGAAGGCTTCCTGAAGCG